>Ga0335073_10007645_pt1 | contig 15173 bp, 16 predicted proteins | sample Lox_Sample_22_FD_207093 | JGI IMG/M metagenome (GOLD analysis project Ga0335073, IMG submission 207093) | Soil microbial communities from Loxahatchee National Wildlife Refuge, Florida, United States - Lox_Sample_2.2 | ecosystem: Environmental > Terrestrial > Soil > Wetlands | place: USA... | reverse complement strand
GCGACGGTGTGCTCCGACGTCGCCGGGCCGGCCGGCGATTCCCCGTGCCCGGGCAGGTCGACGTAGATCCGGCGCAGGCCGGGCCGGCGGCCGAGGACTGGTTCCAGCGCGGCGGCCATGACCGAGCGATCCAGGCTGAAGGGCGGCAGGCACACGACCGGCGTGCCCCGGCCGACATCGGCACAGGCGAGGTCCATGCGAGCACGAAACCACGCCACGGGTCCGGCCGCGACGGGCTCTGCCGGCGGCAGAGCCGCGTCATCTCGTGAGCACACTGGCGGGGGCATGCTCGCGTCGTATTGACTGAGCGGAGGCAGCCCGGCGATCGGAGGGGGCAGCGGTGGTCATCGACGAGATCCTGGCCGACCTGGAAGCCGAGGGCGACGACCTGGACGGGCTGGTGTCCGGCATCAGCGCGGACCAGTGGCGGCTGCCGACTCCGGCGCCCGGGTGGACCATCGCCCACCAGATCAGCCACCTGGCATCGACGGCCGCGGTCGCCACGCTGGCGGCCACGGATGCCGCGGCGTTCGCGGCCCGGCGTGCCGAGCTCGGCGGAGATTTCAACGGGACGACCGACGCCGGCGCCGCCGAGTTCGCCGATAGCCCGCCGGAGCAGTTGCTGGCGCACTGGCGGGATACCCGTCATGCCCTGGAAGACGCCCTCGCGGCGGTGCCCGCCGGCGAGCGGCTGCCCTGGATCGTGACATCGATTTCGCCGGCGACGATGGGCAGCGTCAGGATGATGGAGCTGTTCGGCCACGGCCAGGACATCGCCGACGCCCTCGGTGTCGAGCGTCCGGCGACCGACCGTATCGTGCACCTGGCCAGGTTCGGCGTGCGTACAAGGGACTACGCGTTCATCACCAGGGGCCTGACGCCTCCGGCCGAGGAGTTCAGGGTCAAGCTCGCCGCGCCGGGTGGCGGGGAGTGGATGTGGGGGCCCGAGGATGCCACGCAGGGCGTCAGCGGCCCGGCGCTCGACTTCTGCCTGCTGGTGACGCAGCGGCGGCACCGCGACGACCTCAGCCTGGTCGCCGTCGGGCCCGACGCTGACCGCTGGCTGGACATCGCCCAGGCCTACGCCGGCCCACCGGGTCCCGGCCGTGCGCCCGGCCAGTTCGCCGCGGCGCGGCCCGCTGAGTGACCGGCAGGTCAGCAGCGGCGGAATGATCCGCCAACTTCAGAATGTCCCTATCCGAAGGCCAGGCGCGGAAGTAGTTTGTCGTCCAAGCGCCGCGCCTGCGGCGCAGCCCGGCGGGGCCATCGGGAGGGCATGTCATGCAGGCCAACATCAAGGGCACCACGATGCCCATACTGGAAGTGACGCTGGACCCCGGCGAGGAGGTCATTTCCACCCACGGCGAGCTGGCCTGGATGACGCAGAGCATTCAGATGTCGCAGGGGATGAGCGCTGGCGGCCCCGGCGGTGGCGGCGGGCTCATGCAGGGCCTGAAGCGCGCCATCGGCGGCGCCGGGATGTTTGTCACGCACTACGGCGGGCCCGGCGCCATCACCTTCGCCGCCAAGGTCCCCGGGCACATCATGCCCGTGCAGATCGACCCCGGCCAGTCCTACTTCGTGCACCGGCACGGCTGGCTGTGCGGGACTCCCGGCATCGTCCCGAGCGTCGGGCTGCAGCAGAGCTTCCGCGGCGGGATGTGGGGCGGTGACGGGTTTGTGCTGCAGAAGCTGGAGGGCCAGGGCACGGCGTGGATCGAGCTGTCCGGCGAGCTCACCACCTACGACCTGCCGCCCATGCAGGGCCTGCTCGTGCATCCCGGCCACGTCGGCATGTTCCAGGGCAGCGTCCAGTTCACGGTGACCCGGATGCGGGGAATGGCGAACGCGATGTTCGGTGACGACGGTTTCCACGTCGTGGCGCTGACCGGGCCCGGGCGGGTCTGGCTGCAGTCCATGCCGATACCGGTCCTGGCTCACGCGCTGGCGCCGTATCTCCAGCACGACGACCGGAACACGCAGCAGGCCGCCGGCGGCGGCGTCGTCGGCGGGATCCTCGGGGACATGCTCCGGGGCAACTAGGCCCGGCGCGGGCCCGCCGGGCCCGGAAGCAGAATTCTCCGCGAAAAGTTGTTGGCGCCCGGCCGCACCGGGACTCCTACCACTGTCACGAGCCACAGCGCGTGGCCGTCGGCAGCGGCAAAGGAGACCCGCGATGAACCTAGTGAACAAGACCTCGACCATCACCGTCGCGGTTGTCGCGGCCCTGGTCGCGCTCGCTGTCGCGACGCACGTCAGCGGAGGGCTCCGGCTCTCGCCTGCGCACACGGCGGTTCGGGGAACCGGGCAGCGGACGGCGGCACGGCCGGGAAGCCTGCCCGGTGGGCCCGGCAGCGGCCAGGGCGGCGCGTCCGCCGACGCGACGTCCTCACCAGGGCCGCCGGCCGGCACCGGCACCAGCCAGGCCGGTGCGACCACACCGGACGGGTCCTCCTCATCAGGCGGACCGTCTTCGTCGGGCGGATCTTCCTCGTCAGGCGGATCGTCGGGCGGCCACGCCTTCCTGCCGCACAAGCTGGTTCCTTATTTCCCGCACACGCTGACCACGGTCGTCACGTCCATCCCGAGCCCGACCGGCACGATCGGGGACCCCGGCGTGCCGTGCCTGCAGGGCTACGTGTGGCGCAAGGCATACGCCGGGGACTACGTCTGCGTGACCCCGGCCACCCGGGCCCAGGCAGCGGCCGATAACGCGGTGGCAGTCAGCCGGGTCGCGCCCGGCGGTGGCGCGTATGGCCAGTACACCTGCCAGCAGGGTTACGTCTGGCGACAGGTGGTGCCCGACGACTACGTCTGCGTCATACCCGCGGTCCGCGCCCAGGCGGCGTACGACAACTCGCAGGCGAACAACCGGGTGGCACTGTTCAGCCTCTGGATGAGTGACTGGACGCCGCCGTCCCAGCCGTCCGGCCAGAACTGTTCCGGGGACGTGTGCACAACCACCGACGGCGGCTGGGACGGCCCGAACTTCCAGATCAACGGCGACCACTTCAACTTCGGCCCGGTGCTGCTGCAGATCCGCAGCAACAGCGGCAGCGTGCTGTGGTCGCAGACCGTGACCGCCACCAGCTACCCAGGATTCCCGGGCGGTGCGCTGTATGCGCAGACCTCGATCGGCGACTGCTCCAGCGACCCGGGCACCACCGACAACGACTACGTGATCGCCTACGACACGGTGTCCGGACGGTGGTCCAACGAGGTGCCGATCGACTCCGACTGTGCCTCGTTCTGACGCCAGGCGCCGGGACATCGGGCACGGGGGCCTGGATGTCCCGGCGCTGGCGCTGCGGGAAGCCGGCGTGGACGCCCAGCCAAGCTCGCGCTGGAGCCCAGGAAAGCAGGAGCTATGCGAAGACTGTCCTTCAGATATGTTCTGCCCCTACCGTTGGCCCATGCATGACCGCGAGATCGTTGCCGCGATCGTGGCCGGCGACCCGTCCGGGCTCGCCGCCGCTTACGACCGGTACGCGGCCGCGCTGCATACCTACTGCCGCACTCTGCTGGCCGAGCCCGCCGACGCCGCCGACGCGGTGCAGGACACATTCCTCATCGCGGCCGCCAAGCTCGATGGGCTGCGCGACCCCGACCGGCTCAGGCCGTGGCTGTACGCGGTCGCCCGGAACGAGTGCCATCGGCGGTTGCGCGCGCGTGCGAGGACCGTTGACCTCGATGAGGCCGGCGAGATGAGCGACGAAGCGGCGGCGGACGTTGGCCGCGGCGCCGAGCGCGCCGACCTCCGCGGCCTGGTCAGGGCCGCGATGGCCGGGCTGAACCCGGGGGAGCGGGAGGTCATCGAGCTGAGCCTGCGGCACGACCTCGAAGGCCCCGACCTGGCCGGCGCGCTCGGGGTTCCGGTGAACCAGGCGCACGCGCTGGCGTCGCGGGCCCGCGGCCAGCTGGAGAGGTCGCTGGGCGCGTTGCTGGTGGCCCGGTCGAACCGTGAGGAGTGCCCAGAGCTCAGCGAGATACTCGCCGGCTGGGACGGCGACTTCACCGTGCTGCTGCGCAAGCGGGTCAGCAGGCACGTCGAGCACTGCTCGGTCTGCGGTAAGCGCAAGCGCCGCGAGCTGAGCCCGGCGATGCTGCTCAGCGCGCTGCCGGTCTTCATGCTGCCGCCCGGCCTGCGGGAGCAGGTGCTCCGGCTGGTCTCGGACACCAGGCCGGACGTGGTCCGCTACCGGGACCACGTGGCGCAGCGCGCGGAGCCGTTCGGCCGTTCGGGGTTCCCGGTCCCGGTCGCGCCGTTCGCCCGGGTGCGCCCGCGCGGGCGGACGATTTTGTTCGCCACGGTCGCCGCGCTGCTGCTGATCCTCGTCGGCGGGGTGGCTGCGGCGGCCTTGGTGCACCACGGCGGACCGCCCAACGCCGCGGCGCACGGCGCGGCCTCGCTCGGCCCGTCCGCGGGCGCGTCCACGTCATCGTCGCCGAGCGGGCCCGCAAAATCGCCGGATGTGAAGCACGCCAAGAAGCCGGGCTCTGCGGCACCGTCCGTGGTTCCGAGTTCGGCCACCCCGGCCAGCCCGATCCCTGCCCCGAAGCCGACGACCACCACCAGCAAGCCGAGGCCGACCAAGTCCCCGACCGCTTCGACGTCGCCCACCCCATCGCCCACTCCGTCGCCCGGCACGCTGTCTGCGCCGTCACCGGACACGATCCGGCTCCCGGAACTCGGGTCCAGCGCGACGTTCACGCTGACCGCCGACGGCGGCCCGGTGTCGTTCACGATCACCGGCCCGACGGGGCTGAGCATTGCCCCGGCGAGCGGCGACCTGGCTGCGGGCCAGACCGTCACGGTGACCGTCACCGCCGTCGGCAATGGCCCGCCTGCCTTCGACAACGAGCTAGCGATAAACCCGGGTGACGAGGGCGTCGAGGTTGAGTACCCGCCCAAGGGGTGAGTCACGGCGAGCTTGGTTGTGATCAGCCGTGCGGCCGGCGCGTGACGGCATCACCGACGTGGATGCTGCCGGGGCGGAGGATTTCACACCAGACGCCAAAGGCGATGTCGTTCCTGCCGCGCAGGCGGGCCAGTGCGTGCAGTACGCGCGCGTCGGTCGCGCCCGAATCGGGGTTTCGTGTTGTGACCACACAGCGCGGCACCGGGGTGATGACGCGCAGGACGCCATCGCCGATGACGACCTCCTTGCCGCCCCAGGCGTGTTCGGCCCACGCGTCCGTCCCCGCGACCGTGATGCTCATGCGGAACCGGCGCGGGTCCGGAGCCGTGCCGCTGAACTCCGGGGCGAGCGCCTGAAGCGATGCTTCGGACATCAGCGTCACGGGCTCGTCATCGCAGCCGAGGTGCTCCGGCGCCCGTTTGAACAGGTGCACGGGCCGGCCCAGGTAGCCCGACAGCGCAACGCTGAGCGACCCGGGGATGATCCACCCGGGTATCTCCCGCCCGTCGTACATCCGGGTGGTCGCGCGACGCCCGCACTCGGGCGTGTCCTGGACGACGTCGCCGTCCGGGAAGCCCAGCGTCAGGACGGTGCGTGCCTCATCCCAGGCGGCCTCGACCCGCAGCAGCGCCGGGAACCGGGCGGTCAGCAAGAGATCGCCGTCCTCCCCGACGACCAGGAATTGGCGATCGCCACTTATCCCATGCTGCCCAAGCTGGAGCTCGCTGGTGCACTGCAGCCGCATGCCCTTGACCGGCGCGATTGCTAGCCGGGAAACGGTGACAGGCACTGTCATACCTCCACCACCGACGGCAACAGCCGGTACACCCGGCGGGCGGTCTGGTCGAAGATGGCGTCCTGCTCGGCCGGGCTGAGCTGGGCGGTCAGCTCCCGGTACAGGTCGCACACCCGCCCGTAGGGCGCAGCGAGCATGGACACCGGCCAGTCGGAGCCGAACATCAGGCGATCCGGACCGAACGCGCTCAGCACGGTCTGGTAATAGGGGCGCAGGTCGCCGGCGTCGGCCGGGATGGTGTGCGCGCCGGACAGCTTGCACGTCACGTTCGGCAGTGCCGCCAGACTGCGGATCGCAGCTGCCCAGGGGCCATCGTCGGCGTCCCCGCCAGAATCGGCAGGAGGTCCGCCCAGGTGGTCGAGGACCATCGTCAGTTCCGGCACGGACCGGGCTGCGGCGACCGCAGCCGGCAGCTGGTGTGGCAGCGTCACGATGTCAAAGCTGAGCCCCGCCGCGGCCAGTGCCCGCAGCCCGCGGATCACCGCGGGCCTGCCCAGCCAGTCCGGATCCGCCTCGACCAGGACCGGGTGCCGGATGCCGCACAAGAACTCCCCGCCCGGCAGTTCGCGCAGCCCGGCCACGACGTCGGCCACGTCGGGGGCGGTCAGGTCCGTCCAGCCCACCACGCCCGCCAGCAGCCCGGCCGCCGGGGAGGACTGCGCACCACCGGCTCCCGCGGGCCCGCAGGGCCTCGCCTCGGCCTGATACGGGTCGCGGCCCGCCGCCAGCGCGAGAAGGTCTGGGGTCTCCCACGGTTCAGCCGCCGTCTGAATCACCACAGTGCCGGTTATCCTGGCCGCTGCCGCGAGTGGGGCAAGGTCGGCGAGCGTGAAAGACCGGCGCAGAACCTCAAGCTCGTCGTCGCTGGCCCACGGCTGGCTACCCATGAGCCAGCGATGATCCCGGGCGGCGAGATCCCACAAGTGGTGGTGCGCGTCGATCACTACCGCATGGTAGTTGGTCCGTATCGTTAGTTCTTGCGGCCGACGCCGCCCCATAGCCCGGCCGGGCTGGATGCCTCGGGGTCGGATGTGGGGCGCCATTCGGGAACCCGCACCAGCCCGGGCTCGACCAGTTCCAGCCCGGCGAAGAACCGGGTGACCTGAGCGTGATCGCGCAGGGTCACCCCTTCTGCCATCGTCCGGTTCAGCCGCCTGGCCAGTTCGCCCTGTGCTTCGGCCTCGATATCCGAAGCAGGGTGGGACAGAGCCAGGTAGCTGCCCGCGGGCACGGCGTCGAGCAGCGTCGCCACGATGGCCCAGGGGTTGCCGGCATCATCTATGTGCTGCAAGATCGCCATGAGCATGACGGCCACCGGCTGGGAGAAGTCGAGCGTCTCGGCCGCGGCGCTCAGAACCCGCCCGGTGTCACGCAGGTCGGCGTCCAGGTAGCTGGTGGCCCCGTGCGGGCCGCTGGTCAGCAGGGCGCGGGCGTGGGCGAGCACGACCGGGTCGTTGTCCACGTACACCACCCGGCTTTCGGGTGCCACGGACTGCGCGACCTCGTGGGTGTTGCTAGAGGCCGGGATGCCAGTGCCGATGTCCAGGAACTGCCTGATGCCCGCCTCACCGGCGAGGTGGCGGACGGCGCGGGCGAGGAAGGCCCGGTTGGCACGCACAGAGAAGACGATGTCCGGGTAAGCGGCGATCGCCTGCTCGGCAGCCGCCCGGTCGGCGGCAAAGTTGTCCTTACCGCCGAGCCAATAGTCATACACCCGCGCGATATGCGCCACGCTCGTGTCAAAGGCCTGCCGCCCCGCGCCGCTGTCGGCAGCCTCATCCGGCTCCCGGCCGCTTCCCCCGCCTTCGCTGCCCAAGCTGGTGCACCTTTCCCCGGATCACCGGCAAAGCGGCGCGCACGACAGACGTGCCACTGAACTCATTTCACGCGACGAGCCTACGCCGCAGCGCCCTCGGGAAATAGCGCGATGCGGCTTTGTCAGGAATGCTGGTGCCCGACGATGAGACGGAGACCGAGGTGCACAAGCGCCCCGCCGATCCGCTGCCGGATCATCCGTGCTGGCTGGCCCGATAAAGCCGGCTGCCGATGGCTATTCACCGCTGCGATTGGCACCTGTGCGGCGTGCTGGCTGGCGAGCGCTTCCAGGAGAGCGGGCTGCATCATGGCCGGTCCCTCTAGGGTTCGGGCCTGGTGAACGGCAGCTGGACCTCGAAGACCTGCTGTTCGATCTCGGCTAGGTCGTCGACTTCGTTGACCCATATCTCACGGCCGGGTGCGTGGGCCTGGAAGCCGTGGGCTTCGGCCCACTGGAACAGGTCCTGATAGACCATCGGGAAGATGCTGGCGGCACGGCCGCTGCGCACGGCGGCCACCACCTCGACCTCGGGTAGGTCCAGGTACTGCGCCGGCGCCGGAAGCTCGGCCGGCCGCTCCGCCACGGGCAAGGCCAGGTAGACCGTAATCTCGCCCTCGTCGTGTTCATAAAAGATCATGAAGGGTCCGGTTACCTTGACCAGCTCCGGGATGGCAAGCTCGTCGAACTGCAGGCGTGAGCGGTTGACGACGGGAACTACGTTCGCGGCGCCAAAGGCCGGCGCCGTTCCGGCGATGGCGACCACTCCCATGGCCGGAATCTTTTTCACGGTGACGTCGTCCGCTGGCATGGTGCCCTCCCTCTCGATGTAGCTGAGGCGCGCTTCGACCTCGAGCAACTTGTTCTTGTGCTCTTCGAGTTCCTGCTCCAGCTGTGCCCGCCGCAGAACGAGCATTCCGCGCAGTTCCTCGGCGGTGATCCCGGTTACGAGCTGCCGGGACTGGGCAAGAGAAAGCCCCAACTCCTTCAGCGCGATGATCCGGTTGAGCTGCCCGAGCTGGGCAGGTGCGTAGCAGCGGTAGCCAGTCTCCGGATCGACACTCGCGGGGTGCAGCAGCCCGATCTCGTCGTAGTGCCTGAGGGTCCGGACGGAGACCCCTCCGAGCCTCGCGAACTCGCCGATGCTGACCATGACAAGAGCTTGCACCCCTCACGCAACGTGAGGGTCAAGCGCTTCCGGCTGCGGTGAGGCGGCGCAGGGCGACCGCGACGACGCCGGACAGGTTGCGCGCGACCTCCCACCAGCAGATGGACCTAGCGGTGCGCTCCCTCTCCGCCCAGCCGGCGAACCAGGACGGGCAGCCGATCCGCTGGCCAAGCTGTTCCTGGCTCAGACCGGCTTCCATCCGGATACGCCGCAGTTCCGCGCCGAAGAAGGCCAACGGGGAAGCGGTTCCATCGACATTGCGCATTCACGCACGCTCCCTTGGTACAGCGGCGGACACTAGTGTCCGGCCACAGACAAGGCGGCCGGATGATCGGACAGCTCCAGACCGCGGTGCGCTCCCGGTGGCAATCCTAGGTCCGCCGGGTAACGATCCCACCGGGGGAACGGTTAGCCAATCAGAACGGCGTGAACGCTAATGGGCGCAGTACCAGCGGCTTTGATCCTGGATCACGAGGCTGCACACTGGCCTTGCCAGTCGCACCTGGAACTGGGCGCGATCAGCAGCGCCGTGCCGAGCGCCCGGCTGCACGCTCGGCTGGTGCTCCGTGAGTGGGGCCTGCCGGCCGACATGGCGCAGTCGGCCGAGCTCGCCGTCTCGGAACTGGTCACGAACGCTCTTGTGCACGGCTTAGCCGGCATACCGGCCACGGTCAGGATCTGGCTCAGCTCAGACGGCGGGAGGGTCGCCATCCACGTGTGGGACGCAAGCCCGCTGCCGCCTGTGCGTAAAGACGCTGGCGTGGAGGCGGCCAGCGGCCGCGGCCTGATGATCGTGGCGGCGCTGACCGCCGACTGGGGCTGCTTCGCCGCGGACACCGGCAAGGTTGTCTGGGCGGTCATCGACGCAGAAGGGGGCGGCTAGCTCGCTACCATGGCGAAACTGCCTGGCTCGGGTTGGTTCTCAGCAGTTAGCGGGGTGCGGCGTGAACGTTGACGACCTGGTGGCGATCGACGTGCACACGCACGCCGAGGTCTCGGCGGCTGGCCAGGACACGCTGGACCCGGAGCTGTTCGAGGCCTCTCGCGCGATGTTCAAGGCGGATCGCCGCCCCCCGACGCTGCCCGAGATCGCGGCGTACTACCGGGAGCGGCGCATGGCGTGCGTGGTGTTCTCGGTGGACGCCGAGGCGGCGACCGGGATCCCCGGGGTGCCGAACGAGGAGGTCGCCGACGCGGCCGCCGCGAACCCGGACGTCATGATCCCGTTCGCGAGCATCGACCCGGCCAGGGGCAAGGCCGGGGTTCGCCAGGTACGCAGGCTGGTGACCGAGCACGGCGTGCGCGGCTTCAAGTTTCACCCGAACGTGCAGGCGTTCTATCCCAACGACCGGATCGCCTACCCGCTCTACGAGGCGATCGAGGAATTCGGCGTGCCGGCGGTCTTTCACACCGGGCAGAGCGGCATCGGCTCCGGAGCGCCGGGCGGCGGCGGGATCCGGCTGAAGTACTCCAACCCGCTGTTTGTCGACGACGTGGCCGCGGATTTTCCCGGCCTGCCGATCGTGCTCGCGCATCCGTCGTTCCCGTGGCAGGACGAGGCCCTTGCGGTGGCCACCCACAAGCCGCTGGTGCACATCGACCTCTCCGGCTGGTCGCCGAAGTACTTCCCGCCGCAGCTTATCCAGTACGCGAACACGCTGCTGCAGGACAAGGTCCTGTTCGGCTCCGACTACCCGCTGATCACCCCAGATCGCTGGCTGGCCGATTTCGACGCGCTGCCGATCAAGCCGCAGGTCCGGCCGAAGATCCTCAAGGACAACGCCGTAGCGCTGCTCGGGCTCTCACCCTCCTCCGCATAAGGGGCCTGAACGCGCCGTCAGGGCGGTGGAGCGCCGCCGACGGTGCGCCGGAACAGCGCGAGCAAAGGCGGCAGCAGGCGCTGTTTTGCTACCTCGGGGCCCACGTGGACGAGCTCGTCGAAGCCGCCGTGCAGTGCGCTGAACAGCAGCAGCGCCGTCACGTCGACGTCGGCGACGTCGAAGGCGCCGGCCTGCGCCCCCTCGGCGATCAGGTCCGCGATCACGGCGGTCAGCCCGCGGCCGAGGTGCGTGCCGCTCTCCCGGCGCGAGGCGTCCCGGGGCAGGTGCGCGAACAGCACGTCGTGCTGGCCGAGCTCGCGCTCGTAGTCGTCGAAGACGGCCACCACGCACGCGTCGAGCCTGGCGGCCCAGTCTGGGCCGGCACCGCCGATCGCGGCGCGGGCCCGCTGCACGATGCGTTCCTCGAACCGGTCCTGCAACGCGAACAGGAGCGCGTCCTTCGACGGGAAATGCAGGTAGAACGTGCCCTGCGCGACCCCGGCGCGCTGCGCGATGTCGGAGACGGTGGTGCGCGCGATGCCGCGCCCGGTGAACAGCGCAAGGCCCGCGTCGAGCAGCTCCTTGCGCCGCTGCGCGGCGGGCTTGGTCCGCGGCGTCGCTGTACGGGGCATGCCCAAGAGACTAGCGGCGGGGCGGCACATCACCCTGAACTGACTGACGATCAGTCAGTATTCGCACTGTGCGGGATAGGTGCCGCAATAGGGGTTCCTATTCCGCACAGAGGCCGGTGAAGCAAGCCGGTGGAGCAGGTCGATGGAATCCGGAGTGCCGATCGAGCCAGGAAACCCCCGCATGAGCGTCTCGCCATCCCCACGCCCGCCGATGCCGGCCGGACTGCTATTCGGGGTGTTCCTCGGGACGTTCATGGCGCTGCTCGATGTGAGCATCGTGAGCGTTGCCCTGCCGTCGATGCAGCACGGCCTGCACGTCCGCGTCGCGGCGCTGCAGTGGGTCGTCGACGCGTACACGCTCTGCCTGTCGGCGCTGGTGCTGACCGGTGGGTCACTCGGCGACCGCTTCGGGCGCAAGCGCGGTGCTCGCTCTGCTCGGCATCGGCCTGGGCCTGCCGCCCGTCAACGTGGCGGCGCTGGCGGCGGTGCCGCGGGAGCGGTCGGGGGTCGCGTCCGCAACCACGAACGCCATCAGGCAGACCGGCACGACGCTGGGCATCGCCGTGCTCGGGGCGATCCTGACGACGCGCGCCGCCGGGCACCTCGCCGCTTCCCTCGTCGCCGCGGGGCTCGTACCCGGCCCGGCCCACCGCGTGGCGCTGCAGGCCGTCACGCTGCATACGTTCCGGCCGGCCCCGCCGCCGGGGTCGGCGCCGCCGCCACCTTCGCCCACCTCGACGGCCCGGCGTTCAGCTCGGGGTTCCGCGCCGCGATGGCCCTGGCCAGCCTGGCCATGGCGGCCGCCGCGTGCGGGCTTGGCCCAAGCCGCCGCGCAGCGGCCAGCCCCCCGGGCCCGCACCACGGTTCGGCCGTGGCCCCCGCCGGGCGGAAGGCGTGGCGTTCAGGCCAATAGCCAGAATGCGTGACCACGGCAAGGTGCCAAACGACCTGATGCGCGCGATACTGGGGCAGGTGCTTGTTTGGCAGCGACGGGGGGACGGCGTTCCCCCGGGCTGCACCTAGACCCCGGGCCCGGCGGCGTCCCCCCCACCTCCGGGTCCGGGCCACACCCTGTGATGGGGGCGTCGCAGCGCAGGGAGACCGCCGTGGCCATCACGCCGCCCACAAGTGACGACCTTGCCGAGCTTGCCGCGCGGTACCGGTTCGCCCTGGGAGCGGGGGACATCGAGTCGCTGCGCGGCGCCATCGGCGGAGCGCTGGAGTCCTACGAGGTGGTCGAGCGGCTGTACGCGGAGCGCCTGCCCGAGCCGCCGTCGCGGGCGTACCAGTGGCCGGGCGAGGCCGGGAACGAGCTCGGCGCGTGGTACGTGCTGACCGACATCACGACGGCGGGGGCGGGCCCGCTGGCGGGACGGCGGGTCGCGATCAAGGACAACATCGCGGTCGCCGGGGTTCCGATGATGAACGGCTCGGCGACCGTTGAGGGGTACATCCCGCTCCGGGACGCAACGGTCGTCACGCGGCTGCTCGGCGCCGGGGCCACGATCGCCGGCAAGTCGGTCTGCGAGGACCTGTGCTTCTCGGGCGGCAGCCACACCGCGAAGACCGGGCCGGTCCGCAACCCATGGAACCCGGCGAAGTCAGCGGGCGGGTCATCGAGCGGGAGCGCCGCCCTGGTGGCGGCCGGCGAGGCCGACCTTGCGGTCGGCGGCGACCAGGGCGGCTCGGTGCGGATCCCCAGCGCGTTCTGCGGCACCGTCGGGCACAAGCCGACGCACGGACTCGTGCCCTACACCGGGGCGTTCCCGATCGAGAACACCCTCGACCACCTTGGCCCGATCACCCGCACGGTGCGCGACGCCGCGCTGATGCTCGGCGTGCTGGCCGGCCCTGACGGCCTGGACCCGCGGCAGCGCGCCGACCCTCCGGACCGCGACTACCTGGCCGCCGCCGAGGCCGGGGCCGGCGGGCTCGGCGGTCTGCGGATCGCCGTGGTCGGTGAGGGTTTCGGCATCCCCGGGCTGTCACAGCCCGGCGTCGACGAAACCGTCCGTGCCGCGGTCGCCAGGCTGGCGGCCGCGGGAGGGGTGGTCAGCGAGATCAGCATTCCGTGGCACCGTGACGGGCTGCACGTCTGGAACGTGATCGCGACGGACGGGGCGACAAACCAGATGATCGACGGCAACGCCTACGGGATGAACTCGTCCGGCCTGTATGACCCCGAGCTCATCGCGCACTACGCCAAGGGCCGCCGGGAGCACGCCGCCGAGATGTCCGAGCCGCTGAAGCTGACCGCGCTGCTCGGCCGCTACGTGATCGACCGCTACGACGGCCGGCACTACGCGATGGCCAGGAACCTCGCCCTGGACCTGACCGCGGCGTACGACGCGGCGCTCGCCGACGCCGACGTGCTGGTCATGCCCACGCTGCCGATCGTCGCCTCGACGATCCCGCCGCCCGACGCCAGCCGCGACGAGCTGCTCGCCCGCTCCCTGGAGATGATCGCGAACACCGCGCCGATCGACGTGACCGGGCACCCGGCGACGTCCGTGCCCGCGGGCCTGTGCGATGGCCTGCCGGTCGGCCTGATGATCGTCGGCCGGCACTTCGCCGACGGCACCTGCCTGCGGGTGGCGCGGGCGTACGAGGAGGCCGTCGGCGGCTTCCCGGCACCGGCAAGCCGCGCCGGCGCAGCCGCGTGACGCGCCACCCCGGCCTCGGGATCAGGAGCGGACGGCGGCGTATGCGGCAGTCCAGAAGTCTTTCGCGATCTCGGTCGGCTCCGGCGACGTCATCTGCCGCTGGGTGAGCAGGATCCCGGTGAGGCCGGCGGCGGCGTCGGTGCGCCAGGTGGTGCCGCTGCCGCCGTCCCAGCCGTACCCGCGCGGCATCCCGGCCTGCCCGGCTGCGCTGCCCGCGCCGCCCGGGCCGGGGGCTGACGGGACCGTCATCATGAGCCCCCAGCCGCCGTGGTCGCCCACGAACACCCGGTTCTCGGCCCGTTCCCGGGCCGTCATGCGGTCTGCCATCATCAGCCGCACCGATTCGGCCGAGAGCAGCCCGCCACCGCCGGAGGCCAGCATGGCCGCGAACGCCCACAGGTCATCAACGGTGGAGACCAGGGAGGCGGCGGCGTCGGGCAGCTTCGGCGGTGCGGACCACCAGCCATCCGGCCGGTCGATCACGTCCAGCTCCCCGCCGGCGCCAGGGGCGTAGAACGTGGTGAAGCGGCCGAGCTTGGCAGCCGGGACGCTGAAGCCGGTGTCGGTCATGCCGAGCGGCTCGAATACGCGCTCGCGCAGCACCTCAGCGAGCGGAGCCCCTGCAACCCGCTCGATGAGCACCCCGGCCACCGTGGCGCCGGTGTTGTAACGCCAGCGTGTTCCCGGCTGGTCGAGCAGCGGCAGGCCGCCGAGCCGGGCCAGCCACTCGTCCGGCGTCAGGTCCGGTGGCGGCCATGGCGGCCCGAGCGTCTTAAGGCCCAGCTCGCTCTCGGCCTGCTGGATGGGGTACGCGCCGGCCGACATGATGCAGCCGAACCCCAGGTGGAACGACAGCACGTCCTCGACCGTGATCGGCCGTTGCGCGGGCACCGTGTCGTCGAGGCCGGACTCCAGTGTCCGCAGGACCCGCGGCTCGGCCAGCTCGGGCAGCCACCGCCCGACCGGATCGCCGAGCGCCATCGCCCCGTCCTCGATGAGCAGCATCGCCGCCGCGCCCGCGATCGGCTTGGTCATCGAGGCGATGCGGAAGATCGCGTCACGGCCGATGGGCTCCTCGTCGCCGAAGGCCTTGTGCCCCAGCGCCGACACGTGCACGTCGCCGCCGCTGGCCACAAGCGCGACGAGCCCGGGAAGGCGGCCCCTCGCCACATGGCCGGTGAGCACGGCCCCGAGCGCATCGATCCCTTCCGGCGTCAACCCGGCAGACATGTCTCTCCTTACCTGTTGCAGTTCCGTCAGATCAACGCTTGCGGTTGTCCTGATCCGGTCCGATAGCTGCCAGATTCGTGCCAGGTGAGCTGCCAGAGTCAAGACTGGCCGAAGGCCACCCCGCAGGGGCGT
>Ga0335073_10007642_pt1 | contig 15176 bp, 7 predicted proteins | sample Lox_Sample_22_FD_207093 | JGI IMG/M metagenome (GOLD analysis project Ga0335073, IMG submission 207093) | Soil microbial communities from Loxahatchee National Wildlife Refuge, Florida, United States - Lox_Sample_2.2 | ecosystem: Environmental > Terrestrial > Soil > Wetlands | place: USA: Florida... | reverse complement strand
TCGAGTTCCGCCAAGCCGTTGGCGACGTGGTCGGAGAAACGGAATTGGTAACGCCCATGCCGGTCCGCATCCTCCTGTTCAAGAGCGCCCGCGGCTGGACTCCATCCTCCACATTGGCCGAGGGCCGAGCTACGTATAACATCGTTCTGGAGGAGAAGGCCGCCGTACCCGCGGGTGTCTATAGCGAACTGGCCCGCCTCTTTCTGGATGCCAACACCGCGCAAATGCCGCCGGTCTTTGAGCACGGCCTCGTCGAATTTTTTTCGACCTTTGACGTCGCTGGCATCAAAATCAACGTCGGTGCGCCCCCGCCTACCCCCGACCTCGATTGGGCTCGCGTCCATCTGCTCGTCACCTCGCCCGATTACTACGGCAAGCTCCGCGTTCTGCTCTACAATTTGCGGCATGGCGTGGCGGACGAACCGGCGTATCGAAATGCATTCGGGAAATCGCCGGCGGAAATCGAAGCACAGGCTCACCAGCACCTCTCCTCCGGCGGATTTCAGACTACGTCCCTCAACAGCCGTCCTGTGGCGCCGACGGATTTCCCGGAGCGGCCCTTTTCCGATGCCGACGCCCGCCTTGCTCGCGCCGACGTGCTGGCAGGCGCACAATCTGCAGCCGAATATCGTACCCTCCTGAATGACAATCAGCACGTGGCCGAAGCCAAGGAGGGTCTCGGCCTCTTGTCGCTGCGCGAAGGCCGCCGCGACGAAGCCCGCGGCTTCTTCGCCGATGCCATCCAGGCCGGCAGTTCCAGCGCGCATTGCTACATCGAGTATGCCCGGCTCGAAACGGATCAGGCGAAGGCGAGCCAGGCGCTGCTCAAGGCCGCGGCACTCAACCCCAAGCTTGACGAGCCTTTCGTCCTCCTTGCCCAGCGCGACCAGGACCCCCGGCAGCGCCTCGCCCATTGGAAGGCCGCAACCCAGCGCAACCCGCGCAATCTCGCCGCATGGCAGGCTCTCGCCGAGGGTTACCTCGCGGAGCACGATTATAAGGATGCCGCCGGCGCCTGGACCCAGGCCGAGCAAGCCGCCACCGATCCCGCCACCCGCGCGCGCATGCGCCAGAACCGCACCGCCATCGAGCAGCAGCGGCTGGATTATGAGGCCGCCGAAAAGCAGCGCCAGGCCGACGAGGACGCGCGCGAGGTCGAAATGCTGAAGGCGCAGGCGAAAGCCCATCTTCACCAGCTCGAAGCGGAGTACAACGGCGGCACGCCCACCACCACTCCCGGCGCCGTGCCCTGGTGGAACGGCCCCCAACCGGACAAAAAGGTCAGAGGCACGCTCAAACAGGTGGAGTGCCTGGGTAAACAGTTGCGCCTGGGCATCGAAGATGCGAATGGCAAAATCCTGCGCCTGCTCGTGCCTGACCCTTCGAAGATCGTTGTGTCCGGCGGCGCCACCGGGTTGCTTGCCTGCGGCCCACGGAAGCAATCCGTTGTAATCGAATATTTCACCAAGGCGAACGCCCGCATGAAGACTGCCGGCGAGGTGGCCACCATCGAATTCCAGTGAATCAGGAGCGCTCCGCCGCACGTCTCCGCTGGCCGGTGCTGGCGGTCTTCGTGCTTTCCACCACCATCAATTACCTCGACCGCGCCACGCTCGCCACGCTCGCACCCGCGGTGAAGACCGATTTCCATCTCTCCAACGTCGGCTATGGTTGGATCGTTAACGCATTTCTTGTCACCTACACGCTGGCTGCGCCGTTTGCAGGCCTGCTGGTCGATCGTATCGGGCTGAACTTTGCTGCCACGCTCGCCGTCGGCATGTGGTCCTGCGCCGGAATCGCCACCGGTTTTACGCGCGGCGTCGCCGGTCTGTGCGCCTGCCGTGCCGTGCTGGGAGCGGCCGAAGCCGCCGGCATTCCGGCCGCCGGCAAGGCCATCCACCAATACCTGAAGCCTGCCGAGCGCGCGCTCGGCAACGCTGCCAACCAGATGGCCGTCAGCCTCGGCATGGTGCTGGCGCCCCCCATCGCCACATGGATCGCCGTGCGCAGCGGTTGGCGCCACGCCTTTGTCGTTACCGGAGCGCTCGGGCTGCTCTGGATTCCGGTTTGGTTGGCCGTCGGCCGCCGGTCGCGCCCGGTGGTGGCTGCGGAGCGTCCGCAAGCCGGCCCGCCGATCACGCGCGACCGCCGTCTCTGGTTATTCGTGCTCGCCAACGCCCTCAGCATGATTCCTTATTCGCTTTGGGTGAACTTCACCACCATTTATTTCGTCGAGGCTCAGCACCTGACTCTCGTCCAGGCTGCCTGGTACACGTGGATTCCGCCGGTGCTCGCTGCCGCCGGCGGATTGGGTGGCGGCTGGATCTCTCTGCGCTGGATTCATTTCGGACTCAAGCCGCCCGCCGCCCGCCGGCGCGTCTGCCTCGTCTCCGCCCTGTTGGCTCTCGTCACCGCCGCCGTTCCCGCGGCCCCCAATCCCGCTCTCGCCGCGCTCGGTATCTCGCTCAGCTTCTTCGCCGTCGCCGCTTTCAGCGTGAACATGTATTCGCTGCCGCTCGATGTCTTCGGTGGCTCTCACGCCGCCTTCGCGGTCTCCTTCCTCACCGCTTCGGCCGGCGCGTCCGGCTTCGTTTCACCTGTATTCGGCTGGCTCATCGACCGCCACGGATACGCGCCGGTCACCTCCATCGCCGCGCTCGCGCCGCTCGCCGCCTGCGCCGTCCTTTACGCGGCCAGGGACACCGCATGAAGCAGCGGCTCAAACGCTGGATCTTCGCCCTGATGGGCAAGGACCCCGAAGCCGTAGTTGTCACTTTTGCCAGCGGTCCGCCCGAGCTTTGCCGCCGCATGGCGGAAGAGGTGCGCTCCCTCGAACCGGCCCGCCGCCATTTTCTGGCCACGCTGGAAAACTGGCCGCAACTGAAGCGCGAACTACGCCGTTACCGCATCGGCCTGGCCCCCGTCCTGCTCACGCCCGAGCCCAATGCTCTGCGCAGCGCGGCCTTCCGGCTGGCTCCGCGCAAGATCCTCGCCTACAATTCGCGGCTGGAGCGCCATCATCTGCGCCTCAACCTCGCCTCCTTCCTGTTTTGGCGCGGCGTCCCGCTCGACCGCATCTGGCTGCGCCCGCGCTGGTGGCCGTGGCCGCGCCGCGAGCGCACTGTCGCGCCGGAAGGCCATCGCATCTTTGAGGGCCGTACATGTTCCCCCGGCCGTCGCCGCATTGCCGTCCTCTCACCGTATTTCCCCTATCCGCTCGCCCACGGCGGCGCCGTGCGCATCTACCACCTCTTGCGCGAAATGGCCGGCGAATTCGATGTCGAGCTGTTCGCCTTCACCGATGGTGTGGGGCAGGCGGTTTCGCCTGCCAACATGGCCCCCGTTCTCGAATTCTGCGCCCGCGTCGTGCTGGTGGAGAAGCCGCGCCACCGCGAGCCGCGCTGGTCCACCCTTCTGCCGCCGGAGGTCCACGAGTTCCACTCGCCTGCCATGCGCCTTGCGCTCGAAGAGCAGCGCCGCGCATTCGGCTATGAGCTTCTCCAGGTGGAGTACACGCAGCTTGCGTCCTATGCCGGCGATATTCTGGTCGAGCACGACGTCACCTTCGACCTCTTCGCGCAAGTCCTCCGCCGCACGCGCACCCTCGCCGCCTGGTGGGACTGGTTTCGCTGGCGCCGTTTCGAAGCCCGAGCGCTCTCCCGCTACCGCCGCGTGATCGTGATGTCGAAAAAGGATGCGGCCATGCTCGGCCCGCGCACTCCCGTCGCCGTCGTCGAAAACGGCGTCGATCTCGCCCTCTTCCGGCCCGCGCCGGAACGTCCCGGTCACCACATCCTCTTCATTGGCTCGTTTCGCCACTTCCCCAACGTTGAGGCATATCGTTTTTTCACCGTCGAGGTCTGGCCACTGCTGCGGGACCAGTTCCCGGAGCTTGAACTCACAGTGGTCTGCGGTGCGGACCCTCTCACCTACTGGCGCGCCTTCACGGATACACCGGAGCCCGCGCCCGATCCCCGTATTCACCTCTTGGGCTTCGTCGCCGACGTGCGCCCGCTGTACGTGGAGTGCAACCTCGTGATCGTCCCCACCACCGTTTCTGCCGGCACCAATGTCAAGGTGCTCGAAGCCATGGCGATGCAACGTGCCGTGGTTTCCACGCCTTCCGGCTGCGCCGGGCTAGGGCTACTGCACGGCCACAGCGTGTGGGTCGCCGAAACGCCGCAGGCGTTCGCCGCCGGAGTTGCCACGCTGATCGCCGATCCCGAACGCCGCGGCCAGATCGCGCAGGCCGCACGTGCCCACGCCCTCCGTAATTTCGATTGGGTGGCGATCGGCGAAAGGCAGTGCCGGCTCATCCGCGAGCTCCGCTAAAGCCCGTCCGTGGTTGGCCGGGGCCCTTTCCAAGCCACGCCTCGCCGGTGCCCGGCGCCCCGCGTGGACTCGCGTACTTTCGTCCGCATTCCTGAGGTTTCGTTAAAATCCGAAACCTGGAGCGTGATTTGCACATCGCTAGACGACAGAGCACGCTGTTTGCTCGATTGCCTGCACGGCCGGCCAAGCCCATGTTTGGCTTGCTTCGGTCGACGCGTTGCAGGCGTAGGGAGGGGATATGAGAGCTGCGCGCGCCGTCGGCAGCTTCTTCACCGCTCTGCGGAGCGGAGGGTGGACCCATCACAATGGGCATCACACCGTTCTGGTTCCGGAGAGTGTCCCACCGGTGCCGCCGAAAATCGGCTTGGCTCTCGGTGGCGGATTCGCCAGGGGAATCGCCCATGTGGGCGTTCTCGAAGTTTTGGAGCAATCGGGGATTCCGATTCACTGCATCACCGGTGTGAGCGCCGGTTCCATTGCCGCGGCCGCGTACGCTAGCGGCGCAACGCCCGAAGAGATCGCCCGCGCCGGTTGCGCCATGCGCTTCGGCGACGTGGCCCGCTGGACTCTCTGCCGCACAGGCTTCGTGGTCAGCGAGCGCATGGCCCGCTTCCTTGTCCGCCTGCTGAAATGTTGCCGCTTCGAGGAGATGCGCACGCCGCTCGGCGTCCTGGCCACCGACCTGGCCAGCGGCCGTCCTGTCGCCTTCCACGGCGCGGGCGACGTGGTGCTGCCCATTCGCGCCAGTTGCTCGTATCCCGGATTATTTCAGCCCGTGCGCTACGAGGAAGGCCTGCTGGTGGATGGCGCCATGAGCATGGAAATTCCCGCTGCCCTTGCCCGCCAGCTCGGCGCCACCCGCGTCATCTCAGTCCACCTGCCCACACCCGCGCGCGAAAGAGCGCCCGGCAACGTCTTCGAGGTTGTCAACCGCTGCTTTCAGATCCTCCAGACACGCACCGAAGACGCCTGGCGCAGAGATAGCGATCTGGTCATCTCTCCCGACGTCTCCGATATCGATTGGAATGGCTTCGGCTGCGGCCCCAGGATGATTGAAGCCGGCCGCGTCGCCGCGCTTGCGGCCCTGCCGCAAATTCAAAGTTGGTTCCCCACGCCGGTCAGGGCGGTGATGCCCGCTCGGGAACTCGCCTAGAAACGCGCTTTTCGCGGCTCCCGTAGCGCCGGCATCCTGGCCGGCCATGCCGGCATCCGTGGCGGCATCCCCGCCAGTCGGAATGCCAGCCCCAGTTTGGCCTTCGACGGCGCGACCTTGTATTTCGCCTGAATCCAGACGCCCGCTCGTGCTCGTGGCACCGTTCCGAGCCGCGACCAAAGGGAGCGGTTCCTTCCGTAAAGAACCGAATCTTCGGGTTCCGGAACTGCGTGCGCGTCTACTGCTTCGCCTGTGTAAACACGATCGCCGGTCCTGAAATCGCGTTTCCCGATCGCAATTCCAGTGAATAATAGCCGGTCAGCACATTTTGCGGAAGCTGCACATTCAACTGAATCCCGCCGGCCACGATGTCCGGCGCCGCACCCGCGTATGGTACCGGCCAAGGTTGCGCCGCCGCCGTAACTCCGGTCGTCAGGGCAGGTGTGGCCAGGGCGGTCGTGGTGATCAACCCATCCTGCTGCGCTGGATTCATGGCGCCCGCGCCGGTGCCCCACAGGGTCACGATGCTCCCCGCCACCGCCGGATTGACGGCCGTGTTGAGCGAGCCGTCCGCATTCAGCGCGGCCGCCGTCTGCAACGTGCCCTGCGGCGCCAGGAACAGTTGCGGTGCCGCGAGAGCCACCTGCAGCGTCTGCACGTTCGACGTCGCCCCGTTGTACTGCACCGTGATCGCGGCGGTCGCGCCCGCCACTTCGAACGGTACCACCGCGTTGATCTGTCCCGTACTCGCGTACAACACCGGCGCTGGTGTGCTATTGAAAAACACCTGGACGCCGGCCAGCATCGTTCCGATCTTGCCTCCGCTCACCGACGCATTGGCAGCCGTTGCCGGTCCCAGGTGATCGCCGAAGATGCTCACAATCTCGCCCGGCGCCACCGCCGCCGTATCCGGCATCGCCGCGCCCGTAACGCCGCTGTCGAAAATCACCGGTGCGGGGGTGAATGGCAGCCCGTTTTGCGTCGCTACCAGCAGGTTTCCGCCGCTCGTGTTCCCGCCGTTTCCCCACCAGATCCTGCCCGATGAATCCACTCCCAACCCCTTCGCCAACGCCGGCGTCAGCGTGTTGATGATTTTCGTCGGACCCACCGCCCGAATCCGCCCGCCCGCGCTCATATCGCCGATCAGAATATCGCCCTGCGCATCCAGCGCCAGCCCCCATGGCGCACCCAACTCTGCCGCGGTTGCCGGCCCGCCATCCCCCGAATAGCCCGATACGCCCGTTCCGGCCACCCGCTGGATCGTCCCCAGAGGCGTGATCATCCGCACCACGTTTTCCGCTGTGTCCGTGAACAGCAGATCGCCCGCATTGTCCAGCACCAGCATCCTCGGGTTGTACAGCAGCGCCGCCGAGGCAGGTCCGCCATCGCCCGCCAGTCCCGCCTGGTCCGATCCCGCAATCGTGTGAATCGTCCCGTCTGGTGTCACCTTGCGGATGCGGTGCGTCGCCGTGTCGGCGATATAAATGTTGCCCGCCGTATCCACCGCCACGCCATCCGGCGATCCCAGCAGCGCCTGCGTCGCCTGCCCGTCGTCGCCGCCGAATCCCGATACGCCGCTGCCCGCCACCGTCTGGATCAGCCCGTTCACCGTCACTTTCCGGATGCGGTTATTCTGCTCGTCCGCGATGTACAAATTTCCGGACGTGTCCAGCGCCAGTCCCGCCGGCGCCCAGAGCCGCGCCTGCGTTGCCTGTCCGCCATCCCCGCTGAATCCCGCTTCGCCGTTCCCGGCAACCGTAGTGATGTCCCCGGAGGGCGCGATCTTCCGAACCATGTTGGCGCCTTGGTCGGCAAAATAAACGTTGCCGGCCAGGTCCGTCGCCACACCCAGCGGTCCCCCTACCTTCGCCCAGGTTGCCGGCACATCGTCTCCGCCGCACCCGCACCCGGCAAAGGTATGGATGATCGCGCTTGCATCCACTTTGCGCAGCCGCCCGCCGTCGCCGATATATACGTTCCCGGACGCGTCTACCGCCACGTCAACCGGTTGCAGCAGGCCCGCCTGCGTGGCCGTTCCGCCATCCCCGCTGTAAACCCCGCTGCCGTTGCCCGCTAGCGGGGTCACCGTGCCGTTCGCCGCGATCTTCTCCACCATCCCCAGGTTCGGCTGCGACACATAGATATTTCCCTGCGGATCCCTCGCGATCCCCATCGGCCCGGTCACCTGCGCCACCGTGCTCACCGCGCCGCTGCCATTGATCTTGACCACCTGGTTACCGGCAAATTCCGCGACGTATTGATTTCCCGCGTTGTCTCCCACCATCGCCGTACCGTACAACCACCCCGCCAGACCTGAAATCTGTGCGATCGTGGTTATCGTCAGATCGGGCGCAATCTTCACCAGCTCCCCTGTCGTCGTAGTTTTCGGGCTGCCCACCAGCACGTACACGTTCCCGTTCGCATCCACGCTCAATCCCGAAATTCCCGGCCATGAGGTCGGGACGCTGATATATAGCGAGATCAGGCCGTCCGGCGTCACGCGGTAAAGGGAAGCCTGAGTGGTGCCGTTGGCCTCACCGGCGATGAACACGTCGCCGCTGCCATCGATGGCGGCTGCGGTTGAGTAGAGCGGCCCGGCCAGAATCGCCGGTGTCCGGTCGCCCGGGTACAGCACCGCCGAGCCGAATCCGGCAAACGGCGTCATCGTCCCGTCCGGCGCAATCTTCCAGATCTGCGAGGCGCCCGTGTACACATTGCCGGCGCCGTCGGTCAGCAGCACGCCGCCAATTGAGGAAACGGAGCCCGGAGCCGTGTCGTACGCGCTCCCATAGGGCGGTGCCTGTTGCTGAAAATCAAAAATGGAATAAGTCGTGTAGTTCGCGCCCGCAGCGGGCCAAACGAAGAGGATGCAAGCCAAAAGTCCTAGGACTCTCACCGAGTCCGATTATGCCACGTTCAGAACTTGCTTGACGGTCCCGCTCTGGCCCTGAATTTTCTCTTGCAGGATCATGAGCGCGTAGATCAGTTGCTCCGGCCGCGGCGGGCATCCCGGCACGAACACGTCGATCGGAATCACCTGGTTCACCGGCACCAGCGCGTAATTGTTGAACACGCCGGTCGAGGTTGCGCAGGCACCCATGGAAATAGCCCATTTGGGCTCGGGCATCTGCTGGTACAGATGACGGATCACCGGCGCCATCTTGTTCGACACCCGGCCTGCGATGATCATCAGGTCCGATTGCCGCGGCGATCCCCGGAAAACCTCCGCGCCGAAGCGCGCAATGTCGAACCTCGATGCGCTCATCGACATCATCTCGATCGCGCAGCAGGCCAGCCCGAACGTCATCGGCCAAATCGAATTCTTGCGCGCCCAGTTGACGGCCTTGTCGAGCGTGGTGAGAACAATGCCCTCGGCGGCGGCCGCCGCTGCTTGCGTCGCAGCCGCATCGTCGATGCGCGCAAACAGATCCGCGGGACCGCTGGCCAGGGGTTTATCCATACCCTCATTCTCGCATGGCCCGCGGCCGTCCGCTAGAATGAATAGACCGGGCCCACGCTCGGGGTCATGCCCGTTCCCCACCTCATGCCATCTCTGTCTCTCGAAGACCTTCTCGAGCGGGCCGCCGACGCCTGCGGGGTCAAGCCCGGATATTGGGATATCTGGGGCCGCTACCACGAGACCACCGCCGCCGCGCGCCGCGCCATTCTCCAGGCCAAAGGGTTCGATGTCGCCAGCGCCGAAAGCCTCGCCCGCTATCTCGCAGGGCGCGAGCGCAGGCACTGGGATCGGCTCATTCCCCACGTCAACGTGGTCGAGGAGTCGGAAATTTACGAGATTTCGATTTCCGCGCCCGCCGATCTTACCTCTGAAACCCTCACCATTACCGTCCGTTTGGAAGACGGCCGCACTGCCGCCGAAGAATTCCGTCTTTGGGATCTGCCCCAGATCGCCACCACCCAAATGGATGGCCGCACCTGGATCCGCCGCTCCGCCCGCCTCCCACGGCCCGAAGGCGCCATCCCCATCGGCTATCACGAGGTCACGGCCGCCGCCGGCGGCCTCGAAGCCTCCTGCCGCTACATCGTCACCCCTTCCCGCGTCTACACGCCCGAGCATCTCGGCCGCGGCGGCCGCTCCGCCGGCATCGTTTTCAGCCTCTATGGCCTCCGCTCCGACCGCAACTGGGGATGCGGCGATTTCACCGACCTGCTCCAGGCCATCGATTGGGCCGCCGAAGAGTTGCACGCCGGCTTCATCGGACTCAATCCGCTCCACGCCATACACAATCGCCGCCCTTTCAATACCAGCCCTTATCTGCCCAACTGCATCTATTACCAGAATTTTCTCTACCTGGACGTGGAAGCGGTGGAGGATTTCGCCCGCTCCCGCCGCGCCCGTGAGGCCTTCGCTTCGCCGGCCGTGGCCGCCGAACTCGCGGCGCTCCGCTCCGCGCCTTACGTCGAGTACGAGCGCGTTGCCGCGCTCAAACTCCGCCTGCTCAAATTGGCCTTTGTCCAATTCCTTCGCGACCGGCGTCATGACGGCCCGCGAGTTGCCGATTTTGAGGCCTTTCGCGAGCGCGAGGGCAGTCTCCTCGAGTTGTTCGCTACCTACTGCGCCCTCGATGAGCACCTGCATCGCCTCAATCCCGATCTTTGGATGTGGCCGCAATGGCCGGAGCCTTACCGCGATCCGTCTTCCGCCGAAGCCGCAGCCTTTCGCAAAAAGCATTGGCGCTCCGTCCTGTTTTATGAATACCTGCAATGGCAGATCGACTTGCAGTTGCGCCGTGCCCAGCAGCGCGCCCGCGATCGCCGCATGCCAATCGGCCTCTATCACGATCTGGCCCTCGCCACTGATCGCTTTGGCTCCGACCTCTGGGCTCACCGCGAGTTCTTCGTCCAGGGCTGCCGCGTCGGCTCTCCGCCCGACGATTTTGCCCCCAAGGGCCAGGATTGGGGCTTCCCGCCGCCCAACTCCGAACGCCACCGCGACGATGCCTATCGCCTCTTCGCCGAATCCATCCGCCGCAACTCGCGCCATGGCGGAGCCCTGCGCATGGATCACGTCATGCGCCTCTTCCGCCTCTACTGGATTCCCGACCATTCGGAAGCCAGCGACGGCGCCTACGTCTGCGAAACCTCGCTGGATTTCCTCCGCATCCTGGCGCTGGAGAGCGTCCGCAACCGCGTGGCCATCATCGGCGAAGATCTCGGTACGGTCGAGCCCGAAGTGCGCAAAACTCTCGCTCGCTTCGGCATCCTGAGCTATCGCCTGTTCTATTTCGAGAAACACGAAGACGGCCGTTTACGCCGCTTCGATGAATACCCGGCCCAGGCGCTCGTCTCCTCCACCACCCACGATCTCCCCACGCTCGCGGGCTTTTGGACCGGCGTCGATATCGAATCCCGCCGTGCTGCCGGTACCATCGACGACGACTCCCGTAGCGAGCAATTCGCCGCCCGCGCCCGGGAAAAACAAAAAATGCTCGACATGTTATTTGATCTCGGCCTCATGCCGCCCCATCTTCCGCGCCGTGCCTCCGACTATCCTGATCTGACCGGCGAACTGCACAACGCCGTGGTCGGATTTCTGGCCCTCACGCCATCCCAGTTGCTCGCCATCAACCAGGAGGATCTCACCAAGGAACCGGCCCAGCAGAACCTACCCGGTACCACCTGGCAATATCCCAACTGGGCGCGCAAGATGCGCTTCACCCTGGAACAATTGCGCTTCGACCAGGAGGCGCGCGGCTTCACTGCCATGTTTCGCAACTGGATCATTCGCACGGGCCGCGACGTAGGCTAGTCCTCCTGGCTTGCTTTCGCGCCGCAGGCGCACTGGTTGCCTTCCCGCATTCCCCGTGCTTAATTGGTTACTTCACCCGTGCAACACCAACGGCTCCCATTTCACATTTATCTGGTCCTCCTCGCCGACGTCGTCCTCTTCTTTCACCTTCCGCTCTTCAGCTCACGTTATGTTTTTCCGTGGGATTTCCGCGGCGTCCAGCTTCCGCCCATCACCTTCCTTGCTGCCCAGCTTCGTGCCGGCCATTTCCCCCTCTGGAATCCGTACGTCTATTGCGGCTTTCCCGTCTTCGCCAATATCGAGGCCTGCTACTTTCATCCGCTCGTCCTGCTCAGTGCCTTCATCGCCGCCCACACCAGTCTCGACGCACTCCCCATGCTGCTGGAATGGGCCGTCGTTCTCCAGGTATGGATCGCCGGTATTTCCGCCTTCCATCTTTTTCGCAAGCTGGGCGCCGGCCAGGCATCCGCGTTAGCCGGCGCCATCATTTTCCAAACCGGTGGTTTCTTCGCCTCTCGCGCCGAACACATCGGCGCCATGATGGCCGTCGCCTGGATGCCGCTTGCATGGCTCGCCGTTCTCCACCTGGCGGATAAATTCAACCGCCGCTGGCTGGCCGTTCTCTCGTTCGCTCTTGGCCTGTCCATCCTCGGCGGCTTTCCTCAACCCACCCTCGCCGTTTTCGTCTCGACGGTTGTCCTTGCCCTCCTGCTCTCCGTTCCGAGCCGCGACCGTAAGGGAGCGGTCCGGTCGCTAAGCACCGAATCCCGCGCTCACGGAATCAACCTTTCGCTTCTTCTTTCCACCGCCGCCGGCTGTCTCCTCGGTATCCTCCTCGCCTCCGTCCAATTCATCCCCACCGCCCAGCTCACCAACCACAGCGTCGCCAAATACCGTGCCGACTGGCTTGGTCTCGGCGGCGGCCTCTTCCCGCAGAGCCTCGTCTCGCTCGTCCTGCCGAATCACTTCCACCAATTCGACACCTCGCTCTTCCGCGGCCCCGGCGATCTCACATTCCTGTATCTCTATTGCAGCCTCGCGGGCCTCGCCCTCGCTCTCTACGCGCTGGCAATGCGCCGCACCCGCACCACCGCCCTGCTCGCCCTCCTCGCCACTTTCAGCATCTTCTGGATGCTCGGAGAGCACACCGCCCCCTGGCGCTGGTTCTATCCTCTGCTGCCCGAGAAAATCCGCATCGGCATCCACCCCGAGTACACCTACTGCATTCTTACTCTGGCCATCGCGGGCCTTGCCGCGCTCGGGCTGGAGAGCCTTCGACTCCGCCCCGCCCTGCGTTATGCCATTACCGCCGTCATCGCGCTCGATCTCTTTTTCACCGGCTCCGGCCGCCCCATGAATGTAATTTCCATCCAGCAGGATCCCGGTGTCACCCGCGATGCCTTTGACGGTAGCCCCGAATTGCTCGATGGCGTTCGCTCCCGCGTCAACGCCTCCAATCCCCCCTCGCGCGTCGACACCGTCGATGCCGGTGCCTTCTGGTCCATCGCCGGTCCCATCACCGGCGTCCCTTCCGCCAACGGCATCAGCCCCCTGGCGCCGGAATTCGTGATCCAGCTCCGCCTCTTCCTACACGATGGCTTCCGCTGGGGCTGGTATTACCCGCTCGAGCATTTGGATTCTCCGGTTCTTGATCTCCTCGGCGCCCGCTACATCATCGCCGGTCCTCAAGCCGCCGCGCGCCTCAATGCCCTCCCGCGTTTTCGCCACATAACCAGCCTGCCCGGCAACGAGCTGTTCGAAAATCTCACCGTGATGCCTCGCTTTTTCCTCGTCCGGGATGTCCGCCTTGTCCATTCCCTGGCCGAAGCCCACAACCTGATCGCCGGCGGCGCGATCGATCTCCGCCGCACCGCCGTCACAGAAGACACCGCTGTAGGGGCCGGATACATCCGGCCCGCTGTCGCGCTTCCATCCGCTCCGGACTCCGTCTCCGTCGTCTCATACCAGCCCGATTCCCTCGAACTCTCCGTCGCCGCCGCCGCTCCCGCACTCCTCGTCGCTTCGGAAACGGAGTATCCCGGCTGGCGCACCTCCATCGACGGCCACGCCGCCCCCATCCACCGCGTCGATATCGCCCTCCGCGGCGTCCCGGTTCCCGCCGGCTCGCATCGCGTCCGCATGGAATTCCGTCCCGTCATTCTCCCCGTTTCGCTCGGAATCTCCCTCGCCGCTCTGGTATTGCTCGGCCTGCTGGCACGTTCTTCGCGCCTCCCCCTCTGAAACTGTTAAAATCCTCTTTCAGCTACAGGCGCCATCTTTTGTGATTCGCCGAGTCTTCAAGGCCTTTCAATATCGCGACTTCCGCTTGATGTGGATCGGTGCCTGCACCTCCACCATCGGCACCTGGATGCAGAACGTCGCCCAGGCGTGGCTGATCTATACCCTCACCAATTCCAAGTTCCTCCTCGCCCTCGATCAGGCCCTCATCGGCCTTCCCGTCATGCTCTTTTCCGTGGTTGGCGGCGTAATCGCAGACCGCGTCGATCGCCGCTACGCCCTCCTCGGATCCCAGTACGTGCAGATGGCATCCGCCTTCACCCTCACCGTGCTGGTGGTTCTGAACATCGTGAAGGTCTGGGAGATTCTCAGCCTCTCGTTCCTGGTCGGCTGCGCCCAGTCCTTTGGCGGTCCCGCCTATTCCGCACTCATCCCCACCCTGGTCGATAAAGAGGACATGCCCAATGCCATCGCCTTGAACTCCATCCAGTTCAACGTGGCGGTGACCATCGGGCCGGCGCTCGGCGGCATAGCGCTGCACAGTCTCGGCATGGCATGGTGCTTCGGCCTCAACGGCATTTCCTTCCTCGCCCCCATCATCGTCCTGGGCATGCTGCAAACCCGCTTCCTGCCTGAGCGCACCTCCGAGTCCATCCTCTCCAGCATGCGCCAGGGTTTTCGTTTCATCCGCAAGCAGGGTGCCATGGCGATGCTGATCGTGCTGGCGTTTCTGATGACCTTCCTGGCCGTCCCCGCCCGCACCTTCCTGCCCGTCTTCGCGCGCGATATTTTCCATCGCGAATCGGAGACCTATGCCATGTTCCTCTCCGTCTCCGGTCTCGGCTCCATCGTCGGTGCCCTGGCCGTGGCTGGACTTGGCAACGTCCGCAACAAGGGGCGCGTGGCATTGTTCATGCTGGTCTGCCTCGGCGCCACTATCTCCGGGTTCGCCCTTTCCACTTCGCTCGTCATCAGCTACCTGATGCTGTTCCTGTTTGGCGGCTCCATGATCGCCGTATTCGCCATGGTGATTTCCCTGGTCCAGCTCATTACCACTAACGAAATGCGCGGCCGCGTGATGAGCGTCTACAACACCGCCTTCCGCGGAGGCATGCCCGTCGGCAACCTGGTTACCGGCTGGCTCGTCCCCATCTTCACCGCGCCCCTCGTTTTGTCCGTGGCCGGTCTGATGATCATCGCCCTTGCCCTCTATTTCCTGCTGATCGAGCGCCGGGTCGCCGAGTTGTAAGTGGGGTAGGCCTCCTGGCCTGCCCGGCGCCCCAAACCCGGGGCGGGTCGCCGAGTTGTGATGCGCCGTCCGGAAGGCGCCGGAACCGCCCCTTAGAATGAAGGAAGCATGAAATTCGCACTCGTTCTGGCTGCCTTCGTCACCGCTGCTTTGGCCGAATCCCCACTGGAGCTCGCGCGCGACCAGCAGGACCGCTCCGCGCTTTCCCGCCAGATTTCCGACGCCGCTGCCGCCGCCGCCAAATCCCCGGGCGATCCGGCCGCGCAGCTCCGTCTCGCCGTCGCCTGCTCCTATCTCGCCGAAGTCGATATCGAGTTGCACGACCGCAAGGCCGCCCGCGCCGCCGCCGAGCAGGGCATTCCCGCCGCCGAAAAGGCCGTCTCCCTTCAGCCCGCTTCGGCCAACGCCTACCGCATCCTCGGCACCCTCTACGG
>Ga0335073_10007641_pt1 | contig 15176 bp, 10 predicted proteins | sample Lox_Sample_22_FD_207093 | JGI IMG/M metagenome (GOLD analysis project Ga0335073, IMG submission 207093) | Soil microbial communities from Loxahatchee National Wildlife Refuge, Florida, United States - Lox_Sample_2.2 | ecosystem: Environmental > Terrestrial > Soil > Wetlands | place: USA... | reverse complement strand
TGTTGTCTGTTGGTCGGAGGTGATCTAATAACGAAGCATGAGGTAATGGTTCGATGGTCGGACGGGAACGGGACCGACGATGCCGGATTGACTTGACGAACAAACGCCTTGGGTTGCAACAAAATATACGGTGCGGATCGGCAATCTGTCTGCTTCTTCCTTCAACAGTACATGCGGTTGGGTGGTTGATTGATTTTGTTTCCCGCGGATAACGCGATAGTTTGGATATCCTGCGTCTTTTGGCGGTTTATTGCTGCCATCCTCTGTCCTTTGGTAGACTCGATAAGTGCGTCAAGTGCTGACGCCCTTCTAACTTCCCTGTAGACACCGTCTACCATCTTGGTATATTGCTCGCTGTTAGCTCGAGCTGTGTTTACACGAAACCTGTGATTACTAAAAATATGCAATACTATTTGTACATACGTTCTACAATGTCTGTTCATGTGTGCATTATCGCCGTGATGATCAATTCTCTCTGAATGTGATTAAGAATACGGCTCGAGCATTTTCATATGTCTAGATGTTGGCTACGCTGTTCTAAGGTACCCTGCGTACTGATCGAGCGGACGGTAACGAACGAGAATCCCGGCCTCATGGAGATTGAGCTACTCTAAACCTTGCTACGACTTCTGGGGACTTGAATTTCCTTCAGAAAGATCCAGATTCGAGCCGTCAAGCTCCATTTCAGCCATCACACCATAATGGTCAGTAACAAAGTCGACCTGGCCAGCTGCAATCATCTCTTTCCGCAATTGGTCATCGTCTACCTTTACGCCTACGCCAATCCTCTGTAAGCTCTTGGCCTTGACTTTACCGCAGAACATCACTCTATCCATTCGACTTGGTCCAAACTTCTTGAACATCGCTTCAGGCACCTGAGGTCCCCAGGTGTAGCCCTCGTCGCTATCCTCCTTCCCACCAAGCACCAAATACGCATCTTCCAGGCCATTATCGGAGTGAATCGTGCGATCAAACGGCTGAATCGAGTTGCAGTCGCCCGCCAGCAGCGCGGCGTACACCACCTCATCGTGCAAGTAGCGGGCCGTGGTCTCCATCTGGGCAGGACGCAGAGGCGGATCGGCGACGAGCGACTCAAGATGAACATTCGCGAGGCGCAGCACGCGCGGCTCGCCGACCACGCGCACGTCGACGAAGAAGCCGTCGCGCTGGAACATCGACTCGAAGGGCACGCGGAACACAGCCGCGATGCGCAGGCGCCGGTCCACCAGCGTCGTCGTCCCGTACTGCGCGTTGCCCCAGTGCGCGCCGCTCGTGTCCGTGATGTGGAAGCGCTGCCGAACCCACGTCGCCGCTTGGATTTGGGCTAGGTCTGACGGCCCCATTTCTTGCAGGAAGATGACGATGGCCTGGTTTGGCGGCGCGCTGGATACTAGTGTTGAGAGGTGCTGCAGCGCGGCGGCCATCCGTGGCTCTGCCCATGGGATGAGCATGTCGATGTTCTAAACTCTTATTAAAAGAATACTCGTAGTATCTTAGAGAGATGGGTCTTACCCATGATATAAGACGAATGGTTGTGCACGGCTGCGAGACAGCTTCGATGGCGTTTAGATTATCGGAACTGGATCCCGGCGATTTTTCTGTCCATGAATTTGACTTGAAGCTGTAGTAGTTCTGAGGCTTTGGATCGCCAGCATCTTGATGATATATAAATTTCGACACATCGATATTGGCCGACATAACGGAAGTATTCGAGTATTGTTGACGAAGGGCGATAGAGGACAACGCTTGCGAATGTGTTAGAAACTTAAACCCAGCGCGAGATGGGCATGCACTTCGATTACACAGGAATAATTGAGTTCTAAGAGACACGAATTAATGGCCGCACAATTACTTTCTGAACATTCCATCTGAGCTGGCGGGAGGCTATCTTAGGCTTCAATATTAATAACCTAGGTAAAGCGGAGTCGGGCCCGAACACGAATAAGCACAGTGGAGCAACAAACACACCGAGCAACTTCCCCTACGCCTGTTGGCTGTTATTTTCTTCCTCAATCTAAACACCTCACTTTGAAATAGATACGCAGTAGTCACCCTTCTTTATTTTATTAATTCAACCTGTCACCTTGCCCTTACTCTTGCGCCCCTCACACTGCTGCTGTAGATATTTCCAATCCGGCACACGGAATATGACTCGACTTGACCCAGACATACAAGAGCCAGGAAGCAGTGAGAAGGTTTCTCGAAGCAGTCGAAGCTACTCGCGCAATCGGTTCACAAATCCAGCCAAAAAGGACGGGATCTAATACGTTTGGATGGGCATTCTTGGCGTACGATACATACTCTACGTAAATACCAATCAACGCGGTGTTTCATAGATGCAAGAGGATGTGTCACTTCTTAGTACCAATGGTGTCCACTTGCCGAGTGTTGTTCCTGAACAAAAATCAAGCCACTGGGAGAGATTTCAATGGCGTCCAAGAAGCGGGGAGTCGGTGGACGGCTAGTTCCGGAACGTGCTGTGACGGAAAGCTGCCAGAGTATTGCCGATGCATAATCCCGAAATGCTTTTAATCCCAGGTGTGCTCCACATCGGAGCGTCGTCATAGGGGCGATATCGCCGACTCTAGATTCAAAAAAATTGCACCTACAAGGTCAATGAGTGGAGGCAACTAGATTGACGGCGCTTTTCCGCAGCTGACCAATTGATCTGATAAGATCATAAGATCAATACTCTACTGCCTCCCCTTGACCAGCGAATTTCGGCGCGTCGGTGTTAAACTTTCGCGAAGTCTTACTCTTTTCCGAAACAATGCTGTTGGGTGCTCCAGCAGGCTGCAGTTTTCTCTCTCGCATCAGTCGGCTTCAGTGACGGTAATTAAGATGCCATCCCCTACCGGTGCCGGCGGAGCACTTCCCGTTTTCATGTCGGACGCAGTTCGGAGAGTGGCTGCCAAAGATACTGAAGATACTTTAATATAGACTGCAATTCTTTCCCTTCTGACACTTACCGAAGTCTTCTTTTAAGTTATGAGCTTGCTCCCGCAGACTCTTACCTCTTCACTTCGCTTTCCTACTGTCCGCGCTTCATCCTCCATTCGCAACTTCTCATCAGTCATGACATCCCAACGTCCTCATGTTTTGGTTGTCGGAGGCGCGTATGGTGGACTTTCCGCTGTGAGCGGTCTCGTTCATCTCAGTCGAGGCGACCTTCAAAAGGAAGGTCCACGGACTCCTCCTAACGTTGCCCGCGCTCTCCGCGTTAAGCCTCGCATCACTGTTCTCGATGAAAGAGATGGATTCTTCCACAGCGTCGGTGCACCACTGGGTCAAATATCTGCGCCTTTCGCGAATGAGTTCTGGGTAAAATACGAAGATATCAAGAGGTCCAGTCCCCTCTATGAAGATGTTCAATTTGTAAAAGGAACCGCCGTAGGCTTAGACATGGCCTCGAAAATCTTGCAGTATTCTGTGCAGGAATCAAGCTCAGAGACGAAAGAGATGCCTTATGACTATTTGGTTCTAGCAACCGGCACCCGTAGACGCTGGCCTGTCGTCCCGGAGATGCTGCAGAAGGATCAATATGTGAAGCAAGTGGAACAGTTGGAGCACGAAATCAGCGGATGTTCAAGAGTTGTTCTTGTTGGTGGCGGTACTTATCCCCATTTTGATATTACTCACACAGAGATCTAACAGCCTTACAGGTGCTGTTGGTATTGAAATGTCAGCAGAGATGAAAGTACACTTTCCGCAGTGTGAAGTCATTCTGGTCCACTCTCGAGACACGCTGCTCAGTGCCGAACCTCTAACAGATGAATACAAAAGCATAGCGTACAACTTACTCACGCAGCAGGGCGTAGAAGTGATTCTTGGCCAGCGAGTCGTTGACGAATTGACCGAAGGAGATGGAAAAGTCATTGTACTTTCAAGCGGCGATACAATCAAATGTGACAAGGTCATCTACACCGCCCAGCAGCAAGGTGCCAATACCACTTTCCTCCCTTCAGAGGTGTTGGACACGAAAGGATGCATCCAGACTCAAGACACGTATGTATCTTTTCGCTCTTCTCAAACATCGAATATACTAACATAGGAATAGACTTCAATTTCCAGAATCTTTGCCACATTCCTGCTGTCACTATGCGGTTGGTGATGCCGTTGCATGGACAGGTATCAAGAGGTCAGGACCGGCGCATACTATGGGCCAATTCGCTGCGACAAACCTAATCAACACCATGATCGCGGTTGAAGATGGGAAGAAAACCACCGACGCTGAGCTTGTGCCATGCCCCAAATTTCAACCTACAATGTCTTTGGCCATCGGCGAGCAAGCTATTGGCATGCGATCCGGGATAAGATATGGCAAAGAGGTGAAGCAAAGAGCATTTGGACGAGGCTTGGGAATTGACGGTAAGAAGGGCTAGCAAAACTTTGGTAAAGGGACATGCTGACAGTTTGGCAGGCACACTCTCGCGATTGGAGATCACGCCGCTGCAAAAGAGGACTGAGGAATTCATGGACGGTCGATTTGAACGTAACGTACGGATAAATGGTCATGCAGTGGCCGCTAACATGTGAAACAAAATCAAATACGAGTACGTTGGTCAAAGTTTCCTGCGGTGAAAAGAACAAGTGTTCATCCGCTGATCTGGATGCGTTATGGCGTTCGGAGAGTTCCTAGAACCGTATGACCTCAACTTGTACTTACAAGAAACCGTTTCAAGAGGAAAAGGATATTCCAATATACTCAAAACCGTAATAACGAACAAAGTGATATTAATCATAGGCCTATATGATGATTCGATGATACGTACTTATGAGCTGTGCACAGGACTGAAACATTACAAAACAAAGCAGTGAGAAGTAAGATGAGTTTACAGGCGATTTGAGCAGAAGGGCCACCATCCTCGTAACTTCTACCAGGCATGAAAACCACGAACTATCGCTCCTTGCCAAAGGGACTATATTCCGGCGCCGCCGTCTTATCGCAGGAAAATTGAACTATGTAATTACACCCAGACAATGCGCCTCCTGTCTGACTGACAATCACTCGCCGTTGGGCGCCGTTATATTGAACTGGAGGTTCCCATTTAGCTGCCCGTTTGCGTATAGCAAACGTATTGGATAGTAAGTTCCCGCAGTGAGAGTCTGTGTGTAGCTCTTTGCTCCAGAATGCGCGTAGTCGAAGAGGGCCACATTAGCCCGTGTATACCCGGAGTATGCAGTCTGTCCGATCCACAGCCAAGCTGCATCGCCGACCACCACGTTGTAGAACGTGTAGGTTCCGGTTTGTCTGGCGTAGAGATAACCGCGATGCTGAATTGCGAAATCTTGGGTAAGCATTGGACCGCTTCCGTAGATGAGCGCCGTAACTGGAGTGCTTGGCGTGTTTATGTATATGTTCGGAGTTACGCCGGCGTAATCTGCTTTTGCAGTATAAAATTGGTCGATCTGGAGACTGCTGTACTTGTCATCGGTGTTATTCACTGCTAATGATTTGTATATGGCATATTGATAGCCACTGTTGCTACAGGTTTAAACTGGTGTTGGAAAAACGGTTTTGGCTGTTGCGGGGACGGAACCAGACTGTGCGATTGAAATAGTTGTTGCAGCTGCACCACAAGTCGATATGGTCACCGTAGATTTCGGGTAGTAGTAGATAACGGTTCCTGAATTCGAGCCCAAGGCAGATTGAGTTGACGTGGATGCGCGCGCGCCGACAGAGAGGTAAGCGGTTTCGGTCAAGGTTCCAATGGAGCTTCCGTAGATAATTGTTTCGGTTGCACCTCCGAGCGTTGTCGATGTGTACGCCGGGCCAGCATGGATATACGTGGTAGAAGAAATGGTAACGACCGGTCTTCCCACAATGATTGTTTCACTCGGACCAGGTGGTGTGCTACGTGCGGTTGACGTATATGCACTCCCTTTGGTGAGATAGGTGGTTGTACTGGTTTCATGTTCTGGAATACCATGAATAACAGTTCCAAGTATTGATCCGACAGCAGACGTCGTAGATGAAAAGCCAGAACCGGAGGGGAGATACATTGTGATGGTGGTGGTGTGCTCCTCACTACCGTATACGATTGTCGGGTTATGCGATCCTGAGCTTGGGATTGTCGACGTATATGGGCTTCCTGATGATAGGTATTTCGTAGTGACTTGCGTGGTATATGGATGAGAATATACGGTGGTCCCAGGAGTGGTTCCCACTGGTGGGTATGTCCTTGTACCAGAACTGGCAGCACCATAGACTGTACTAAAAACATACGACTGCGGGTCTCCGTAAATGATTGTGGCCGTATGGTCAACGTGGGAGACTGAGACGGTACGTGTGTATGGTTGTGCTCCGGAGGAAAGGAACGTTGTCGAGCTGACGGTGGTATACGCAATTGAGTAGATGATGGTGCCAGGAGTTGTTCCGATTGGAGAAATTGTACTAACTCCATTTCGAGACGCCCCGTAGATGGTTGAAGAGGTAAACTTCTCCACATATCCTACAAGTACTGTGCCAGTTGGATTATGTGGCTCAGCCGGGAACGTTGAGGAGAATGGCGTTCCCTTTGTGGCCTCGAAAGTGGTCTTTGTCACCGTTTTGTAAGGCACTGAGAAGATGATTGTTCCAGGGGTACCACCATTCGGAAGAACCGTTCTTATGCCTGCCTGAAAGCTTCCATAAGTTGTTGTCACAACATACTTTTGGGTTAGACCATCCAACGCGGTCGCTGTAGGATTACTAGACGGTGCAGAATATGTTGTGGTGAATGGAGTTGCACCCAGCGACAAAAACGTTGTGCGAGTGACAGTCGAGTGTGGCTTCACAACAACTACTGTTCCTTCCACACCTGGGGAGGGGCAATGCTGCACAAAGATAGAGACTGAAGCTCCACCATATCTGGTAGTTTTAGTGTATGTTTCAGGATACCCAATCAACACGGTTGCTGTTGGGCTGTGCTCATTTGGATTGACAGTCGTTGTGAAAGTCCGCCCTGTGCTTGCGCAGAGAGTGGAAGTAGTGATCAACTTATACAGTGTGAAAACCTCTATCAATCCAGGGGTAGTGCCCGCAGCGGAGATAGTATAAGTCAAAATGTGAGAACTACTAAATAATGTGGTAGTGCTGTATTTCTGAGAATAGCCAATGATGACCGTGGCGGTCTCAGATGACTTTGGTGGAGTGAGCGTGGAAGTAAAACCTTTCGTCTTAGTGCCAAGGAATGTCGTAGTAGTTGTGTGTGGTTCGATCGCGGTGATAATAACCTTTCCAGGCGTGCTGCCATGGGGCGGGAGATACGTCCTCCCAGGCGCGGACCCATAGACTGTAGTCGTCACGCCGTGTTCTGGAATGCCGTACATGATTGTCCCTTCTTTGGTACCACTCGGGTGAATTGTAGATGAAAAGGCAGACACACCAGTATGAGGCTCAAGAAAAGAAGTGACTGTTTTGTAAGCTTCAAGGACTCCATGGATAACTGTCGCAGCGTGCGACCCTTGGGCTGGGATTGTCGTCGTGAATGCTGATCCACCTTTTCTTGGATCCTTAAATGCTGTCACGGTCACTGTAGAGTGTACAATGGTCTTGATCACGGTTTCTACGCTATGGCCCGCTACAGTTGTAACGCCGGCGCTGGGACCGTAAACAGTTTTCGTTGTCGCACCCGCCAGGATCCCGTAGACAATCTTGGCCGGTGTAGAACCATGGGCTGTAATAGTGCTCGTGAACGCAGAGCCTCCGTGAAAATGATCAAGGTAAGTAGTGGTTGAGACCGTGTGCAGTGGGATAGTGACATGCACTGTTCCAGAGACATGCGCTGTTCCAGGAATTGACCCAGCCGAAGGTTTATAGACGGTAGTCGTTTTGATGGCCTCTTTAACTTCAAGTTCCGGATATGGCGCATTCGGGCACTTGGAGTTGGGGTCTGAAGGGTGGAAGGGATCATGCCAGTCCGGACAATTTGCCTTGATGGGAACCGTTCAGGTAATGGACCAGGCCGTGCGGAAACAATTGACGGTAATATTGCCAAGGAGAGAACAAATTTGTGCAGCGCATACTTCCTGCTGCTTCCTAGCGCCATGCTGCTGATGAGGCAAGGTTACTCGAGAAAGTTGTGAAGAAGAAAGCCAGAACGAGAGAAGAGGGGCAGAATATACTGCAGTCCATGATGCGTTACAGAAGGTCAATAAGGCTCAGTGACAGCTGTTGGGATACATAATTCAATGACAGTAATCCTTGGGTATCAAATCATCATTGTGAAGTGGGATCCATCGAAGCATGTAAGGCGGCAAACATGCACTATGCGGCATTACAGCCAAATGTGAACGTCGAAGGCCATTGTTGAATGGCTGTGGAAAGTTAGTCTTTCCGATAATAATAGAACAAATAAGCACATTTCGCGAACCAAGGATCACATGAGGAATTTTTGGACTGAAGAACGTTCGAGCAAGTCCTACTCGCTTGGGTGGGACTGGAGGTTACAAGATGGAAGATCTCCAACAAGCTCGCATCACGATTTTGGCGGTAGAACGCATGGGAAGCTTGGAAATAGCAATTCTGACATGGCAAAAGCAAAGAAATAGAACATAAAAGGAGAATTGAATGATAGGGTATTGAAAATGTGAACGTGCGACTGGGAGCATTGCGATCTTCGGCGGTGAATAGCAATTCGCGAACGCCTTAATTAGCGGAGCCCATGGATCTGGTACATGAACGCATTAACATCTCTATTAAGAAGACCCACTCGATGATGAGTTTAACTGAATCCTTGGCTATGTATGCTAATGAGGAAATGTCGACGATGGAGAACAGAAGTGGTTGAGCTACGGAAAGGGGCGTTGATGTTGAAATCGGGCGCTTTGACCTCGAGTCACTCCCTCAACCTGTACAACATGCAAGTACAACTAGTGGACTTCACGGACGCAGACTCATAGTCATGTGGTGAAGATGGTTATTGTGTAGACAGCTTGAATAGACTAGACTAGATACTGCAATACGCTCAGATGCGATAGCTACTGTTTAACACAATCAATGCTGAAATACAGGTAGTGCATAGCTTCTAGAATCCGATCCCATGCAGAAGCCATCCGAACGCGGTAATCCAGAATTGCAAACGCCGCGCGATCAATGAACATACATGCTGCACGCCGACCCTTCCCTAAGAGTAATCACCAAGCGGGCCCACAAACCCAGCGGCGAAGGCACTCCCCCTCGCCTCCCTCTCCGCTCCTCTCCTCCTCTCCTCCTGTTCCTCAAGGCTGCTCTGCAGCACCGCCTGCATGCCCTCGATGTCGCGAACGACCTCGTTGAAGCGCTCGGTGCAGGCGCGGATGACGGAGTCGCGGTTCCAGTGTCCGCGCGTGGCCCAGATGACGCCGACGAGCGCCGCGTACACCTGCTCGAGCTGCTCGACCGACAGGCCCGAGCTGCGCGACACCAGCTGCGAGTGGAAGTTGCCCAGCAGCGCGTTGTCCAGGATGTACGTTGGCTGCTCCGTCGGGTTCAGTAGCGAGTTGACGTTGCTGGTGTGCTGCGTCGTGGCTGTTGCTGCCGCGGTGGGCGTGCCCGTCGCCGTCAATGCGGCCACTCGCGCGGGTATTGGCGGGATTGCAAACAGCGACGCTGGCTGCGTTTGAGTGTTCGGCTGTGAGCCGCTGGGCTGCGACTGCGATGACGAGTGCTGTGTGGAAGGTATGTCTGTATTGACGGTCAGCTTCGGTTTCGATCTGAGGCGCTTCTGGAGGGCCTGGTTGGTTCGCCGGTTTCGAAATGGGCTAAACCTACCGTAAACGTCTGCCCCATCGAAGCTCACAGCTCCTCCCTGTTGACGTCCATCACTTCCAGATCCATCCTGTGTGTCGGGAATCTGGCTCCCAAGACTTTCTGGGTTTTGTAGATTCGAAAAGTCAGGATAAAGCCCCTCGGTTCCGTTACTATTCTGGGTCTCTTTTTGAGCACCAGAGCTATGGTCGCTGGCGCGGTTGCTGTGGTCACTTGTTTTCTGGCCACTGGTTGTTGTGCTTGCGCTGTTATGATAGTCAGTGAGCTGAGTGCCGGGTGCCATCTTGGTTATTGCGCTCGTTTGGCTGAGCATCTGTGATTGTTGGGTTCCAGGACCAGAAGGAGTGTGAGTCGCCATTGAGGGAATGAAGGCAGCTGGCGTTTGCTGCTTGGCTTGTCCAACATCGCTCATTACGACGTCTGCGGCGTCAGTGGGTCGTGACGGTACAGTAGAACCATTGGTGTGGGGTTCTCCATTCGAGAGATGTCCCGTTAGCTGACGGCGATCTGGAGTAACAGGAGGGAGGAAGTGACTGCCGGGAATAGGTTCTCCTAGGACAACCGGACCTGTTGACTCTGTTCCAGTTGTGATGCTCCCAGGTGGCACGTTCGAGGTTAAACCGATAGTCCTGGAGCTCGTAAGCCCAGCTACGTCAGCTTCTGCAGTAGCTTTCTTCGCTTCCTCTTTCTCACGAGCTCGTTCACGCTCGTACACAGCCTCACATTCCGCAACGAGCTGTGGCTGCTGGTATTCTATCATTTGCATATCGACTTCGACGTTAGATATTAGCTCATTAGCTTTTAGTGTGCGCTCTTGGTCACCGCTGGTTCTGGCGTCTTTGGCGAGACGCTTTATGTCACCTAAGAAGTCGCTTGGCCGCTTGTAGTAACCATTGGATAGGCGCTGCTCAATGATGACGATGTTGATGTTGTAGTAAAACTTGTCCGTGGCGACTTCTTTTATACCAGGTACACCATGTTTATCAACCGCCATGACGAACGGTCTATGCATCTCTTGCTCTTGCCTCTGCTCCTCAGTGAGATCACTTGTGAGTTGATTTGGATCTCGGTCTTCGTAGAGATAATCAATTTCGCGGTCGTCGACGACCGAGTTTCGGAATTTCTTGAACTTCAGCTTTATCTGATCCATGACCGGCTGAATAGCTATCTTGAGGAGATTAAGAGTGTGCCGATCTTGCTTTTTCTGTTTCTTGAGATCTTCCTTTGTCGGTCCTTTGGGAGCTTCAGGTTCAGGAGCAAGTTGTAGAGCAGGAAGCACCCGTTTCTTCCGCTTGTCAGGGTCTGGAAGGTCTGCAGGTGACTTTCGAATGTATGCGAGTATGCCTTCGAAAAATTCGCTCCTGGCGCGTTCGTCGGGTCGCACGATCTGATGTTGATTCTTTGACGAAAAACCGAATATGTCGCGCATCATCTCTGATCGCAGCCGCTTCAGTTCTTCATCTTGTGCGTCGATTTCTGATTCAGTCTCCATAATACCGAGAACAAGCACCTGATCGTTGGGATCGAGGCTCCGAAGTAGCTGAGTAAAGAGCTTCCTAACTCTGTACTCGACGGTTTCCCACCATACATCGACATTCGGAATGAAGACGACTGAAGGCTTGTGTCGCTTAACCTCCTTGAACAACTGAACTACAGCAGCTTCAGGAGTGCGTCCAGCGTCCTCGAGGAGTGTAGGTAAGTCGAAAGGCTGCATATGTGAAGTCTCCAGCTTCTGTAGGACAGCGGCGGCAAGGTACTGCTGGCCCATGCCACGAAGGCCAGAAATCAGCAGACGTGGTCGATACACTCGAGTTTCGGTTAGATCACGTTGAAGAGCCTCTCGCTCAAAACCTTCTGCATTGTCTCGATCATCATACATGGCTTCTTCGAGTGCAGTGCGCTTCTTCTTCTGAGGCATGACATCATCGATGATCTGCATTATCTGCTCCAATGGCTTGCGGATTAGAGGTTCGATGCGTTTCTTAACCGGGCCACTCGTTGTCGATGCTGACCTCTCGGAAGAGGGAATCATGCGATTGATCGAGATCATGAAATCCTTTGCGAGGACCTTGATCTTTGCGGGATCAACGAGAAGCTTCTTGTCGGACGCGAAGATTTGAGGGTATGTGCCTTGAATGGCATTCAACGCGGCCTCGGTACACAGAGCTCGCAGATCAGCGCCACCGTACCCCTTCGTCAACTCAGCAAGTTGATCTTTGAAGGCTGGTTCGAGTGGTGGATCCCATCCCTTCGTATGGATGTTAATGATCTCGCGTCGAGCTTCAAGATTTGGAAGTGCGAAATAGAATTCACGGTCAAAGCGTCCAGGACGTCGCAAAGCCGGATCAACGGCGTCTGGTCGATTGGTGGCTCCAATAACAATGACTTGACCACGGCCGTCCATGCCGTCCATGAGGGCTAGCAAGGTCGCCACAATCGACGAATGGATTTGCTCCTGTTTGCTGGACCGTACTGGGGCAAGACCATCGATTTCATCGAAGAAGATGATGCTGGGCTGGTTCTTGCGTGCTTCTTCGAAAAGCAATCGCAACTGTCGTTCAGCTTCACCAACCCACTTGCTGAGAGCGTCGGCGCCTTTACGCATGTAGAATGTGACTTTCTTCCCAGAAGTGCTAACGCTTGAAGCAAGAGCACGAGCAAGTAATGTTTTACCAGTACCAGGAGGACCATGGAAAAGTACACCTCGTGGAGGCGTGACGTGGAATCGTTGAAACATCTCAGGATAGAGCAAGGGAAGCATAACCATCTCTTTGAGGTGGTTGATGTGATCATCGAGGCCTCCAACGCCATCAAAGTTGACATTCTGGTCGACACCAAGAGGGTCGGCATCGGCCAAGAGTGTCTTCTCCTTGGTTATCTTTCCGAGAGCTGAAGGACCGCCAAGGGTGTCAGCAAAGCCCGGAGCATGCGCCGAGGCAGGTGTCATCGGTACACCACCGGGCCCAGGAACGCGTGGACGGCGCTGGCCTTCGTCATCACTGCTGTCGGAGTCAACACCACCAACAGCCTGGGTTGGTGGACCTCCAAGCAATGGTCGTGGGCCTGCGCCACCGAATGGGCCAGATAGATCGAACAAGGACCGATAAGCAGGACCACCAGTCTTGCGACCTCGGCTGCGTGATGGCTCTGGAGCGGCATTCTCCTCTTCCTCCAGCTGCAGGAAGAGTTCTGGCCGGAAGAGGCGATAATCAGGCTTTGCAGCCCGGTTTCGCAGCTTTGGATGGTCATCGTAAATGATCTCGGTACCACCAAGGCTTCTTCTTGATTGTCGTCTCCTTGCAGCATGCTTTGACAATTCTGCAGCTTCCTCGGCCAGCTCATCGGGATCAATACCGCTATCTTGTGAATCACTGCCTCTTCGTCGAGATGATCGCTTGTTAGCAAGGCGTTGGGACCGTCGGCCGCCGGAGGAGGAGTCGGATGTACTGCCTGTTTTCCTCTTCTTTCGTGGGCTTTCTGAATCAGACATGTCCTCTTCTTCCTCATCGCCATCATCTTCCTCAGCAAGCTCGAAGTCGCTGCTTTCTTCAGGTCGCTTTCTTTTCTGAGAGGATCGTGCTGGAGTTGCAGTGCCAGAAGTGACCTTGGCGGCTCGTGACTGTAATCTGTTAGTAAATTCCGTAATCTGAATAGAAACATGCGACGTTACCCTTAGACTTCGACGGTGTGTTACCGGGCCGTCGTCTTCGTCTTCATCCTCGGCAGCATCTTCGTCATCTTTGGCAGCCTCATCTCCATTTCCTTCCTCCATCTCGACGTCTTGAGTAGCAGGCACATTTTCTGCCGCTGCGGTAGGAGACACGGCTTCGCTCTCCGCGATTTCATTCTCAACCTGCGGTTCCTCAGCCTCAACCTCTTCGTCTTCATTATTGCCTAGAGGTTCCTCCTTTGTTTGCTGCGATGTCTCTTGTGACGCTTCCATGATTGCACTTGGCATCTTTTGCGGATGCTTGGTGGATCCCTTAACACCTTTGCCTCCGCGTGATTGTCTGCCAATGGGAACGCGTTCGACAGACTGCTCTCGACTGCTGCTAGCTGGTTGGGTGATCTCTGCATGCCGCCCAGAGGTCGTGAGCTGATATGTAGGTTCCTCGATGTCGTGGGACAAGCGGCTGCTTCGGCGGGTCTTTCGCTCTTCGCTATCGCGCGACTCGCGTCGCCGGTGTCGTGACATTTCTGTATTGCTACTAACGTGCCCTCTAGTGTGAGTGGAAGAGGTATCGAATGCACTAAGAACGTCGGGAGGAAGCTTCAGGGTGATCTTTAATGACGGAGCTGGCGTTCCGGAAAGGGACGCTTGTCTTGCCATGCGGGTATTTCGATTTGATTTCTTTCGCGGAGTTGGCTTCAACTCGTCTTCCTCTTCGGATTCGACGGTATCTTGGATTTCTTCGTCGTCGTCGTCTTCACTTTCTTCGTAGGTAGCGTGTGTCTTGGCAGCTTGTCTAAGAGGGCGGCCGGTACGAGGATTGAGTTCACCTGGACCGTCCTCTTCACTTTCGTTAGTCCAAGACTCTTCACTTACAACTCCGTCATCGTTCTCGATGTCAGAGTCACTGTATCGTTGCCTTGGACGCTTCGCAGGTCGGTGGGAGCCAGACTTTGAATGTCGACGAGGCCGATGGTGACGAGCGGGTCGCTCTGTCCGGTTGTCGTAATCTCCATCATCTGGGTCGCTTGCATTTGGATCAAAATCCAAAAGATCGCGCTTTTTCCGATTCATACCGTCGATGACTCACAATAGTCTTGAGTTCAACCGAATTCTCGCTCTTTGACGGAGAGGTTATCCGCTGGTGGCCGGAGGCAGCACTCCCGTAGTGCTCTAAAATTTTGTGACCGTAGAACCTCCACAAAATAATCAAACCTATGCAAGAAGTTTGAAGATCTTATCGCATGTTGTTGTGATTTGGACGGTCAACAAGCGTTGAGGGGGGCCGTTGGTATCGGTCTTCGCAGTTTGCGACGCGACAGGAATACCAGACTGGAAGCGCTCCGAGGCTTGTACTCGAGGAGATAATGAGGCACACAGTGTGGAAGACCAAACAGCAGCCAGTGAGGATGGATCCACGATGTCGAGGGGATATAGGATGACCTGTTGGGATTCGGAGGCGGCAGTCACTCGCGTTGCGAGGCGGGTTTGGAGGTGGCCCGTGCACGACTTTTTTGATGCGTCAACAGCACAAACAGCCCAGCTCGAAAAAAGCTTTAAAGAACATCAAATTCAACATTTAACAATATCCTTTTCATCCACCCTATCTATCTCGAAATTATGCTCACGTTCTCGGTCGCAGCTTGCGCTGTATCAAGATGCCCTCAGATGCGCCGAAACCCGATGGATGGGCCCGATCCTATCGAGCAAAGAATCGATCCTTTTCTCATCCCGCCCTTTTCCATCCCCGCAGTACCTGCAGAATCAGATCCCCAG
>Ga0335073_10007640_pt1 | contig 15176 bp, 9 predicted proteins | sample Lox_Sample_22_FD_207093 | JGI IMG/M metagenome (GOLD analysis project Ga0335073, IMG submission 207093) | Soil microbial communities from Loxahatchee National Wildlife Refuge, Florida, United States - Lox_Sample_2.2 | ecosystem: Environmental > Terrestrial > Soil > Wetlands | place: USA: Florida... | reverse complement strand
TCACGCCTTTTCTAGCCGCCAACATTCCCGTCGTTCGCACAGGCAGCCCTGGACTGATCTCTCCCGACCTGACCAATTTTGCGCCTCGGTTGGGGCTTGCCTACCAAATCACGCCGAAGCTCGTTCTTCGCGCGGGTTACGGAATTTTTTACGGCGGTCAGGAGAACGGCCCCTATTCGAATCCGAGCCCCGGCTTCAATCCGCCATTCTTCGTCACGCAATCGTTTTCGCCGCCTTGCTTCCTGTCTGCGGCAAACCCGAACGACACGGATTGCTCCATTCCCGGTCTGAACGTTCTAAGCCAGGGATTCCCGGCCAACTCATTGGTCGATCCCAATACACCGATTCTTTTTTCCGTGAGTCCGACTCTTCAAACGCCCTTCACGCAGCAATGGCATATGGGCTTTCAATATCAGCTTCCTTCTCAGACCATTCTTGAGATTTCTTACGCGGGCTCCCACGGGTCGAATCTTTACAACTACTACAACGGCAATCAGGCCGTTCCGGACGAGACGTTTTGCACCACGGCTCCCAATACTCCGGGGAACTGTCCCACGGCCCCTCGCCGTCCGGCAAAAAGCTGTGACAACTCCGTGTTTCCTCCGAATTGCAATCCGATTTTCGACACCGCGATCAATGAGCTGCGCTCCGACGGCTTCTCCAACTACAATTCGCTTCAGGTGCGTCTCGACAAGAATTTCTCCCACGGCTTGCAATTTGGAATTTCCTACACGTATGCGCACGCCCTCGACGACGCATCGAGCGCCAATTTAGGTTCGCTCAATAACGGCGATTTTCGCGACCAGCGCTATCCCTTTCTTGAATACGGCAACTCAGACTTCGATGTGCGCCACCGTTTCGTCGTGAGCTACATCTACCAGCTCCCATTTGGCAATGGAAGACGCTTTGGCGGCGGCGCAACTGGACTAAAAGATCAGATTATCGGAAATTGGCAGGTGGCAGGCATCACCACGGCTTCGACTGGCAACTGGTTCACGATCACGGACGCACTTTCGAATGTCTCCACAAGCGATGGCGGCGGTGGCGTGGCTTATTACGAGGTCCGTCCCAACGTCGTCGGCAATCCCAACGGCAAGCCCTGCGTCACCGGCCAAATCTTCAACACCTGCGCATTCGTGGACAATACGATTCCTTTCACTTTCGGCAATGCCGGACGGAATATTGTTCGCGGTCCGGGATTTCAGAACTGGGATCTTTCGATCTTTAAGACGTTCCCGGTTCGCGAGCAAATGCGCTTTGAATTTCGCGCCGAGTTCTTCAACGTCTGGAACCATGAAAACCCCCTCTTCGAGTCGGTCGGCCAAATCGGCGAAGAGCCTCAGCCACTGGAATTCGGCACGCCTCAGTTCGGCTATCCACTTGCCTCGCGCGATCCCCGTTTCATCCAGTTTGCCCTGAAGTTTTATTTCTGAACGGCGTTCCGAGAGCCGGTTGCGATCTTCGAGTCGGTCTGTTTGGGCGCGAAGCGGCGCCTTTCTCTGCACAACGAGGCGCATGGAAATCCTCTGGAACTACGGCCCGGGAAAAGAGTAGTCTCCTGTCGGACGAATTCCCCGTATCACAATTCCGAATGGCGGCGATACAAACATTGAATGAGAGAGCCCGGCTGCGGTCCGTTACAGTATTCCGCTTTATCAATCTCAACGCGGTGGAGATGGATAAACCTTAATGGCCAAACGCTTATGGCTGCAATTGCTTCTCGTCTTGACTCTGTGCTGTAGCTTCACCCCGCCGCTGTTCGCACAAGCGCCGGCGACGCCTTCAGCAGCGTCGTCCTCATCTTCTCCCTCTGCTGCTTCGCCTGACAATACCGCCGCTCATCTCCAGGACCTCGAAAATCGCGTGGCCGCCGCCCAAAGCGCCGGCGACAACGCCTGGATGCTCGTCAGCGCCGCACTGGTCCTGATGATGACCGGCCCCGGCTTGGCTCTTTTTTACGGTGGGCTGGTGCGCCGCAAGAACGTCCTCGGAACGTTCATGCAGAGCTTTGCGATGATGGGCGTGATTTCGATTCTCTGGGCCCTGTTCGGTTATTCGCTCTGTTTTTCTCAGGGGACCAGCTTCATCGGCGGGCTTCACGATTTGTTCCTGCGTCACGTGGGTGCGGCGCCGGACCCCGACTACGCCGCAACGATCCCGGCGCAGACCTACATGATTTATCAGTTGATGTTCGCCATCATCACTCCTGCGCTGATCACCGGCGCATTTGCCGAACGCATGAAATTCAGTTCGATGCTGGTATTTTTGTCTCTGTGGTCGATTATCGTGTACGACCCGATGGCGCACATGGTGTGGGGAAAGGGCGGATTTCTGAATGCCGCCCTTGGAGGAAGCTTCCCGACGCTCGATTTTGCCGGCGGGACGGTTGTGCACGTCACTTCGGGTGTCTCGGCTCTGGTTTGCGCGCTCTATTTGGGCAAACGCCTCGGATATCCTAAACAAGCGATGCCTCCGCACAGCGTGGTGCTGAGCTTTATCGGTGCATGTCTCTTGTGGGTGGGATGGTTTGGGTTCAACGCCGGCAGCGCTCTATCTGCGGGCGCTCTTGCGACAAGCGCGTTCGTCGCCACACATTTTGGAGCAGCAGCGGCAGCGTTCGGCTGGAGCGGAGCCGAATGGCTTCGCAACGGCAAGCCAAGCGCTCTCGGTGCTATTTCCGGAGCGGTCGCGGGTCTCGTGGCGATCACTCCGGCTGCCGGATTCGTCAAGCCGATGCCTGCGCTTGTCATCGGACTCGTAGCAGGGGCGTTCTGCTTCTGGATGGTGACCAGGGTCAAATCGCGGTTCGGCTACGACGATTCTCTGGATGCCTTTGGGGTTCACGGCGCGGGCGGAACGATTGGCGCTTTGCTCACCGGAATTTTCGCCACCAGCGCGGTAAACCCGATCTTCAAGGATGCGGCGGGCAATACACTGCCCTCGGGAGTTCTCGAAGGCAATCCGCATCAATTGCTCAATCAAATTGTCGGCATCGCCATCGCATGGGTGCTCGCGATCGTCGGTACACTTGTGATTCTTTTTGTTGTCGACAAGACCATAGGGCTCCGCGTATTCGAAGACCAGGAGCAGCAGGGTCTGGACCTTTCTCAGCACGGCGAGGAGGGGTATAACTGGGAAGCTTCGTCGTAGAATTCCCGCATGGGCCGGTGCTTGCATCCCGGCGGGCGTTGATAGAGACTCCGCAATTTGAGGCGGGTGAAAATGACGAAAGTGGAAGCCATCATTCAGACCTCCAAGCTGGACGCCGTGAAAGACGCGCTGCACGAGATCGGCGTGGAGGGCATGACGGTCATCGAAGTCCGCGGCCATGGACGCCAAAAGGGCCACACGGAGTTCTATCGCGGTCGTGAATATACCGTGGACCTGATTCCGAAGATCAAAATTGAGATGGTGCTCCACGACGATGTCGTTGAGCGCGCTGTGCAGGCCGTTGTCACCGCCGCGCGCACGGGCCAAATCGGCGACGGCAAGATTTTCCTCACCAAGGTCGATGAGGCGATCCGCATTCGAAACGATGATCGCGGAGAAAGTGCTCTCTAACGAGGCGCGGTGTGCGCCACCGCCGGATGATCCGGCTGCCTGCGAAATGCTCAATGGTCCGGCGCCGCCCGGCCTTTCGGTAACCCCATGAATTCCGCACTGGGTACGGAACTCCGCTCACTCTACGCGGAAGAGTTTGCCCGCATCCAGAAATCATTCAGCGAATCCGGTGACGGTCGCGCAGCTGTTGCCGCCCGCACGAGACTGGTCGAATCTATTCTCCTGCGCTTGTGGAGCGACTGCGTCTCGCCGGATCATTCGCCTCCCTCAGGGGCTGCTTTAGTGGCCCTGGGAGGCTTCGGCAGGGTTGGGCTGTTTCCTTATTCAGATGTCGACATCCTCTTCCTGTTTGAAAGCGGCGCTTCCGAGTCGAAAATCAAGGCGCCCATTCGAGATTTTTCGCAAGCGCTTTGGGATTTGCGGCTGAAGCTGAGTCCGTCGAGCAGAAAAATTTCCGAATGCGAGCGCTTTGACCCCGAAAATCTGGAGTTCGCGATATCTCTGCTCGATTGCCGTTATCTGGCTGGGGACCGCGATCTCTTCGTGAAATTGCGCGAACACGTTGTTCCGCGCATGGCCGCGCGCGAATCGAAAATGCTCGTCGAAAAGCTCGGCGAACTCACTCGCGAGCGCCACGCAAAATTCGGATTTACCGTGTTTCATCTCGAGCCTAACGTCAAGGACGCGCCCGGTGGCTTGCGGGACCACAACCTCGTCGGATGGCTCTCCGCTATTTCTTCGCTTTCGAAGGGGCGCGGGTGGGAGGGAGTCCAATCGCCGCTTCCACTAGCCACGCGCGAACAGTTCGAGGCGGCGTTCAGCTTTCTCACCTCCGTCCGCAGCTTTCTGCATTTCCGTCACGGCCGCGACGACAATACGCTCGCCTGGGAAGCACAGGACGAGGTGGCGGCGCGGCGAATCGGCGTTGGCGCCGGCGACCGTCTCACCGCCGCGGAATGGATGCGAGCCTATTTCCTGAACGCTCGTGCGATTTACCGCGTCAGTAGCCAGCTTCTTGAGGAAATTCCCGTCTCGCGCCCCTCGCTCCATCGCCAGTTTCAATCGCTTCGTTCGCGGCTTTCCAATTCCGAATTTTCGGTTGTGGAAGACTTCATTTATCTCCGGCAGCCGGAATCGATCGGTGATCCGCAAATGATGCTGCGCGCCTTCCGCTTCATGGCGCGCCATGGATTGCGGCTGAGTTCCGTCACCGAGAATCAGATCCAGCAGGCGCTCCCGGATGTCTCCACAAAATTGCTTCGGGGACACTCTCTGTGGGTCGCTTTACAGGAGATTCTCCTTGCGCCTCATGCGGCGGACGCGTTGCGGGAGATGAACAACCTTGGGCTGCTGAAAATGCTCTTGCCCGAATTCGCCGGCATCGACTCGTTGGTTGTGCGCGATTATTCGCACCGCTATACGGTCGACGAGCACACCTTCGTCGCGATCGAAAACCTCCACCGCTTGCGCCAGTCACAATCAAAATGGGATCAGCGCTACGCAGAAATCCTGGAAGAAATCGAGCAGCCGGAACTTCTCTACCTGGCCTTGTTGCTTCACGACACCGGCAAAGGCTCGAAGTCGGATAATCACGTCCGCGCCAGCGTCGAGCTCGCAAAAGAGGCTCTCGCCCGCCTGAACCTCGATTCGCTCGACCGCGAAACGGTGCTCTTTCTGATCGCGCATCACTTGGAAATGAGCGCCACTCTTCGCCGCGATATTTTCGATCCTGCTACGGTTCGCAGCTTCGCCGAGAAGGTTGAAACGCCCGAGCGGCTGAAGATGCTTTGCTTGTTGACCTACGCTGACATTAAAGCCGTCAGTCCGGAAACTCTCACTCCGTGGAAGGCAGAAAATATCTGGCAGCTTTACATCGGTGCCGCCAACGACATGATCCGCACCGTCGATGAACGCCTGCACGTCAACACGGATGATGAAATGATGGCGCACCTTCGCACGCTCGCGCCGGCAGCTGGAAAACGCCTGGAGCATTTCCTCGAAGGCTTGCCGCGGCGTTATCTCCGCTCCTATTCGGTCGAGGAAATTCTCAGCCACATGGAAATGGCGGAACGACTGTCGGCGGACCCGGTTCAGCTATCTTTGCGCCGCGGGCGCCACTGGTATGAAATCACTCTCGTCACACGCGATCGCCCGCACTTGTTCGCCAACATGACCGGAGTTCTTTCCGCGTGGGGGATGAATATTGTCAAGGCAGCGGCGTTCTCCAATCAGTCGGCGACCGTCGTCGACACTTTTTATTTCACCGACCGCTTTCGCACGCTCGAACTGAACCTGCCCGAATGGGATCGGTTCAAGAAAAGCATTCAAGATGTTCTCGCCGGGCGCGCCGATCTTGAAAAAATGTTGCGCGACCGCATGCGTGCTCACAAACCGGCCCCTCCGAAGGTCCTCGTGAAAACGGATGTGCTGATCGATGATGACGCTTCCGAGCACAGTACGTTGGTTGAAGTCATCGCGCAGGATCGTCCTGGGATTCTTCACCTCATTAGTTCCCAGTTCGCGCACTTGAACTGCAACATCGAGATTGCCGTGATTGAGACCGAAGGACAGATGGCAATTGACGTCTTCTACCTCACCTCCGGCGGCGCCAAACTTCCGGCCGGGCGCCAGTCGCAACTCCGCGCAGCGCTGCTTAAAGAATTGTCCTGAATCCGCCGATTAGCGGCCTGCATCTACCACGAGCGGGAGGCAATCATGACTTTGTCGCACTATGTAACGCTCGGCCGCTCCGGCCTGAAAGTCAGTCCGTTTGCTCTCGGCGTGATGACGTTTGGAGGAAACACCGGATGGGGAACGGATGAGGAGCAGTCTCACGCGATTTTCAATCGCTATATCGAGATGGGCGGAAATTGTATCGACACCGCCGACGGCTATTCCGAAGGCCGCAGCGAGGAGATGGTTGGAAAGTTCATTGGGGAAGGGAAGCTCCGCGACCGGGTCGTCCTGGCCACGAAATACTCGTTCAATTACACCTCCGGTAATCCGAATTCCGGCGGCAATGGGCGCAAGAACATCTACCGCGCGATTGAGAGTTCACTTCGCCGCCTTAAGACCGATTACGTCGACCTCTATTGGCAGCACGTGTGGGATCGTGTCACCCCGATCGAAGAGGTTGTTTCCACACTCGACGATCTCGTCCGCGCCGGGAAAATTCGCCACTATGGATTTTCCGACGTTCCCGCCTGGTATGTCGCCCGCGCTTACACTCTTGCAGAAAAAGAGAGCAAGGAACGGCCTATTGCTTTGCAACTGGAGTACTCACTCGCCGAACGCAATATCGAACGCGAGCACGTCCCCGCTTCGCAAGAGCTTGGCCTTGGGATTTGTCCCTGGAGTCCCCTGGCCGGCGGTTTTCTCAGCGGGAAATATCAACGCCAGGTGGGTGGCGGCAAAGGGGAAGGACGGCTTGAAACGCTGAAAAAGTCGCCCAATCCGGTGATGAAGAAATTCACGGATCGCAATTGGCGAATTCTCGATGCGCTTCTTGAAGTTGCCAAACAGATCGGGAAGACGCCCGCGCAAGTTGCCTTGAATTGGGTCGCCACTCAGCCGGGAATTACGTCGGTGATTCTGGGTGCCACAAAAATCGCACAGCTCGACGACAACGTCGCTTCGCTATCCTTCGCGATTCCCCCTGAGCTGCGTTCGCGCTTGGACGTTGCCAGCGCGCTTGAAGTGATTCATCCATATGTCTTTTTCGAGGACTTTCTGCAGGCGCGCGTCACCGGCGATGTCGCTGTCGATGCCTGGTCGCCGAACCGCCGGTATGTGCCGCCATCTTCCGCAGCGGTTGGGGGCGGAACGAAGAAGTAATTTCTACTGCGAAGAGAGCCTGCGCTTACCCGAACCATCGGCGATCACCGCATCGAAGATGATCGCAAGGAGGCGGCGCAGCGACTCCTCCGGCATCACCTGCGAATCCACCAGGTGTTCCAGCAGTAGGGCGTGCGCGACAGCGCCTAGCGCCGTTGTCGACGCTTCTTCCGGCGCAGCTGTCGAGAGACCCAGATCGCTCACAATCTTTCGCAGCAGATCTCCACCACTTTTGCAGAGCTTGCGTTGGCGGGCGCGTAGCCGTGCGTGCGCCTTCGGATGGCGCAGCGCGAACAGCTTGAATTCTGTCGAGAGCAGCGCCAAGCGGCGGTTCTTGCCGCGCTCTGAGTATTGTTCGCGCAGCGCCCTGAGCCGTTCCGCCGGCATCGCATACTCTTCCAGCAGCGTTGCTACCTCGCCGATCCGCTCGGCTACCCACAGCTCCTGAAGCGCGAAAAAAATGTCTTCCTTGTCTTCGAAATGCGCGTAAAGCGCTCCGCGCGTGTAGCCGGCCGCCGCGGCGATGTCCTCCAGGCGCGCCGCTTCGAAGCCGTCGCGCGCGAAGATGTGCTCGGCCGCGGCCAGCAGTTTGCTCTGGGTCGCTTCGGTGCGAACCTGCTGGCGCGAGGGAGCCGGCGGGTGCTTATGTGCTGTGCGCGCGATGGGCATTCGTCCCTTTCCGTTCCAGCTCTTTAAAAAATACATACATGCATGTATATTATTGTAGCGCGGCCACGCTGGGCGCGCAACGACGCTCCATGGCCGAGGTCCTCGCACTCTCCGCGGATCACGCCGCCTGGCATCCCCGGCACAGCCCCTGGCTGATCGCCCTCACCGTTACTCTGGCCACCTTCATGGAAGTCCTCGACACTTCCATCGCCAACGTCGCTTTGCCTCACATCGCCGGCAGTTTCGGGGCCAGCTCTGACGAGTCCACCTGGATTCTTACCAGCTATCTGGTTTCGAACGCCATTGTACTTCCCATCAGCGCCTGGATCGCAACGCGCATTGGCCGCAAACATTTTTATATGGCTTGCGTCGCCGTCTTCGCAGCCAGCAGCTTTCTCTGTGGCCTGGCTCCCAGCCTCGGTGTCCTAATCCTTCTTCGCATCATCCAAGGCGCAGGAGGAGGAGGCCTGCAGCCGAGCGAGCAGGCGATTCTGGCTGATACGTTCCCCCCTTCCAAACGAGGCATGGCGTTCGCCGTCTACGGCATGGCCGTCGTCGTCGCCCCCGCGATCGGGCCCACGCTCGGAGGATGGATTACGGACAATTACAGTTGGCGATGGATTTTTTATATCAACGTTCCCGTCAGCATTCTCTCTCTCTATCTCACATACAAATTGATAGACGACCCGCCATATCTCAAGGAGGAAAAGGTCCGCCAGCAGGGAATTCGTGTTGATTACATAGGCCTGGGATTGGTCGCGCTCGGCATCGGCACGCTGCAGATGGTGCTCGATAAGGGGCAGGAATCCGATTGGTTCGGTTCCCATTGGATCCTCGCGGGGACGATCGCCGCGGGTATACTCATTGTCGCGTGGATCGTTTGGGAATGGCACCATCCCAATCCAATTGTTGAACTCACGTTGCTTCGCAAGCGCAATTTTGCCACGGCCGTTTTCTTCATGTTCATCCTTGGAATCGTTCTCTACGGCACCACTGTCCTCATTCCCCAATACCTGCAGCTTCTCATGGGTTACCCGGCGGTCGTAGCCGGAGAAGCTCTGGCAGGCGGGGGCTTCATTATGATGGTCATGATGCCGATTTCCGGCGTGCTGACGTCGAAAATGGATCCGCGCGCATTGATGGCCATAGGTTTTGCGTCCGTTGCCGCGGGCCTCTATTTCATGGCCACGCATCTCACGCTCGGCATGGATTTTAATACGATCGCTCTCTTGCGTGTTTTCCAGGTGGCAGGTCTCGCGTTTATCTTTGTTCCTTCCAATACCCTCTCCTACGTCGGCATCCCCCGCGAGAAAAATAATCAGGTTTCCAGCATGGTTTCCTTCGTTCGCAATATCGGCGGCAGCATCGGCATCGCCCTGATCAGCACCTCGGTCACGCGCCTCACGCAGGAACGCCAAAACTACCTCGTTGCCAACATGCATCGCGGCAATCCTATATTTCGGGAAATGCTGAATGGACTTGCGGCCTCCCTGCATGCGGCGGGGCTTAGCACCGCCGACGCCACCCACCAGGCCTATGCGCGCCTCCAGGCATTGATGCAGTTGCAGGCGGCGTCGCTCGCTTATACCGACGTCGTTTCCGTTCTGGCGCTCGCAATCCTTGTTCTCGTTCCGCTTTCTTTTCTGATGAAGCGCCCGCCCGCCGGCGGCGACGCCCCTCCGATGCACTGAGAATCTCTCGAACCACTGCTCTCCCGTCGATTTTGCTAGCTCCTTTCGTCCTATTCCGCTGCGCCCCCGGCTCGTGCAGAATTCTGCTTCGGCTCCAGCCCTTGCCGTCGGATAATATGCGGACGCCCGGCTGGAATTCCAAATCCCTCTAGGCCGCGCGACTTGTGAGGACTCGATGGCCAGCGTCACAACACTCTTCTGGGACAACGGCGGCGTCATCTTGACCAATGGATGGGACCGCGAATCGCGCAAGCTCGCAGTCGAGAAATTTCATCTCGATTGGGAAGATTTCGAAGACCGGCACGAACTCATGTTGCACGGGTTTGAGACGGGCCACGTGACGCTCGACGAGTACGTCCGCCGCACTGTCTTCTACCGCGAGCGGTCTTTCACCCCCGACGAATTCAAGAAGTTCATGTTTGAACAGTCCCAGCCGTTTCCCGATTCTCTCGCTTTTCTGGGTGAACTGGCGGCGACTCGCAAATATCACATGGCCGCTCTCAATAACGAGTCGCTCGAAATCAATCAATACCGGGTTCGCACGTTTCATCTCCGGGACTATTTCCACGCTTTTTTTGCTTCTTGTTATCTCGGCATTCGCAAGCCGCACGCGGGCATCTACAAACTCGCTCTGAAAATCACGCAGCGCGAGCCCGAGGAGTGCATCTTCATCGACGATCGCGGCTTGAATCTCGAGTGTGCCCGCGACATGGGCATGCGCGTCATCCAATTCGTCAATGTGAAGCAGCTCCGCGACGACCTGGCGAGCTTGGGCGTCACCGCACCCTGAACGAACTTCCACTCGCCGGGCCGCCCGGCAGGAGCTCCCGATGAAAATGAATACCAGAATTTTCCCGGACTTGCCTGCTCTCAATCTCGCCGTGCTTCAGGATATCGACCGTCTCATTGCCGATGCCGTGTCCCACCGCGGCCGTTTTGCCATTGCCCTATCGGGCGGGCATACGCCGGCCTCGTTATACTCCCTCTGGTCGCAGCGCGATCAATCTTCGACGCCGTGGGATCGCATCCATCTATTCTGGGGTGATGAACGCTTCGTGCCTCCCGACGATCCTCTCAGCAACTACCGCATGACCCGCGAAGCGCTTATTTCCCGTGTGCCGATTCCTGAGGCAAACGTTCACCGTTTCCACACAGAGTTGCCCACGCCGGAGGCGGCCGCTGCCGATTACGAGTCCACGCTACGCGCATTTTTCGGCTCCGCACCCCCGCAGTTTGACCTCCAATTAATGGGGCTCGGCGGAGAAGGCCATACGGCGTCGCTATTTCCCGGCTCGCCGGGACTTCAGGAAAAAACGCGATGGGTGATGGCAGTCGAGGCCCCTGTAAAGCCGCCTCAAAGACTCACGTTCACGCCCGTCGTTCTGAACCAGGGAAGGAACACCTATTTTCTGGTCGCCGGAGAGGAGAAGCGCGACATTATCCAGAAACTTCGCGCAGAGCCGGAAGGGAAACCCTCCGCCTATCCAGCTCGCCAGCTTCAGCCGGTCGGAGCCGTAATTTGGTTCCTCGACCGCGAGGCCGCGGGCTGATTATTTTTTCATTCTGAAAAACCGAATCGCGGGTCGCGCGTCCAATAGCTTAGAAAGACCGAAGGGTCGGGTGTGGCCGTTCGGTCTCTCCGCCTAAGGGCTCCTCGTGCAGAAGCATATCCAGGCGGGACACGGTATGATAGGGATGATCGCTTTGCGGGGCCGCGCGTTGCCTCCAATATGACCTGGGAAGTGAACTTGAAAGACTCATCCTGCCGTACACGAAAAGCTCTCTCCGTTGCGGTGCTTCTTTCTAGTACCGCCTTGCTTTCTGCCTGCGCCACGAAGACAGCCCAGACTGCTCCGAACCTCGCCGTTCCGGTCACGGTCGCCAGGGCCGTTGAGAAGACCGTCCCGATTGAGCTGACTGCCATTGGCACGGGTGAGGCCTATTCGAACGTCTCAATCAAGGCCCAGGTCAATGCCATTCTCAATTCCGTGCATTTTCAGCAGGGCGACTTTGTCAAGAAGGGCCAGTTGCTGTTCATGCTGGATGCTCGCCCCTTCGAGGCCGCACTTGCTCAAGCGCAGGGCAATCTTGCGCGGGACAAAGCGCAAGCGCAGCTCGCTCACGTGGAAGCGGAGCGCTACACGAAGCTCTTTAATGAGGGCGTTGCCGCCAAAGAGCAGTTCGATCAGTACCAATCCACCGCGGAAGCGGACGATGCTGCCGTGCGCGCTGATGAGGCTGCAGTCGAAGCCGCCAATTTGAATCTGGAATATTGCACGATCACGTCGCCGATTGACGGCCGCACGGGAGCTCTGCAGGTCTATCCCGGGAATCTGGTCAAGCAGAACGACGTCCCGGTTCTCGTCGTCATCAACCAGATCACTCCCCTCTACGTCGATTTTTCCGTTCCCGAGCAATATCTCAGCGTCATCAAGAACTACATGGCCGAAGGCAGGCTCGCGGTTCAGGCTGTCCCTTACGGGGACACGGTTTCTGAAAACGGCTACCTGACCTTCGTCGACAACAGCGTCGACAACACCACGGGCACGATCAAACTCAAGGGAACTTTTCCGAATCCCGATCACCGTTTGTGGCCGGGACAGTTCTCTACGGTCACTCTACGTCTGGCGGAGGAAGAAGACGCCATCACCGTTCCCACCCAGGCGATTCAGACCGGTCAAGACGGCCAGTTTGTCTATGTCGTCACTGCCGACGACACTGCAGAAAACCGTCCTGTGAAGGTTGCGCGCACTCTCGGCGGAGACGCCATCGTTTCGCAGGGAATCAAGCCCGGTGAAACCGTCGTCACTGATGGTCAGCTTCGCTTGCTTCCCGGCATCAAAGTCCAAATCCGAGAGCCTGATTCCGACAGCTCGTCAGGAAGCTGAGAGCGGTCGATGAGCATCGCCGAGCTATTCATCCGCCGTCCGATCATGACCACGCTGGTCATGTTGGCGATTCTTCTGTTCGGCATCCTCGGTTACCGCGCTCTCGCCGTCAGTGATCTCCCCAACGTCGATTATCCGACCATTCAGGTATCCGCCTCTCTGCCCGGCGCGAGCCCCGACACGATGGCTTCCGCCGTAGCCACTCCGCTTGAAAAGCAGTTCTCCACGATCGCCGGCATCGATTCGATGACTTCTTCCAGCTTTCTTGGAAGCACGACGATTACTCTTCAATTTGATCTGAGCCGCAACATCGACGGCGCGGCGCAGGACGTTCAGGCGGCGATTTCGCGCGCCGCGCCGCAGCTTCCTCCTGAAATGCCCACGCCTCCCACCTTCAACAAAGTGAACCCCGCCGACTCACCGATTATCTACATGGCGCTCGGTTCGAAGACCCTTCCCATGTACGTCGTCGATCAGTATGCGGAAACGCTCCTTGGTCAGCGTATCTCTATGATCAAGGGCGTTGCTCAGGTTCAAGTCTACGGCTCGGAAAAATATGCAGTCCGCATCCAGCTCGATCCACAGGCCATGGCCTCGCGCCAGATTGGCATCGATCAGGTGGCCACTGCCGTCGCTAACGCCAATGTGAATCTTCCTGTCGGCACGCTTTGGGGTGCGCATCAAGCCTTCACATTGCAGGCCAACGGGCAATTGACTCGTGCATCCCTTTATCGACCGCTAATCGTCGCTTATTCCAATGGTTCGCCAGTCCGTCTGGAAGATATCGGCAAAGTCCTCGATAGCGTACAAAACGACAAAGTCGAAAGCTGGTGGAACGACACCCGCTCCGTCGTCCTCGCCATCCGTCGCCAGCCCGGGACGAACACGATCGAAGTCGTCGACAACATCAAGCAAGTCTTGCCGGAATTTCGTGACATCATTCCACCCTCGGTTTCCATGCGGATTCTCTACGACCGCTCGGTTTCCATCCGCGAATCGGTTTCAGACGTCAAGTTCACGCTGTTCCTGGCAATTGCCCTTGTCGTCCTCGTCATCTTCCTCTTCCTTCGCAATCTTTCCGCCACCATCATTCCCAGCATCGCCTTGCCGATGTCCATCGTTGGCACGTTCGCCGTGATGTATCTGCTCGGCTACACGATCGACAATCTTTCTCTGATGGCGCTCACTCTTTCCGTCGGGTTCGTCGTCGACGACGCCATCGTCATGCTCGAAAACATCGTCCGCCATATGGAAATGGGCGAAGGCGTGATGGAAGCCGCTCTCAGCGGCTCGAAAGAAATCGGCTTCACGATTCTTTCGATGACTCTTTCTCTCGCGGCCGTGTTTATTCCGGTGCTTTTCATGGGCGGCATCATGGGCCGCCTGCTGCATGAATTTGCGGTCGTCATCATGGTCGCCATCCTCGTTTCGGGCTTCGTTTCGCTCACGCTTACGCCCATGCTTTGCAGCCGCTTCCTGCGCCATCAGAGCGAGGAGCGCCACGGCCGCACCTATATGGCGCTTGAGAATTTTTTCGAATGGCTGCTCCGTAAGTACGACGTGTCTCTGCAATGGGCGCTTCGGCACAGAATTTTCATTATGGCGGTTTCGGCCGTTATCCTCGTCATCACGCTCTGGCAATTCGTGATCATGCCCAAAGGCTTCTTGCCCGAAGAAGACTCTTCGCAGATTTTCTGCTTCACCGAAGCCGCTCAGGGAATTTCCTTCGACTCCATGGTCCGGCATCAGGAGGAACTCAACAAAGTCGCCATGGCCGACCCGAACCGCCTCGACTTTTTCTCTACCCTCGGGTTCGGGGCCAATAATCAGGGCATCCTCTTCCTTCATCTCAAGAACCGGTCCGAGCGCCCGGAAATTCCAAGCCAGTTTATCCTCGGCCTCGAAGCAAAGTACGGTTCCACGCCCGTCATCGGCGGGCTCCTCCGTTCGGTCGAGCCCCTGTTTCGTCATCATCCGACAATCGATGAGGTCATGGAGGAGCTTCGTCCGAAGTTTGCCGGCGTCACTGGCATCAACGTCTACATGCAAAATCCTCCGCCGATCCAGATCGGCGGCAACCTCACGAAGAGCCAATACCAGTTCACCCTGCAAACGCCCGATACCGAAGACCTCTACCGCGAAGCCATTCCCTTCACCCAGCGCGTCGCCAAACTTCGCGGCTTGCAGGATGTCACCAGCGATTTGCTGATCTCAAATCCGCAGGTGAACGTCGATATCGACCGCGACAAGGCATCCGCCCTCGGTGTCTCCGCACAGCAGGTGGAAGACGCTCTCTACACGGCTTTCAGCCAGCGCCAGGTCTCAACGATTTACGCGCCCAACGATGAGTATTGGGTCGTCATGGAGCTCGAGGACAAATACCAGAGCGATCCATCCGCGCTTTCCATGCTCTACATTCGCTCCACCAGCGGCACACTTGTTCCGCTCAGTGCTGTTTCAAAACTCACCACCAATCTCGGGCCGCTCACCGTCAATCACCTCGGCCAGCTTCCTGCTGTCACGGTCTCGTTCA
>Ga0335073_10007639_pt1 | contig 15178 bp, 15 predicted proteins | sample Lox_Sample_22_FD_207093 | JGI IMG/M metagenome (GOLD analysis project Ga0335073, IMG submission 207093) | Soil microbial communities from Loxahatchee National Wildlife Refuge, Florida, United States - Lox_Sample_2.2 | ecosystem: Environmental > Terrestrial > Soil > Wetlands | place: USA... | reverse complement strand
CTTGTGACCACCACATTCAGGCGGTGTATGCCAAGATCGGCGTCTCCTCCCGCGCCGGGGCGACGCTGTTCGCGCTCGAGCACGGCCTGGCCAGCCTCGCCGTGCCGGGCCCGGCCTGATGCCGCCCGCAACGGACGGACCCGGGGCCCGGGCGGCCCGGGCCGGCCCGGCCGCACATGCATAGGGAATTTTCCCGATTGCATGTGCCCGCCGGCCTGCCTAGTGTCTTCCCTGTCGCCGGCGCCCGGGCGTGCGACGATCAAGTCCCGATGCGTAGGAGCTGGCCCGTGACGGAGCCGAGGCGGCCCGCCGCCTTGATCCGCGTTGCGCCCGGCTCCGGTGCCGACGGGCTGAAGCGCGAGCGCCAGGTCGTCGCCGATGCCATGCGTGAACGCGGCTGGCCGGCGGCGACCGTCTACTCGGACGACCATGGCGATCGCGGTGACCCGGACCGCCCGGCGCTCGCGCGGGTGGAGGCGGCGGTCCTGGCCGGCCGGCACGACGCGCTGATACTCGCGGGCGAAGCCGTGGTCACCGACGGCGGCCCGGCGCTGCTGATGAGGCTGCTGCGCGCGTGCACAAAGAACGGCGTCGCCGTCGAGTTCCTCCCGTCGGTACCCGCGGCGCGCGGTGCGACCGCGACCGCGAAGCCCGGCGCATGGCCGGCGCTGCGCGCGACGGCGCCCGGCCAGGGCTCCACGGTGCTGACCCGTCTGCGCGTCGACGCCCTGTCCCGGCTCTTTCCCGGATGGCGGATCTGGCTCGACGATCACGGCTGGCACGCTCGCCGGCGCGACGGCGCCTTCCTGCAGGAGTACGGGCCAGGGGCTCCCGTCTTCTGCGTGCACTGCGGCTCCGAGGCCGGCCTGGCCGCCCAGCTCCGCGACCAGGAAGCGGCGGACGCGCGGGCGCCGGGCCGCGCGGCGGGCTGACCGGTCAGAGCGCGCCGAGGACGATCGCCCGGAGTTCCTCAACGCTAAGTGTGACGGGGTTGCCCTGCATGCTGCTCGACCGGGCGGCACCCGCGGCGATCTCGCCGGCGTCGCCCGGCCGGACGCCGTAGGCGGCCAGGCCGGGTATGGCCAGGCGGGCGACCGTCTCCCGGATCCAGGCCAGGCAGTCCTCGGCCGAGGCATCCGGCTCCCCGGTCAGGATCCGCGCGACCCGCGCGTACCTGGCCAGCACGCGCCCCGCGACCGTTCCCCCGTCGCTGCCCGGCCCGGACCGCAGTACCCGCAGGTTGGCCTCGATGACCGGGGCAAGCAGCGCGGCGCACGCGACGCCGTGCGGCACCCGGCCGGTCCCGCCGACCACGCCGGCCAGGCCGTGCACCGCGCCGAGCTTCGCGTTGGCGAGCGACATCCCGCCCAGCAGGCTGCACACGGACATGTCCGCGCGCGCGGTCAGGTCGCTGCCGTCGGCGTACGCGGCGCGCATGCCCGCCGCCGCCCTGCGCAGCCCCTCGCTGGCCAGGCCGTCGGTCACCGGGTTGGCCCGCGAGGAGACGAACGGCTCTAGGCACTGGGTCAGCGCGTCCATGCCGCTGGCGGCGGTGACCGCCGGCGGGCAGGACACGGTCAGTTCGGGATCGACCAGCGCCACCCGCGGGATCATCAGCGGGCTGCGCAGGCTCGCCTTGATCCGGTGCTCGGGCGAGGCGAGCACCGCGTTGGCGGTCACCTCGGAGCCGGTGCCGGCGGTCGTGGGCACCGCGACGCACGGGGCTGCGGGCCGGGTGATCTTGCGCCCGGCGCCGATGACTTCCAGGTAGTCCAGGGGGTCGCCGCCGTTGCCCAGCAGCACGGCCACGGCCTTGGCAGTGTCGATCACGCTGCCGCCGCCGATCGCGGCCACCACGTCGGCCGCGTGCTCGCGGGCGGCGGCCAGGCCCGCCCGGGCCAGGCCGATCGTGGGCTCGCCGGCCACCGGGAACACGGCGGTCGGCAGGTCCAGCCCGGCCAGCAGCCCGTCATGGCGCGCCGGGTTGGCGCCCGTGCACGCCAGCACCCGGGTGCCCAGCCCGGCCAGCACGCCCGGCAGGTCGGCCGCCCGCCCGGCCCCGGCGATGATGCGGCCGGCGGTGGCGAACTCGAACCCCGCGGCGGTCACGGCGGCCCGCTCGCCCAGCCCTCGTCGCCGGCCGGGAACACCGCCGAGTATTTCTCCGACCGCCGCGGCTCGGCCATCATGTCCGCCACCCGGTCGCGCCACGTCGCGTAGTGCGCGGTCTGCTTGTGCGCCGCCGCGGCGTCGTCGTCGCGGTAGACCTCGACCAGCACCACGTGCTGCTGGTCGTCCTTATCCTGGATGACGTCGAACCGCAGCACCCCGGGCTCGGCCAGCGACGCGCGCGCGTTTTGCAGCGAGGCGGCCAGGAAGTCGCGGGCCTGGCCGGGCCGCACCCGGACATGAACATGCACCACCAGCATGTGCTCATCCTGCTACAGGATCCGCTGCGTAAGGACGCCCGGCCTGTAAGCCCGGTTCGGTGCGTTCCGGCCGGGACCGGGAATCGAGGGGCGGCGGGGTCACCATTCGCGGAGCGGGATACCGAGCAGGTCAGCGGCGGCGCGCAGCCGGGGCCGGACATCGGCCCAGGCGAGCACGGTGTGGTGCGGGAATCCGCCGGTAACCAGCCCGTGGACGTACTGCTCGGCATCGGCGTCCATCCGCACGGCCGCGGTGTTTCCCTGGAAGCGGTTCGGCTCTGCCACCGACTCGCCGGAGGTGACCAGCAGGCGCAGGCCGCCGGCAGCGGGGTCCTCGGCCAGCCGCGCCAGGATGACCCGGCCGGTCCGGAGCGCGAAGTTCCCGGCGACGCCGATCTTGCGGTTGCAGTGCACCGACTGCGTGGCGTGGCCGGGGTCGGCCGCTAGCCTGGTCGCCGCTGACCCGCAGTGCCAAACCCGGATCAGGTTGGCGCTGGCGTCGAGGTCGACGGTGTCGACAAGGTAGGTCGGCCCGGCTCCGAGCGCCTCCAGCAGGAGCATGGTGGCGGCGCCGTACACGTCCCGCTCGCAGGCGGTGGGCGTTCCCTCGTCGGCCAGCCGGGACAGCGAGGAACAGGGGCAGACACCAAGCTCGACCGGGAACTCCGGCCAGCAGCGGACCGCGATCGCGGCCAGGGACTCGCGCCGCGACCAGTCTCTCAGGGCGGCGGTCGTCGCGGCGGCGAGGCCGGCCTGCGACCGGTCGACGTCGCCGAGGCTCGGCTGCGCCGTGACGGCGGCGGCGACCTCGGCCTCTCGCCGCGCGGCACCGACCCCGCGTACCTCGCCGAAGAGCTCCTCCAGGCCGAACGCCCGTACCCGCAGGCCGAGCAGCCGGCCGAGCAGGGCCGGGTCGTACTCGCTGGGAGTGAACCCGGCGGGCGCCTCGCCCGCCAGCCCGATCACCCGGCCGCGCAGCGAGCGCAGTGCCCGGCGCACGTCCCCGGCGTCGTCACGCGCCCGACCGGGGTCCTGCGACGGCACGGCCGGAGGGAGCACCCCGCGCAGTGCCAACCGCAGCACGTCACGCACCTGCGGCTCCTCCGGGTCGCCGTGCAGCAGCCGGACGCTGCCGCCGGAGCGGACCAGCGCGTGACCGGCCAGGTTGGCCCCGCAAAGGGAGTTGAGCCACAGCCGGTCGCCCGTCTGGCCTGGCTCGCGGAAGGCCCACAGCAGGAGGGGCCTGTCCAGCCCGCGGTACAGCCGCAACAGGGGGGAGGCGTCACAGAACGTGGCGCAGACGTTGATGACCAGGTCGGTTCCTGCCTCCACGAATGCCGTGGCCTGGGCGGCATTCCGGTCGTTCAGCACCAGCCCGTCCGGGCCTCGCACATCGCCGCCGAGCTCGGCGATTAGGGCGCGGGCCTCGGCGGTGCGCTGCCGCGCGGCATCGACCGCGAAGGTGGCACGCGCGGTCGGGATCAAGGTCACTGTCGGCATCGGGACTCCGCCCTAGCGGCCGACGGCGTCGTCGACCAGGCTGGCGAGGCGGCGCAGGCGCGGAACCGCCGCGGACCGCAGTGTCCCGTCCAGGTCGGGCGCGCCGATCACTGGCTTCCAGACCGCCCGGCCAGCCAGGAACCCGGAGGCGCCCTCGGCGCAGGCGAGCTCGACGGCACGCGGGAAGTCGTCGGGAGCGACGCCGGACGACAGCACCACCCACGGTGACGCGATCGCCTCGGTGAGCTCGGCGCACCCGCGCAGGATCTCGGCCTCGGGCCCGCGGCTGTGACGCGGCATCTCGGCCTTGTACAGGTCGGCGCCGAGCGCGCCGAGCTCGCGGGCGGCGGCGATCACGCCGTGCTCGCGGTCGAAGGCCCGGCCATCGCGCGACGGGCGGGACACCGGCTCGACGATGCTAATCAGGTCCGCCGACCGGCAGAGCCCCAGGAAGCGCTCGACCATCGCGATCCTGGGCTCGGGCGGCTCGTCCGGGCGCCACAGCACGAGCAGCTTGAGCGCCACCGCGCCGACCGCCCTGACTCGTTCCGGGACCACCTCGTCATCGATCTGGGCCTGCGCCACCAGCTCGGCGCCGCCCGGCACCAGGCGGTCGGCCGCGACGATCAGCCCGCAGCCAGGCGCCACCGCGCCCTCGGCGAGCACGCGGTCCAGGGCGAACTGGCGGTCCACGAGCACACCGGACGCGTGCGGGCTGAGCGCGCGCGTGGCCCGCACCTTGAAGTCGGTGAGCTGCTCGTCGGTGACCGGCCCGTCGTGGTGCTCCGCGAACATGGCGCGCAGCGCCTCGCGCTGGTCGACGGCGACCATCGCGAATCCGCCAGACGGGCGGGCGAGCGGCGCGAGGCGGGCATGGGGCGGGGTGCTCATGGTCCTCCTGCCGGTGTAGGGGCCGGATTCGCGGCCAGGGCGACCACGTCGCGGTGAGACGGGATCGCCGAGCGGCCGTCCAGCGCCGCACACGACAGGGCCGCGGCAGCGTTGGAGTAGGCCACGCTCTCGGGCAACGGCATTCCGCGGGCGGTGGCCGCGACCAGGGCGCCGTGGAAGACATCGCCGGCGCCGAGCGTGCTGATGACGGCCGCCCGGTACCCGGGAATCTCGGCTCTCGTGCCGTCGGCCCCGGCGGCCACGCAGCCTGCGCTGCCCCGGGTGGCGACGACGTTCGCGGCGCCCTCGGCCAGCGCGGCGGCCAGCAGGCCGCCCGGGTCCAGGTCGCCGTAGCGCCTCCAGAGCGCGGCCAGCGTGGGAACGTAGAGATCCACGACGCCGAGCACGAGGCCGTCGATGTCGTTGCCGCCGTCCACCGAGATCCGCGGGCGCCGCGGCCGCGGCAGGTCCCTGATCACCTGCCACGCCGGGCCCCAGCCGAGGTGGTCGACGTGCACCCAGTCGGCCGAGCGGATCAGCCCGGCCGCTGCGCCGTCGATCACTGGCTGCGGTCCCGGGCGGGCGCAGATCGCCCGGGTCTGGCGGCGGCTCTCCACCACCACGACACTGGCCGCCGACGGTGTCCCCCGCGCCACGCGGACGCCGCTGACGTCCACGTTCTCCGCTCGCAGGCCGGCCACGATCCGGGCGCCCGCCTCGTCGTCGCCGACCGCGCCGATGAACGCGGCGGGCATGCCCAGCCGCGCCGCCGCCACCGCGGCGGTGGCGGCCGGGCCGCCCCCGGCCTGGGTGATCGCCTCGGCCAGCAGCCGCGTATCGGGCTCGGGCAGCATCGGGACGAGCGCGATCGTGTCCAGCGCCGCGACTCCGGCGAACACCAGCGGCCGGGATCCGCCGGTGCTCGCGATCTCACCCATCAGCTCACCATTCGGCGGTGCGCCCGTCGCCCAGCCGCCAGTCCGGGTCGGGAAGCCGCCAGTCCGACTCCCCCTCGCGGACCGCGGCCTCGTCGATCGTGATGCCCAGGCCGGGCCCGGTGGGGCGGCGGAGCTCCCCGCCCGCCGGGGTGAGCGGCCCGGGGTCGGCTAGGTAATCGAACATCTCGCCGGCCGGCAGTCCGCTGTAACCCTGGTGGTAGTGCAGGCCGAGGCTCTGCTCCTGGATCACCACGTTGCCCGCGCAGCAGGCCACCTGCAGCGACGCGGCGAGCGACAGCGGGCCGTTCGGGCAGTGGGGCGCGACGGCGACGTCGTAGGCCTCGGCCATCCGGCAGAGCTTCTCGAGCCCGAACAGGCCGGTCAGGCTCACGTCGGGCTGGATGATGTCGACCCCGCCGCCGGCCAGCAGCCGAGCGAACGCCTCCGGCGTCACCAGCCGTTCGCCGGTCGCGATCGGCGTCCGGCCGGCGACCCGGGCCAGCTGGGGGAGCAGGTCCTCCTGGCCCGGCGGCAGCGGCTCCTCCACCCACATCAGGCTGAACTGCTCCAGCTCCCGCAGCAACGCCTTGGCCATCGGCCGGTGCACCCGGCCGTGAAAGTCGAGCGCCACGTCCAGGCCGAGGCCGAACGCCTCCCGGATGGCGGCCACGCGGGCGATGACGGCGTCCAGCCGGCCGGCCCGGTCGACCAGGTCGAGCTCTTCCGTTGCGTTCATCTTGACCGCCGTGTAGCCCTGCTCAATCCGGCCCTTGACCTGCGTGACAACGTCGGAGGGCCGGTCCCCGCCGACCCAGGCATAGACCCGGACGCGCTCCCGCACGGCGCCGCCGAGAAACTCGTGTACCGGCAGGCCGTGGCGACGCCCCTTGATGTCCCAGAGCGCCTGCTCGATCGCGGCGGCGGCGGTCGCCAGCACCGGGCCGTCGCGGAAGAACCCGCCGCGCCGCATTCGCTGCCACAGCTCCTCGATGCGGTCCGGGTCCGTGCCGGTCACGTTGCACGCGAGGTCGTCGACGGCGCCGGTGACCGCCGCGGCGCGCTTGGGCAGGATCGCCTCGCCCCAGCCGGTCAGGCCGTCGTCGGTGCTGACCCGGACGAAGATCCATCGCGGAGCGACGCGATGCACGGCGACGCCGGTGATGTGGGGCATCAGCGGTATGCCTCTCCGGACTCGGCGTCGAACAGATGCAGGTGCGCGGGGTCAACGGTGAAGGCCACCTTCTCGTCGCGCTCCACCCGCTCCTCGCGCGGCCGCCGGACGGTGACCGACGCATCGCCGACGCTGACCAGGATGTGCTGGTCCGAGCCCAGCGGCTCTACCACTTCTACGACCCCCTCGACCAGGCAGTCGGCCTTCTCGGCGGCGGCCGGGGACGCCGGCTGGAAACGCTCGGGCCGGATGCCGATGACCACCCGGCTGGCGTCCGGTGGCAGCGCGGCGGCCTGCGCGTCAGGCACGCTGACCCGTACCCCGGAGCCCTGCCAGCGCGGCCCGGCGGGTCCCTCGGCACGCTCGCAGGTGAGGAAGCCCATCGCTGGTGTGCCGATGAAACCGGCCACGAACCGGTTCACCGGCCGGTCGTAAAGCTCGTTGGGCGTGCCGAGCTGCTGGATCACCCCGTCGTGCATGACCGCGATCCGGTCGCCCATGGTCATCGCCTCGACCTGGTCATGGGTGACGTAGACCGCGGTGGCGGTGACCGCGCGGTGCACCTTGAGGATCTCCGCGCGCATCTGCACGCGAAGGTGGGCGTCGAGGTTCGACAACGGCTCGTCCAGCAGGAAGACCGCTGGATCCCGGACGATGGCCCGGCCGAGCGCGACGCGCTGCCGCTGGCCGCCCGAGAGCTGCCGCGGCTTGCGCTGCAGCAGCTGCTCGATGCCGAGCAGCTCGGCAGTCTGCCGTACCTTCGCCGTCACCACGAGCCGGGCCATGTTACGCCGGCGCAGGCCGAAGGCCATGTTGCCGAAGACGGTCATGTGCGGGTACAGGCCGTAGTTCTGGAAGACCATGGCGATGTCCCTGTCCCGGACGTCGACGTCGGTGACCTGCCGCTCACCGAAGTAGATCTCGCCGTCGGTGACCGTCTCCAGGCCCGCGATGACCCGAAGCAGCGTGGTCTTCCCGGACCCCGACGGCCCCACGAGCACGAGGAACTCGTGGTCGCGGATCTCCAGGTCGGTCTCGCGGAGCGCGCGAACGTCGCCGTAGCGCTTCGCCACGCCCCGGAGTGTGATGCTCGCCATCAGTCAGACCTCCTGGCTAGCGGGAGCGGCCAGGCCGGCCGCGAGCGGGTCGGCGAGGCGACTCAGCAGCCGTCCGCCATCGACGCGAAGGGTCGCGCCGGTGATGAAGGATGCCTGCGGTGACGCGAGGAACGCCACCGCCGCAGCCACCTCGTGAGGCTGGCCGAACCGGCGGAGCAGGCTCGGGGGCATGCCGTCCATGTGCCTGCCCTCCTCCTCGATGACCTCGCGCTCGTTCTGCCAGGACGGTGTCTCGATGAGGCCGGCGGCCACGGCGTTGACCCGTATTCGCAGCGGCGACAGCTCAACGGCCAGAGCGCGGGTCAGCGCGGACACGCCGCCCTTGCTCGCGACGTACGGCAGGTGGCGGGTGACCGGCATGTGCTCCTGGATGCTGGTGATGTTGATGATCACGCCGGCCCGCCGGGGAGCCATGTCGCGTGCAGCGTCCCTGGCCAGCAGGGCCGGAGCGGTGAGGTTCGTGTCCAGTACCGCGCGCCAGTCCGCCGCGGTCATCTCCAGGAACGGGGCCCGGGTACCGAGCGCGGCCGCGTTGTTGACCAGCAGGTCGACGCGGCCGAACGGGCGGGTCACCCGGGCGATGAGGCCGTCGCAGGTCACCGGATCGGCCAGGTCGGCACGGGCATACCGCGCGGTTCCGCCGCCGCGGGAGATGCCTTCGGCGGTATCGGCGCCCGCGCGGTCGTCGATGTCCACGATCACTACGGCCGCGCCCGACCGGCCGAGCCGCTCGGCGACCGCGCGGCCGATCCCGTGCGCGCCGCCGGTGACCACGGCGACCTGCCCGGCCAGCGAGCCATCCGCGGGCATCGCGGGCGGTCCCGCCGGGGGGGTGTGCTGCTGCCCGGCCACCAGATCAGGTCCCGGCCAGGGCGCCGGCCGTCAGCCCGCGCACCATCGAGCGCTGCACCAGGAAGAACGCGATGATCAACGGCAGGCTGGTGATCAGCGACGCGGCCATCATGCCGCCCCAGTCGGTCTTGAACGTGCCGCTGAAGCTCTGCAGCAGCCCCGGCGGGAGCGTCTGCCTGCTGTTGGTGCTGACCAGCGTCAGCGGGTATAGCAGGTTGTTCCAGGTGTTCATGAACACGAAGACGCCGGTTGTCAGCAGGCCGGGCACTGACAGCGGGACGACCACCCGGAACAGGACGCCCAGCCGGTTGTATCCGTCCACCCGAGCCGATTCCTCGATCTCCCGCGGGATCGCGTCGAAGAAGCCTTTCATCATCCACGACCCGAACGGGATAGCGAACGTCGTGTAGCCGATGATCAGCCCCAGGTAGGTGTTGAGCAGGTGCGCCCGCAGCAGCAGCAGATACAGCGGCCCGATCAGCACGACCAGCGGCAGCATCTGAGTGGCCAGCACGGCCAGGCTCGACGCCCCGCTCAGCCGGAAGCCGCCCCGCGAGAAGCCGTACCCAGCCAGAGTGGAGACGAGCACGGCGACCACGGCCGCGAGAACCGAGGTGAGCATGCTGTTGCCGAAATAGGTCCAGAACGGGATCGCGGGGCTGAACAGTTCGGAGAAGTTCGCGCCCGTCAGCACGTGCGGCCACAGCGTCGGAGTCACCGTGGTCGACTCCTGCTGGGTCTTCAGCGCGGTGGACAGCATCCAGTAGATCGGCCACAGCGTCCACACGCCGGCCAGCCCGACGATGACGGCGATCACCGTGCGCCCTGTGATATGCCTCATGACAGCCTGCTCCGCAGCAACCGGACGAACACCGACACGATGACGAGCAGGATCACCAGCCAGATCACCCCGATGGCTGACGCGTAGCCGAGCTTGAACGTGGTGAACGCCAGTTCATAGACGTAGACGACCAGCGTGCTGGTGGCGTTCGCGGGCCCGCCTCCGGTCATCGCATAGATCAGCGGGAAGTTGTTGAAGTTCTGGATGATCATGAGCACGGCGCCGACCGTGGCGGCGGTGCGAAGGTAGGGCAGCTTGATATGGGTGATCATGGACCAGGTGCCCGCCCGGTCGATCCGAGCCGCCTCTATCACCGTGTCCGGAACCCCCGCCAGTGCCGCCGTGAAGATCAGCAGGAAGAACGGGGCCTGCGTCCACACGTTCGCGGTGATCACCGACACCATGGCCCAGCCCGGCGAGGTGAGCCACGGCACTGGCGAGTGAATGATGTGCAGGTCCTCCAGCAGCGCGTTGGTGATGCCACCGGGGTTGGTGAACATGAACTCGAACAGGAACGCCACGACGATGACCGGCACCGCCCAGGGCGTGAGCAGCACCGCGCGGATGAACCGCCACCGGCCGGTCAGCCGCTCCAGCGCGAGCGCGAGAACAAGGCCGGCCGCCATCCCGAGCGCGACGGACGCGCCGGTGAAGATCAGCGTGTTTCGCAACGACTCCCAGAACAGCGGATCGTGGACGAGCACGTGATAGTTGCTGGCGCCGACGAAACTGTGCGCCGGGTACAGCAGCGAGTAGTTGGAGAACGAGACGATGACCGCGTCGACGATCGGGTAGCCGATGACGACCGCCAGGATGACCAGGGCGGGCGCGGTCATCCAGTCGAACCACCGGGCGCCCCGGCGATGCCGGGACGCCCGCGTGGCCTTCGCGGTAAGGGCCGAGCTCGCGGTCAAGGCTGCCCGGCCAGGTCCGTGCTGAGTTTGGACTGCAGGCTGGAGGCGATCGACCCGATCGGGCTGGACGAGGTCATCGCCTGCTGGATCGCCGCCATCACGTCCAGGTAGGCGAGGCTGTACTGGGAGCCCCAGTCCGGCGTGATCACCGTGGGGATCACGCCCTTGATGAACTCCTGCGCGATCGGGTTGTCGAGCTGCTTCGCCACCGCGCCGGTCGGATGGGCCAGTGGCGGGATCGAGCCCTCGTAGGGGATCGTGTAGTTCACGACCGCGTACTCCGAGGTGGCCAGCCAGGTCATGAACTCCCACGCCGCCTGCCTGTCGGCGGTGGGCGTGTTCGCGAACATCACGAGCTGGTGGTCCGACGGCACGCTGTAGTGCGCGCCCGAGGGGCCCGCGGGCAGCGGCGCGATTCCCCAGTTGTTGTAGAACGCCGTGTCGCTTTGATGGTTGATGGACTGCACCACGCCCTTGACGTACGGGCCGTCGATCGTGAACGCCACCTGGTTGGACGCGGCCGGCTGCCGGAAGGTGCCGCCCTTGTCCCCCTCGGGGGTGTTAGCCGTCCTTGTCGATCGTGCGCATGAAGCTGAGGTAGTTCTCGAACGCCGTCGTGTCCGCCGTGGCCTTGGTGCCATCGAATGGCACCCCGCCGAAGCTCTTCATGACCGGCCAGTTCTGGTCAAGGCCGTACTCGCGGCTGGTGCTGTCGGTGCCGAGATCGATGATCTTCGGGAACTTGGCGTGGATGACCTTCAGGTCCGACAGCAGTTGCGTCCACGTGGTCGGGGGCACCGGGTCGAGCCCGGCCTTGCTCATGACGGTCTTGTTGTACCAGAGCGCGAACGGGCCGACCGTCCACGGGATCGCGACCTGTTTGCCGCCGATGACGCCGAGCTTCAGCTCGCGGGGGATGAACTCGGCCCGCAGGCTGGGCGTCAGGAAGCTGCTCAGCGACAGCAGGCCGCCGGTGGCAGCCACGTCGTAGGTGTAGTCGCCCTGGAGCTCGGCGACGTCGGGAGCATTGCCGGACTTGACCTCGAGCAGCAGCTGCTGGTCGATGGAGGTATAGGAGATCCCTTCCTGCTTGATCGTGATGTTCGGGTGCAGCGACTCGAACTTCTTGATCATCGCGTTGATGCCCGGCGTGGTGTTCGACTCGGTCACCGCCCAGTCGGCGAACGTGACCACGGCCTTGCCGTTGCTGCTGGTGGTGCCCGCTCCCGCGGAGCTGCACGCGGCCGCCGCGAGGGCGAGGGCGGCCACGGCCGCGCCGAGCACAGGCCATGAGCGGCGCCGGGCTGGCCGTCCGCGCGAAGGGGCTGACGCGACTCCGGACCCGGCCGGCGACGGTGACCCCGTAAGCTCCCTTGACGTTCGGAAGGATCTGAGCATCGCGTGCCCTCGGCATTCTCGTAAGTGGTCTGACCTCTGAACTGAGCGTTTAGGCATACTATGCTCTTGCCGTGGCAGGTGAGTCAACCTAGCCAAAATCCGTTGTTACAGTACTGAAATATTCGTTTTCACCTATATCTACGGAGAAGCCGGAACATCGGGGAGGAGCCATGACGGTGGCGTCGCAGGCACTCGCGGGCGTGATGGCTGCGCTGGTCACGCCCGCGAGCGAGAACGGCGCCCTGGACACCGGCGGGCTGGAACGGCTCGTGGACCGGGTGGTCGCGGGCGGCGTCCACGGGATAAGCCCGGTCGGGTCAACCGGCGAGGGACCGAAAATGTCCGGGGACCAGCGGGCTGCCATCGTCCGCCGGGTCCGCGCGTGCGCACCGCCGGGCATGCCCGTGATCCCCGGTGTCCCGATTGCCACGCTCGACGATGCAGTGGCCGAGCTTGACGCGCTGGCCGAGGCGGGCGCGAGCGCCGCCCTGGTATCGCCGCCGTCGTACTACCCGCTCTGCGACGGCGCCGTGCTGCGCCTCTACCAGGCACTGGCGGACCGCTCGCCGCTGCCGCTGCTGCTGTACAACATCCCGGCATTCACCAAGGTACGGATCGCCCCGGAGGTCGCCGCGGAGCTTGCCGCCCACCCCCAGGTGGCCGGCATGAAGGACTCCAGCCGCGACATGGAGTACCAGCAGCAGGTCCTGCAGGCATGCGCCGACGCCGAGTTCAGCGTGCTTACCGGCACCGACACCCTGCTCGTGGCTAGTCTGCTGACCGGGGCGCGCGGCACGATCGCCGCCAGCGCCAACCTCGTGCCGCAGCTCACCGTCGGCATATACCAGGCATTCACCGCGGGCGACATTCCCGGGGCACTGATGCTGCAGCAATCGCTGAGCGCCGTGGTGGCCGCATGCCGCCGCGGCGAGTTCCCGGCGGGCTGGAAGGCCGCGCTGGAGATCGCCGGAGTCTGCCATGCCCACCCGGTCCTGCCCGGCACGACGCTCCCCGACGCGCAGCGCGCCGACCTCGCCGCGCGACTGGACGCTGCGTGGCCGGGTCACCTGGCCCGTGCATAACCGCCCGCGCGTGACCGGTCCCGGATGACGGGCCCCCTGTGACTGGCGCCGTGCAGGTGACCCGCTCTGCCACGCTCGCGGAAAGCCCGGTGTGGGACACCAGGGGGCGCTGCCTGCTGTGGGTGGACATCGACACCGGCCGGGTGCACCGGCTGGACCCGCGAACCGGTGCCGACACCGCGACCGCGGTGGGCGTCCCGGTGGGGGCGGTGGCCGTGCGGCGGGCCGGGGGCCTGGTCCTGGCCGCCGGCCGCGGCTTCGCCTTCCTCGACGAGGCGGCGGGGACGCTGGACTGGCGCTGGACGGGCGGGCGGGGAGACAGGATGAACGACGGTAAGTGCGACCCGGCCGGGCGGTTCCTGGCCGGGACGCTGACCGTGGCCCAGACGCCGGGCGCCGCGGCGCTGTACCAGCTGGCCGCGGACGGCACGGTAACCACCCTCATCGGGGGGGTCGCCGTGTCCAACGGCCTGGGGTGGAGCCCGGACGGCTCGCTGCTCTACTTCGCCGACACCCCGCTGGAGCGGGTCGACGTGCTGGACTACGACGCGGCCGACGGCGCGGTGAGTGCCCGGCGGCCGTTCGCGGACCTGCGTGACGTGCCAGGACGCCCGGACGGGCTGACGGTCGACGCCGAAGGCGGGGTGTGGGTCGCGATGGCCCGGGGCGGCCGCGCGGTCCGGCGGTTCACCCCTGACGGTCGGCTCGACCACCTGGTCGAGCTGCCGGTGCCGCTGGTGACCAGCGTGGCGTTCGGCGGCCGGGACCTGGCCGACCTGTACGTGACCACCTCCCGGGTCGGCCTGGGCCCGGCTGACCTGGCCTGCGAGCCGGGCTCAGGCGCGGTGTTCTGCGTGCCGGCGGTGGGCGTCCGCGGCCTGCCCGCCAGCGAGTACGCCGGATGACTGGCCGGTGCCGCGCCTGCTGGCCTCTGGGGAACGAATCCCCCGAACGCCCGCGGGCAGCGTGGTCAGCCGAACGCGATGGCGAAGACGTGCATCGAGGTCGTGCTCCTGCTCACCGTGGTGGCACTGACGTCGGGAAGGGTAACGGCGGCGACGGTCTTCCCGGCTGCCAGCGCCGTGGTGGCGGCAAACAGGCTGGGCGTGCGGGCCGCTCCCGGCGTGGTGCGGTTGAAGTACGAGGTCGTGGCGACCAGGGTGTCTCCGCCGGCCGGGGTCTCGGTGATCCAGTTCTGGTACTCAATCGTGAACGCCTGTGTGCTCCCGTCGGTGTAGGTGATCTTCCCGGTACCCGAGGCCACGTCGTTGTCCGCGGTGCCGAGGAACCCGAGCGTGCTCCCTGATCCGGTTACCGCGATGGCCTGCCCGCTGGCCACGACGTTGTCAGGTTTGCCGGGAGGCACGTCCGGCCAGGTGAACGTTACCCCGGCCGACGTGACCCGCCCTCCCGGGGTGATTCCGGCGTCGGCGAGCGCCTCCGCGGAGAAGCTGTTGCCGTACCCGTCGAAGTTCCCCGGGGAGGGGTCGGAGTCGTCGGTGATGCCCACGTTGTCGAATGCCGCCGTCAGCGACGGGTAGGGGATGGTGACCTGGAGGTAGGAGCCGGGGCTGAGCAGGGTGGCCCCGTCCGCTCGGGCCGTGACGGCGACGGGGACGGTGACCGTCGCCGGGACCGCGGCGGCGGACGCCGCCACGGCGAGCCTGGCGCGGGTGCTGGCGCCGGGGGCCAGTGACGCCGACCCGGACGCAGGGGTCACGGTGATCCCCGAGCCTGACGGCGGTGCGGCGGCCCAGTCCACGGTGAGCGGGCGCCGGCTGGTGCTGGTGTTGGTCAGGGTGACCTGGCCGGCCTGGCCGGGGCTGATCAGCAGTGATCCGGGAGCGACCGTCGTGGCGGCCGGCGGCTCGGCGGCGAACAGCACCGCGAAGACAGCGCCCAGCGTGGGGTGCGCCTTCACGCCCGTGACCTCCTCGGCCGTGTCCGTGTTATAGCGGTCGCCGTAGGGGACAAGGGATGGCGTGTCGTTGATGAACGCCACGTCCCGGTTGAGCATTTCGGTGGCGATCGGGTAGCCCCGGAG
>Ga0335073_10007638_pt1 | contig 15178 bp, 13 predicted proteins | sample Lox_Sample_22_FD_207093 | JGI IMG/M metagenome (GOLD analysis project Ga0335073, IMG submission 207093) | Soil microbial communities from Loxahatchee National Wildlife Refuge, Florida, United States - Lox_Sample_2.2 | ecosystem: Environmental > Terrestrial > Soil > Wetlands | place: USA... | reverse complement strand
GACCCGGCGCGATGCCTCCCACCTTGAGCCAGAAGACCACCATGCGTTCCTTTTTCCCGCAGTCTGCTCTCGATTCAACCCGTCTTGTAGTCCTTGCCGGACAACGGGTAACTAATCCGCCCTTTTACGGTGAGCTTGTCAAGATGGGTTTCGCACCTGCCGCTCTGCCGGACTTCGCACTCATGGCAGCAATCACCTTCGTGGACACGGTGGTCTCTCACGGGCCTTTCATGGACAGGCTGCTCTTTCACGAACTCGTTCACGTCGTCCAGTACGAAAAGTTGGGACTGTCCGAGTTTGCCGCCAAGTATGTGAGAGGCTTCCTGAGTGGCGGCTCTTACGAGGCCATTCCGCTGGAAATCAACGCCTATGAATTGGACGCTCGGTTCGCCGCTGAACCTGCGACAGCCTTTTCAGTGGAGGCAGAAGTTCAATCTTGGATTGATGGAGACAGGTACTAACCGATGGGAAGCCTATCATCGCTCACAGTGAGACTGGATATCAGCGGGTTGCAGGGGCAAGTCGAGAGGGATGGATTTGCCGTCGTTCCTTCTTGCATGAGCGAGGAAATCGTTGGACGGCTCGGTTCTCATTTCGCTCATGCCTCGCACGGAATAAGAAACCTTCTGGCTGAGCCAATCGTCCGCGAGCTAGCTGCTTCGATTGCTGTTCGCGCCTTAGCTGAGGCAGTTCTCGGCAAGAACTGCTTCGCCATTAAAGGGATTTTTTTCAACAAGACCCCGGAGGCAAATTGGAAGGTTGTTTGGCACCAAGACCTGACCATCATGGTTGGAGAACGCCGGGAAGTTCCCGCGTTTGGTCCGTGGACAGTTAAGGCGGGCATCGTGCACGTCCAACCACCCGCAGAGGTCTTGGGTCGTGTCTTGGCCATTAGGCTCCATCTCGATGAAAGCGGGCCAGACAACGGTCCTCTCCGGGTGATTCCCGGCTCTCACAAACAAGGCCGTCTTTCTGCCGAGAAGGTCGTAGAGTGGCAGAAGGCGAAGAGCATGGTCTGTACGGTACCTCGGGGTGGTGCCCTGCTGATGCGGCCGCTGCTCCTTCATGCATCCTCTGCTTGTGTCGTCCCCAATCCTAGGAGGGTAATTCATCTGGAATTCGCTGCGGAGTCACTACCGGGTGGGCTGGAATGGCACGACCGAGTCTAAGCCAATCAACTTACGGAAGAACTGCTGAAAGCTTCACTCGAACATCGGGGCGGTCGAGAACCTCGACGCAAGCAACCTCCCCGCCGACCACATCGAGAATGAGCATCCCTTCCTCTGGTGTCAGAGCAACGTTTCTATGGCCGGGACCGTAGCTGCTATCCGGTTTCGGTTGTGCATAAAAGGTTGCGCAGAAGTCGTCCCCGCAGCGGCAGCGGTCAAGAATCACGAGTCCCGGCACCTGTGCTGCGAGTTCCTGTTCGCCCTGCGCTTCGAGAAGTTGGCGAAGCTCGGCTGCAAACGCAGGGAGCGTGTCGGTGAGGAGCAGTCGGTTTTCGAGTTGTTGGTTCATAGAGTCCTTCTGTCTCTCATATTGAAAAGCGTAGTCACTGCTCTATTCGGCAGTGGCCGACCATCGTTTAACCAGTTCCAATTCGTCCTTGAAGATTTCACCGAAACTAGCATCGACTTGTGCTCTCGTCCTAGGGTCGGCAAGGCGCTGGTACTTCACCGTAGTTTCCAACTTTTCAGTGGCCAATTTGTGTTGCCAAGTGTTGCCACTTTCGGTAGAGTTGTGCCGATTCGGCGACGATTGCAGGCTAAAGTAGGCTAAAGCGCCGCCGACTCAAGCGGTGGAAAAAGCTGAACTTCCCACGATTTTGCTTGGCTTTTTGAAGGTGCCGGACACCAATCCCGGTATCGCTACCAATCACGGGGTCCTCGGTGGGCAAGCTTAAACCGCCGACTGAGCCGGTATCAGCTTCATCCAAAACAGCGCCCCGCCGGTCTTTGAATTCCGCACGCCCATTTCTCCGCCGTTCGCCTCCACAGCCCACATCGCAATCGCGAGTCCCAATCCGGCGCCGCCGGCGCTCTCGCTCGCTCGCGTTTCATCGACGCGGTAAAACCGCTCGAAAATACGCGCCGCGTGTTCCGGCGGAATTCCCGGCCCGCTGTCAATAATGTCCAGCTCGACGCGCGAATCATCCTTGCGCACGATTTCCGCCCGGATCGTTCCTCCGGCAGGCGTAAATTTCATCGCATTGTGGAGCACATTGATCACCGCGTGCCGCAAATAGAGCCGGTCGCCGTGAACGCAAGCATTCTCATCGCCGCGCAGCTCGAACGAAATATCCTTATCCTGAATCAGCACTTCGAGCAGCGCCGCCGCTTCGCGCGCCAGAACGGCGAGGCGAAAATCCGTGGCGTGCATCGCGATCTGGCCGCTATCCGCGCGCGAAAGTACCAGGAGATTCTCCACGATCGCCGTCAGACGGTTCACTTCTTCCAACATGCTGCCGATCGTGTCGCGATATTCGGCGGCGCTTGGGTCCTTCTGCAGCTCCACCTCGCCGATGCTGCGGATGGCCGCCAGCGGCGTGCGCAATTCGTGCGAAGCGTCCGCGGTGAAGCGGCGCAGCTGCTCGAACGATTGCTCGATGCGCGAGAGCATGGCGTTGAAAACGCGCGCCAGATGCCCGAGTTCGTCCTGCGGATTGGTCTCAGGCAGGCGTTCGTTTAACCGTTCGGAATTGATTTGCTCGGCGCGGCTCGCCATTTTGCCGATTGGATCAAGCGCACGGCCCACCATGCGATAGCCCGCATAAGCCGTTCCCGCCAGCACAAACGGCAGCACGATCATCAGGACAAGCATTGTTTCCTTCAGCTCGTCCCAAATCAAATCCTGGCGGTAACCGACTCGGATCAGGATCGGCTTGCCTTGCAGGTCGTAGACGCGGCTGATCAGGATGATGTGCGTGCCGTCGGAAATTTCCGCTCTGCGTCCCGAATAGCCGTTCTCCCCTTCGCCCGCAAACGGAGCGCCGCCCATCGTGCGGTCACCGAGCTCTTCATTTCGATAGAGGATTTGTCCATCGGGAGCGAGGATTTCCAGAAGCCGCTCCCGCACCTGCTTCCAATCGGTGTGGTGATGATAATCCTCACGCAGACCGACCGTGCCATTGGGCTCGAAATAGAGCAGGCCCTTCACAGTCTCCAAATCTTCGGCTCCAAGCCGTTTCAACACGTCGCTCATGCGCCAAAAAAGCAATGCTGAAACCCCCCCGAGATAAGCGGCCAGAATGAGGATCAGCACGCCCACATACCAGAGCGTCAGCTTGGCGCGCACACGTTTTGGCCATAAGCGCATCAGGAAATGTCCTCGCGAAGCACGAAGCCCACGCCGCGCACCGTATGCAGCAGCCTTTTGCCGAAGGGATCATCCAGCTTGCGCCGCAGGTGCGCGATGTGAACGTCGATCACGTTGTCGAGAGGCGTGTAGCGCGACGGCTCTTTCCACACGTCGCGAGCCAGCATCTCGCGCGAAACGACGTGACCCTGCTGGCGCAGCAAATATTCGAGCAAGTCGAACTCCTTCGCCGTAAGAGCGAGTTCTCTGCCTTGGCGCGATACCGAGCGTCCCGAAGGATCCATTTCAAGATCGGCCAATTTCATCTTGTCGCCGGATTCCGGTTTTCCGCGCCGCAGCAGCGCCCGCACGCGCGCCAGCAATTCCGGGAAAGCGAACGGCTTGACGAGATAATCGTCCGCTCCGGCGTCCAGTCCGCGAACGCGATCGCCTATCGCGTCCCGCGCCGTCACGATCAGCACAGGTACTCCGGATTTCTGCTTTCGCAGCGCGCCCAGAATTTCCAGGCCGTCATGCCCGGGAAGAGTCAGATCGAGCACGACGAGATCAAAGGTTTCGGTGGAGGCGAGGAAGAAACCCTCCTCGCCCGTTCGCGCCACTATCACCTGAAACTGCTCCCCCTCCAGGCCGGAGCGCACCGCGTCCGCCATCTTTTTCTCGTCTTCCACGACCAATATCCGCATGAGGGGGATTATAAGCCACTGAATCCTTAGACGCGCCAGCGGCATCGCCTGGCGGAGGCGGTTTCGCAGTCAGAAATGCCGCGCCCGACGAGGCTGCACTTCGTTTCGTGTTTTTCTTTTTGTTCGGTTTTGCTCCTTTCAGAAGGGCTGTTTTTCTATCGATTAGAAATTTCCATGTTATTGAAAACGCGCGGCTTGCGGCGATTTCTAATCGAAAATACTATCGATTAGAAATTTGGCCCTTTTTCAGCGATTTTTCCGTCGCGCGCCGGAGAAGCGCTCTATCGGCATTAAAGAAGGCGCCCCTGTGAAGCGGTTCTTTCATTCTCAAACCTCCGAGAGGAGTTTAACATAGGTGTACCTAAACGTCAATAAGAATCGCAGTACTAGAACTGCTTTTCCCGATTTGGGAATTGTCAGAGGGGCCGCGCGATGGGTAATGCGATAGGGCTTCGGGCTACGGGCTGTGCGGCGCCGCAGATAAGGCCGCCGCCCTAAAAGGCGAGGGCGCCGCAAATCACCTCCGGGCAATCGCTTCGCTAGATGCACTACGATTTCTGCCGCGTGCATCAAACGCTGCGCGTCACTCCCGCGATGGAAGCTGGCATCGCAGCGCATGTTTGGGGAATCGACGAAATCGTTGAATTGCTCGGTCACTACCGGGGGCCGGGTTACATTCGTCGCGGGGCGCGCGTATGTTAGATTGTCAGGCCTCCATGGAAACGCCCGCGATTGCCACCGAGAACCTCACGCGCCGCTTCGGCGATTTCGTTGCCGTGGACAATGTAAATCTGCGTGTGACAGCGGGGCAGTTCTTCGGATTTCTCGGCCCCAACGGGGCCGGCAAGTCGACGACGATCAAGATGCTGACCGGATTGCTGGCGCCCTCGGCGGGGCGAATCGAGATTCTCGGCCTCGATCTCGCCGTCCACCCCATCGAAGTGAAGCGCAATATCGGCGTCGTGCCGGAAGGCATGGCGCTTTTCGGGCGGCTGACCGGGCCGGAATACCTGAATTTCGCCGGCAGGATGTACGGGCTGAACCGCGAGACGGCCGCAAAGCGCACGGCCGAGTTGCTGGAATTCATGCAGCTCGATAAGGAGCCGAAGAAACTCATCACGGATTACTCGCACGGGATGCAGAAAAAGCTGGCGCTTGCGGCGGCTGTCATCCACGGCCCGAGAATTCTTTTTCTCGATGAACCATTCGAGGGCGTCGATGCGATTGCGTCAGGCACGCTGAAGGCGATGCTGCAACGGATGATCGCGCGCGGCGCGACGATTTTTCTCACGTCGCACGTGCTCGAGATTGTGGAGCGGCTTTGCAGCCACGTGGCAATCATCCATCAAGGAAAACTCGTGGCCCAAGGGTCGCTTGAGGAGTTGCGAAGCGGAGTTCAGGCGCAGGCCGGCGTCGACGGTGCGGCGCTGCCAGCGGGCGAAAAGCTCACGCTGGAAGAGATTTTCCTGCGTATCGTGGGAGGGGCGCGAATAGACGATCAGGAGCTCTCGTGGCTGACGTGAGGCAGGCACCGGCTTTCGACGTCCCCGATACGGGAGCGCAGCTCGGCGCCATCGCGCGAGTCCGCTGGCAAGTTTTCAAGAACTCGCTCAGGACAATGCGCGGCCGCATGGAGATGGTTTCCTGGTTCTTCATCGGCATCTGGTTTGCGGCATTGGGCGTGGGCGGCGCGTTTGGGCTCGGGATGGGCGCCTGGTGGATCATTTCGCATGGCCATGCCGATTGGCTCGCGCTTCTATTCTGGCCGATTTTTGCGTTCTGGATTTTCTTTCCGCTGGTGGCGACCGCCTTCACCGAAGCATTCGATTCGGGCAATCTTTTGCGCTTTCCACTGCGCTATTCGTCATTCCTGCTGGCAAATCTGATTTACGGCTCGATCGACGGCAGCACGATCGTGGGGATTCTGTGGCTGGCCGGCGTAGCGATCGGCGCCAGCATTGCGGCTCCTGCATTTGCACCCTGGACGGTGCTGGCTCTAGCGATCTTTGGCGCGGCCAACGTGTTACTGGTGCGCTCGCTCTTTGCATGGATCGAACGCTGGCTCGCGCAGCGCAAGACGCGCGAAATTATGGGGATCGTCTTCTTCCTTTCGATTATCGCGTTTCAGATGATTGGCCCGCTCACGAATCACTTGCGGCGAAAGCACTTCCAGCTGCCGGCGTATGTTTCGCAGGGGATTGCGATCCAGAAATTCCTGCCCGCCGGATTGGCAGGCGATGCCGTCAGCAACGCTTTGCACTCGGATTGGCCGATGGCCGCAGCCTCGCTGGTTTTGTTGGCCTGCTACGCAGCGGGGTTTCTGTTGCTGCTCCATGTGCGCTTGCGCCGGCAGTATGCAGGAGAGAGCTTTGGCGAGGGAGTAGCACGCGAGCGTGTCCGTGCCGGGAAGGTGGAAACGCGGTCGGGCTGGAGTGTTCCGGGCCTTTCGGGTCAGGTTGCGGCGGTGATGGAAAAGGAGGCGCACTACCTCTCACGAAGCGGTCCGTTGCTCTTCGCGCTGGCGATGCCGGCGGTGGTTCTACTCCTCTTTCACCTGGGCGGCGGGAATCCTGAGCATGCGCCTGCTTTTTCGCGAAACCCGAATCTGGCGTTCCCGATCGGCGCAGCGTACGCGCTGCTTTTGCTGACGAATATGATCTACAACAACTTCGGCACGGACGGCGCGGGAATCCAATTTTTCTTCGTGGCTCCCGTACCCATTCGTTCCGTGGTGCTGGCCAAAAACCTGGTGCATACCGGTGTGTTGGCTGTGGAGATGTGCCTCGTCGCGGCCGCTACGTATCTGCTTTACGGAAGGCCCGCACTTGCCGTCGTTGCCGCAACGTTGTGCGCTGTCCTCTTTGCCGCGCCGCTGGATTTCAGCGTTGGGAATCTGCTCTCACTCTATACGCCGAAAAAATACGACTACGCGACCTTCGGGCGGCAGCGCGCCCCCGGACTGACGGTGCTGGCGAGCTTCGGGGTGCAGGCTTTCACGATTGGGGTCGGCGTGGTGGTGGTGCTGATCGCTCGCCATTACGAAAATCTGTGGTTAGCGGCAGTGATGTTCGCGATGCTCGCCATGATTTCGTTCGCCGTATATCGCGCCGTGCTCGGCCGCGTGGACGGCATCGCGCAGCTCAAGCGGGAGTCGTTGATTTCGATTCTTGCCAAGACGAGCTGATGGCCGGCATCGAGGCGCATGGCTGCGCTTTGTTATAATCGCTGGCCATGCCCGGTCCCGGCTTCCGAGCGCCGCATTACATCGCCATCGAGGGCCCCATTCGGGTGGGCAAGTCCACGCTGGCGCGAATCCTCTCCGAGCGGCTGCACGCCCAACGCATTTTGGATTGCGAAGACAATCCCTTTCTTACGGATTTCTACGAAGAGAAGCCGGGCGCGGCCTTTCGCGCGCAGATGCATTTCCTCTATGAACGCTACCGCCGCCTCGCGGATGCCCGAACGCAAGACTACGCCGGGCCGATCCTGAGCGATTTCATCTTCGAAAAGGACAAGATTTTTGCCTACATCAATTTGGATAACGAAGAGCTGCGTCTTTATGACAAGTATTTTGACCTTTTGGCGCCCTCGCTGCCCTTGCCCGACCTGGTGATCTATCTTCAGGCGAAACCGGAAGTCTTGCGCAAGCGCGTTTCGAAAAAGGGCGATCCTGCCGAGACGGAAATCTCGGGCGAGTACCTGGAAGCCGTGGCGAGCGCCTACGAGCACTTCTTCTTTCGCTATTCGGCCTCGAATCTTCTGGTGGTGGATACGACGGAAATCGATTTCGTGGAGCGCAATCAGGACTTGCAGGAATTGCTGAACCGACTGCGCCAGCCGGTGACGGGCACGCAATATTTCTTGCCGCTTGGCCAGGGCTGACCGGAGATCGACACCACACCTTCAGCCAAATAAAAAGCGCCGGACCGCGAGAAGTTGGCGGTCCGGCGCCGCAGATATGGATGGATCTTCAGGCGGCTTTTGGCGGGCCTGAGAGCCGGTGCCGCCAGAGGCCGAAGGCCCGGTTCAGCGGATGGCTTCGGTGCAGGAACGAAAAGATCGGTTCGCGACGGGTGCCGATCTTTTCGAGCGCGCGACGAATGCGGAAGTCGCGCCCTGCGGAAATCATTCCCTTTTCCAGAGTTTCGATCGCGTCCGGCGTGCGCCCGGCCTGAACGTAGACCTCAGCAAGATTCAGGTAGAGCTGCGCATGATTGTGCCGCAGCCCCAGCGCCTCGCGGCACAGCGACTCACCATCGCCAAAACGCCGCTCGGCTATCGCTGCGAGAAGACCGGTGTAGGAAAGGTAGAAAGGGTTCTTGGGGGCCGTTCCCAGGGCGCGGCGGGCGTGGAGGAGAGCTTCACCGGCGTTTCCATCGCGAAGGTACTTCAGGCATTCCTTGAAGTCGGTCATCCCGGCATCGACGGGGGAGGCCGTTCCAATCCAGTGGGACATATTCACCTTCCTTACCCCTGAGCGCATTACCTAACGCTGGGCGTTTCGTGAAGAAAGAGTAGCCGCGGGGTTGCCCGCAGCAAATAGGACGGCCGAACAGATTTCGTCCCAGTGGAAGTCCTGTACGAAATGACAGGCGAAAAGCCAGGAGCGAGATTTTCGCCGCTCGGGATGCGGCTCAGTGCACGAGGTCAGAAGCAAAAACCAAGCGGACGCCCTGCTGCCTGAGCCTGGGAAGCATCTCGCGCAGCGCGGCGATAGTTTGGGGATGCGGATGGCCGATAGCAATCGCTTCGCCCTGCTGGCCGGCATCCCGAACGGCAAGTTCGATCTGTTCTCGGATGGTTTCAGGATCGAGGGAATCATCCAGGAACACTTTGCGCGAAGCGGCCGGAACGCCGAAGCGGCGAGCGGTGTCGTAAGCGACGGTGGAAGCCGTGGTACGGCTATCGATGAAGAAAAGCCCGCGTTCGCGCAGGTCCGGCATCAGGGCGGCCATGAGGGGCGCGTCCGCCGTCGCTTTGGAGCCTTCGTGGTTGTTCACCCCAGAGGCGTGAGGCACGGTGGCCAGCATTCCGGCCAGCACGGTGCGGACTTGGGCGGCCGACATGCCGGGGCGGAGTTCGATGACGCCGGATGGCGTAGCTTCCGAATCCGGCTGCATGGGCAGATGCAACATCACTTCGTCACCGCGGCGGGCAGCCTGGTCGGCAATTTCAACCGACAGAGAAAGATGCGGAAGGACAGAAACGGTCAGAGGGTAAGGAAGAGACAGGACGGCGTCGTCTTCGGCGCGGTCATTGCCCATGTCGTCCAAGATGATGGCCAGGCGCGGGCCTTCTGATGCTGCGCGCTTTCGGGATTCGAGCGGATGGCGAGACTCGCGGCCCTCACGGCTTTCCCTTCGTGCACGGCTTTCGCGGGAAGGCGTCTCGCTGCAGCCAAATGCGAAAAGGGCGATGGCAGTGCAGGAGAGGAGTGCAGACAAAAAAAATCTGCGGCGCGACGGCCCAGAGGCTTGCGCCGCAGAAGGTTCGCGCGACAGTGCCTGCACGCCCGGTCAGGCAGCCTTTTGAGCAGGCGCCGCGGTTCCTTGCAACACCTGAAGCGCTTTTTTCACCGTCGGGTCGTCCAGAGAGGATGTTTGCGCCGGCGGAGGGAGAGCTGCACCGGTCAACTGATCCGTGCCAGGCGCGATTTCCACGCCAGCGGGAACGCCTTCGGCCGGAATCTCCTTGCCGCCGGGAGTGTAGTAATTCGCGACCGTAAGGATCAGGGCCGAGCCGTCGTCCATCGGGATCAGCTTTTGCATGGAGGCGTCGCCGAAGGTGCGGTCGCCGATCGTTTGGCCGCGCTTATTGTCTTGGATTGCCGCGGCGAGAATTTCAGCCGGGCCAGCCGTCGCATTGCCAATCAAAACCGTTACGGGGCCGCTCCAAACGACCTTGGAGGGGTCGGCCGAGGAGACGACGGGATTGACCGTTTGTCCCTTCAGCGTGGTGATGGTGCCGGAGGAGAGGAAAAGCTGAGCGGTGGAGATGCCTTCGGAGTCGTCGCCCAAGGTGCAATTGCGAAGGTCGAGGATCAGCTTCTGTTCGCCTTCGTGGCTGAACTGCACCAAAGCATCGTGAATGTCCTTGGCCGCATCCGGGTAAAACTCAGGAACGCCGATATAGGCAACGTCGTTCGGCAGCTTCTGCTCGACGATCTTTGGCGTCGCCAGTTTGGCGAGCGTTACCGACATTTCCTGCGGCTCCTCTTTGGTGCGGGTGATGACCGAGAGCTTCACCGTGGCGCCGGGATCGCCGCTGAGGAGCAGGTTCGCTTGTTCGATCGACATTTGCTCGGTGCTGAAGTCGGCTATTTTCTCGAGCACGTCGCCGTACTCGAGGCCAAGCTTTTCGGCGGGGCTGCCGGGCAGGACGGAGAGAACGCTGATGTATCCGGCGCGAATCTTGGTGAGCGCAATGCCGGACCCTGCCTTTTCTTTGACGGCGCTACGCTCTTTGTAATCCTTATATTCGAGCGGGCTCATGTAGCTGGATTCGGCGTCGAGCGAATCGAGAAGGCCATGCAATGCGCCGGAAGTGACCTTGGGAATATTGGGCTCGTCGACGTAGTCACGCTGGATGCGGTCCATCACTTCGCTATAGACCGTGAGCGCCTGATAGGCTTTGTCATCCGACGAATGCGCCATCACGTAACCGACGCCTACATAGCCGAACGCGACGATCGTCAGAACGACGACGATTGTTTTGGAGAGCCTGCTCATTGAATGTTTCCTTTACCCGCCCCGCGCTTCCTTGGCCGCACCTGGGACGGCGGCTGGAAACGAATTCCAATTATAGCAGTTTCCTTTTTTGCGATGCCGGAAATCGGAGGACGGTGGCGAGCGGCCGTGAGATTTGAAGGCGGGCAAGTGCTTCGGCGATGCCAGGCGAAGGCGAAGTGACGCGCTGCATGTCGATTAGAAACGGCGGTGTTGTTGCAGGGAAAAGACTTACGGTCATTTCTAATCGACACCTTTCGATTAGAAATTTGGACGGACTCTCGCCTGCCGGACCGCGGGCGCGAGGGAATCCGGCAGCTTGTTATTTATTGTGTAGCTACTTACGTGGTATCGTTGGCGCTCCGTTGGAAGACCGTGGCAGGAGGTTCCCGTGCAATGGAGCGGCCGAATTCGAGCTTGGGGGCTTGTTGCGACGGGCTTGGCGGTCGGCGGCGCCATGGCCTTGGGCCAATGGGCTGCGCCTGCTGCGGTGAGGGCGGGGCCGCAAGCGAACAGCGCTGAACCCTCCGCGAGTTCGGCTCCTGCAAAACCGACTGCCTCTGGCAATGTTCCGCCACAATCTTCGCAAGCTCCATCGACTGCGCGGGCGACGAACGCAGCTGCGGGCGAGCAGTCCGCGTCGGTTTTACAAGCCACAACGCGCCTCCTGACCGTGGACGTGGTGGCGACGAATTCGCATGGTGTGGTGCGCGACCTTACGGCCGAGGATTTCGAGATTTCGGACGACGGGCCGCAGAAGATTGCAAAATTTGCGTTCATTGACCGCTCGGCAAGCGGAGGCGCGGCGACATCAGCCAGCGCGGCTGCGGAGACCCGGAAAGGGTTCTACACAAACCAAGCGGCAATTCAGCGGATGACCTCGCCTCCTACGGTGATCCTGATGGATTCGCTGAACTCGGATTTTGGGGACCTGATGCGCGTGCGCCGGGAAATGATGATGCTGCTCAAATCGGTGCCGACGGATTCGCCGGTGGCGGTGATGCTACTGGGCGAGTCGCTGCGTGAAGTGCAGGGGTTCACGAGCGACCCGGAGTTGTTGCGGGCGGCGGTGGATAAGGCGATGAGCCCGGCGGGCGAGCAGGATCCGATGCCGCAAGACGACCCGAACAGCGCTTCACTGATGGCTTATGACGCGAACGAAGACCAAGAAGACACGATGACCCAGGAGCTTGAGGACTTCGAGAAAAATACTTATGCAAATCAGATGGATATCCGGGTACAGACGACGCTCGATGCTCTGAACGCGATAGCGCATTACTTGAACGGATACAGGGGGCGCAAAAATCTGATCTGGGTTTCCGAATCGTTTCCCATCGTCTTGTGGCCCGATCCGGACTTCGGGACGACGGCGGCAATGTTCCAGAGCAGCCGCGCGTACGGCGACCAATTGGAAGAGGCGGCGAATGCTCTGAGCGATGCGCAAGTGGCGGTTTATCCGGTGGACGCGCGCGGGCTGGATACGAGCCAGATCTTCCAGGCGAGCTCGAATGTGCCGACGCGGCCGAATCAGCGTGCGCGCAGCCTGCCGGCACAGATCACGCGGGAGAACAATGCGCGCATCAACGCACAAGACACGATGGACGCTTTGGCGCAGGAATCCGGCGGCAGAACGTGCAAAAACACGAACGATCTTTCGCGATGTGTGGAAGCAGCCCTGAATGATGGGGGTTCTTATTACGAGCTGGCGTATTACCCGCAGGACATCAAGTGGGACGGAGCGTTTCACAAGATTACGGTGAAGGCGAAGCGGTCCGGCGTGAAGTTGAACTACCGGCGAGGATATTTCGCGCGAGACGAGCTGGCGCAACTGGCGAAAACGACGCCTGAGAAGCGTTTGCAGCAGGTGTGCGAGGACTTCTTGCCTGCAACGGACATTCCCGTGGAAGCGCAGGTGGTTGCGCCGGATCAGGCGGATGAAATGCGTTACGCGGTCGCGATTCCCAACGGGTTGAGTTTTGCGGCGGACGGGCAGGCGTTCAAGATCAATGCGGAAATGGCGGCTTGCGTTTATGCGAAAGACGGCAGAAGTTTCCGCTTTTATCCGCGCGACCTCAGCCGGAGCTTTAGCAAACTAGGCCTTCAAGATGTGCAGGAGCACGGCCTGGTGGGCCTTATGGATTTTCCATCTGCGGAGACGCCGCGGGTTCGCGTAGCCGTGTTGGATGAAGGCACAGGGTTGACGGGGGCGCTGGATATTCCGATCCGAAAAGAGGACTTGGCCTTTGCGGTTGCGGTGCCGCGAGCGAATGCGGGGGCACCGGCGAATGCAACTCCGGCTGCTTCGAATGCCGCGAATAGTATGAAGCCGGATCCCCGCAAGACGACGATCGGATTCAGCCTGCCTTCGGGAGCGACCGGCACGCTTGATTGGGGCGGAGACAAAATGATTTACCGCGGCGATCTGGGAATCGATCAGACGGTGCCTGCATTTTTCGCGCGGTTTTACTTCAATAGCGGTTTTCATTGCGAGGCCGGGAAGTTGACGCCGAGCGACCCGAATTCGAACGAGCCACCGCGATTACTGCTTACGTTTGAAAATCAGAATGGGTCAAGAGCGACGGTGAATCTGGAGGGCGCGCAACCGGAATATTCCGGGACGCTGCCCGTGGACGACAGCGCGAAAGCATTTTTCTCGCGGCTTTGGTATTTGTGCCATTGCACGGCGATGCCTGCAGCGGGGCACTAATCCTTGATGGCACGGAGAAATCGCGTTAGGGTTGCGGAGAGCGAGCGAGTTGCTGTTATGGTCGGTTTGTGTCGCAGCTACAGCGGTGGTGCGTTCCTGCCGGACGATTTGAGCACGTCGCCCAATGGGTGGCATGCGCATTCGTAGAGCCTGCCGGGCTGCGCCTCTTCTTCAGGCGGGAAGGGCCGCGGCGCTGCATCTAAACCTGAAACCCCGGCGCGCAGCGCAAGTTATGACAGACTCTGGAAGACCCGCCCTCCCAGACCCTGAGTTCGTCCGCAGCCGCTAGCTTTTGACGTCGCAGTCAGAAGGAACCGCAATCCAGCGCACTGGCAAAAGTATTTAGGCCGTATTCCAGCTTAGGGAGGCGCTCGGACGGGCTTTTTGTCCAAGTAATCTTTGTGCTGGGGAAACGTAATAGGATTGCGAGACCACTTAGAAAATCGCTTGGAAGGAACACATGAAATCGATATTGGCGGTTGCAATTGGGATTTTTGCGGCGAGCCTGGCATTTGGGCAGGCGAATTTGGCGAATCCGTCGGCGGGCACGCCGGCTGTCGCCGGCCAGACTGCGGCGGCGGGCCAGAGCACGGCAAATGGCGCTGCCGGATCAAAACTGGAGTTTGAGGTAGCTTCGATTCGCCCCACGCAGTCGGCGGGACGGAACCGCGTGGATGTGGGCGTGCGGATGGACGGTTCGCAGGCGCACATGACGGCGCTGAGCATCAAGAACCTGATTTCGCGGGCATACGGCATTCAGGCAAACCTGATCAGCGGGCCTGACTGGATGGCGTCATCGAGATTCGATATCGACGCGAAATTGCCCGAGGGCGCGACGATGCAGCAGATTCCGGAAATGCTGCAATCTCTGCTCGAGGAACGTTTTGGGCTGAAGATTCATCGCGAGTCAAAAGACATGCCGGCATATGCGCTGGTGATGGGAAAGACGCCGATCAAGTTCAAGGAGACCCCGGAGTCTCCGCAAACGCAGGGCGGTAATGGAAGCGTGAATGTGGCGGTTTCGGGCAGCGTGGAAGGCGTTTCGATGGACTTAGGGAACGGCAGCTCGATCACGTTTGCGAACGATCAGTTCGTGTTCAAGAAGGTGAGCATGGATATGCTCGCCCTGCAGCTGGCGCGATATCTGGACCGCCCCGTGGTGAACATGACCGACCTGAAAGGAAATTACGACTTGACGCTGCCGGTGACGCATGAGGATTATTTCGTGCTGCTCGTTCGATCGGGCGCGAATGCGGGTGTGGCACTGCCGCCGCAGGCCATGCCATTGCTGAGTGCGTCGCCGGTGTCGCTGTTTGACGCGCTCGATGAGCAAGGGCTCCATCTCGACGCGCGAAAGCTGCCGCTCGAGACCGTGGTGGTCGATCACATTTCGCAAACGCCGACCGAGAATTGACAGCGGCTGACGAGGACGCGCACCCTTGCGGAGGGGACCCAATCATGCCAAACGGGGATACGTCTTTGCGGCGGAGATTTTTGCAGCGAATCGCGGGAATGGCGGGCGTGACGGCGCTGGTGCGCGAACCGCTTGCAGCAAAAACGGAGGAGAGTGCCGGCGCGGACGCGAGTTCGGGGGCGGCTTCCCTGCCGAGTTATGTGCGCACTTCGGATTACCGTTCGCTGAAGCAATCGAGCTACGACCGCACGGGCGGGAATGCGGATCGTTATCAGATCCCGGCCGGCGCAACGCAGGAAGTATTCGCTTCAGACGGACCCGGCGTGATCACGCA
>Ga0335073_10007637_pt1 | contig 15179 bp, 12 predicted proteins | sample Lox_Sample_22_FD_207093 | JGI IMG/M metagenome (GOLD analysis project Ga0335073, IMG submission 207093) | Soil microbial communities from Loxahatchee National Wildlife Refuge, Florida, United States - Lox_Sample_2.2 | ecosystem: Environmental > Terrestrial > Soil > Wetlands | place: USA... | reverse complement strand
TTCTAGTGAAATGCGCCATGTTTTACAATCTTACTGTTGGAGCAAACCTCGAATCGAGGAGAATCAGCATGAACAATCTCGACCGCTTGCTAGGACGCAACAAAGAGTTCGCTGCGCAGCAGTCCGCAGAGGGCACCCTAATGCCCTTGCTTCCGCGGGCGTTGCCCAATGTGAAGGAGATCATCATCGGTTGCGCGGATATGCGTGTGGATCCGGCGCACGTTCTTGGAACTAAACCGGGCGAGGCGGTCGTGATGCGCAACATAGGCGGTCGAATCACCCCGGGCTTGTTGGAGCAGTTGGGTATGCTCGGGCGAATCGGCGAAGTTGCCGGAGAGGTTCCAGGAGGCGGCGGGGAATTTCATCTCATCGTGCTTCAGCACACCGATTGCGGCATCACTCGGCTTGCGGGCGACCCGGCCATGCTGGCGAAGTATTTTCAAATTCAGGAAAGCGAACTCAAAACAAAAGCGGTCACGGATCCGCGCGCCGCGGTTGCCCTCGACGTTGCTATGCTCCGGGCGATTCCCGCTTTGCCAGGCTCTTGGCTCATATCAGGCCTCGTCTACGACGTGGCGACAGGACTTGTTGAAATCGTCGTACCGCCAACGCCGATTCGTACTGCTATAGAACTCCTGATTAACGCCAAAGCCTGAAACTGCCCACCTCTCTACCGCACGCGGATTGCCCACCGCAAATTTTCAGGTAAAGTTTCATGGGATCGAGGAGCTCGCATGAGCAAACTTACGATGTGGAACGTCATCTCGCTCGACGGCTGCTTTGAAGGCGCGAAAAGCTGGGACCTCAGCTGGCACCAGCTCATCCTGGGCGACGAATTCGAGCGCCTCGCCATCGACAATATCCTGCGCTCCGCCGACCGCCTGCTCTTCGGCCGCGTCACCTACGAAGGCATGGCTGCCTACTGGCAAACCGCAAAGGGCGCCGTTGCGGAGTACATGAACAGCCTTCCGAAGATCGTCTTTTCCCGGACGCTTTCAAGCGTTGATTGGGCCAACACTCGCCTGGTCAAAGACAGCGCTGTCGCCGAAGTCGAAAAGCTCAAGCGCGACGGAGAGAAGAATTCCTTCATCTTTGGCAGCGGCAATCTCTGCCAATTCCTGATCGAGCGCAACCTCTTCGACGAATACCGCCTGCTGGTCGCGCCTGTCATCCTCGGCACGGGCAAGCTTCTCTTCCCTTCCGGAATCCAGCGCGAAAATCTGAAGCTCCTCGAAGAGCGCCGCTTGTCCTCCGGCGGGATTTACCTCCGCTACGAGCCAGCGCGCTAGCAACGAATTGGCGGGCGACCCGCTGCGCAAAAAGAAAGGCCACTCGGAAGCTCGTCTCCGTTGAGACAATCTCCCAGGCGGCCTCTGTGCAGCAGATTTATTTGAGGACTACGTGCCTTCAGACCACGACGCCAGATAGTGCTCCTGCTCCGGCGTGAGCTTGTCGATCTGGAAGCCCATCGATTCGAGCTTCAGCTTGGCGATTTGCTGGTCCAGATGCTCGGGAACTGCGTACACCTGTGGCTTCAGGTCCTTCGCATTCTTCAGCAAATATTCAGCCGAAAGAGCCTGGTTCGCGAAACTCATATCCATCACCGCGGCCGGATGCCCTTCCGCCGCGGCCAGGTTGATCAGACGCCCGTCGCCGAGCAGATAGATCCTCCGCCCGTCCTTCATCGCGTATTCGTCCACAAACGGCCGCGCCTCCCGCTTGCCGTTTGAAAGCTTTTCGAGCGCCGGGATGTCGATCTCGACGTTGAAGTGGCCCGAGTTGCTCACCACCGCGCCGTCCTTCATCTTCTCGAAGTGATCGTGCGCGATTACGTTCTTGTTTCCGGTCACTGTGATGAAGATGTCTCCGATTTTCGCCGCTTCGCTCATCGGCATCACGCGGAAACCGTCCATCACCGCCTCGATCGCCTTCGTCGGATTGATTTCGGTGACGATCACATCCGAGCCGTGTCCTTTCGCGCGCATCGCCACGCCGCGCCCGCACCATCCGTAGCCCGCCACCACCACTTTCAATCCCGCCAGCAGCAGGTTCGTGGCGCGAATCACGCCGTCCAGCGTCGATTGCCCCGTGCCGTAGCGGTTGTCGAAGAAATGCTTCGTCAGCGCGTCGTTCACCGCGATGATCGGGAATTTCAGCGTGCCGTCCTTGGCCATTGCGCGCAGGCGGATCACGCCGGTCGTGGTCTCTTCCGTTCCGCCAATCACGCCCTTCAGCAAATCGGTCCGCTTGGTCAGCAGTTGCGTCACCAGATCCGCGCCGTCGTCCATCGTGATTTGCGGCTTGTGATCCAGCGCCGCGGCGATGTGCGCGTAATACGTCGCGTTGTCCTCGCCCTTGATCGAAAACGTTGGAATGTTGTAATCCTTCACCAGCGACGCCGCCACGTCGTCCTGCGTCGACAGCGGATTCGAAGCGCACAGCACCACGTCCGCTCCGCCGTCCCGCAGCGTGATCATCAGGTTCGCCGTTTCGCTGGTCACATGCAGGCACGCCGACGCCCGAATGCCTTTCAGCGGCTTTTCCTTGATGAATCGCTTGCGGATCAATTGCAGCACTGGCATGTGCTGGTTGGCCCATTCGATGCGGCGCTTGCCCTTGTCGGCCAGCGCGATGTCCTTCACGTCTCCGTTCAGTTTGATGGCAGTTTCCACGGATACACCTCTTTGAATTTGAATGCGGAAATCCCTGTGTCCTTGGTACTTGATACAAAGATGCGAATCTTCTTTTCTGCCGCCTCAGGAGCGCCCGCCGAACCCGCCGACAGCGCGCTTTACATCCGGCCCGCTTCAAAACACGGAAGGCCGCTGAAATTGCAGCGCCCTTTCGGACGTCAGTCCCCTAGTGGATCGAAGCCATAAGGAGTCAAAGCCCCAGGGGTTCGCGACCTTAGGGGGTCGGGCCTTTAGGTCCGACATAAAACCCCCGAGCCCTCAGGGGTTTTAACCCCTGAAGCAGCGCTCTTCAAATCCTGCTAGGAAGAAACTGCAACGGTTCCGCGCACTCCCGCTTCCTTGCGAATCGCGTCAGCCTTGTCCGTCCGCTCCCACGTGAAGCCCGGCCCTGTCCGTCCAAAATGACCGTAAGCAGCGGTTGCCAAATAAATCGGCCGCCGCAGGTTCAGAGTTTCGATAATTCCCTTTGGGGTGAGCTTGAAGAACGCGCGAATCAGTTCCGTGATCTGTGAATTGGGAATCGTGCCGGTGCCGAACGTGTCGGTCATCACCGAAACCGGTTCGGCCACGCCGATCGCGTACGCCAGCTGGACTTCCACCTTGCGCGCTAGCCCCGCCGCCACGATGTTTTTCGCCACGTATCGAGCCATGTAGCACGCTGAGCGGTCCACTTTCGACGGGTCCTTCCCCGAAAACGCTCCGCCGCCGTGACGGCTGTACCCGCCGTATGTGTCAACAATGATTTTCCGCCCGGTCAACCCCGCATCGCCCATCGGCCCGCCGGTCACAAACCGTCCCGTCGGATTGATGTGGAATTTCGTGTTCTTGTCCAGCATTTGCGGGGGAATCACCGGCTTGATGACCTTCTCCAGAATCGCGTCGTGCAAGTCTTCATTCGACACGCGGTCGCTGTGCTGCGTCGAAATCACTACGCAATCCACGCGCACCGGGCGCCCATCCTTATACTCTACGGTGACCTGGGATTTTCCATCGGGCCGGAGGAAATCCACGGCGCCGGACTTGCGAACTTCCGAAAGCTTGTGGGTAAGCTGGTGCGCGAGCTGGATCGGCATCGGCATCAGCTCGGGCGTCTCATCGCATGCAAACCCGAACATCAGCCCCTGGTCGCCTGCCCCGCCGGTGTCTACGCCCATGGCGATGTCCGGCGACTGCTTCTTGATCGTCGAAATCACGCCGCACGTCTCGGCGTCAAACCCGTACTTGGCCCGCGTGTAGCCCACCTTGCGGACCACCTCGCGCGCTACATCGGAGAAATCGACGTACGTGGTCGTCGTAATTTCTCCCGCCACCACCACCAAACCCGTCGTCACCAGCGTTTCACACGCAACGCGTCCGTTCGGGTCGTCTTTCAGCACCGCGTCCAGCACGGCGTCGGAAACTTGGTCGGCAATCTTGTCCGGATGGCCCTCGGTCACCGACTCCGAGGTAAAGAGGAACTTCTCATCTGCGGGCGCCAATTCGTTCTCCTTCAGTTTTGAGAATCGCCGTCAAGCGGCACACTGCACCAGTGGCATCAAATTTCGAGCTTTTCACGGTAGCACGCCGCTGCAAAAAGAGTCAATTCAACGCGTTGGATGGACCCAATAAGGGGTTAAACGGTCAGTTTTCGCGCCGGAATGGCGCGCAGGTGTTGGCGAAGGATGTTAGCTTGCCCCTCCGCGTGGCGTCTGGCACCTTATTCGTTATCCCTTCGGTAGAGCAGATACGCGCGAATAAACGAGTCGATATCCCCGTTGAGCACCTTCTCCACATCTCCCCGCTCGGCCTTCGTCCGATGGTCCTTAATCAACTGATACGGCTGCAGCGTGTACGACCGTATCTGGCTCCCGAAGCTGATTTCCGGCTTCGAGGCGTCCAGCTTCCGCATATCCTCGCGCCGCTTCTCGATTTCCCGCTCATACAGCTGCGACTTCAGCAGCTTCATCGCCAGCTCGCGATTCTTATGCTGGCTCCGCTCGTTCTGGCACTGCACGACGATCCCCGTCGGAAGGTGCGTGATCCGCACCGCCGTTTCCACCTTGTTGACGTTCTGCCCGCCGTGCCCGCCCGCGCGAAACGTATCCAGCTTGATCTCATCCGGCTTCACGTTGATTTCGATCCGATCGTCAATCTCCGGAATCACGAACACCGACGCGAACGATGTATGCCGCCTCGCCGCCTGGTCAAACGGCGAAATCCGCACCAGCCGGTGCACGCCGCTTTCCCCCGCCAACATCCCGTAAGCATTCTCGCCTTCGATCTGTACCGTCGCCGCCTTGATGCCGGCTTCTTCTCCCGGCGTTGAATCCAGCACCGTCGCGCGAAATCCCTTCGCTTCCGCCCAGCGGATGTACATCCGCAGCAGCATCTCGGCCCAGTCCTGCGACTCGGTTCCTCCTGCACCGGGCTTGACCGTCAGGATCGCGTTCAGCCGGTCATTCTCCCCGGCCAGCAGCGTCTTTGTCTCCAGCTCCGAAACAAGGGTGTCCGCGGCTTCCAGTTCTTTTGCTGCGTCGCTCAACACCGATTCCTTCTGCTCGGCGTTCGTCTCTTCCTGCGCCAGATGGAAATACGTCTCGATGTCCGCCGCCTTCGCGTCCAGCGATTTGGCCGCGTTGATGCGCTCCTCCAGCAGTTTGCGCTCCTGCAGGATCGCCTGCGCTTTCGCCTGGTCCTGCCAGAAATTCGGGTCGCTGGTTTTCTCTTCGAAGGAGGCTATCTGTTTCTCAGCCGTGGCGGCGTCAAAGATAGCTCCGCACAAGCTCGATGCGTTTGTTCAATTCCGCGTAGCGCTGCTGCAGGTCTTCGATTTGCATGGATGTTTTTCTTTGGTTGAAATTGAAATTTGCGTTTCTTTGCGTCTCGTTTCAGTTTAGCGTGAATCGCCGCGCGATGCGAGCGAGCTGCCGAAAAAAGTCAGCCCCAGCAAAATCGCCGATGTAATCACGCTCAGCCACGCAATCCAGTCTCCGAACCGCACGTACAGCGAAGTATCCGTCCGGAAATCGTACGGCGCGTCGAGCTCTCCGCGAATATCCGTCGGCATCCGCGCCACAATCCTCCCGTACGGATCGATCGAAACCGTGAACCCGTTGTTCGTGTCGCGCAGCAGCCAACGCCGGTTTTCCACCGCCCGCACGCGCACCATCATCAGGTGCTGCGCAGGAGCCGCCGAACGCCCGAACCATCCGTCGTTGGAAAGATTGATCAGCAGGTTCGCGCCGCCCTCCGTGAATTTTCTCACTTCGCTCGGAAAAATCGATTCGTAGCAGATGAACACGCCAAACCGCCCGCCTGGCAGCTCTCCCACGCGATAGAGCGTTCCCGGCGTGAAATCCGAAATATCCGCTGTCAGCCGCTTGGCAAATGTCAGGTATTTCCGCAGCGGCACGTATTCGCCAAATGGAACGAGGTGAATCTTGTCATATGTGAACACGCGCCGCCCCGACGGATCCAGCAGCACCGCCGAATTCGTCGCAATCCACTTCCCCGTCTCGTCGCGCTTCCAATCGACAATCCCCACCAGAAAATTCTGCCCGGAATCCTGCGCGATTCGCGCGGCCCGCTGCTGAAACGCCAGGTCCTGCAGGCTGAACGGCGCCGGCACTTCCGGCCAGATAATCACTCCCGGCGTCCGCCGCGCGGCGTTCACGCTGATCTCTTCCAGTTGCTCCATCTCCGGCGCGTGAATCTGCAGCCAGTTCGGCGGATATTCCTCCGACTGCGGAAAATCGGTCTGCACCAGATGCGCGATGTGGTGCGCCTCCGCGCGCGGCACCAGATATTTTCCCGACGTGCCAATCAAAATCAGCGCCGCCGTCACCACCAGCAGAATCTTCCACACGCGATTCCGTCCCTCATAAATTGCGTAGGCCAACAGCGAACCGTACGCCGCAATCAAAAATGACAGTCCGAAAATTCCCGTCACCGACACGATCTGCAGCAGCGCCAAATTTCCGCTCGCCGCATATCCTGTCAAATTCCACGGAAAGCCGATAATCGGCAGATGCGTCCGCACGTATTCGAGCGTCACCCACAAGAAAGGCGCCAGCACGCACGCCAGCTCCGGGCTTCTCCGCCACGCCCGCGCCACTCCCCACGAAAAAATCGTCCAGATAATTCCGCCCGCCAGCCCGATCAGCGAAACGATTGCCGCCGAACTCCACGGGTCCACGTTTCCGTATTGCTGCATCACCGTGTCGATCCACGGCAGGCAAATCGGATAGAAGACGAGCCCGTGCAGAAATCCGTAGAGCGGAGCCTGCCGCGGCGGCGCGCCCGCCGAAGCCAGGATCAGCATCCCGATCGACACCCACGCGAGCAAAGGCAAATTGTAGTTGGGAAATGAGAGGGCGAGAGCGGCGCCGCTTCCAACCGCCAGCAGCGCCCGCGTGTACCAGGGAAAATTCATTCAGCGCTTGATTATAGCGTTGAACCCCGCCTTCGCCAGCGCCTGCTTCGCTGCGTCTGCGGATTTTTCGTCCGGATAAGGCCCCACCTGCACGCGGTAGAGGCTGTCGGCCGTCGGCGTCACGACGAAGGAAGGAAATCTCTTTTGCTGCACGGCGTCGGCCAGCGCCAGCGCGTCATTTTCGCTTTTCAGCGCCGCCAGTTGCAGCACCAGCGCTCCCTTGGGAATCAGGGGCGAACGGAATTTCGCCGGAGGCCGCGCCGCATCCGATACCGGTCTCACGGATGCACCACCCGATCCTCCGCGCGACTCGGCAACCGTCGCCGCTGGAGCGTGTGGCGCCGGTTCCAGGTGGTTGTTATCTTTTTTTGAAAAATCCCATTCGTTCCCCGCCGGCGCCGGGGCGCTTTCCGAATCATCGGCCGCGCTCTTGGGAGCTGCATCAGGAACTGGGCGCGCGCTGCGCATCGGCTCGTCCGCCGCATGTACCGCGCCGTTGAATTGAGTGCGGCCCATCACATAGCCGAGCGTGAAAAACACTCCGCACAGCAACACAACGCCGAGGAAGAGTCCGACCAGGTGCCGGCTCTCCAGCACACGTTCGCCGCCGCCCCGTCTCGCGCCTCCGGCCATTGCCCCCTACTTCTTGCCCGCCAGTGAATTGGCCCAAATCGTTACAATATCGATCGGCAGCGGAAAAACGATCGTCGTGTTTTTCTCCACACCGATTTCCGTCAGCGTCTGCAAATATCGCAGCTGGATCGAAGCCGGCTCCTTCTGCAGCGCTGCCGCCGCCTCGGCCAGCTTCGTCGACGCTTCGTACTCGCCTTCCGCGTGAATGATCTTGGCGCGCCGCTCGCGCTCGGCCTCTGCCTGCCGCGCGATTGCCCGCTGCATCGACTCCGGAATATCGACTTGTTTGACTTCTACCTTCGTTACCTTGATACCCCAGGGCTCCGTATCTTGGTCAAGAATTACTTGCAGCTTGGCATTAACCTTTTCGCGCTCGGAGAGAATCGCGTCCAGCTCGAATTGCCCCATCACGCTGCGCAGCGTCGTCTGCGCCAGTTGCGAGGTCGCATACAAATAGTTTTGCACCTGCGATACGGCAAGGTTCGCGTCCACCACGCGGAAATAACACACCGCGTTCACCTTCGCCGACACGTTGTCGCGCGTGATCACGTCCTGCGGCGGCACGTCCAGCGCTTCGATTCGCAGCGACACGCGAATCAGCCTTTCAATCGGCGCAAACACGAGCTGCAAACCCGCGCCCTTCGCTTCCGGCAGCATTCGCCCCAGGCGCAGGACAACACCACGCTCCCATTCTTTCAACACATAAATGGAATTGAAAATCCAGATCAAAAAGACGAGAACCACAATTGCCACAAAAACTGTTATAGCGTCCATTCACTTCCTCCCAAAGTCCTGTCCGATGTTCCCTTTTCCGCCCGCTTGATCGTTCTAGGACTTCCCTTCCACCGTCTCGACCTCCAGCGTCAATCCCGACACCTTCTTCACTCGCACTCGTTCGCCCTTCGCCAGGCTCCTTTCCCGCAGTGGGCTTGCCTTCCACAGTTCGCCGTGAACGAAGATCATCGCCGGGCTTCCGTCGGCGCCCGCCGCTTCCACCACTTCGCCCACTTCCCCCACCAGCTCTTCTTTGCCCGTGGCGAGTTTCCAATGGCGCGACCGCAGCACCAGCCTCATCAGGAAAATAACGATGATGGCCATCGGCACCGCCACGCCCAGCGCCACCGGCAGGCTCACGCCCATCCCCGTTATCGGCGAGCGAATCAGAAACAGCGCGCCAAGCACCATCGCAATCACTCCTCCCACCCCGAGCACTCCGTGCGTCGGAAACTTCGCTTCGAGGACGAACAGCACGAGCGCGCACACAATCAGCAGCAGCCCCGCAAAAGAAACCGGCAATAGCTGCATCGCATAGAGCGCCAGCAGCAGGCATATCGCTCCGAAAACGCCCGGCGCGAACAGTCCCGGATGCGTGAATTCGATGTAGATCCCCAGCACGCCGAGAAGCAGCAAAATGAAAAAAGCGTCGGGCTGCACGATCCGCGAGAGAAACCGCTCGCGCCCCGTCATTTCCACCGTCTGAATCGACGGACTCACGAGCGACAACGTCATCGTGCTGCCATCCAGCCGCGTGATCGTCCGTCCGTTGAGTTCCGCAAGCAGCTTCTCGGTTGAAGGCGCGACGATGTCGATCAGTTTTCCGTCGAGCGCCTCTTTGTCGCTGAACGCCTTCGCGTCCGTCACCGCCGTCGCCGCCAGCTCCACGTTCCGCCCGCGTTTCTCCACGTAGCTGCGGAGATACGCTGTCGCGTCGTTCATGATTTTCTTTTCGAGCGTCGCGTCGATCTGCACCGGCTGCCCGCCGATTTCGAGCAGCGGCGAAGCGGCGCCGGTCTCCGTTCCCGGAGACATCGCCGCCACGTCCGCTGAAAGCAAAATAAAGAATCCGGCGGAAGCCGCGCGCGATCCGGTCGGCGAAACATACGTCGCCACGGGCACTCTCGATGTGAGGATCGAGTGGACGATCTCGCGCATGGACGTGTCCAGTCCGCCCGGCGTGTTGATGGTGATCAGGACGAGGCTCGCCTGCTCTTGGTTTGCCTGCGCGATGCCTCGTGAGATGTACTCGGCAAGAATCGGCTCGATTTCGCCGTCGATTCGCAGCTCAACCACGCGCGCGGCCGTGCCGCTTGCATTAGCTGTCGAAGTATTCGGTGAGAACTGCGAATGCGCGGTAGGAACAAATGCAGTGCCCGCCATCGCCACCACAGCGAGCGCCCATCCCAGAAAACGGCCGCGTCGGATTCCCTGCAACTTCATTCTGCCGCATATTATAGCAACACTTCCCCACCGCCCCTGTGCTTTTGCGAGGGAAACAATTAGAGGGGCTTTTTCTCAAGCGAATCGCACCATGCGTGACTGGATGGGCAAGACCAAGGTCTCATCGGCGGGTGCCACACTCTTTGCGAATTTTGCCCGCCTGAGCTGGGCAGGCAAAGCGTGGAAGGGTTTCGTTATGGCAGATATTGAGAAAGGTGCAGCAATCAGGCGGCTGCAACTCGATCAGAAAATGCGTCGGTCCTAATTCGTCTTCCGATTCCCCGCGTACGACGGCGGCACCACCAGCACTTCCTGCACGCGCGGATCCTTGATCACTTTCGCAAACGCCGGGTCGGTCTGCGCGGAGAGAAAATCTCTGTACTCATCGTCCCGCGCCAGCTTCAGATAATGCGCCGCTTCTTCCGCGTTCCCGATCTGTGCATACGTCTTGGCTACGAGGAAATAAAACAGCCCGGGATCCGTCGCCGTTCTCTGCTGCAAGATCGATCCAGTGCCGCCGTGGTTGCTGAACACATCCGGATCGATCGCCAGGGCCTTTGAGAACGACGCCATCGCCAGCGGATATTCCTTCTTTCCAAAATACGCGTAGCCCAGATTGCTGTAGACCGCGCCCAGGTCATCCCGCAGCTTCACGGCCTTCAGGTAATAATGGACCGCCTTCCCGTAATTCTTCTTCGCGTATTCAACCGTGCCCAGATTGTTCAGCGGGCTCGCAAATGTCTTGTCCGCCTTCTCCGAACGCTTGAAATAATGCTCCGCGGCATGCAGTTCTCCGAGCTGTTCGCAGGCGACGCCGATCTTGTTCAGCAGGCGTGAGTCCTTCTGCTCGTCCGACAGCAGCGATTCGTAAGTCTTTACCGCTCCCTCATATTCTTTTTCGGCCATCAGGATGTCGCCGTGCAGCTCCACAATCTGGTTGTGCGTCAGCGCTGGCGTAGTATCCGCTGCCGGGGCTGGCGTTGCCGTAGATTTTTCTTGCTGCGCTGCTGCAGGATGAACCGCGAGGAACAACAGGGGCACCGCCAAGAGGGCTCTGGCTTTCATAGCCCATCTCCTCGATTGCGTCGCGCCACCACAACGCGTGCAATCTTTCACCGATGCTGCGGCCGGTCCGCTGCTGAAAAGATCCGCTCTTTAGGAGGCCGGAGTTTTAGCTCCGGCGTACGCCCCGTTTCACCCTCAAGGGTTCTAACCCCTGAAGTGGCGTTTTCGCTTTTCAGCTCACCACTAAGGCTTGGGCCCATCCGCAGGCTTCTTGCTGCCCCCAAAGATACCAAAAATACGGTCCAGTAAACCTTTTTTCTTTTCCGGATCCTGCCCAGCCTGTGACTGCGCCGTGGCCGCGCCAGGCGCGCCTGCCACCGGCGCCTTTCCACGCGCTTGATTGGGATTCGTCCCCGCTCCCGGTGGCGCAGTTTCATTCGCCGTCGGCGGCGGCACATTGGCCGCGGGCGCTCTTCCCAGCAAATGCGACAGCCAATTCGCCGGCGACGATCCCGCGCTCTCCTGCGTTTCGCCGCAATACAACGTCGGCTCGCTCCCGGCGATGAAATACTCTTCCGTCGATTGCGGGCATTGCGCCGACGCCAACTCCCCCGTCGCCGGATCGATTGCCTCCTGAATCACTCCGGGAGGCGGTGTGAAATCCTGCGTGTTGCGATATGCCGGCACTTGCACCGCGCGCTTCATAAAGTCTGCCCAGATCGGCGCCGCCGCCTGGCTTCCCGAAAGCCCCAGGTCCCGGTTGTCGTCAAATCCCACCCACACGACGCACAGCAGGTTCGACGTAAATCCGGCAAACCATCCGTCGCGGGACGTTCCTGTTTTTCCAGCGGCAGGCGCCGTAAATCCCATCGCCCGGACCGTCTCTCCTGTTCCTTCGTTGATCACGTCTTCCATGATGCTCGTCGTCAGAAATGCCACCCGCGGATCCAGCACCGACCTTGTCTGCGGCGCATTCGCCTCGTCCACCGTCCCATCCGACGCCACTACGCTGCGAATGAACAGCGGCTCCGACCGCATTCCGTTGTTCGCAAAAATCGTGTATCCCGCCGCCACGTCGATCGGCGTCATTTCATACGCCCCCAGCGCCATCGCCGGCGTCGCCATGATGTTCGTGCCCAGTCCCATCTGCCGCGCCATGTCGACCACGCGCTGGTAGCCCACCATTTCCGCCACTTTCACCGTCGCCACGTTCAGCGAATGAATCAGCGCATCGCGCACCGGCACCGTGCCGTAAAATTCCTCGCCGTAATTGTTCGGCGTGTATTCCTTGCCGTCGAAATCGAACGTCGTCGGCACATCGTCCACCGTCGTCGTCGGCGTCACGATCGGCTGCACTCCGTCCACCGCATTGTCGAACGCCGCCGCGTACACGAACGGCTTGAACGCCGACCCCGGCTGCCGCCGTGCCAGCGCGTGATTCAGCTGGCTCTCGCCGTAATTCCGCCCGCCCACCAGCGAGCGGATTTCTCCCGTCTGCGGGTCCATTGCCACCAGCGCCACCTGCACGTGCGGCACGGCCTGCCCCTGTTTTTTCCACAGCGCGTAGCGCCGCGCCAGCAGCTTATCCACTCCCTCGACGCCCGTCTCCACCGCCTCCGACGCCGCCCGCTGCAAATCCGTATCGAGCGTCGTATACACGCGGAAGCTCTGCGTCTCGATATCGTTCTCCGAGAATTTTTCGAGCAGGTGGTCCTTCACCATATCCACGAAATACGGCGCCGAGCCCGTCTCCACGCCTCCGTTCGTGAACTTCAGCTTCATCTTCTTCGCCGCGTCCGCCTGGTCCTGGGTCACGTACCCGTCCTGCACCATCTGCCCCAGAACGCGGTCCCGCGCGTCGGCCGCGCGCTCCGGATGATTCTCCGAGCTCGCGTAGCGGTTCGGCGCGCGGATGATCGCCGCCAGAAACGCGCATTCGCCCAGGTTCAGCTCGCGCACGTCCTTGCCGAAATACGCGTCCGCCGCCTCGCCAAATCCGCGAATCGCGAAGCTTCCGCGGTTGCCCAGATACACTTCGTTCGCGTACAGCTCGAAAATCTGCGGCTTTGAAAATCGCTGGTCGATTTCCACCGCCATCAGGATTTCCTTCACCTTCCGCCGCCATTCGCGCTTCGTCGTGAAGAAAAAGCTCCGCGCCACCTGCATGTCGATCGTGCTCGCGCCCTGCGCCTTCTGCCCGCGCAGCACGTCGTAGAATGCCGCGCCCACCACGCGCACCACGTCCACCGCGCCGTGCTCGAAAAATCGCTTGTCCTCCGCCGCCAGCACCGCGTTCACCATGTTCTTCGGCAGATCGTCGAACCGCACCACGCGCCGCTTCTCCCGCGAGCTGTCGAACAAATTCGTGATCAGCTCCGGCTCGATCTCCGCCGTATCCAGATCCGTCGCGCCCTTCAGCGGGCTGATTTTCACGATCGAATCCCCCGCAAAATCCACCCTGATCGCGTTCCCTCCGCGAAAATACGAATCAGCCGACGGCATAATCTCTACGTGCATTCCGTCGACGCGGAATTCTCCTGGCGACCCCTGCACGCTGTTTTCCTGGTAGCCCGCGCGCATCAGCCGGTCGGTCAAATCCTTCGGGCGCATCTCTTCGCCCACGAAGATCCGTCCCGGCATCGAATACACGCGCGAAGTGTTCTGGAAGATTTGGCCGGTCAGCCTCTGGTCGATCATCTGGCCGAATTGAATGTAGTAGTAGGCGAAAACGCAGGTGGCGGCGAGAAGGAGTCCCAGCGCCAGCCCCAGTGCCGCCATGCCGGCGCGGGACGTCCAGAACCCCCGGGCAATTCGAATCCTCAAACTTTGCCTCGCCTTCGTCCGTGGAGGGAGGGATTCAAGAACAATCGGCCGCGGCTGGCGGGTGCGGCGCTCTCAGGACGGCTCGAATCCTCCACTCTCTTTGAATTCTAACTCAAATCGTATGGTTGTCTGCGGTGGGATGAAACTGCAAGCTGAATTGATAGACGATCAGATCGATGGGAACCGAATAGTTCACCGAAATCGTGACGGCTCCGCCCTGGCCGGTCACGACGATCGCGTCTTCCGTTGTCGGAATTCCCAGTTCCTGAGCCTTCTTCCAAATGTCGTCCTGAACGTCCTGCGGCGATTTGCGGTTGGCCATCGCAAACCGCGCTTCGGTTTCCATCGCGTCCTGCAACTGGTAATTTGCAAAATACGGCGGAAACATCTTGGTGGCGGCGTAGACCAAGCTGCCCAGAAACGCAAACGTGATCAGCAGTTTCAGCTTCGCCCCGCCGTGCTGGCTTTCGCGGGAACAACGCATCGTATGATTTCCTCACCCTAAAAATAGATAGAACGAGAAAATCGTAGCACCGCGCAACGTCCCCGGCAGCTCTGTCTCTTGCCCCTGTTTGCGATGAGTAAATGGAGCGAATCCTCCGGTCGCCCGCCTCGCGGCTCAGTACGCGCGCGCGAAAATCGCCTTGTCTCGCGACGCCCGCGCGCAGAAAATGCAGTTCCCTTCTCCGCCCGGCTGCTCCAGAGGAATGCAGCGCATCGTCGCTTTCGTTTCCGCCTTGATTTTTTCTTCGCAGTCCGCGGCGCCGCACCACCAGGAAAACGCAAATCCCTTCTCCACCGCCTGCTTGAACTCCTCGTAATTCGCGGGCTCGAGCGTATTCGCCTTGCGGAACGCGAGCGCGTGGTCGAACAGCGCCTGCTGAATCTCTTCGAGCGATTTTTTCACCGCCTCGGCGATTCCCTGCTGGGACACAAACGATTTCCCTTCCTTGCCGGGACGGTCACGCCGCGCCAGCACCACCGAGCCTTTCGCCACGTCCTTCGGCCCCAGCTCCATCCGAAGCGGCACGCCGCGCATCTCCCAGTCGTTGAATTTGAAGCCGGGGCTCAAGCCGTCGCGCTCGTCCATCTTCACGCGCACGCCTGCTTCCACCAGCTCCGCGCGCAATTTTCGCGCTGCCTCCATCACCGAATTTTTCTCGTCGTCTGTTTTGTAAATCGGCACGATGACCAACTGATGGGGCGCCAGCCGCGGCGGCAAAATCAATCCCTGGTCGTCGCCGTGCACCATGATGATCGCGCCAACAAACCGCGTCGAAAGCCCCCACGAAGTGGTCCAGCAGTATTGCAGCACGCCGGTGCTGTCGAGATAGCGAATCTCGAAGGCCTTCGCAAAATTCTGTCCCAGGTTGTGGGACGTTCCGGCTTGCAGCGCC
>Ga0335073_10007636_pt1 | contig 15180 bp, 16 predicted proteins | sample Lox_Sample_22_FD_207093 | JGI IMG/M metagenome (GOLD analysis project Ga0335073, IMG submission 207093) | Soil microbial communities from Loxahatchee National Wildlife Refuge, Florida, United States - Lox_Sample_2.2 | ecosystem: Environmental > Terrestrial > Soil > Wetlands | place: USA... | reverse complement strand
GGTTGCACACTGTTGGCGCGCTGCCGCGTCGCTGCGGGCTTGACGATGCTCACATCGCCTGCGCCCTGGCTCCTAACATCGCGCCAACAGTGTGCAACGCAGCACGCGACGGTGTGAGAAATCCGGGCTAGCTCGTTGACGGCGCATTGCGCTGACGCGGCCCCGATGGCGCTTTGCGTGCGATGCGCTCAGTGCGACAGCAGCACCGGCACCGTCATGTGGTGCAGCAAGGTGCGCGTGGCGCCGCCGAGGACGAATTCGCGGGCGCGTGAATGGCCATAGCCGCCCATGACAATGAGATCGGCGCCGAGATCGGCGGCGCGCGACAGGATGACATCGCCGACGCTCACATCCTCGGAGCGGGTGTAGGACGCCTCGGCCTTGACGCCGTGACGCGCGAGATGGAGGGCCATGTCGGCGGCGGGAAGATCGCCTTCGCCGGCAATGCCGCGCGCCGGATTGATCGACAGCACCGTCACCTGCTCGGCCCCGGCCAAGAGCGGCAGCGCATCGTTCACCGCCCGCGCCGCTTCGCGCGAACCGTTCCAGGCGATGAGCGCGCGCTTGCCGATCGCCGTGGCGCCGATGAACGGCACCGCCAGCACCGGCCGGCCCGATCCCAGCAGCACCGCCTCGGCGACGCCCTCGCCGGCGGGCGGATTCTCCGGATCGGTTTGGCCGACTACGGCGAGATCGGCGTAGCGCGCATGCAATGCCATGGCGGAGGCGGCGTCCCCCTCGACGACCCGCCATTCGCTGGCAATGCCGGCGCGGCGGGCCGCGTCGCCGAAGAGCGCGCCGAGCCGCTCGCCAAGCCCGGCCCGCACCGCGCCATGCTGCTGCTGCAGCTCCTGAAACGCTTCGGCCGCGGCGAAGTCGGGCCCGCCCGGGGCGGCCAGCGCCGAGAAGCTGATCGGCTCGATGGCGAAGAGCCCGGTGAGGTGAGCGCTATTGACGCGGGCGAGCTCGACGGCGAGCTTGATCCGAGCCTCGTGGCCGCCCGCCTCGTCGACATGCAGCAGGATGTCCTTGAGCGCCATGCTGTCCTCCCGGTTTGTTCTCTGCTCCAACAATGGCAGCGCTATAGCGCCCCCGCAACCGGCCGGCGTTGATCCAGCGCAAGGCGCTTCGCCGGGCGCGGCGCTGTTGCGGTTTGCAATCGGGTGGCGCGCCGCTTAAGAAGCCGGCCCCGCGGCCATCGAGGCCTTATGAGCAACGCGCCCGCCCTGCCGGTCCTGCCGGCCGACAGCCGATCCGGCGCCGAGCAGCCGTTCCTCGCTATTGCCTTGGTGCTGCTGGCGGTTTCGCTCTTCAGCGTGATGGATGCGCTGTCGAAGCTGTTGGCGGCGCGGCTCGATCCGATCGAGGTGGTGTGGGGGCGCTATCTCGCGATTCTGGTCCTGCTCGCGCCGCTGGTGCTGCGGCGCCCATTGCTGCTGGCGACCGCCCGGCCGAGGCTGCAGCTGCTGCGCGGCGCGGCCGTCTTCGGTGCGGCCGTGCTGTTCATCGCCGGGCTGCAGCGCCTGGCACTCGCCGACGCCACCGCGATCGGCTTCGCCTCGCCGCTGCTGGTGACGGCGCTGTCGATCCCGCTGCTCGGCGAGCGGGTCGGCGTCCGGCGCTGGTCGGCGGTGGCGGCGGGCTTTGTCGGGGTGCTCGTGGTCATCCGGCCCGGCACGGGCGCGATCGGCGCGGCGGCGCTGTGGCCGCTCTCTTCCGCGGCGTGCTGGGCGCTCGGCATCGTCCTCACCCGGCGCATGGCGGGCGCCGATGCCGCGCTGACGACGCTCACCCATTCGACCTTGGTGGGGCTGGCGCTGAGCAGCCTGGCGCTGCCTTTCGTCTGGCAGAAGGCGAGCCTGATGGATGGCGCGATCATGGCGGCGATGGGCGTGCTCAGCGCATCGGGGCAATACCTCTTCATCGCCGGCCTGACGCGCGGCGCCGCGTCGCTGCTCGCGCCCTTCTCCTATAGCCAGATGATCTGGTCGACCCTGATGGGTTACCTCGTCTTCGGCGCGGTGCCGGTGGCGTGGACCTGGTGCGGCGCCGTCATCATCATCGGCAGCGGCGTCTATATCGCCCATCGCGAACGCCTGCGATCGCGGCAGCGGTAACGGGCGGCTTGTCTTCCCCCGCCGCGTTCAGCAAAGTCGCGGCATGAGCTATTCCGCACCTTGGCGGCGCTGGCGGGGTTTGGCGATCCTCATCGCTGCCGTGCTGACCCTCGGCACGCTGCGGCCGGCTGCGGCCGACGCGTTCTCGCTGGTGCCGGCCTATCCCGACCAGCCTAATGCCGGGCCCGCCGCCGCCAAAGGCGCGGTGATCTGGAATCACGGCGTCAATTTCCTCTACGGCACCGAGGCTTCTGAAGCGCCGCTGCCGGCGTTCCTGATCCTCTTCCGCGACGCCGGCTGGGACGTCTTCCGCCTGTTGCGCCCGCGCATGAGCGAGGAACCGCGCAGCTCCTCGGACGAGGTCGCCGCCGTGGCGCATCAGTTGAAGCAGCAGGGCTATGCCCGGATCGTGCTTGCCGGGCAATCCGGCGGCGCCTGGCTCTCGCTGATGGCCGCCGGCAAGAGCCAGGACATCGACGCCGTCATCGCCAACGCGCCGGCCTGGTACGGCACGGATCGTCCCATTTATTTCAACAATAGCGTCTTCCTGCTCGATTATGTCGAGGACATCCGCCGTGGCCGGATCATGATCAGCTATTTCAACGACGATCCCTATGACCCCGGTGGCCGCGCCGCAAAATCGGATGCGCTGCTCGCGGCGCAGGGCGTGCCGCATCTCGTGCTCGATCGGCCGGACGGCTTCTCCGGGCATTTCAGCGGCAATACCGTGCTGTTCGCGCGCCGGTTCGGCGCCTGCCTTTTGGCGGTCGCCGGCGATGGGCCGATGCCGACACCAGCGAGCTGCGACAGCCATTGGGGCGAGACGCCAAGCGCCGCGCTGCCGGTGCCGCGGCATCTCGCCCTGGCGGAGCCGAGCGGCGGGCCAGTCGATGCCTTTCTCGGCAAATGGTATGGCTATTACGGGAACGGTCGCGAGGTGATGCTCGCGGTGCTCGGCGCCGATGCGGCCTCGGTCGACGCGGACTACATCGTCGGGCCGGGCTTCGCGCCGCAGGCCCAAGGTGCCGTCACCCGCCGCAGCGGGCGCATCGACGATGGCGCGCTGGTCTTTGCCGGGGAGGGCAGGAGCACGCTGCGCTGCACCCGGCGCGCCGATGGCAGCCTCGAGGCGGCTTGGAAAGCGGCGGATGGCGACGCCGAGCTCGAGACCGTGCTGCATCGCGTGCCCTGAGCGCCGTGCCGTCCGCGCCGCATCCGCTCCCGACGGCCGTGGATCTGCTGGTGATCGGCGGCGGCGTCAACGGCGCCGGCATCGCGCGCGATGCGGCCGGGCGGGGGCTCAAGGTGCTGCTGCTGGAGCAGGGCGACCTCGCCGGCGCCACCTCCTCGGCCTCGAGCAAGCTGGTGCATGGCGGCTTGCGCTATCTCGAATATGGCGAGATCCGCCTGGTGCGCGAAGCGCTGGGCGAGCGCGAGGTGCTGCTCAGGAACGCGCGCCACATCGTACGGCCGATGCGCTTCGTGCTGCCGCATGATGCGCGGCTCCGGCCGCGCTGGATGATCCGCGCAGGACTCTTTCTCTACGATCACATCGGCGGCCGGCGCGAGCTGCCCGGCACCGAGACGATCGACTGCGCCAGCCATCCCTATGGCGCGCCATTGCGCGCCGGACTGCACACCGCTTTCGTCTATTCCGATTGCTGGGTCGATGATGCGCGGCTCGTCGTGCTGAACGCGCGCGATGCGGCGCAACGCGGCGCCGTCGTGCTGCCGCGCACCGCGCTGCTCGAGGCGCGGCGCGAGGCGGGGCTCTGGCGGGCGCGTTTTCGCCTGGCCGAGGGCGGTGAGCGCGAGGTTGCCGCCGCCATCCTGGTCAACGCCGCCGGTCCCTGGGTCGGCGAGGTGCTGCATCGCTGCGGCATTGGCGCGGCGCATGCCGAGCTGCGGCTGGTCAAGGGCAGCCACATCGTCGTGCCCCGGCTCTATCCCGGCGATCAGGCCTATCTGCTGCAGAATGACGACCGCCGCGTCGTCTTCGTGCTGCCCTTTGCCGAGCGTTTCACGCTCATCGGCACCACCGACGTCGCCTTCGCCGGCAATCCCGGTCCGGTCGCCATCGATGCGGCGGAGACGCGCTATCTCTGCGACGCCGTCTCCTCCTGGCTCGCCCGGCCGGTGACCCCCGACGCGGTCGTCTGGAGCTATGCCGGCCTCCGGCCGCTCCATGACGATCGCGCGCGGAACGCGGCGGCGGTGACGCGCGACTATCTCCTCGACCTCGATACGGCGGGGCCGCCGGCGCTGTCCGTGTTCGGCGGCAAGATCACCACCTATCGCCGCCTCGCCGAGCACGCGCTCGAAAAGCTGCAGCGCTTCCTGCCGGGGGCGCGCGGCCCGTGGACGGCAGCCGCGCCGCTGCCCGGCGGCGATCTGCCGGAAGGCGGCGCCGTTGCGCTCGCCGCGGCGCTGCTGGCGGAGCGGCCCTGGCTCGGCGAAGCGCGCGCCGCACGGCTGGCGCGGAGCTATGGCAGCGAGGCGCTGCGGCTTCTCGGCGCAGCGCGCCGGGCGGAGGATCTCGGCCGGGATTTCGGCGCCGGGCTCAGCCAGAGCGAAGTCGATTGGCTCGTCGCCGAGGAATGGGCGGTGACGGCAGAGGACATTCTGTGGCGACGCAGCAAGCTCGGCCTGGTTCTGCCGCCGCCGGCGCAAGCGGCGCTCGCCGAATATCTCGCGCGTTGACGATCGCGCCGCCGCGTCCTATTGGGCAGCGAAGCCGTCATCCGCAGGAGGGGAGCTCATGGCACAGTCGCGCGTGGTGAAGACGCTCGGAATCTCCGGCAGTCTGCGTAAGGGCTCGTTCAATACCGCGGCGCTGCGTGCGGCGGTCGAGGTCGTGCCCGACGGCATGACTCTGGAGATCGCCGACATCGCCGAGATCCCGCTCTACAACGACGATGTGCGCGCGGCGGGATATCCGCCCGCGGTGCAGCATTTGCGCGACCGGGTCGCAGCGGCCGACGCGCTGCTCTTCGCCACGCCGGAATACAACTATTCCATATCGGGGGTGCTCAAGAACGTCATCGACTGGCTTTCGCGCCCGCCGCATCCGCCGGTGATCGGCAAGCCGGTGGCGATCATGGGGGCGTCGCCGGGGCTCTTGGGCACGGGCCGAGCGCAGTATCACCTGCGCCAATGCTTCGTCTTCCTCGACATGTTCCCGGTGAACAAGCCGGAAGTGATGATCGGCCAGGCCGGAAACCGCTTCGACGCTCAGGGCACGCTGACCGACCAGCCGACGCGCGATCTCATCGCGCAGCTGCTCAATTCCCTGCGCGAATGGACGCTTCGCCTCAATCCGGGTTGAGGGTCCGCCTAAGGCACCAGCACCGCGGCGCCTTCGATCGCGCCGGTCCGCAGCCGGCGCAGCGCCTCATTGGCCTCAGCGAGCGGGAAGGCCTGCGTCGTGGTGCGTACCGGCACTTGGGGCGCGAGCGCCAGAAACGCCTCGCCATCGGCCCGCGTCAAATTCGCGACCGAGCGGATGACGCGCTCCTGCCACAGCAGGTGATAGGGGAAGCTCGGGATATCGCTCATATGGATGCCGGCGCAGACCACGGTCCCGCCCTTTGCCGTCGCCGCCAGCGCCGCCGGGACGAGCGCGCCCACCGGCGCGAAGATCAGCGCGGCATCGAGCGGTTCGGGCGGTCGCTGGTCCGAGCCGCCCGCCCAAACCGCGCCGAGGCCGCGCGCGAAATCCTGGCCGGCGGTATCGCCCGGCTTGGTGAAGGCGTAAACCTTCTGGCCGCGATGGCGCGCTACTTGGATGGCGATATGCGCGGCGGCGCCGAAGCCGTAGAGGCCGAGGCGCTCGGCGTCGCCGGCCAGCCGCCACGCGCGATAGCCGATCAGCCCGGCACAGAGCAGCGGCGCTGCCGCGACATCGTCATATCCCGCGGGGATCGGGAAGCAGAAGCGTGCATCGGCGACCGCACGCTCGGCATAGCCGCCATCGATCTGATATCCGGTGAAGCGCGCCGTCTCACAGAGATTCTCGCGGCCCGACCGGCAATAAGCGCAATGCCCGCAGGTCCAGCCGAGCCAGGGCACGCCGACGCGATCGCCGGGCTTGAGGCGGCTGACCCCGGCGCCGAGCTGGTCGACCGTGCCGACGATCTCATGCCCGGGGATCAGCGGCAGCTTCGGCCGATCGAGCTCGCCATCGACGATGTGAAGATCGGTGCGGCAGACGCCGCAGGCGCCAATCCGGATCGCCACCTGGCCCGGTCCCGGCGTCGGCGTTTCCGCCTCGCCCTCGGGGCGGAGCGGCTTGCCGGTGCCTTCGAACAGCATCGCACGCATGCGCTATCTTGCGCCGGGGTGCTCGCGACCTGCCCTGATGCCAACGCAAGGCTGGATTGCAGAAATGGCGAGAGAGCGACAAACTGTCATGACTACAAGGGCGAGAAGTCTTGCGGTTTAATCAAATGAAATCAATTTATTAGGTTCTGGGCGGGCGATCCTTGAGTCGATCCCTCACAGGCTGATAAACTGTTTGCGATCATCCCGGCTTCCGGTAGGATGCAATTAGGGGTGGTTTCCAGCCGAGCCTCGTCATGAGGGCTGGCCCAAACCGCCATTCCAGGGGCGGCCGCCGAGCGCTTTCCCGCGTTTTTCTGGCAGCCCGTGCAACAGGAGCACGCAAGCGGGTTCTTCAAGACGGGTCGATCCCCGACGTAGCGGGGGGATCGAGAGGGGGACCGCAGCTACGCCCACGAAACCGCAGGTTGCAAAAACAGCCCATGATGTCACAAAAAGACAACGCGCCGCATCCGATCGACATCTATGTCGGGGGGCGCATGCGGCTGCGCCGCATCCAGCTCGGCCTGAGCCAGGGGGCGCTTGCCAGCAAAATCGGCGTCTCCTTCCAGGCCGTCCAGAAATACGAGTCCGGCGATATCCGCATCTCGGCGAGCCGGCTCTACGACGTGGCGCAGGTGCTGCAGGTTTCGCCGGCGTTCTTCTTCGAGGGCTACCCCGACGGTCTGGTGGCCAAGAACCTGGCGCAAGAAGCCGCGCCCGAGGTGAGCGAGACCTTTGACCGGCGCGAGATCATGTCGCTGATCCGCGGCTATTACGGCATCAAGGATCCGCAGCTGCAGGCCGACATCCTGCGGCTCATCGCCAAACTCGGCAACCGCGAAGCCGAGTTGCGCTAAGCGCGGATGGGGCCGCCGCCATAGGGGTGGCGCGTTCCATCCTCCGCATCCCCGATCGCTCAACTCGGCCCGCCGCGCATCGACGCGGGATGGCCGGGCAGCTTCATCGTGCCGACCTTGACCAGGCGGTTGCCTTCAAGCTTGAGGATCGTCATGTCGGCATCCATGAAGTTTCCGGCATAGACGTACTGCCCGTCGGGGCTGAAGACGATGCCCTCGGCCAAGCCGCCGACAGGGGTCTCCGACACCTTGCGCACCTTCTTGCCGTCGATCTTGAGCAGCGAGATGTAGGAGTGCGGGTGATAGTAGAACTTGTCATGCGAGAGATTGGCGCCGTTCAAGATCTGCTCGACGGCAAAACCGCCGGTCGGGCTGATGGCGAGACCTTCGGGCCCGTCGCCGACCACCACCTGGTCGACGACCCGCGGCGGGTCGAGCTGCATGTTGATGATCGCCGCCGTGTCGATTTGCCCATCCGATGAGCCGGCGCCGCCATTATTGCCGACGATGGCGAGGGCGCCGTTCGGGGTGATGGCCACGTTGTAGGGCCAGAGGCCGGTGGCCATGTCGTATTTGGTATAGGTCACCTTCTGCCCGTCGATGGTGAGCAGCGCCACTTTGTTGCCGGCGAATTTGGTGACGAGCGCGCGCTTGCCGTCGGGGGTGAAGGCGACCGACGAGGGCTGCTCTTTCGTCGGACCGCCGCTGCTTACCGAGACGTTGTCGACGAGCTTCACCTCTTTGCCGTCGATGCTGAGCACGCTCACCGTGTCATCGGCGCGGTTGGCGACGAGCGCCAGCGTGCCGGCGCGGTTGATCGCCATGCCCGAGGGCTGCTTGCCGATCTCGAGGGTGGCGATCTGCTTCGGCGGCGACGCGGTGAGATCGATGACATAGAGCTTGTTATCGGGCGCGCCTTTCCAGCTGTCGCCGTCCTTGACCCAATCGAGCGAATTGGCCACCAGCGCCAGCTTCTGGTCCGGGGTGATGGCGAGATTGACCGGTGGTCCCACCACCGTGTTCATCAGCGGCAGGCTGGCGACGATCTTCGGCTTGGTGCGGTTGCTGATATCGACGATCAGGACCGCGTCTTTGCCCGGCGGATGCATCACCGGCTTGCCGTTCTCGAAGCCCTGCTTCTCGTCATCGCCGATGATGATGAGCTGCGCCTGGGCGCGGGCGGCAAAACTCAGGACGGGCGCTGCCACGGCGGCGGCGAGCGCCAGGCGCCAGAATGCCTTCATGCGTTCCTCCGGCTTTTATCGACTTATCGCCGGCAGTGTGCCATGCCGCGGCGCGCAGCGCTACCGCGGCGCGAGACGCCGCGCCCGGATTGGTCCCGCGGCCGCGCGCGGCGGCCTGGACCCGGTCAGGCTTTCTCCTCTGCCGCGCGCTTTCGGGCGGCTTCTTGAGGGTCGGTGATGATGTCCACCCATTTCGGGTCGGGCGCGGCCGCGGCGTTGTAGGTGTCGTGCCAGTTCCACCATTTATAGGGTGGGGTCTGGGGGTAACCCTCCGGCGAATCCTCCCAAGTCTCCTGACGGCCGAGCGGCGTGATGTCGAGGTAGCTCCAGACGGTCCCCATCGCCTCGTCGCCGCGGCTGTTGATGAAGTAGGTGCGGAACACGCGCTCGCCGTCGCGGAAGAACACATTGTGGCCGTGCCATTGGTCGACGCCGAAATCGGCGTCGAAGCTATCGGTGATCGTGTACCACGGCATCTCCCAGCCCATCCGCGCCTTCACGCGCGCGATCTCTGCCTGCGGCGCGCGCGAGGCATAGGCGAGGGTGGTGTCGCGGGCGTTCAGATGCGCGAGGTGGCCGACCTGATCGGCGCCGAGCGAGCAGCCGCGGCAGGCATGCTCGGGCCAGCCGAACACGCCGGGCTCGAAGAAGGCGCGATAAAGGATCAGCTGCCGGCGGCCCTCGAACAGGTCGAGCAGGCTCACCTTGCCGTTCGGCCCCGCGAATTCGTACTTCTTCTCCACCGCCATCCACGGCATCCGTCGACGCTCGGCGGCAAGCGCATCACGCGCGCGCGTCAAGGCTTTCTCTTTCACCAGGAGCCGCTCGCGCGCGGCCTCCCACTCCTGCGTCGCCACGATCGGAGGTGCGTTCATGTCGTTCCTGCCCATGTGGTTCTCCTGTTCCGTCCGCCGGTTGCTCTGAAGCGTCCGCTCAGGGCTCTTTGGTCACGGGACGGCGGATTTCTCCGGTGACCTCTTTGAGGTGATGCTTGGCCCAGCGGCAGAGGCCCTCGAGCGGGGCGACGAGGGTCCGTCCCAGCCGCGTCAAGGTGTACTCGACCGCGATCACGTTCGATGGCTTCACCCGCCTGGCGATCAATCCGCTGGATTCGAGATGGCGCAAAGTTCGCGTGAGCATGCGCTGCGAGATGCCGCCGATCTGGCGGCGCAACTGGCCGTGCCGATGCGGACGCTGCTTGAGCGCAAACAGAATCTTCGGCGTCCATCGGCCGATATGGATCGGATTTGGCCGTTTCGCTGCTTGTGCCGTCTTCACGATGACGACGCCTCCCGCGCGGTTCCGTGAGACAACGGCACTGGCTGCTCACGCATTTGCTTGACCCGGCGCTGCCGGACGCTAACAACCGCCCCGCGCCATGCGCAATTAGGAACAGCCGTGTTCCTCGCGCGGGCTGCGCCGGGCCCAAGCACTGTCACCACGGCTCCAGCCATGACATCGTCCTTCTCTCATTCAGACGCACGCGTCTGCGGCCCTGAGATAAGGCCGAACATCAGCGGTGCGAGAGTTACAAGTGTGGCGGGATTCCGCTGGACGCGCCGGTCGCAGCCGCGACGCCCGCGCTCGCGATGGGCTAGGCGCTGACCCTAGGCGCCGATGAAATGCCCGATCGGCGCCAGCGGCCCGACGCGGTCGCAGACGATCTTGACCACCGCCAGCATGGGGACGGCGAGGAGGGCGCCGGGAATGCCCCACATCCAATCCCAGAAGATCAGCGAGCCGATCACCAGCACGGGATTCAAGGTGAAGCGGCGCGCCACCAGCATCGGCGTCACCCATTCGCCCTCGATGAGATGAATCGCGAGATAGGCCGCCGGCGGCAGCAGCGCCTGCCACAACGTGTCGAAGGTGAGCAGACCGACGAGGAAGAACAGGCAGATGCCGCTGAGCGGCCCGAGGATCAGCACATAGTTGAGCACGAAGGCGAGCGCGCCCCACAGCAGCGGATCGGGAAGGCCGATCGCCCACATCGACAGCGTCACCGCGGTGCCGACCAGGAGATTCATGATGGTGATGGTGACGAGATAGCCCGAGATGTTGCTCTCGACCTCGTGCGAGATCGCCACCGCCTGCTTCTTGTCGCGGAAGCTCGGCAGGATCTCGACCAGCCGGCGCATGAAAAGATCGCCCGACGCGAGCAGGAAGAACAGCAGCAGCACGGTGATGCCCATGCCGCTGAGCAGCCGGCGCGTGCCGGAAAAGAGATAATCGGCGAGGCTCGGCCCTTGCAGCGTCACCGCCGGCGGTGCGCCCGGCGCTTGCGCGAGCTGCTCCACCTGCTGCATCGACTGCCGCAGCCGGTCGATCGGCTGCTTCAACAGGCTCAAGCGCTGCTCGAGCCGCGGCAGGCTCTGCGGCGCCTTGTGCGCCCAGCTCGCCGCCGGCCCCGCCAGCATATAGCCGCCCGCGCCGACGAGACCGAAGAGCAGCGCGATCAGCAGCAGCGCCGACAGCGCCTGCGGCAGGCGCAGCTTGGCGAGCAGCCGCATCCCGGGCTGCAGCAGCAAATTCAGCAGCAGGGCGAAGATCAGCGGGATGGCGATCTCGGCGGTGACGTAGAGCGCGTAGAGCACCAGCAGCACGAAGATGCCGGTGAGCATGATCGACCGCATGCCGGGAAGCGGCGGCACGAGCCGGTCCTCTGCCGCATCCTCGGCCGCAGAAGCGGCGCCGTCCGGCCTCATGTCATCGTTCATCCCGGGGTTCCGCGCGCAGGCGTTCATCTCGCTAACAGCGGCGGCAAGGCCGAAGTTCGCCGCGGTTTGACGCCGCCGGCTCGCGCGCGCTTAGATGGGGCAATGGCGCCGAAGAAGAACCCGCTGAACCTCAACCCGCTGCAGCTCAGGACCTTGACCCTGCTGCAGGAGCTGGCCCGGCTTCCCGGCCATGGCCGCCCGGCCGATGATGAGCCGGGGGCGATCCTGGTTGCCAACCTGCCGCAGCCGCATGGCGATCACTTCCATGTCGGCGATGCCGTGGTGATGACGCGCGATGCGACCGGGCTCGCCAACGAGGCGGCCTGGATCGCGCTCCAGCGCAAGGGCCTGATCAAATCGCTGTTCCCGCGCGCGGCGGTGCTGACGCCGGCTGGGCTCGCCTACGACACCGGTCTCGGCGGGAGCCTGCTCCATCGCGGCGATCACTGAGCGCCGCTACCAGCGGAAATGGGCGATGACCGCGTCGGGCTTGTGTCCGCTGGTGGCGACGGCCTCGACCAGCCGGTCGAGGTCCGGTTGGCCGCCGGCGAGGCCGAATTCCTCGGCGTGGATGCCGCCGGTCACCAGCACGCTGTCGATGCCGGCGGCGTTGGCGCCGGCGATGTCGGTGCGCAGGCTGTCGCCGACGGCGATGATGCGCCGCCGGTCGCTGATGCCGAGCGCGGCAAAACAGGTCTCGTAGACCGGGCGAAACGGCTTGCCGTGCCAGCGCACGCGGCCGCCCAGCGCTTCATAGCGCTGCGCCACCGCGCCGGCGCAGATCGCGCGGCGGCCCTGATGAACGACGACGAGATCGGGATTGGCGCAGACCATCGGCAGGTTGCGTGCCCGCGCCGCGCGCAGCAGCGGCTCGTGCTGTGCCACGGTCTCGTCCCAATCCGACGGTCCGGTGTTGAGGATGAAGTCCGCGTCGTCGATGTCGGCGACGCGCTCGAGGCCGATTCCCTGCAGCATGTTGTCGTCGCGCGCGGGACCCATGTGATAGCAGCGCTGCCCGAGGGCGGCGTAGAACGGGTCGTCGCGCCTGAGCAGATGCTGCCAGGTCTCCTCGCCCGAGGAATGGACGTGGTCGTAGAGCCCGCGCTTGAGGCCGATCTCGTTCATCCGCGCCTCGACCAGCGCGGCGCGGCGCGGCGCATTCGACAATACGGCGAGCTGCTTGCCGGCCGCCTTCAAGCGGCCGAGCGCGTCGACCACGCCGGGAAAGGGCGCGGTGCCGTCATGCAGCACGCCCCAGAGATCGAGGATGAAGCCGTCATACCCCCCGGCGATCTCGCCGAGGCCTTGCAGCAGGCTGAGGCTCATTGCCCGGCGCGGCGCCTATCGGCCATGCGCCGGGGCGCGCGGCGAATGCGCGGCGCTGCCCACGGCTTCGGCGAGCCGGGCAAAGCCGTCGCGCGCCAGCAGCGTCTCGAGCTCGCGCTTGATGCGCAGCACCAGCCCCGGCCCGTGATAGACCAGCGCGGTGTAGAGCTGCACCAGGCTGGCGCCGGCGCGGATCTTCTCGTAAGCGTCCGCGCCCGAGGCGATGCCGCCGACGCCGATGATCGGCAATCTTCCCTGGGTCAGGCGATACATCTCGCCGAGCAGCGCCGTCGCCGACGCGCGCAGCGGCGGGCCGCTGAGCCCGCCGGGCTCGTGCGCCTCGGGGCTGCAGAGGCTTGCCGGACGCGCCACCGTCGTGTTGGCGATGACGAGACCATCGACATGCGAGGCGAGCGCCGCCTGGGCGAGGTCGACGCGGTCCTCCGGCGCAAGATCGGGCGCGATCTTGAGCAGCAGCGGCGGCGGGTTCTCCGGCACCACGGCGGCGCGCGCCGCCATCAGCCGCTCGATCAGCGCCGTCACCGCGCTTTTGCGCTGCAGCTCGCGCAGCCCCGGCGTGTTGGGCGAGGAGACGTTGACGACGAGATAATCGGCGAGCGGCGCCAGCACCGTGACGCCTTGCACATAATCGGCGATATCGTCGGCCGTATCGCGGTTCTTGCCGATATTGGCGCCGACGATGCCGTCCGGCCGGCGGCGCGCCGCGAGCCGGACAGCGCCGGCGGCGATGCCGTCATTGTTGAAGCCGAGCCGGTTGATCAGCGCCTCATCCTCTTCGAGGCGGAAGAGCCGCGGTCGGGGATTGCCGGCTTGCGGGCGCGGCGTCATCGTGCCGCATTCGACGAAACCGAAGCCGAAGCGCAGCATCTGCTCCGGCACCTCGGCGTTCTTGTCGAACCCTGCCGCGAGCCCGACCGGGTTGGGAAAGTGCCGGCCCCACAGGGTGATGGCGAGACTCGGCGGATCGGACCGTGTGCGGCGTGGCGCGAAGCCGCTGCGCAGCGCTCGAATCGTCAGCCGGTGCGCCGTCTCCGCTGGCAGCCGGCGCAGCATCGGTAAAGCGAGATCGAGGAGCATGGCCGCATTCTACTCCAACGCCGGGAAGAGGTGGCGGCCGGAATCGCCGAGCGGCAGCTCCCGCGCCCAGCGCACGCTGACGAGCGGCAGGGCGCCGTAAAGATGCGGGAAGAGCACGCCGCCGCGCGCTGCTTCCCATTTGAGCGCGTCGCCCAGCGTTGCCGCCTCGACGGCGATCAGCACGAGATCACCCTCGCCGGCGCGATGCTTGGCGGCCGAGGCTTTGATCTCCGCTGCGGTGGAAAAATGGATGAAGCCGTCGGCCGCGTCCTGCGACGAGCCGCGATAAACGCCGTCCCGCTCCGCCGCCTGCCATTCCGCGCGCCGGCACATGTGATAGATCAGCTCCGCCATCCCCGAACGCTAGCGCAGCCGCGGTTGCCGCGACAAGAGCGGCACGAATGCAGCCGCCGGGAGAGTGCTAGGGACGGGGGAGAGCGAAGAGAAGGGGATAAGGGGATTGGTGGGGATGATGGGGATTTTTAAGAATTATGGCGCCGAAGGCGCCCTTTCGTTTCAATCCCCCGATCCCCCCTCATCCCCTTATCCCCCTTTTCTTAAGGCGCGGGGGCGTCTTGCAAATTTGTAACTTGCGGGCCGGGGCGTCCCGGCCGTCAATCGCCACGCCATGGGACGGAAACTGTTGCTCGCCGCTATCCTTGCCGCGCTCCCGCCGGGCGCCTGGGCGGCACCTGTGATGCCGTCGGTGCCTTCCGCCACGACCGCGGCAGCGGCCAACGACGTGAAGCTCGAGATTTGCCGGCTGCCGGGATCGCTCTCCGAATATTCCGGCAAGGCGATCGTCGTGGCCGCCGGCGCGGTCTTCACCAGCGATGCTTTCGATGACGATATCGGCGCCACCTCCGATTTGCTCCAGGATGCGCCGCTGAAGGTGGTCACCACCGCGCCGGTGTCGATCTCGGCCGACAAATTCTGCATCGATGCGCCGATCAAGCCGCTGGGCGGCGTCAGTGACAGCGCGCTGCACGGCGCTCTTGGCCGCATGTTCGTCGCCAGCAGCGCCGGCGTGCAGCAGGTCGACGCCAGCGCCCTCGACCGCATCTACGGATTGCTGCAGCAGACCGGGCAATAGGGCTGCAGAGCCGCCGCCGCGCGTGACCTCCGCCGGCCGGCGGTCTATACCGGGGCGTGCCCTCTTCCCCGCTGACGCCCCATCCCGTTTCGACCGTTGCGCTGCCGCCGGCGCCGGCGCTGGTTGCCGGCGTCAAGCAAGCGGCCTGGCTGTCGCCGGAGGGCGAGATCGAGTTCCTCGGCTTCGCCGAAGCGGCGCGGCGCGCGCGGACAGCGCCGCCCTTGCTCTGCCATGCCCGCGCCACGGCGCGGCGCATGGGGGTTCTGCCCTTTCCGGCGCTTGACCTGCTCGAGCTTTATGCCTTCGTCAGGCCCGCGCGCTTCTGCCTGCCGACGCCGCGCGGCCTTGCCGCGGCGCTGGGGCTGCCGCTGCCGCGCCACGGCGCCGGCGATGAGGCGCTGTCGCTGC
>Ga0335073_10007635_pt1 | contig 15181 bp, 13 predicted proteins | sample Lox_Sample_22_FD_207093 | JGI IMG/M metagenome (GOLD analysis project Ga0335073, IMG submission 207093) | Soil microbial communities from Loxahatchee National Wildlife Refuge, Florida, United States - Lox_Sample_2.2 | ecosystem: Environmental > Terrestrial > Soil > Wetlands | place: USA... | reverse complement strand
AAGCTCGGGCAGGCGGAAGGTGAGGCCGTAGTTCTCGCAGATGTAGCCGCGGGCCTGAATGTCGAGCAACTCGACGCGGAACTTGACGCCGCGAGGAATGACGCAGATCTCGCCCGGCGCGACTTCGAGGATGCCGAGTTCGGTGTGGAAGCTCAGTGCGCCGAATTGCGGAACGATCAGCATTTCGCCATCAGCGTTGGCGAAGAAGCGGTCGCGCATCGAAGCGTTGGCAGCATAGAGGTGGATGGCAAGGCCGGCTTGCAAGGACGGATCGCCATTTCCCCCGAAGGTGACGATGCCATCGATGAAATCGGTGGGCTGCTCGGCCAGCGGGAGCGGGTCCCAGCGGAGCTGGTTCGGCGAAGTGGGCACCTCATCGAATGGGCCGCTGCGTATGAGTCCCATCGGAAACTCTTCGTAGGGACGGTGGGTAACGGAGGGACGAATGCGATAGGTCCACGTGCGGCGATTAGTGGCGCGCGGCGCGGTGAACGGCGTGCCGCTGAACTGCTCGGTATAGAGGCCGAGAGGATGAATCTGCGGAGCATTCTGGCCCTGGGGCAACGCACCAGGAACGGCTTCGCTCGCGAACTCGTTACCGAAACCGGACTGATAGCGAATCTCTTCCCGCTGAATTTCGTTGGTCATGGGGATACCTTTCAGAGGCTGCCGTTCTTGGCGCGGCGTTCTGCCTCGTGCATTGCTTCGTAAACCTGGTCGAAACTGCTCACGGCGAAGAGCAGCTTGTGTAGCTCGTCGACTTTTACCTTCGTGGCAAGCACCTCGTCGAGAGAAAAACGGTGAATGGCGCAGCCGCCGTCGATCACGTTCTTGCATTCGCCGTGCGAACTGATCAAGCCGCTGCCGTAAACCTTGAATTCGCTGCGCTGCAGAATGACGCCGAACTCCACGGTGTACCAGAAAAGTCGGCCGAGTTTCTCCAGGACCGCGGCATCGGAGATACCCGCGCAGACACGGCCGTAATGTTCCAGGAAGTCAGCGAAGACTTTGTGGGAGTGCATGGGCACGTGACCGAAGACATCGTGAAAGATGTCGGGTTCGGGCGTGTACTCGAGCGACTCGCGGCTGCGCAGCCAGGTGGTGGTGGGAAAGTTGCGCGTGGCGAGCATTTCAAAAAACGCCGGCGCGGGCAGGAAACCGCTGACCGGCGTCGAGCTCCATCCGGTGCGTGGCGCCAGGCGCGCGCTGATTGTGGTGAGATTCGGGAGGCGGTCACGCTGCAGGCCGATGATCTCGAAACCTTCGAGGTATTCGCGTGCAGCATGTTTTTCCAGCTCTGGCAGCGCCCGGTTGACGAGTTCGGCCCACACGGCGTGCTGCTCGCCGGTGTAGGCCCCGTAGTCCTGCTCGATGATGTACGGCGCCGCGGCGGAGAGAGTGGCAGTCGTCATTGTTCACCTCGCGCTACAGGTTGCCGCGCGCCTGCTGCTCGCGCTCGATGGCCTCAAACAGCGCTTTGAAGTTGCCCTTGCCGAAGCTGCGGCTGCCCTTGCGCTGGATGATCTCAAAGAACAGCGTGGGACGATCTTCGACGGGGCGCGTGAAGATCTGCAGCATGTAGCCTTCGTCGTCGCGATCGACCAGGATGCCGAGGTCTTCTAACTCGTTGACCGGCTCTTCGATTTTGCCGACACGATTTTGCAGTTCCGTGTAGTACGTGTGCGGCACCCGCAGGAATTCGATGCCCTGCCCGCGGAGCCGGTTGACCGTGTGCAGAATGTCGTTGGTGGCAAGGGCAATGTGCTGCACGCCGGGCCCGGGAAAGAAGTCGAGAAACTCCTCGATCTGCGATTTCTTCTTGCCTTCGGCCGGTTCGTTGATGGGGAACTTGACGTAGCCATTGCCGTTGGCCATCACCTTCGACATCAGTGCGGAGTACTCGGTCGAAATGTCCTTGTCGTCGAAGTGCTGATAGAGCGAGAAGCCCATGACATTGGCGTAGAAATCGACCCACTGATTCATCTCGTGCCAGCCGACGTTGCCCACCATGTGATCGATGTGCAGCAGGCCGACGGGTCGCGCGACATGGTCGTTTTCTGCTGCGCGGAAGCCGGGAAGAAACGGTCCCGAGTATCCGCTGCGTTCGACAAAGGTGTGAATCGTGTCGCCGTAGGTGCGAATGCTGGCGAGGACCGCGGTTCCATGCTCGTCAGAAAGAATGTGCGGCTCGTCGACGCTCACCGCGCCGCGGCTGGTGGTTTCATGCCAGGCCTCGCGGGCGTCATCGACCCAAAGAGCGATGGTGTGTACGGCGTCGCCATGCTGATGCACCTGCTGGGCGATGGGATGGTGGCTGCGCAGCGGCGTGGTCAGCACGAAACGGATCTTGCCCTGTTGGACGACGTATGACGCGCGATCGCGCTGGCCGGTTTCCGGTCCGGCGTAGGCGACCAGCTTCATGCCCAAGGCTGCGCGGTAGAAGTAGGCTGCCTGGCGCGCATTGCCGACGTAGAACTCAACGTGGTCAGTGCCTTTGAGGGGAAGGAAATCGGTTCTGTGGTGCTCAGCAACGGATGTGGAGGCAGAGACCGACGAGGCAGCGTGGGGAAGAGCGCTCATGCTCTCAGATTCCTGTTCTGCCAGAGCAATGGCTGGCGGGGAAGCCTGGCTCTGGCTAGCGACTAGCATAGACTTGGTTGAAATTGCCAGAACATAGGATTTTGAAGGAAAAACACAAGCGAATCCTAATGAAATTAAGCATAATGATGATGCATCTTAATGATCGGAGGTCTATGCCCCACAGAACCCTGCCCAATGTCCTGGAACTCGATGCCATTGCCTGGAAGATTCTGGAGGCCCTGCAGCAGAACGCCCGCCTGACCTTTGCCGAGCTGGGCAGGAAGATCGGACTGTCGACGCCCGCCGTGTCGGAGCGGGTGCGGCGTCTCGAAGAGGCCGGCATCATCACCGGCTACCATGCCGCGCTCGATATGGCCAAGCTGGGACTGCCCATTCGCGTCCTCGTACGTTTGACAATTCACGGCGGTGACTTGCAGGTGAGCCGAACCGTGGCCGCAATCAGGGAATTGTCTGAGATCAGCCGCTGCCATCGCATTACCGGCGCTGAATCGTTTGTCATCGAAGCCGATGTGGTCTCCATCCGGCACCTTGAGGCGCTGATCGACAAGCTGTCGACGCTGGGCGCGACTTCGACTTCGACAGTGTTGTCATCGCCGGTCGAGCGGCGTGAACATCGCGCCGGGCACATTGAGGCGTTCGGAAAATTTATGTAAGGTGGATCCGATAAGCGCGTGACGAGGTCTGGCATTTCCCGCCCTTTCGCAGGAAAGGTGCGCGAAAGGCGGGGCAACGAGCATCGTGACGACGTTGGCAGGGCGGCTCAGAACGTTTTGGGTGCGGGCCGCAGCGTCTTGATGAGCAGACGCACTGGCCGCAGCAGCCGCACCTGCCAATTGCGGTGCAGGTGAAAGCGGTCGGCAAAAGTGAAATCGTCATCGATGAGGCGAGTGGCGAGAATCTGCTGATGACGCACGCGTCGACGGATCCGGTCCCATCCGGGATTCTCCACTTCAAGATAGAAGCGGTGTTGCGCGGCCCAATCGAGCGTCGGCGGCGTCGCCAACATCAATTCCTGCCAGAGCCGGGTTGCGAGTTTTTCGAGACGGGCCAGATTTTGCGGGCTCACACGAAACTCGTTCAGTGGCGGCAGGTCAGGGTCGAGACGTGACGCCATCATCCACCCAAGAACGAGAATATTGTCGAAGACAGGACTGCTCCATTTCGGCAAGCCCCCCGAAGGAGACGAAAGCCGGCGGAAGGCGAGGCTGAGATCGAGATGCAGGCAGATGCGCTCGAAACGATGACGGACCGCGTGCAGGCACAGGTAAAGCAACTCATCCGGCGGCGCCATCAGCTCCATCGGAACCCCGTGGAAATCTGATGGAGTTGCCCGCGTCCATGCCGCGTCGACTTCGAATTCGAAGGCATGGGGATTTTCGACGTTACGGTGCAGCTCGAGGTTGACGCGATTACGGCTCCAGGCGCGATGGTAATCGTCGGCGCGGCCATTGGCAGAAAAGCCAAGATCCTCCAGCAGTTGTTCGGCAGCCGGAACGTCGGAACGGCGCACCAGCAGGTCGAGATCGTAGCAGGTGCGGCATGACGCATCACCGTAAATGCGCTCCGCTAAGCACGGCCCCTTCAGCGTGATGACGGGAATCTCGGCGCGATGAAATGCAACGAGCGTGGCTTTCAGCGTTTCAGTCCAGGCAAACGTTGAGAGTTGCAGCCGGCGATGGATCTCTTCGAGCTGCCCACGCTGCGCCGGAGTGAATTCAATGTCGAGGCCGCGCAGACGCTCAACCGTATAGGGCAGAACGTTCTCGTCTTCTGCGACGTGAAGCAGTCCGGCAAATTCAGAATCCGAGAGTGCGCGTTCCTCCAGGCGGCCACGGAGCAGGTTCAGCAAAGACTGCATTCCCGGCCTCATAGAGACGCCCTTTCTTGCCCAACGTCTACTGCAGCCCGGAGATCTGGACGAGACCGCTGTGCACCTGCGGAATTGGAGTCGTGCCGCGCATCATCGCGGCTGACGGAACGCCGGTGCGCGCGTAGGACTTCTCGCAGTCAGCCGATGAAGGGCCGCGCATGTCGCCTTCCATGTAAGCCAGTCCGGGACAACGCGAGCAGTACGCCGTGTGGCTGCACTGCGAGCAGGTGTGCAGATCGCGCACATGAACCGATCGCAGCTCATTGAAAGCCGGCGAGTGATACCAGATTTCGTTGAAGCTCTGCTTGCGCACGCTGCCGCAGGGCATGGGGAACTGCACGCAGGGAAACACGTCGCCGAAGGGCGAAATGTAAGCCAGCGTGTGGCCGGCGCTGCAACTGTAGCCTTCGAGCACGTCGTCGCCCACGGTCGACACCGGAGAGCAGAATTCGGCAACATCGCCCACGAACTCCTCGGTGCGCATGATCTCCTGCAGCTCGTCGAAGGTAACGCCCAGCTTGGTGATCGACCGGTCGCCGTTGAGCATGGGCGTGACGGTGGGATCAATGACGAAGTTCACGCCGAGATCCTGCGCCAGTTGTTTCACGGCCAGGGCATCGCGCCGGTTCAACTGCATCAACACGTTGGTGACCGAAACCTTGATGTTGTTGGCGCGCAGATGCTTGATCGCGTCCGTCGTGCGGCGCAATGATCCGGGCAGCTTGGTGATCGCGTCGTGCACCTCGGGCCGATGGGAGTACAAGCTGATCTGAACCTGCTCGATGCCCAACTTTCTCAGCCGCACCGCTTCTTTGGGCCCGATCATCACGGCGTTGGTTTTGAGCTTGACGTTGAAACGAAGCGCGCGGGCGTACTCGAGAATCTCAAAGCAGTCGCGCCGCAGCAGCGGCTCGCCGCCGCTGATGCTCAGAAAGAATGTACCGGCGTCGGCAAGCTGGCGGATGACATCCTTGATTTCATCCGTAGTCATCTCGCCTTTGCCGTCGTGGTCGAGATAGCAATGAACGCATCGCTCGTTGCACCGCCAGGTAATATCCATGTGCGCGCTCAGCGGCACGCCACGGTTGGTCGCTTTTTCGTTCATCTCATCGAGAAGACTCATGGGGCCTCCGAGGGGGAATGGGGCTCTTCAAAGATACGCAGAATGCCGTGCTCGGCGAGCTGGCCGGCAAACTCCTTTGCGTCAGCGTAAGCCTCGTCGTCGTTCACTTCGAACTCGGCGCAGACGCGCTCATGAACAATCTGGGAAAGCGGCGTCTTGCCGTCCGCAGCATTCCAAATCGCAGTGCCGACAGAATTCAGCACGAAGATGGTCGAATCGATCGTCGACATGATCAGCGTGTCATCGCCCAGCGTGCGTGCTGCGATATCGGCGCTTTGAGAAAGATACATCTCCGCACTTGCCATCCGTCACCCTATCAGTTCCCAGACACGCTGGTCGGGATAAAAAGCCAGCTCATACACCGGCACTGCCGCCACAAAGGCGCAGGCCGCGTCAAATACCTGGCGCACCATCTCTGCATGGTTCGCAAAAAACAGGATGTTCCGGAGCAGGCGCTGCGTTGCCTGCGCCGGGTCAATCATCCTGATGCTGTTTTCCGGTGCTTTCTTCAGCAGGTAAACCGCTGCAATCGGCGCCGAGACGTTCTTTCCCGGCTCTCCCAGTTCGCCGGCAAATGGCGTGCCATACGCGAAGTATCGGCCGTCGACCTTGCGGACATAAGACGCTTCATCGGTTAGCACCGCCGCATCGGCAGGCGCCAGCCGCGCCATGGTCGTCTTTCCCGCCTCAGAGACACCCGAAAACAGAAAAGCCTTTCCATTGCGTACCGCGCTGGAGGCGTGCAGCAGAAATCCGCCTTCCGGCGCCAGCATCAGTGTATGCACAATGCGCAGCACCGAATCGATGGAGTACGGATTGGCCGACTGCATCACCTGCCCGCGGCGCTCTGCGGGATTCCAACTTGCCCGGAAGTCGCCGCGCTCCATCTTCCACTCGCGGCCCTCCAGCCAGACCTCGGCATCCGCTTCCGGATCGAACACGTCCGGGTCGGTCACCTGCACTCGCAGGGCAAACTGCGATTTTGTCCCCGGCCGGATGTAATCCCGATACCGCCCCCACAGAATCAGCTCAAACTCCGCATCGGTCGTCTGCACTTCAATGGGCAGACCACCAATGTCGATTACAACGTCATGAGTTGTCGCGGGCTCGGGGAGTTGCATCGATACCGCCATTCTACCTTCCACCTCAATTGCCGGCAATTGCCCCGGAGTGCTATGTGAACAATCGTCAACAATGCTGGAATCCTTGAAATTCAAAGGCCCTACGCCGCCCCGGCAATGGCAAATCGCCGGATCTTGGCGCTTAGCCGCAGGAAGAACCAGGTGCACCACTCCGACCGGCGAAGTGCCCAGGCAATCGCCTTCTGCCACAGCGCGAGCCGCGGATCGATCGTGCGCCCGTTACGCGTCACCGACTCCACGCACCCGACGATTTCTGCAGCCGCAACCGGCTCATCCAGGCGCGGCCGCGCGTCTCCCCGGGTCACGATGCGGTCGCCCTCCCGGTGCATCAGCCGGTGCACGATCAGTCGCTGGTTTTGCCGGAATACGACGATTGAATCTCGCCCGAGCTGGGCTGGATCGCAGCTTTTTACCGTCACCAGGTCCCCAGGCCAAAGCGCCGGAACCATGCTGGCTCCGGCGACTTTCAGTTGGACTTTGCCTGAAATGCGCGCAACATCGGCCACAAGATCGCAACACGCCGATTGAAGATGCGCGTCGGAAATCATGCTTGGCATCATGCCCGGCAGCGCTACGAAGTCTTGCGGTTGAAGTGGCAGGAGTGTTGCGTGGTCTGCACTTTGCCGCAGGTCAGCGCCATCGTCTCAAACACACGTTCGTGCCGCACCATGGGCTTCACGTAGGGCTTCTTTGTGGCGCCTTTCGCGCCACCCGGGGGGACAAGCCGCTGCTTCTGGTCGGTAGAGTTCGTGTTCACCTATGTACCTCTCTCTGTTGGGGTTGGTGTGTTGCGCTACATCGTGCCTTCCTACCAGATTACCAGACGATTAAAGCTTCGGCTGGCTGAAAACCCAGGACAGTTTATGGTGCCGACTGAGACGCCAACGGAGCCGATTCGATCAACCCCCTGACCGGAGTGATTACTGCAGGCCGGATTGGCTTGCCTGAACGGCGCAGCTTCCGGAGCCGCTGCCGATCGGTCCGGTGCCGTTCTGGCCTGTGCAGCTTTGGCTGCCAAGGGTCGTGAAATAAATTTCCGACCCTCCGCCGGCTGCCGCGTTGTCGATTACGATGCCGCTGGTCCCGCCGGTTTCATTCAATCCCGCGGTGGGAGTGCCGGTTGTGTTGGTGCTGGTGGTGACGTTGTAATTGAGCACGCAGGCGCCGGTGCAGGTCGAGCCTCCGCTTGCGATTCCGTTCGCGGCATCGCTCATGAAGATCCAGTCGGTGGCGCCGGCGTAGAACTCGGTGACACTCGAACAGTTTGCCGCCGCGCTGGTGGGGGTGTTAAAGGTGTTGACCGTGGGAGTGGTAATAGTGGCGATGGGAATCTGGTAAAGGACGCCGCCAGCGCAGGTATAAATGTTCCCCGTCGTTCCGCCACCAGTGAAGTAGGCGTTGTCGAATGTGCCGGCGAGTTGAAGAGTTGAGGTGCCTGCGGGACGAGCGCTCGTTGATCCGTTGGTATAGTACACGCCGGTGCCGAAGTCGTTGGTGCCGGTGAAGGCGGTGGTGGCTGGAAACCGGTTGATGTAACTGGGGCGATTGTGTCCCGTGTCATCGCTGTAACCGACAAATTGGTATACATAGTCGGTGCCGCTCGTATTGTCGACAACGACGGAATCCATAGCGGCAGCCGTCTCATACGCCAGATGCCCGGTGCTGGTGACAGTTCCGGTTGTCGCCGGTTTGAATTCGTGCAGGTAGCCGCTGGAATCTCCAACGAACACATACCCAGAGGCAAAATCGAAAACAGGTGAATTGAGCGCCGCCGTCGTAAAGGTGCCATCCTGTGTTCCGTTGGCCACCGACACGGGCCAGGGATTGGTGCCAGTTGCCACCGTTTCGGCCGGCGTTGCACCGGAGAAGACGCCGGTGAACTCATGGACGTATCCGAGGTCGTCGCCCACAAAGAGAATGTCAGGGTTGCCGTCCGTAATGTCGTTGTATTCGTAGTACGGCGCCGAAATGCTGTCGGCTGGAGAATTGCCGCCGGTAGTGTCGGCATGGAAAGTAAAGGTCGTGTAGCAGGGTGCAGTACATGCTCGGTAGAGGGCATTCGACGTCGCACCTGGAGAATCCGGCATGGAAACCGAAGTTCCGCCGCTCGCAAGCTTGAGCAAAACGAGCTGAGCACCGCCCGTGATCGTGAGCGCAACGCCGGTGCCACTCGCGGTTGCCGCCGTCGCGAGATTGCCATGGGTTGAATCCGTGAAAGTCGCAATTGTGTCGTAAAGTGGAATTCCCACGCCTTTAACCGTCAGTCCCACGTCTGCGGCACTGATAGTTCCCGTGGTCACTACGAATGCCGTGCTGCCATTCGTAGTTGTCACACTGATGCTGCTGCTTGCCGGGTTTTGAACATATGCCACCTGTGTACCGTCGAGCGAGAGAATGGGCGAGGTGTTGGCAAGTCCGCCCGTGTTTATGGACAAGAGAATACTCGGTATATTCCCTGCGCACGTGGGAGACTTATAGATGTTGTTGTAGGCGACGAGTGTGGCTTGGGTTGCGCCGCCGGTAATCCCGGTTGGGAAAACGATGAAGTCACTGCAACTTTCTTGGGTTTTCGACCCGGCCGTAGGCAGGAAACCGTACTTTGCCGGGAAGTGACTCGGCAAGAGGCCGCCTGCACCGCCGGAGGTCATACTCCAGTCTCTCTGGATGCCGGGCCAGCCGATGGGCCTCTTGAACGGGGTGACCGGCCGGCCATTATGCGGTCCGAAGCCAAATCCCGGCGCAGGAATCTCCGATGGCTCGGACGGAGAATGAGCGCCAGTCGCCTCTGAAATCCAGCGCGCTCGATAATCAGCGTCAACGGCTGCCGGGCCCTGGACTGGCAGATTCCTCTTTATTTGCTGGATGACATAGCGAGGATCGTTGACGATCTTCTGCCACTGCGCATAGTGGCCGCTCTGGATCGCATCCTGCTCCGTGCCCGGATTCGCGAATACTACGTGGCGATGGGTCCAGTCGTCCGGGACACCAGTGATCTCAACGCCACCAACGTGAACCGAGGGCGCGCTCTGGCCTCGCATTGGCCCGCAGAAAACGGTCGCTGCGATGAAAATCAATCCCAAGAACGACCGCCTGATCCATGAGCAATTTACATTCGACATATGAGGCCCTCTTCAATGAAGACACTTACAGTTTTGATCGTGCAGGTCTGCTCAGCAGCGCGAGCGCAATCCGCTTCCAATATTGAAATAGGTCTTGCCGATCGTCGGCGACACGCTTGGGGGAGTTTCGGCAACGAGCGAGGTAACCACAAACTCCACGGGCCGCTTGCACACCCGGAGCGGTCTACCGATGAGCAAATTCTAACGTGAATTCAGTGAGTTGCAACGTTAATTTCAGACGAAGTGAGGCTAAATCGCGTGCAGATGTGCAACTAAAGTAACGTGCTTTACCCGAATTGTCCCACAGGGAGACATCCGCTGCATCATTATCGGGCATTTGTCTGAATTTGCAACAGAATTAATTCTCTCGGTTCGGCGGCGAGCCCGGCGGCTCCTGGAACGCAGCAGGGCGCGTCAGCACTCCGCGCCCCGCCTACTATGCTGCCGTCTACGACGTCTTGCGGTTGAAGTGGCAAGAGTGTTGCGTCGTCTGCACCTTGCCGCAGGTCAGCGCCATCGTCTCAAACACACGTTCATGCCGCACCATGGGCTTCACGTAAGGCCTCTTCGTGGCGCCCCCCACTTCGCTCGCAGATGGTTGCTCCGTTTTCTGGCCGGTAGAGTTCGTGTTCACTTATTTACCTCTCTCCGATGACTTCGTATGTTGCGCGCGTTCTGTGGTTGCCTTCAAGATCTCCAGATGAAACAAGATGCGTCCCGTTGAATCACTCGGAACGGATCAGGGTTCCGATTGCGCCGCCTGGATCGCGCAGATGCCATCCCCACCGCCCGTCACGCATGCGGTTGTTGCGGAATTATCCTGCGTAAGAAAATACATCTCCGCCTGCCCGCTCGTGTTGCTGTCCACAATAATTCCCGAAGTTACGGCTGCGGGGTTGGTTGCGCTCGCAGTGGTAAGGTTCTGGGAGGCTATATTCAGCGCCGCCAACGGCACAGTCGATGTGCTGAAGCTGGACGGCGTGGTTATGTTGAACGACATCACGCAGCCGTCCCCCGTATTGTTGGTGCAGCCGCCTTGCGTGCCGGCGAAGTTGCTGAAGATCAGGTAATCCGCGCCCGTCCCGTTTGTGCCATTGCTGCCCGTACCGCCACCAAAGGTGACCGCGCCGTTGTTGTTGCCGCCAGTGCCTCCGACAACCGCCGATAATGCAAAGTCACTGCCTGTGCCGGTGTTCGTGGCTGTCACTGTAAGAACGGCGCCGGTGAGCCCTGTTACTGTGGCGGCAGCGTTCTCGGTTTGCCCGGTGGGCAAGCAGGCGGGACGGTCGGCAGTGTAACAATCGTTCGAATCTGCATTGATCACCGCCTCCAGGTTGTCGGCAGTGCGACCCTCGTTGGTCGAGGCGGTCGTGCTAGCCGTATACATCTCGACCTCATTTTTGTTTGTCCCGGGAGCTCCGGTAACAAAAGTGTAGGTCGTCGATCCTACCGTGACTGTCGGGTAAGGAGTGTTCCAACCGGCCGGGTCGGTGGCAATCGTAATGGTTCCGCTGGCAGCCGTGCCCACACCGTTGCTGTTGTAGAACTCCGTGAACGCCGAGCAGCGCCCATAATGGCCGGTGTCGGTCAGCGTCGGGCCTGCAACCGGCGTGCCCATCACATTACTTGTAATGGGAATCTTGTACAGTGTCCCTCCAAGACCCGATGCGCACACGTAAAGATCACCTGAGGGAGACGCCCCGTTCGATGATGTGTAATACACGTTGTCGAACGTACCTGAAAACAAGTAAGCATCATCTGAGGTGGCGCCAGCTCCGGTGGTAACCGAACCGGCCGGAGCGGTCGACCCGCTAAAGCCCGTCGCCGAAAACTGGTAGACGCCGCTGTCTCCGCTGGTCGCGTTGTAACCGACCGAGACATAGGCCTTTTCGGCAACCGGGTCAAAGAGCGGGGCATCGCGAATTCCGTACTCCCCATCGAGCTGCGTTGAAGAATAGCCATTGATCGCGCCGGTGGAACCGTTCACCGAATAGAAGTAGCCGCCTGTTGTCGCACTGACCGACGTCGTGCTGCCCAGAAACACATTGCGTGAGATCGTGTCGTAGACCGGGCTTGCCAGTTGATTGTTGTCGGTGGTCGAACCGCGTACCATCTGGACCGGCCAGGCGCCTCCGGATTCCGCCGGTGCTCCTCTAAACACGGGGCTGAACTTGTGCAGCTTCCCTACGGAATCGCCAACGTAGAGGATATCGTCGGTGTAATCGTAGTAAGGATTCGACCAGGTATCGACGGGGCTGCCACTGAGCGTTGCTGTGAATGAGCATGGCGCCGTGCAGCCCAACCCGCTGTTGTAGTAAGCCGAAGCCGTTTTGGCAGTCGGGGCAATCGGCGCGCTCAGAGTTCCGGTTCCGGGAGGTGTCAGCGGATAAGTAATGAGAACAAGCTGAGCCACACCCGTGATGGTAAGGGCTGTTCCGGTACCTCCGGTGGTTGCCGCTGTGGTCAGTGTGCCGGTGGTTGAACTCGTGACAGTCGCAATGGTGTCGCCCGTCGGAATTCCCGTACCCGAAATGAGTGAGCCAATTTCGCTGGAATTAATGGTTCCGGTGGTGACGGTGAAGCTGGTGCTGTTTGTCGTCGTGGTCGCAGTAACGCTGCCGCTGCCTGTAGTTTGGATCAGAGCGATCTGGTTGCCGTTCGCTGAGAAAACCGGCGCGAGAGAGACGGTTGCACCCGTGTTATAGGCCCAGTCCACCCCTGGAACTGTGCCGCTGCACTGGCCGTAAAGATTGTAGTAAGCGATGATGCTGGCCTGCGTGGTGCTTCCGGCCTGGCCCGTGGGATAGACCACGAAATCGCTGGTGCAACTCGCCGCGCTTGTTGAGAAACTCCACTTTGCCGGGTAATTAATCGCAGTGGTTGCGTTTGTCGTTCCCACGGCTTGATTCCAGTCGGAGTCGATGCCGCCGCTCGTCAACTTTCTTTCCCTCCCACCGACTCGAATCGGACGTATGGAATGGTCCGTGATGCCGCCCGTTGGCGAAAGGCCTTCTCTTCCTGCAGGAGTTGCGTTACGACTGCCGGAGATCTCCGAGAGCCACTCTGCGCGGTAATTGGCGTCAACAGCCGCCGGCCCCTGTACCGGCGCGTTCCGCTTCAACTGCTGGATCACGTAGCGCGGGTCGTTGACGATCTTTTGCCACTGGTCATGCCGTCCGGCCTGGATCGCATCCTGCTCTGTGCCGGGGTCGGCAAATACCACGTGGTGGGTCGACCAATCCTCGGGCAAGCCTGTGATTCGCGCGTTGCCGACCTTCACTGTCGGTGCGTCTTGCGCAAAAACTGGAGCGCTAAGCCCCGCCAGCGATGCTGCCGCGACGACAATCGTCAGCCAATTTAAACTGAGGGAGTGGAAATTCGACTTCATGGGATTCTCCGGTAATGACACTTCTTGTTGTGGTGCTGCAGACATCGCCGGTCACACGAGTTCGGTTTGAATGCTTCATTCAAAAGTGTGCTGCCGCCCCCGATCGCACAATCGATGAGCGTCGGCAACCGCTTAGGTGACCTTTGGTTCCACGGGTCACTGCCCCACCCGTGGCTATGTAGCGATAGGCTCATTCTATTTTTGAATTCAGCAGAACGCATTGAACCGAATCGGTTCTCGAGATGGCGAATTTGTGTAATCAAATGCGCACCGCCGCCCTCTACGTCAACCCAACCCTTGCAATTTGCGAAAGATAACCCGATGGCCTGCCACATTTACTCTTCTGGTTCAAGCAACGTTCGCTCCGCGCCGCAAGTGCGTTGCCAACTCGGATCGTCTGGGCTTCCCGTCCCCGCACAGGAATACAGAAAGCTGGCAGCTGCTGCCAGCGCCGCGCTGAAAATGCACCTTGGGCCGTTCATGTCTTGCACCTTGCTATCCCCAGGTAACGCTGTGTTGGAATTCCAGTAGATTCTAGCCGCCCGCGCGCGCTGCGAAACGATAACTTTGCGCGCGATTGTTAACCATCCAGGTGCCCCCGAAATGCGCGGAACATGAAGCCGTGGCAGACCGGAAAATCAGGCGCACGTCGAGCCAGTTCTTTGAGCAGCCTTCCCCGATTTGGTCAGGTCCTGCTGCTCCGGCCGGCATACCCCCTCCTTGAAGGTTCTCCATGAATCTCAGCGAGCAGACCGGCAATCCAGGTCAGCCGCGGAGGATGGGCGCAGCGAAAGGTGCACCCGTCGCTCCTCCATCCACCATCAACTCGATGGCATTGATGTACGACGAATCGCTTGAGGCGAGGAAAAGCACCGCTTTGGCCAATTCTTCGGGTTCGGCGAATCGGCCCAGGGGGATTGTCGAAGAATAGTGCGTTACCAGCTTGGCGGACTCTTGCTTCTGCAATCATCCGCGAGTCCAAGGTCTGGCGAATCCTGGATATGTATGAGAATCCACCATTGGCAAGCAATAACTGTTGAGAAACAGATTCGTGGCAATTGGCTCGAAGCAACTGCGCTCAGAAAATCGAGCAAAAACTTAGATCCGGCTCCCTCCTTTCCGTCATCTCTCCATTGTTAGACACATCACGATTCCGCTGGAAAGGACACCCAAGTGAAGGTATTTGTAGCTGGCGCCAATGGCGCAATTGGCAAGCCCCTGGTGAAGGCTCTGCTCGCGGCCGGGCATCAGGTATTCGGCATGGTAACGACCGCTGCGGGCGCAGAGGCTCTCCAGACTCAAGGAGCGGAAGGCGTGCTCCTGAATGCTCTCGACTCAGAGGCAGTCGAGCGTGAAATTGCAAGAGTTCGTCCTGACGCGATCATCGACGAGCTCACATCTCTGCCTAAACAATACACTCCCGAAGATATGCGGGCTGCTGCACCCCGTGATCGCCACGTTCGCCTTGAAGGTGGAGGAAACCTGCATCGGGCCGCGGTCAGGTCCGGCGCCAAGCGATATGTCGTGCAGTCAACCGGCTTCTTCTACGGTCCGGGTCAGGGTCTGGCATCCGAAAACGAAAATCTTGCGCGCAATGCATCGCCAGGGGTCGCGGGAGCTGTCGACACGTACACGAAGATCGAGGAACGGCTTCTCATAAACTCAAGTCTCGAAGGAGTTGCGCTGCGTTATGGCTTCTTCTATGGCCCGCGCACCTACCACGATCCCGAGAACGGCAGTATTTCGCAACAGGTTCGACAGTCCCATTACCCTGTGATTGAGCCGGGGACCGGGGTCTACTCGTTTATCCATATCGAGGATGCAGCTGCCGCAACCGTTGCTGCATTAGAAATATCCCCGGGTGTCTATAACGTTGTCGATGACAACCCGAGTCCGTTGGCAGTCTGGTTGCCCGCCTTTGCCTCGTTCATTGGAGCA
>Ga0335073_10007634_pt1 | contig 15183 bp, 12 predicted proteins | sample Lox_Sample_22_FD_207093 | JGI IMG/M metagenome (GOLD analysis project Ga0335073, IMG submission 207093) | Soil microbial communities from Loxahatchee National Wildlife Refuge, Florida, United States - Lox_Sample_2.2 | ecosystem: Environmental > Terrestrial > Soil > Wetlands | place: USA... | reverse complement strand
TCGTCGAGCAGCCAGGCTTCGGCGCGGTGAAGAACACCGGCTCCATCGTCCTGAGCGACGTGGTGTGGCACACGGCGTTTGGTGCCGATCCAAACATCATCGGCAAGGTCGTCCGGGTCAACGATCGGCCATTCACAGTCGTCGGCGTGATGCCCGTGGACTTCCGCTTTCCCTTTGCGGCTGCAGCGAATGGACAGGTCTGGACCACAGTCGAGTTGGGAGCGAACGATCGGACCCGCGATTACAAATCGGAACATTACGCAGTGATTGGCCGGCTGCGCAACCGCGTGACGCCGTCCGCGGCGCTGGCCGAGATGCAGTCGATTCAGAAGCGCGTCGCGGCCGAATACGAAGATGCCGAGGCGCGCGCCGATCACAGCGGCATTGCTCTGTCACGCTATGGCGACACGCTGATCGACAAGGACGTGAAGAAGGCCCTCCTCGCCCTCCTCGCCGCGGCAGCCGTGCTGTGGCTCATCGCCGGCGTCAACGTCACGAACCTGTTGTTGGCGCGGGCCACCGCTCGCCAGCGAGAAATTGCCATGCGCGGAGCGCTCGGCGCGAGCCGTGCGCGTTTGCTGCAGCAGATGATGGTCGAAGGTCTGATGCTCAGCACATGCGCCGCTGTGCTCGGCATCGGCCTGGCCCTGGTCGCAATTCGACTCACCAAAAGCATTGCGCCGCTGCACCTGAACGTCGATTTTTCGACGCACCTCGACTGGCGAATCCTGGCAACGCTCTGTGGGCTCACGTTGCTGTCTGCTCTTCTCGGGTCGGCGTGGCCCGCGCTCATGGCCGCCTGGGCCCCTATCGAACCCGCGCTGAAACAGGGCGGCCAGCAAACCGGCGCAGGCCGCCGCCACAACCGTTTGCGCTCCGGCCTCGTCGCCATCGAAGTTGCAATGTCTCTCACCCTGCTCGTTGCCTGCGGTCTGCTCCTGCGCACCATCTACACCCTGCGCCATGTGCCCCTGGGCTACAGAACCGATCACATTATCGTCGCCAATCTCTCGGTCCCGTCGTACCGTTTCTCGAACCGCAGCGTCGAAACAGATCTGTATCAGCCGCTATTACAAAGAGCGCAACAGCTGCACGGCGTTGATGCCGCAGGGCTCATCAGTGAGGTTCCCCTCGGCCAGACCTTCAACATCATGCTCAGTCTCTACATGAACGGCAACACCGTCACCGCCGGTCTCAAAACCGCAACCCCTGACATTCAGAAAATTTTCGGCATGAAGATGCTCGCCGGGCGCTTCTTCAGCAACGAGGACACGCCAACGTCGGAAGGCGTCGCAGTCGTGAATCCCGCCTTCGCCCGTGAGTACGCGCCCAATAAACATGACTGGAATTTTCTCCTCGGCATGACCGTCTGGAATCTCCGCAAGGGCATGCCCGCGAAAATCGTCGGCGTCCTCGACGAGGAGCGTCAGAAAACCGTCGCCCAGCCCTCACAACCCGAAGTCGAAGTCTGCCTCTGCCAGATCACGCAGGCCAGCGGAATCTATGGCCCGTCCACGATCGCCATGGATCTCGCCATCCGTACCCAGCGTCCAACCAGCCAGATGATTCCGGAGCTGCGAGGACTGCTGAAGCAGGCAAGCCCGGAGCTGGAAAACTCCACGATCACCACCATGGACCAGATCGTCGAGGATTCCTTCGGCAGCCAGCGTCTTGCCGCCCATCTGCTGGAAGTCTTCGGCGCATCGGCCCTGCTCCTGTGCGTGGCCGGCCTCTACGGCCTGCTCGCGTACGTCGTCACGCAGCGCACCCGCGAGCTCGGTGTCCGCATCGCCCTGGGCGCGCAACGAGGCAATCTGCTGTGGCTCGTCCTGCGCCAGGCAGGAGCCATGCTGCTGATCGGCGTTGCCGTGGGTCTGGGCCTTGCCTGGACCTCAGGCCGGCTGGTGGGGGGATTCCTCTACGGTGTCAAGCCTCACGACGGATGGACCCTCGCCGCGGCAGCCGGAGTGCTCTTTGTGAGCGGAATGATCGCCGCATACCTGCCCGCACGGCGCGCAGCATCGGTCGATCCCATGGTGGCCCTGCGCGCCGAATAACAGATGAAGCGGTCAGCTGGCCGCTTCATCCCTGACGGTCTCACTCCTGACCGCTCCACGTCTCACTTGGTCCGCGTCGGCGACGTCTCCTTCAGCGTTGCCAGCAGCTTGTCCGCTGCGGCCGGCGCATGTCCGCTCCCTTCGAAAATTTCCCGCCCCGTGATCGACTTGCCGTAGATCTTCTCGTTCGCGCCTGAGTCCGGCCCCAGCGACGTTCCCGAAAGCGAGATGCCCGCGAAGACACCCTGCGAACGCGAGTAGGAAAGCATCTCCGCACTCAGCGACCCGTTGGTGGAAGCCTCCGCGGTGCGCCCCACAGGACCCGCTGCGACGCTGGCGTCGGAGCCCAGCTTGGCTTTGCCATTCATCACGCGCCGCGCGCCCTGGTCGTTCATCACGAGCACGACGAAGTCCGTGGCCTCGCCGCCGATCTGAAGTCCGAGGCTGCCGCCGCTCGACTGCATCATGATCGGCGCACTCCACTCTCCGTCGAAACCGTCGCCCTTGCGGCACGTCATAATACCGCGCCCGTACTGCGCGGCCACGATGAAACCGCCCTTTTTGACCGACGGCAGAACGATCACGCAGTACGCCTTGTTCAGCAGGTCGTGCGAAATTCCACTCGGACTGTCGAGCAGTTCCTTCAGCACGTCGCCCGACGCCGTGATGCGGGCAGTTTCGGCATCCTCATCGGCAGCACGAGCGAGCACAGGGGTCAGCAGGCAAACAAGTGTAACGGCGGCGGTGGCAATGGACTGCAGGTGGTAGCGATGCTGGATCATGACGTTCTCCTTTTGCAGGTGCGAGTCCCTCTCAGAGAAGCCGAGCCGGGACCGGACTGCAGATGAATACGATGAAGAGCCTGGGTTTACGAGTTTGATCGACAACTTTGATCTGCGCGTTCGATCCTACTCCGTTTCTGTTTCCGCGAGGTTGCGTCACAGCTGCACACAACTTTGATGATGTGCCACGTCCGCTCGTCGCAGTCCGTCGAAGGGAGCCGAATCCGCGCGCCAGCGAAAAGGTCGCGCTCCCCACTCCTCAACCGCCGGCGAGATCCCTCGCGAATTCGTGCAGCGGCATTCCGTAAAAGTCCTGTACGCGCCCGGTCGATTTGTAACCGTAGTTGCGATAAAAGCGCACGGCGCGCTCCAGCGGCGCCGTGCTGTCGAGTGTCACGCGACGGCATCCATGCGAGAGCAGCAGAGATTCAGCCGCCTCGAGCAGCAGCTGTGCAACGCCCCGGCCCTGCCACGCGCTCCTCACCGCCATGCCTCGCAGATGGCCCTCGTCGCCGTCGACCCCTGCCGCAATCGTTCCCGCAATGCCTTCCTCCGGCACGACAGCAACAAGAATCGTCATCGTCTCAAAGCGCGCAGCCAAACTTGCCTGAGTCAGGACCGTGTCGGCGAAGGCGCCCGGCGTGTATGCCTCCCGATACGGCGCAAATGCCTCCTCAAGACACGCGAGGATCGCCGTCGAATCTTTCCTGGTTGCCGCTCGAACCGTGCAGGGGGCCATCATCGGCGTCGAATCACGCGCGCTCTGCGGGCCCCTGCGCCATCTCGTCCAGGATCGCGCGTGCCGCAGCAACCGCGTCGGCCGCCTGTGTGATCGGGCGCCCAACCACCAGGTAGCTTGCCCCGGCTGCCAGCGCAGCAGCAGGTGTCGCGGTGCGTTTCTGGTCGCCCGTCGCAGCGCCCGCCGGACGGATGCCGGGAATGACCAGTGTCCCGGAAGGAAATCGGTGGCGCAGAACCGAGGCTTCCTCAGGACTGGCAACGAACCCCGTGATCCCCGCCTCCGCCGCTGTATCGGCAAGCCGCAGCACCAGCGTCTCGGGTGAGTGATCGATACCGACAGCGGAGAGCTGCAGCTGATCCATGCTGGTCAGCACCGTTACCGCGAGAAGTTGCGGCGGATCAGGCAGGCATGCGGCGGCCTCGGCCGCCGCTTCCAGCATCGCCGGTCCGCCCGCGGCATGCACAGTCAGAAGCTGCGCCCCGCCCGCCGCTGCCGAGCGCACCGCCCCGGCCACCGTGTTCGGAATGTCGTGAAACTTCAGATCGAGGAAGACAGAAAATCCGCGCCGGCGCAGCTCATCGACAATTCTGTTTCCCTCGGCCAGATAGAGTTCGAGCCCGACTTTGAACCAGCGGCAAAGGCCCTGCAGCCGGTCGGCCAGCTCCAGAGCAGGAGCGGCGCCTGGGAAATCGAGGGCAACAATCAGTCGGGAATCCATCTGTTCCAGCCTACAGGGTGCAGCCATCGCGAACCAGGCAACGGCCCTGCCTCGTCTCGATCTCGTCGCCCAGGTGAATGACGAGGAATCGCATCACGCCTTTTCCAGGATTGGGAACAACCGCAGCAGGTATGCCGGATTGGGACAGCTCTCCCGCAGCAGTGATGAATTTCGCTCAAGCCATCGTGGTTAAGGCCGATGATCCTTCCGGCAGGTTCTCCGCCTACAGATTCCATGGCGCGCAGGGCCGGCGGCGATTCAGCGAAGAGAGGATCTCATGCGCAGCAGAATGCGGTGGACTTTGGCGATCATGCTGTTCCTGATCGTGTGCGTGGTCAGCGGATGCAAGGTAGGCTCCAGCGCCGGCGACGCCGTCGTCACCCAGACCGACAATGGAGCGATTCCGGACAACAGCATCAGCGGAACGGTGACCCTCAACGGAAGCCCGCTGCCCGGCGCGAAGATCACCCTCTTCATGGCGAATGACAATACTGTGGTCCAGACCGCTACCACCGACGCCAGCGGGAACTACAGCTTTACCGGAATATCGGCAACAGGCAACGTCCCTGGCGAGTACCAGTTCTGGGCCGAGAAAGCTGGATACGGCTTCTATCCCAGCGTCGGCAGCGGCGCGATCGTGAAGCGCTGGGACTTCACCGGCCAGTTCCAGGGCAACGGCGTCACCGACACCGGGATCTACTTCACCATCATTGACTACATTTCTCTGCCCCATGCCCCACTCACGGGCGCGAATTTTGCCGCCTATAACGGTGCGGCGCCGCGTGTAGAGCTGGCAGCCACGGGACAGACCGAAAGCTATGCGCCCGGCGACGATGGCGCATTGCACAAAGGAGCCCCCTGGGCCGCCTCGCGCTTCACCGACAATGGCGACGGCAGCGTCACCGACATAGTGACCGGCCTGGTGTGGACGAAAGATGCCGGGTGCCTGCCAGCCGCCGCCTGGGCCGCAGCCATCACCGAAGTCAGCGCCCTCGCCTCCGGCTCCTGCGGCCTGATCGACAATTCCAAAGCCGGCGACTGGCGCCTGCCGAACCTGAACGAACTCGAAAGCCTCGTCGACGTCTCCGCCGCGCATCCGGCGCTCACTCCAGGCAATCCGTTCCCGCATGTCTCGAACGGTAGCTACTGGTCTTCCACCAGCTATTTCGGCGGGCAGAAGGGATCCCCCCTGGCGTGGGCGATTCGGATGGACGATGGCCGCTACATCAACGACCCCAACGGCATCCTGAACGCGAAAACCGCCACGAACAACGTGTGGGCTGTGCGCGGCTTGGGCAGTGGCGGTGCGGTGCATCTGGCTGCCACCGGCTATTACGACGAACCGGGTCAGGTCGTGAAGGGCGACGACGGCGACATCCAGGCCGGTCTCGGCCTCGTGTACCCGCGCTTCATCGACAACGGCGACGGCACTCTGACCGACACCATGACCGGCCTGCTGTGGATGAAAGCCGCCGACTGCATCGACGCGACCTGGGCCAGCGCGGTGGCTGCCGTGCAGTCCCTGGGCAACGGGATCTGCGGCCTGACCGACGGGTCGAAGCCGGGCGACTGGAGAATGCCGAACCGCAACGAGATGCAGAGCCTCCAGGATCGCATGGTCAACAACGAGGCCGATTTTATGAATGCCTCCTACGTGTGGAAGAGCGACGCCGCCTTTTACCGCGGCCCCATCTTCTCCAACTTCCACGGATACGAGTACTACTGGACCTCGTCGACCGACGCCGCCGATCCCAGCGAAGCGTGGACCGTGTTCAGTTGCGATTTCGGCGTCTACGACATCGCGAAAAGCAACGCAGGGTACACGCTCGCCGTCCGCGACCGCCATTAGGAGGAAACCCGAAAAGCGCTCCCCTGCACTGCGGTAATTCGAACAGGCAGTTCCGTGGGATACCGCTTCCGAAAGTGACAGACAACAGCCACCTTAACAGAAAGGTAATTACCCGAAAGGGCAATCCTGTTTTGTTACCGAAGGGCTTCTAATGGCCACTGAAGACGGGGCCGAAGCACCAACGAGGGGACAACTTCTGTGAAGCCCATGGAAAACGCGATCGAATCGCGCCTGAACTTTATTCGAGCGGGAGGCCGCGGCAATGAGCCGGTGGCCCCGCCGATGGTAAATGTCGGGATACCCAGCATTACACGCGCTCCTGCAAAACCCGGCGATCCTGCCGACCGCTCAGCCGCCACTGATTCTCCTTCCGGCACGAGTGAGATCGGCCTCCAGGCCATCGAGCCCCTTGCTCCCGATCAGCGCCCGCGTACTGCTGCCGAACTCGGCATCCGTCAGTCGATCGTCGAAGACCTCGCGCTCAAGACGCTCTACATGGGCGGAACCATGTCCACCCGCGAGATGGCGCGTCAGATGCGCGTCAGCGTCAACGTCGCCGACGAGCTGGTCAACAAGATGCGCGCCGGCCAGCTGTGTCAGGTCACCGGGATGACCGCTAACCTCGCCACCGTCGCCCTGACCGATCAGGGGCGCAAGCGCGGCATAGAGTTGATGGCCCTCAGCCAGTACGTCGGTCCCGCGCCCGTGTCGATCGAGAGCTACGTCCACCAGGTTCGCAAGCAAAGCGTTCGCAAAATGGTCGTTCGCAAAGCAGACGTCGAGCGCGCCTTCGGCGATCTGGTCATCGACCCCAAAGTCCTGGGCCAGATCGGCACCGGCCTCAACTCCGGCGCTTCCATCTTCGTCCACGGACCGGCAGGCGTGGGTAAAACCGCCATCGCCGAAACCATGTCACGCGTCCTCGCCGAAGACGATGTCTGGATTCCCTATGCCGTCGAGGTCGACGGCCAGCTGATCGTCGTCTACGATCCGATGATCCACAAGCACATCGACAACCCGCAGTTCGACAACTGCGACGAACGCTGGGTCCGCTGCCAGCGGCCCTCGGTCCTCGTTGGCGGCGAGCTCACCATCGACATGCTCGACCTCCAGTTCAACGCCACCACCAAGTTCTACAGCGGCCCCGTGCAGATGAAGGCCAACAACGGCGTCCTCATCATGGACGATTTCGGCCGCCAGCGCGTCCGCCCTGAAGACCTCCTCAACCGCTGGGTGGTGCCGCTTGATCGCGGCATTGACTTCCTCACCATGGCCGGCGGCCGCAAAATCGAAATCCCCTTCGAGATGCTGGTCGTCTTCTCCACCAACCTCGACCCCGCCGATCTGGTCGACGCCGCCTTCCTGCGGCGCATGCAAACGAAGATTCGCGTCGACACCGCCACCGACGACCAGTTCCGCCAGATCTTCCACCGCGTCGCCGCGCGCCGCAATCTCAGCGTCGACGAGGGCGCTCTCGATGACCTCATCCGTGCCATTCGCGAAGGCCTCCGTCAGGAACTGCGCGCCTGCCAGCCCCGCGACCTGGTCAACCAGGTCTGCTGGGCGGCCCAGTACGAAGATCGCCGTCCGATCCTCGACCGCGCCTCCCTGTTCGGCGCCATGGAAGCCTACTTCCTCATGCCGAAGAGCTAGCGCGCTGATGCGCCGAACACGGCTCCGGAACTAAAATCAGCACAGATGCGCCCGGTTTGCGGTATCGTTTGCGCCATCGCTGTGCTGTTTTGTTGTTCCGTTGCGTGTCCGCAATCGCAGGACGCGTCGCCCGCCACTCTCACCGTCCGCACTTCGCTGGTCGAAGTACCCGTGCTCATCAAAACAAAATCCGGCGAGCCGGTCTTCGCGCTCAACGCCGCCGACTTCAGCATCGCCGACAACGGTGTACCCCAGTCGATCCGCCTCGAGCAGGACACCGACCGTCAGCCCCTCGCGCTCGCGCTGGTTGTCGAAACCGGCGGAGCCGGCGCTCACCACCTCGCCGATTACGAAGCCCTCGACGCTGTCCTCGATGCGCTGGTCGGCAACATCGAGCATCGCGTCGCCCTCGTCGGCTTCGACAGCGAACCTCACCTCCTCCAGGGATTCACCCACAACACTGCCGACGTATCCGACCGCCTCTCCCGCCTCAATCCCGGCGACGAAGGCGCTGCGATTCTCGATGGAGTAGCCAAAGCCGTCGAGCAACTTGAAGCCCAGCCCCCGCAATTTCGCCGCGCCATTCTGCTTCTGAGCGAGACCCGCGACCAGAGCAGCCAAACCACGCTGAACGAAGCGCTGCGCATGATCAGCGACGCCAACATCACCATGTACAGTTTCGGATTCTCGAGCACCGGCGCCGCCGTCTCACGCGAGGCGTCGAAGTTCAACCGCGGTGACGAGCCTGGGCCGGCCCATGGCTGCTTCAGCCGCGACGGCACAGACCCGGTCGGCATGGCCGAGTATCAGGGCCACTACAGCAAGCAGGTGCTCGACTGCATCAGCGAACTCGCACCGCCGCTGCGCTTCGCCACCATGGCGTGGATCGCCGCAGCCGGCGGTCTGCGTAAAAACACGGCCGAGTCCATTGCCGGCCTCACCGGCGGCGAGTTCTTCCACTTCCACAACGCGAAGGATCTGAAGGAGGGCCTGGTCCGCATCGCCAACGACGTGCCCAACTACTACGTCCTCAGCTTTCGCCCGACGTCGCCCTCGCCCGGCCTGCACGCGCTCCGTGTAGAACTGAAGAGCAACCGCGACCTCGTCATGCACGCGCGTACCCAGTATTGGGTCGACGAGGCGTCAGATTAAAGTCATGCGCTCTCACCGCTACACCTTCACCATCGCGCTTACCGGCATCAGCCGGTTGCTCCTCGCGCGCGACTGGCTCACCGGCCGGATGCACCGCGCCAGCGACAGGCCTCTTCCACCCGACATCGCCGTCGAGAGCCACCAGATCCCCAGTGGCAAGAATCGCCTGGACGGGGTGTGGGTACGCCCGACCCAAATCCCGGTGCGCGCCACGGTCCTGGTCTGCCACGGCATCGGCGAAACCGTCGAGCACTGGCTCGGCGTCCAGGAACTGCTCGCCGCTCACGGCGCCGCTTCCCTGGTCTTCGACTACTCCGGATACGGCCGCAGCCCCGGCCGCATCGACGCCGCCCAGTGCGAGGCCGACTCCATCGCCGCCTTTGAATACCTCGAGCGCCTCGTGCCGGGCTCCGAGATCGCCATCCTCGGCTTCTCGCTCGGCAGCGGCATCGCGGCAGCCATCACCAGCCGCGTACGCGCCAGCCGTCTCGTACTCTGCGCGGGATTCACGTCCTTCCGGGCTGCAGCGCATTCTCTCGGCATACCCCGCGGCCTCGGTCCCTTCGTTCCGCCCCTCTGGCACGTCGAGCAGGCACTCAGAGACTGCCTGCTCCCTGTACTCGTCGTCCATGGCGAGAAAGACCGCTTGTTCCCGGTCAGGATGGCAGCCGAGCTTGCCGAGTGCTGCCATGCGGAGACGATCATCGTTCCCGAGATGGGACACGCCGAGCCCTACAATCGCCCCCAAACCGCCTACTGGGGGCCGATTGTCGACTGGATCGAGAGCAACCACCTGCCCTGTCCGAAAGACTCAGCGGACCCCAGTCTGGAGCCAATGCGCTAAAAACAGCACAAGGCTTGCTCCACCCTGAACCGGGTGGCAGGCTGGGATCCGGAAACCTGGAAGAGTGCGTCGGTTCTAGCGCGACGCTTCGAGGCCGGCAGGCATCAGGAGCTGGGCCAGCTCATCCTTCGGCCCAATCAGCTCTACTTTCACCGGTGCCAGTCCATTGTCGCGAAAATCGAGAACGTCGGCGGCCGCCCGGGAGAGATCGATCACGCGATCTTCCGGCACAGGACCGCGGTCATTCACGGTCACAATCACCGACTTGTGGTTCCGCAGATTGGTCACGCGCAGCACCGATCCGAGGGGCAGGGTGCGATGCGCAGCCGTCAGCTGATGCGGATCGAACGGCTCGCCGCTCGCCGTGGTGCGGCCCTCAAAAAACTTGCCGTACCAGGAGGCCACGCCGAGCTGGTACCAGTGATGATGGCTCACAATGATCTGGGGGTTAAGATGTGTGGCCGGAGAAGCGGCCTGCGCGCCGGCAACCACTAAAAGAGTGGCAAGAACTGCGCCGGCAAAAGTCCATATTCGATGGGGGTGAGTGCCGTTATCTGATCGTTCGATAGCGTTCATACTCCTCCTCCTGAAATTGTAGGAATCAAGCGCCTGTAAGTCAAACCAACAGAATGATTTAACTCGCCAGAACACTTGCGTACTTCCTGCATTTGTGGTAGTCCGGAAAGCGGATTTTTCTACCAAAAAAGCAGCGGTCTTTTCTCCGGGAGCCTTGCGTCGAACGGACCGAATGAAAAGACCTGAAAAGTACGATGACGATTTACGGCAGCGTGCTGCCAGCGGTATGAATATGGGAAGCCATTTTGCTCGCCAACTCTAATGATGTCAAGCAGATGCCCGAGTCGGCATTAACGCCCGCAGTACTTACCATCGCGGGTTACGACCCCTCCTCCGGAGCCGGCGTCACGGCCGACCTCGAAGTCTTTCGAAATCATGGTGTTCTGGGCGTTTCGGCCGTTACAGCGCTGACCATCCAGGCTCGCAGCGGTGTCCGGCGCGTCGAGCCCGTTCATCCAGCTTTGTTGTTGGAAACACTGGAGTTGCTGTCGAACCAGGTAGAAATTACCGGCGTAAAGATCGGCATGCTGGCCAGGGTCGAACTGGCAGCCACGGTGACTAAATTTCTTTCGAGTTCCCGAATTCCCCGCGAGCGCGTCGTTCTGGACCCGGTGATCCGCTCGACCTCGGGTGCGGAACTGCTGGATCCGGAAGGAGTTCGGCTTCTTTGCGACGAGTTGTTACCGCGGGTAGGGTGGGTTACTCCCAACGTCGACGAGGCCGCAGTTCTGGCCGAAAAAGAGACATCTGACCGCGAAAATGTGCCGGAACTGGCTCGACGGATCGCCAAAATGGGCGCCCCCGGCCTCAACGTTGTCGTCACCGGCGGCCATCTCGATCCTCCCGACGATTTCCTGCTCGAAGCCGGCGGCGTCGAAACCTGGCTTCCTGGAACCCGCGTTGAAGCGACCTCTCCCCACGGAACCCATGGCACCGGTTGTGTCTTCTCCTCGGCCCTCCTCTGCCGTCTCGTTCTTGGCGATGCTCCGGTCGACGCCGTACGCGGAGCGAAGGAGGCCGTCGTGCGGCGATTGCTCGACCGGCCAACCGGCGGCAGCCGATAATTTCCGCGCAAGAAGCGGCTTGCCGGCGCGTTCTAAAGAAAGAGAGGTCCCGGATGAAACTCCTGTTTGGTGTCATTCTGTTGTTGCTGAGCAGCTATCCTGCACTGGCAGCGATGCCCGCGTCAGTCAGCCCAACCGATCAGGCCGAAGTCACCAACGGCAACAACGCCTTCGCCGTCGACCTCTACGGCCATCTGCGCCATCAGAACGGCAACCTCTTTTTCTCGCCCGCGAGCATCTCCACCGCGTTCGCCATGGCCGACGCCGGAGCCCGCGGCCAAACCGCCGCCGAAATGGCAAGCGTCTTCCACTTCACGCTGCCGCAAGACCGCCTCCATCCTGCCATGGGAGCCCTGCTCTCCGGCATGAACGCCCCGCACCAGGGCTATGAGCTGCGCGTTGCCGACGCGCTCTGGGCGCAGCAGGACGCCCACTTTCTGCCCGCCTACCTCGCCCTCGTCCAAAACAACTACGGCGCCGGCTTCCATCGCGTCGACTTCAAAACCGAGCCCGAAGCCGTGCGCGGCAACATCAACCACTGGGTTGAGCAGCAGACGAACAACCGGATCCAGAACCTCATCGGTCCCGGCGTGCTCACGCCCCTCACCCGCCTCGTTCTCACCAACGCCATCTACTTCAAAGGAACGTGGCAGCATCCATTCGAGAAGTCTGCCACCGAGGACGGCGAGTTTCATCTCTCCTCATCCGAGACCGCTACCGTGCCGCTCATGCATCGCACCGGTGCCGGCTATCGGTACTACGATGGGGGCGCTTTTCAGGAACTCGAAATGCCCTACCAGGGCGACGACCTCGCCATGGTCGTCCTGCTGCCCAGGCAAAATGGCGCTCTGCCCGCGCTCGAGCAGCAGTTCACAGCCACGGCCGCTCACGACTGGATGGAGAGGCTCGAACCCATCGACAAAGTCATCCTGACCTTCCCGCGCTTCACCATGACGCAGCAGTTCGAACTGAGCGGCACACTGGCCTCGATGGGCATGCCGCAGGCCTTCAGCCCCTCCGCCGACTTCTCCGGCATGACCGGCAAGCCGGACTTCCGGATCTCGGCCGCGATCCACAAGGCCTTCATCGACGTCAACGAACAGGGCACCGAAGCCGCCGCAGCAACATCGATCACCATGCGAGCCGCGGCTATGCGCATGCCCGCTCCCGAGCCCCCATCGATCGTCTTTCGCGCCGACCACCCGTTCCTCTTCATGATCCGCGAGACCAAATCCGGCGCGATCCTCTTCATGGGCCGTGTCGAAGATCCCAGAACTTAAGTAGCGGCCGAAGAGCCCGTCGTCCGTGTCCTCTGTCGTGAAGGATTTGTTCCCCCGTCTCGGCTGCGGTTAAAAAAATTCACAAACACATGTGTGATCGATCGCACAACCGCGCCGATACCAGTCGTGTGATCCTCGGAAACATCCCCAAAGATGCGGCCAGTCCTGGGACACAGAGGAGGTTTTATGGCGAGGTGCCCGCGTTGTCTGAATCCGATGGACGAAAACCGTAACTGCATCGACGCGCGCTGCGCGGATCGCGTCGAAGGAAGTTCCTTACGGCCGTTGTCCGCGATCTTCGCGCTGGTCGGCATCCCGCACCTCGCCCTGTTTTGGCGCCTGGGCGTGCCCGGCGCCGAACCCTCCATGCCGGCCATGTTTTGGTTCTTTGTCGCCGTCTGCTGGCTCTTCGTGAACAGCGCGGCGACCATCGCCATCTACGCAGCCTACGTGCTCGCCTTTGAACTGGATCCGCCGGAGTTCACCGCGTGGCTGCGTCGCGGCGTCGCCATCCTCCGCGCCATCGCGCAGGGCAACGACCTGCCGGCGAAGCCTAAATCGTCGTCCAGTCGAGGATGACCTTGCCCGTCTCGCCGCCGATCATCGCCTCGAATCCTTTCTCGTAGTCCCTGTAGCTGAGGCGGTGCGTGATCACCGGCGAAATATCGACGCCGGAGGTCACCAGCACGGACATCTTGTACCAGGTCTCATACATCTCGCGCCCGTAGATGCCGCGCACCGTGAGCATGTTGAAGATGATCTTGCGCCAGTCGGTCTGCATCGGCTTGGCAGGAATCCCCAGCACCGCAATCCGTCCCCCGTGGCACATGTTGTCGATCATCTCCGCAAACGCCACCGGGCTGCCCGACATCTCGAGGCCTACGTCGAACCCCTCCTGCATTCCCAGGTGCTTCTGCACCTGCGCCACCGGTGTCTCTCGCGGATCAACCGCCAGCGTCGCGCCCATCTTGCGCGCCAGATTCAGCCGGAACGGATTCAGATCCGTCGCCACCACATAGCGCGCACCCGCGTGCCGCACAATCGGGATCGCCATCAACCCAATCGGCCCCGCTCCGGAGATCAGCACATCCTCTCCCAGCACCGGAAACGCCAGCGCCGTGTGCACCGCATTGCCGAAGGGATCGAAGATCGCCGCAATCTCCTCGGAAACTCCGGCATGATGCCGCCAGATATTCGTCATCGGCAGCGTGATGTACTCGGCAAACGCGCCTGGCCGGTTCACGCCCACCCCTGACGTGTAGGCGCAGAGATGTCTCCGCCCGGCGAGACAGTTGCGACAACGCCCACACGTGACGTGCCCCTCACCCGACACCAGATCGCCCACGCGAAAATCCGACACGTTCGACCCGACCGCCGCGATCTCTCCCACGAACTCGTGACCGATGACCATCGGCACCGGGATGGTCTGCTGCGCCCACTCGTCCCACTGATAAATGTGGACGTCAGTGCCGCAAATCCCGGTGCGGCGCACGCGGATCAGAACATCGTTGATGCCGTATTCGGGCTCCGGCACATCCTCCAGCCACAACCCGCGCTCGGCGCGCGCCTTCACCAATGCTCGCATCTCTCTCCTGCCAGACCCGACTTCGGTCCCGTCGTTGCCTTGCTACTTCGCAATCGCCTCCAGCACTGATGCCGCTTTCCCGATCGCTCCCGTCAGCACCGTCATTTGTGCCTGAGCCCGTGACAAATCCTTCGCGTCGATCGCCTCATTCACGCCCGGAATCACCACCGCTGCGTATCCCGTATATTCTCCGGGCGCGTAAATGGTGTGCCTGAACCACGGCCGGTTCGGCAACCCCTGCTCATAGAGAAAGCCTTCCTCCACCGCGCGAAGCTGTGCGTTCAGGCCGGCGAGTTGCTGTGCCGAGTCCGACGTGGCCGCCTGCTGCCGTGCCCGCACTTTCTCCGCCAGCTGCGTGAACTTCTCCGCGGCCGCCCTGGCCTGGCTGAAGTCGAGCCCGCTCACGCCCTCGTCGGCCGCCTTCTTCTGCGCCGCATCCAGATACGCGGAGATCGCCTGTCCATACGTCACGTAGTCGTAGGGCAGCACATCGGCGTCGGCCATGTGCAGCACCTCCAGGCCAAACACCCGCGCCATCTCCTGCTCGTAGACGAACGTCGGATCGGCGTTCATCGTGAACCATGCATAGTTGTCGAAGACCGAGTGGTACACCCCATACGGCCCGCCCGAACCGACATCGGTCGAAGGCACGCCGAGGTGCTGGATAAACGGCGTGAAGTCCGAACCCGAGCCCAGATCGCCGACGCGCACATCGTTGCCGATGTTGGCCGTCTCCTGGCTGGTATGTTCCTGCACTCCGAGCCGGCGCCGCGTGGCCGTGTCGGCCTGCGATTTCTTCCACTGGTCGTACACGGTGCCGCCTTTCGGGCTGGGCACATCTTTCGTGACATTGCGGATAAAATCCTTCAGCGAAGGAACCG
>Ga0335073_10007633_pt1 | contig 15185 bp, 13 predicted proteins | sample Lox_Sample_22_FD_207093 | JGI IMG/M metagenome (GOLD analysis project Ga0335073, IMG submission 207093) | Soil microbial communities from Loxahatchee National Wildlife Refuge, Florida, United States - Lox_Sample_2.2 | ecosystem: Environmental > Terrestrial > Soil > Wetlands | place: USA... | reverse complement strand
TCGAACCAAAAATCGGCGGTGGCGACGGCAGCTTCGGTCATCAGGCCCTGTCCGTGCCAGGGAAGGCCGAGCCAGAAGCCGCGGTTGTCCGCGTCGCCCCGGATGAGACCGATGGCGCCGATGAGCTGGGCTGGTGCGGATTTCAGACGCAGGGTCCAGTGCCACTCATCCCCGCGGGCGACGGCAGGGAGGGCGACGTCGCGATAGTAGCTGAGGGCGCCGCCGGAAGGGTAAGGCCAGGGCACGATGGCGTTCAGATAGCGGACAATCTCCCAGTGAGGAAAGAGCCGCTGGGCGGCATCCGCGTCGGCGAGCTCGAGCGGGCACAGGACCAGCCGCGGAGTTTCCAGCACGGGTGGCATGGACCCAGCGTAGGCCGGATACGCCGGATGCGGCAAACACAGGGTGCGATTACTGCGGAGGCGCACCGCCGGACGGAGCAACGTCCTTTTGCTCGTCGGGCTTGAGGCTGCCGCAATCGGAATTCACAAACTTCGACTTGATGGTGGTGTTGACCGACATGCCCTGAGGCATGTTGGGACCGCTCATGGTGGTGGTCGTGGAGCCGTGCATGCTTTCATCGCTGTCGAAGTTCATCTCGATGTGCATGTTGGTTGTAATAGCCGGCTGGGCGGCAGTGGAGCACTGCACGTCGAAGGCGACGTGATGGACATCCTGCTGCATGTTGGACGTGGAGCAGCTCAGTCCGCCCGTATTCGAGTGAGACTGCATCTGCTGCAGGGAGTTTCTCCAGGTATTGGGAGTGAAGCAGGACTGCTTCACGATGGTGCGCGTCGAGTCCACGCCGTTGGGCATGCCGGACATCTGCACGGTGACCTGGTGCTCCCACAATCCCATTTTGAGAGGCGGCGAGGTTTGAGCGGAGACACCGGCGGCGAAGGCAATCACCAGGATTGACGCGGGACATACGGTATGCAGTTTCATGAAGAGGCGCCCTGGGCGAGATTTCCGTGCACGGCGGCAAGGACCGCAGCGGTGAGCAGGGTTATAGCACAGGGTGGGACAGCATGGCCATGAGAAACGTGTGAACGCCGCCCCGGACAGGGGACGCGTCAGGCAGAGGCGGAGGCTTCGACGGCGAGCGGCAGCAGGGCTGCGCCGAGGATTCCGGCGTCGGCAACTTCGGCAGCGCAGATGTGCGTCTTGCCCGGCTCGAAGACATTGGGATCGGCGGCCATGGACATGCGGTAGACGTAGCTCATCTCGCGGACGGTAGCGAACATGCGCGGGGCAAAGAGCGGCCATGCGGCAACCACGCCGCCGCAGAGGACGTAGAGCGGGAGGTCGAGGGCGTTCACCAGGTTGGCGAGGGAGAGGCCGAGAGCGCGGCCCACCTCGTCGAAGACCTGGACCGCCAGCGGATGGCCGGCAGAAGCCATGCCGGCCACCGCGGAGGAGGTCAGCGGCGCGGCAGCGCCATTGTCTTCCTGATCGGGGCTGCGCAACCCCAGCTCACGGGCGCGGCGGACGATGGCGGTTGCCGAAGCGTACATTTCGAGGCAGCCGCGCGCGCCGCATGGACAGGGCGGGCCGTTGGGATCGATGGGACCGTGGCCGGATTCGCCGGCTGCACCCTGCATGCCCTGCCAGATTTTGCGGTCGAGAATGATGCCGCAACCGACTCCCGTGCCGAGGGTCAGCGCAAGCAGCGAGTCGACGTTGCACGATTTGCCGGCGCCGAGGAGGAATTCGCCGTAGGCGGCGAGGTTGGCGTCAGAGTTGACGGCGACGGGGCGGCCGACGCGGCGCTCGAGCTCGGTGCGGAGATTGAGGCCGTCAAAACCAGGAAGATTCGGCGGATGGTGCAGGATGCCAGCAGGCAATTCCAGCGGCCCGGGGCTGCCGACGCCCACGCCGAGAAGCCGGCCGCTTTGGCGTTCGATGATCTGGCGGATCGAGGCGGCCATGTCGTCGAGCACGGGGTGCGGGCCGTCGTGGAGGCGCGTTGCGAGACTAATGAGATCGAGGCGCTCGCCTTCGGGGGTGACCGCAGCAATGCGGAGGTTGGTTCCTCCTAAATCGACCCCGATGCAGTAATCCATCATGGCGAGCGAAAGCTCATGATACGCGAGCGACAGGAAAGTTTCGAGGACCGATTGTGAACGATACCGGCAGCCGGGATTCCCTTATCATAGAAACCGGTCTCATCGGCTTAAGAGCGGCGATGCCGGAGATGAGCCGGCGCCCGGCTCTCCGGCATCCAAAGGATTACTCGGTCCGGGAAATTTCGTTCCATCACGACCACAACAAGGAGAGAGCTATGCAACGCACGGCGAGCGCCGTCTGGCGCGGAGGTTTGAAGGACGGCAAGGGCACGATTTCCAGCCAGAGCGGGGTTCTGAAGGAGACGCAGTATTCGTTCAGTACCCGCTTTGAGAGCGGGATCGGGACCAATCCCGAAGAGCTGATTGCGGCCGCGCACGCGGGGTGCTTCACCATGGCCCTGAGCGCGCAGCTGGGCAATGCCAGCCTGACGCCGGAATCGCTGGAAACCACGGCCGAGGTCAAATTCGAGAAGACCGACGACGGCTTTGCGATTACGGCCATCCACCTGACCACGCGGGCGAAGGTACCCGGCGCAAACGCCGACAGCTTTGAGAAAGCCGCGCAGAACGCCAAGAACGGCTGCCCGATCTCGAAGCTGTTCAAGGGCAACACGCAGATCACGCTGGACGCGAAGCTGGTGTAATGGAAGTCGACCACAGAGATCACAGAGAATCCTGAGAACACTATCTGCTGTCTCTGCGAACTCTGTGGTGGGATTTCACCCCGGTTGCCGCCGAACCCATGGAACCTGTCACCCACTTTCTGACCGGAGCGTGCCTTGGGCGCTCCGGCTTCAATCGCAAAACGGCGTATGCCACGCTGGCCATGACCCTGGCGGCGGAGGCGGCGGACCTCGACATCCTGTGGGGATTTCGAGGTCCAGTCGCCGAGCTGCAGCATCACCGCGGCATCACCCACGCGCTGATTTTCACGCCGGTCATCGGCCTGGCGGCGACGGGATTGGTGTGGCTGGTGCACCGCATGCGCCGGAAAGATCCGGTGATCGCGCCGCGATGGCTGCTGATCTGGCTCTTTGCCACGATTGCGGCGCTGAGCCATCCCCTGCTGGACTTCACGAACAACTACGGGACGCGGCCGTTCCTGCCCTTCAGTGCGCACTGGTACGCCTGGAGCATCGTCTTCATCTTCGATCCGTGGATGTTTCTGGCGCTCCTGCTGGCGCTGGTGATTCCCTCGATTCTCGGCCTGGCGGATCGCGAGATCGGCGCGCGGAAGAAGCCGTTTCGCGGCCGGACCTGGGCGATTGCCGCGCTGAGCTTCGTCCTGGTGTGGTGGGGGCTGCGCAATGCCGAGCACCTGCACGCGCTTCAGCTGGTGCGCACCGGCGACTACACCCGGGAGCCGCTGCTGCGCGCCGCCGCCGAGCCGCACATCGCCAGCCCCTTTGCGTGGCGGGTGATCATGGAGACGCAGGACTATTACCAGACGGCGGCAGTGAACACGCTGACCGACCAGGTAACGACTAACGACTATGCCGACCTGATCTACAAGACGCCGGTGACTCCGGCGGTGGACGCCGCGAAGCAGTCGTATCTGGGGAGGGTTTATCTGGACTGGTCGAAGTGGCCGGTCGTGGAAGATCGCGGGGCGGTAGCGGCGCCGGGGGCAGGCTTCGCGCCGCAGCCGGACTGGCACACGGTGGAATTTCAGGATCTGCGCTTCGGGTATGCGGCGGCCAACAGCGAAGGCGCACCTCCTCTGAGCGGATGGGTATATGTGGGACCGCAGAACGAGATCGAAGGGATGTTCATGAGCGGCCACGAACAGAAATGACGCCTTTCGCTTGACCGCGGGAGCGCGGGTCCGCAGAATGGGAACAGGCTCGATTCCAGGGCAGACGAGGGAACGATGGGCGCATATCTGCTGATACTTGTGGCGGTGGTGAGCCGCGTGGTGCCGCATCCGTGGATGAACTTTACCGCGGTGGGCGGAGGCCTGCTGTATTTCGGCGCGAAGCGGCCGCTGCGCGAGATGGTTTGGCCGGTGCTCGCGCTGATGGCTACGGATTTCTTTCTCACCGTCTTTGCCTACCACTACGCGTTCCATCCTGCAGACTACCTGGTAACCTGGGCCTGGTATGCCGGCGCCGTGGTGCTGGGGCGCGTGCTGCTGAGCCGGAAGGTGAACGTCACCCGCGTGATTGCCGGGCCGGTGCTGGCCGCGACGTCGTTCTTCGTGGCGAGCAACTTTGCGGTGTGGGCCGGGAGCGTGATGTATCCGCACACGCTGGCCGGGCTGGGCGTTTGCTATGTGGCGGCGCTTCCCTTCTACGGAAATGATCTGCTCTCGACGACGCTGGTGGTCGGGCTGGCGTTCGGGCTGCCGGCGCTGGCAAAGAGGATGGCGGAGCAACGGGCTCACGTAGCGCAGCCGTAGCCGCGAACTGAGACGCAACATGCAAGATGGCCACCCCGAGGGGTGGCCATCTTGTTTGGGCATAATCGCTACTTCGCCGCGAGTTGCCGCAGGACATACTGCAGGATGCCGCCGTTCTGGAAGTAGAGGATCTCCTGCGGGGTATCGATGCGAACGGTAGCTTCGAATTCCTTCGTCTTGCCGGATGAGTCGGTGGCGCGGACCTTCAGGGTCCTGCCGCCGGCAAATTTTACGTCGAGCAGAGCTTTGAGGCCGGGAAAGTCGTAAGCCTCTTCGCCGGTGATGCCGAGAGTTTCGACGTTCTCGCCCGCCTTGAACTGCAGCGGCAAAATGCCCATTCCGACGAGATTCGAGCGGTGAATGCGCTCGAAGCTCTCGGCTATGACAGCACGGACACCGAGCAGGCGCGGTCCCTTGGCCGCCCAGTCGCGCGACGATCCGGAGCCGTACTCCTTACCGGCGAGGATGACGAGCGGAGTGCCGCGCTCGGCATACTTCACCGAGGCGTCGAAGATGGACATCTGCTCGCCTTCCGGGAGCAGACGCGTCACGCCGCCCTCGGTGCCGGGAGCGAGCTTGTTGCGCAGGCGAACGTTGGCGAAGGTGCCCCGGACCATGACCTCGTGATTGCCACGGCGCGAGCCGTAGGAATTGAAATCCGCGGGCTTGACCCCGTGCTCGGTGAGGTACTTGCCGGCCGTGCCGTTCAGTTTGATCGATCCCGCTGGGGAGATGTGGTCGGTGGTGACGCTGTCGCCGAGGACGGCGAGCACGCGGGCGCCGGTGATTTCCTTCACGGGGGCGGGTTGTGCGGGCATGCCGTCGAAATACGGCGCCTTGCGGATGTAGGTGGAATCGAGCTCCCACTGGTAGACGTCGCCGGTGGGAAAGCTGAGCTTCTGCCAGTTGGCGTCGCCGTGGGTGACCGTCGCGTACTCCTTCGTGAAGCTGTCGGAGCTGATTGCGGAGGCGATGACGCTGGAGACTTCCTGCTGGGAAGGCCAGATGTCTTTGAGGAAGACAGGCTGGCCGGATTTGTCCTTGCCGATGGGGTCCTTATCGAAGTCATGGTCGATGCGGCCGGCCAGGGCATAGGCGACGACCAGCGGCGGAGACATGAGGTAGTTGGCGCGGACCTCGGAGTTGATGCGGCCCTCGAAGTTGCGATTGCCGCTGAGCACGCTGACGGCCACGAGCGAGTGCTGCTCGATGGTCTTCGAGATGTCCTCGGGCAGCGGCCCGGAATTGCCGATGCAGGTGGTGCAGCCGTAGCCGACGGTGTTGAAGCGGAGTTTGTCGAGCCACTGGGTGAGGCCGGATTTCTCGTAGTAGTCGGTGACTACGCGCGAGCCGGGAGCGAGCGAAGTCTTGACCCATGGCGGAACACTGAGGCCCTTCTCGACGGCCTTCTTCGCCAGCAGGCCAGCGGCGACCATCACCGATGGATTGGAGGTGTTGGTGCAGCTGGTGATGGCGGCGATGACGATGGAGCCGTGATCGAGGTAAGGCTCGACGTCGACGCCGAAGCGTTCCTTCACAGTGTGCGCGATGTGGCCGTTGCCGGCGGGCTCGGGGGACGCGTGCGTGGACTGGACGTTGCCGTTGGCCGCGGCGTGGCCGCCTTCGCCTTCCCAACGAATGGCCTGGCGCTGGCCGACCTTGTCGGCGTTCGGACCGAGCAGCGAAGGAAGCTGCTTTTTGAAGCTGGCGCCGGCTTCGCGGAGCAAAACGCGATCCTGCGGGCGCTTCGGTCCGGCCACGCTGGGCTCGACCTGAGCGAGGTCGAGAGCGATGGTCTGCGAGTACTCGGCTTCGGGCGAGTCGGCGGTGTGGAAGAGTCCCTGCTCTTTGAAGTAAGCCTCGACCAGCGCGATCTGCTCGTCGCTGCGGCCCGTCAGGCGCAAATAGCGGAGGGTTTCCGCATCGACGGGGAAGAGACCGCAGGTGGCGCCGTATTCGGGAGCCATGTTGCCGATGGTGGCGCGGTCGGCGAGGGGCAACTCGGCGATGCCGGGGCCGTAGAACTCGACGAATTTTCCGACGACACCGAGCTTGCGCAGCACCTCGGTGACGGTGAGGACGAGATCAGTCGCGGTCGCGCCTTCGCGCAGCTTGCCGGTAAGCCTGAAGCCGACGACCTGCGGAACGAGCATGGAGACAGGCTGGCCGAGCATGGCTGCCTCAGCCTCGATGCCGCCCACGCCCCAGCCGAGCACGCCGAGGCCGTTGATCATTGTGGTGTGGGAGTCGGTGCCGACGAGGGTGTCGGGGTAGGCGCGAGGCTTTTTGTCCGCGGTGGTGAAGACGACGCGCGCCAGGTGTTCGAGATTCACCTGGTGGCAGATGCCCATGCCCGGCGGGACGGCGGAGAAATTGCGAAAGGCCGTTTGCCCCCACTTGAGAAAGGCGTAGCGCTCGCGGTTGCGCTGGAATTCGAGCGCGGCGTTGACCGAGTAGGCGTTGCCGGTGCCAAATTCGTCGACCTGAACGGAGTGATCAATGACCAGCTCGGCGGGCTGGAGGGGGTTAATTTTCTGCGGATCGCCGCCGAGGACCTTCATCGCATCGCGCATGGCGGCCAGATCAACCACGGCGGGGACGCCGGTGAAGTCCTGCATGAGGACGCGGGCCGGCATCCAGGAAATCTCTCGGGAGGGCTCGGCTTTGGGATCCCATTTCGCCAGGAATTCGATGTCGTCGGCGGTAACGGACTTGCCGTCTTCGTAGCGGAGCAGGTTTTCAAGCAGGATGCGCAGGCTGAAAGGCAGGCGGGCGAGCGAGATGCCGCGTTTTTCGAGCGCGCTGAGGCGGAAGATTTCGTAGCTTCTGCCGCCGACTCGGAGTTCGGACTGGCTGCCGAAGGTATTCATCGGAAGATCCTTTCGTCGTGGTGCTGCGGACGGGGTTCAGCGCTCACGCGTCAGAGGCGGAGCGGCAGGAACAACACGGTCAGGCCGAGGTGCGTCGTCCGCGATCGGGACGGCCGCGGCGAAAGCGTCGCAGGGGCGGCGGAAATCGGAGTGAGAGACTCGCCATCACCGCTTTTCATTGTAGAACCATTCCGGGACCGGGCGCGCTGCGCGCCGCCGTGTGAATTATTCTTAATCTTTCTGAGTTAACCATAGTTTACAATCGAACGTCAGTCGAGCTAGACTCGGGTTTGCGGTGTCATGCAGGTTTGCGGGATGCCGTGGCCATTCTTTCGGGAATTCTTCCCCACCAGAAGCGCGGGAAACCAGGCTTGAGCAGCAGAGCACAATCCGCGCGTCTAACGATCGCCCCGGCCCAGGACGAAGTCGTTGTTACGCACGAGGACATCGACCGCGCTCGAGATCGGGCACGGGTGCGTGCGGCGCGCATGTCGCACAGCCTGCGGGCGAAGGCGTGGCTGCTGTGGCTGCTGATCGGGCCGGGCATTCTGGTGATGCTGGGCGAAAACGACGGCCCCAGCATGCTGAGCTACGCAGCAACGGGGGCGAAGTTCGGCATCGGATTCTTCCTGCCGTTTGTGGCCCTCACCTTCGCGATGGCGCTGGTGGTGCAGGAGATGACCGTGCGGCTGGGCGCGGCGACGCACCGCGGGCACGCGGAGCTGATTTTTGAGCGATTTGGGCCGTTCTGGGGATGGTTCTCCATGATCGACCTCGGAATTGGCAATTTTCTGACGCTGATTACGGAGTTCATCGCGGTGCGCGCGGGCCTTGGGTTCTTCGGGGTGCCGGCGTGGGCGGCGATTCTGATCGCACTCGGCATTCTGTACTCCGCGCTGATGAGCCACCGGTACTGGACCTGGGAGCGCGTGACGCTGGCAGCGGCGGCGTTCAATCTGATCTTTATTCCTGTGGCGCTGATGACGCATCCGCATTGGGGCGCGGTGGGACATGCGTTTGTCACATGGAAACCGCTGCCGCACCTGACCCAGGACACGGTGCTGATCGTACTGTCCAATATCGGCGCGACGGTAACCCCGTGGATGCTGTTCTTCCAGCAGAGCGCGACGGTGGATAAGGGGCTGACGACGAAGGATATCCGCTTTGGGCGCATTGACACCCTCCTGGGCGCGCTGCTGGCGGCGGCGGCGGCGCTGGGCACGATTGTCGCCACGGCTCCACTGTTCGCGCACCAGATGAACGCGGCCAGCTTTGAGGCAGCGCAGTTTGCCCAGGCGCTGGAGCCGGTGATCGGGCGCTGGGGCGCGGCGCTCTTCGCCCTGGGGATGGTGGAGGCGGGGGTCGTGGCGTCGATCACGATTTCGACCTCGTCGGCGTACGCGTTCGGAGAGGTGGCGCGCAAGCCGCACAGCCTGAATCTGCCGGTGAACCAGGGGAAGTCGTTCTATGCGGTGCTGGGATTGTGCGCGGCGGCGGCAGCGGGGATCGTGCTGATTCCAGGATTGCCGCTGGTGTTTGTGGTGCTGGTGGTGAACGTGGTCGCGGTGCTGGCTATGCCGCCGGCGCTGGTGTTCCTGTATCTGCTGGTGAACGACAAACAGATCATGGGCGAGGTAGAGAGCCCACGCATGGCCAACTTTGTGGCCGGGGCGGTGGTGGTGGTGCTGACTGCGGCGGGCGTGCTGTACGGGCTGAGCGTGGTGGCTCCGCAGGCGCTGGCGTGGCTGGCCAGCCGGTAGGAGACGAGGATGGGCGAAGAACAACACATAGCCGGGCCGGAAGAGGCAAGGTGGATCCTGTCCACGCTGGAGCGCGACCAGCTGGTGAAAGAGAAGGCCGCTCCGGTGCCGCGGCGGCAGCTGGGCGCAGGCGAGCTCTTCGTGCTGTGGGCGCTGCGTGTGTATGTGGTGTTCATGATGGCGGTGGTCTTCTGGCAGGCGTGGACGGCAACACGGTGAGACGGTCCCCGGTTGCCAGTCCCCAGTCTCCAGTCCCCGATTCCAGGTATCGAGGTGTCGAATCCAGACGGAATCCGCTGCGAACCAGAAAATGAATACTGGCAACTGGGGACTGAAGACTGGTGACTGGTGACTGAGCCCGGGCTACTGATAGGCTCGAAGTCACAATGAAAGTTCTGGTGATTGGTGGGGGCGGGCGCGAGCACGCTCTGTGCGCGGCGATTCGCCGCTCGCCGCGGGGCTGCGAAGTGGTGTGTGCGCCGGGCAACGGGGGAATCGAGCAGGTGGCGCGGTGCGTGAAGGCGAGCCAGAAGGAGCTGGGCGATCTGCTGCGCGTGGTGGCGGAAGAGCAGCCCGACCTGACCGTGGTGGGTCCGGAGCTGCCGCTGGCGCTGGGTCTGGTGGACGAGATGCAGCGGCGCGGACTGAAGGTCTTTGGGCCGACGCGTGACGCGGCGATGCTGGAAACCAGCAAGGGCTTTGCCAAGCGGTTCATGCAGCGGCATTCGATTCCGACGGCAAACTACGCGGTGTGCGCGTCGCGCCAGGAGGCGCTGGGGGCGCTGGAGCTGTTCCACCATCCGATAGTGATCAAGGCCGATGGGCTCGCGGCCGGCAAAGGGGTGCTGATCTGCGAGACGAAGGCGGAGGCCGAGCGCGCCGTGACGGGGCTCTTCAACGGCGAACTGCTGGGGACGGCGGAGAGCTGCGTTGTTGTGGAGGAGCACCTGACCGGTGAGGAAGTGTCGTTCCTGGCGCTGAGCGACGGAAAGCGGGCGGTCCCCCTGGTTCCTGCGCAGGATCACAAGCGGATCGGGGAGGGCGACACGGGGCCCAATACGGGCGGCATGGGCGTGTACACGACTGACACGATGCTGGACGCGAAGATGAGCGAGTGGATTCTGCACCATATCGCGCAGAAGGCGATCGACGGAATGGCCGCGGAGGAGACGCCGTTTGTGGGGGTGCTGTACTGCGGGCTGATGATGACGGCGAAAGGGCCGATGGTGCTGGAGTTCAACGCGCGGTTCGGCGATCCGGAGACGCAGGCGATTTTGCCGCGGCTCGAGAGCGACCTGATGGAGGCCCTGGAGGCGTGCGTGGAGGGACGGCTGAGCGAGACGGAGCTGCGGTGGAAGCCGGGCGCGTCGGCGTGCGTGGTGGCGGCGTCGCAGGGCTATCCGGGGAGCTATACGGTGGGCTATCCCATTCATGGGCTGGAGGTTGCGGCGGCGGAGCCGGGAGTCGAGATCTTCCACGCAGGAACCACGCGGGACGGCGGCATCTATCGAACGGCGGGCGGGCGGGTGCTGGGCGTGACGGCAGCCGGAGCGACGTTGGGCGAGGCGCTCGGCGCAGCGTATGGAGCGATGGAGCAGATCTCGTTTGAGGGGATGGTCTACCGGAGGGACATTGGGAGGAGAGGCAGGGGTTAGCGGTTAGCGGTTAGCGGTTCAAGCTCTGAAGAATTGGATATCTTATTCATTTATAAAAACTTACGATGCTGCATACCAAGTAGTACGGGGAACTTTGCCGCCTCGGTCTGGCATCCTTCTTCCGACTTTTCGGACTGGATTCTGCCCTCGCCCCGCAGTCAGGCCTGGAGAGCCTCGGGCGGTTCAGGGGTCTCGAGCAGGCGGCGCTCGTAGAACGTATAGCGATGGATTTCGCGGCATTTGTGGCAGCGCAGAAAAATCGGGTGCTTCCAAAGACCCGAGGGCAGCTGGCATGGACCCCACGTGCCGATGTATTCGGCGCGGAGCTGTTCCCCGCAGCCGGAGGTTCTGCACTTGAGGACCCAGTAGTAGTGGGCCATGCCGGACAAGTTAACACGTTTCGCGGCACCGGAGAAAAACTATCTTTTGGCTGAGTCCAGAGCGAAGCGTGGTTCGAGAGGCGCGGCGGGAGTGATTCTGCCGGGAGCTCCTCGCCGGCCAGGCACCTTCTCTGACGTGACAGCTGCCGCGTCTTCCGGCTGACCGGGTCACGCCGCCGTGCCCCATCCGGGGTGCGGTCTGCCCATAACGGGACATTGCCGATCGGTCGAGACCGGTCCAATCTCAGCGCAGACGAACGCATGAGTTATGCCTCCTGGCCCGCTGGTCAACTACCAGCGGGCTTTTTTTCGGTCCCCGCTCCCCGGGCCCCGGTGTCAGGTCCCCAGTCCCCGCTCTCCGGTCCCCATTTGGCGGTTGTCAGGTGACAGGTGACAGTCTCTGGTCCCGGGTCCCCGGTCTGAACTGTTAGTCATCTCACGGTTCGTACAACAAGGGCGCTGGCCTGTCGAACGCTCCGCATTTATCAGGAATGGCAAATTTTTTCTCTTCCGGGTGGATTCGGGGGGATGCCGGCAGAGCGGTGCCCGCGAGCGCCGTTGGTGGCTTGCCTGCGTCCCGAGGTTACGGGTCCGACTCAGGGCAAAGGCGCGGGTGGGGGGCGCACGCCCGAGAATGTCTGCGACAGACGAGCACAGAGAAAAACACAGAGTGCGAAGCACCCCACTCAAGCGAAGGGCGGGGGGTGAGTGGGGAAGGCGGTCAGCAGAATCCGGCTTGAGCGGCAGCGATCAGCAGGTCGAAATACGACGAAGCACCGCGGCACTCGGCCTGCGGGCCGCCCGAACCATCCCAGCCGGATGCGGGTGATTCAGGTCAGAGGATGTAGCGCGAGAGGTCCTGGTTTTTGACGATGCTGGAGACCATCTGGCGGACGTACTCGGGGTCGACAATGACTCTCTCGGAGCCGTGGGGGGGTCGCGCTCGATGACGGGGAGCGGCGCGGTGGTGCCTTCGCCGGGAAGGAACGAATCCGATTGGAAGCCTAAGCCGTCCTGGCGAGTGATTTGCGCCCGAACCAAACGGCGCAGAGTGCGAAGGCGACCAGGATGGCGACAGTGACGGGGAAGGTGGCGCAGGTGCCGGTGGCGCAGACGTGGAGAGGCTGCCGAATGACGGTGGGAAACTCCTGGAAAACTCCGTATGCGAAAGAAGCGGTCCAAAAGGCGGAAAACAACAGCAGACAGCGTGCTCCGCTGACGCGGTGAAACAGCGTCAGGAACAGACCGGCAACGCCTAAAACAACGCCGGGAAGCGTGATCCAGAGACCCGCGAGGCCTCGGGTGCTGACAAATGTGACGCCAAGCGGGAAATGGGGCACGCGAAGAATCAGCACGGAGAGAACGGCAAGGGTCACCGCGGTGAAGATAGTCCAGAGCAGGACCACCGATTGCCACGCCAGCAGACTGAGCCGCTTCACCACGGAAGACTCCTCCGGCGGACCCCGGAACGACTCCACTGCACCGCACATCCTAGCGGAAGCTGGAGACGAGAACCGTGACACGGATCACTTACCAAGTCGCCATTACGCTCTGCGGGACAGCGTAAACCAACCTCCGCCTAGAGGATGTAGCGCGAGAGGTCCTGGTTCTTGACGATGCTGGAGACCATCTGGCGGACGTATTCGGGGTCGATGACGACGACTTTTTCTGTGCCGTTGGCTACTTCGCGCTCGATGACGGGCAAGGGTGCGGTGGTGCCTTCGCCGATCGCGGCTAATTCGACGACCGTGCCGCCGTTGGGCTGATCGGCTTTGGATGGGGCGCGGGTGAGGTCGGGGGCGAGGAAGCTGATCTCGTCGAGCACGCGCTCCATGATGGTGTGGAGGCGGCGCGCGCCGATGTTCTCCGTCGACTCGTTGACGCGGAAGGCAAACTCGGCCATCTCCGCGATGGCTTCGGGGGTGAACTCGAGCCTGAGGCCCTCGGTCTCGAGCAGCGCCGTGTACTGGCGGACGAGCGAGGACTTGGGCTCGGTGAGGATGCGGACGAAGTCCTCGACGGTGAGCGACTGGAGCTCGACGCGGATGGGGAAACGGCCCTGGAGCTCGGGGATGAGGTCGCTGGGCTTGGAGACGTGAAAGGCGCCGGCGGCGATGAAGAGGATGAAGTCGGTGCGCACCATGCCGTAGCGGGTGTTGACGGTGGTGCCTTCGACGATGGGGAGGATGTCGCGCTGGACGCCCTCGCGGGAGACGTCCGGGCCGTGTCCGCCTTCGCGGCCGGCGATCTTGTCGATCTCGTCGAGGAAGACGATGCCGGAGGTTTCGACGCGATCGACGGCGAGGCGCGTGACCTGATCCATGTCGATGAGGCGGGATTCTTCCTCCTGGACGAGGTACTCGAAGGCGTCCGACACCTTCATCTTCCGCTTGCGGGTGCGCTGGCCGAAGATGTTGGGGAGCATGTCCTTGAGGTTGACGTCCATCTCCTCGACGCCCTGGTTGGAGATGATCTCGAAGGAGGGCGTGTTGCGCTCGCGGACGTCGATTTCGACCATGCGGTCGTCGAGCTTGCCCTCGCGGAACTGCTGGCGGAGCTTCTCGCGGGTGCGGTGGTGGGAGTCGCCGCCGGGCGGGGGGAGGGTGATGGTGTTGCCGTCGACCTGCATGGGGCCGGGTCCGGCAGCGGGCGCGGGCGCAGGGGTGGGAGGCGGCAGCAGGACGTCGAGGAGACGCTCTTCGGCGTTCATCTCGGCGCGGTCTTCGACTTCTTCGAGCTTTTCTTCGCGGACCATGTCGATGGCGATCTCGACAAGATCGCGAACGATGGAATCGACGTCGCGGCCGACGTAGCCGACCTCAGTGAACTTTGAGGCCTCGATCTTGAGGAAAGGCGAGTTGGTGAGCTTGGCGAGGCGGCGGGCGATCTCGGTTTTGCCGACGCCGGTGGGCCCGATCATGATGATGTTCTTGGGCATGATCTCGTCGGCGAGGTCGGGGGTGAGCTTCTGGCGGCGCATGCGGTTGCGCAGGGCGATGGCGACGGCGCGCTTGGCGGCTTTCTGGCCGACGACATACTTGTCGAGCTCGGCGACGATTTCACGGGGGGTGAGCTCTTCGAGGGAGAGCTCCTGGTCTTCGGCGGTTCCGGGAAGATAGATGGCCATGTGTCGCCCTTATGCGTGCAGTTCTTCGATGGTGATTTTGTCGTTGGTGTAGATGCAGATCTGGCCGGCGATCTTCAGCGATTTTTCGGCGATGTCGCGGGCGGAGAGCTCGGTGTTTTCCATCAGGGCGCGGGCGGCGGCGAGCGCGTAGGAGCCGCCACTGCCGATGGCCGCGATGCCCTCGTCGGGCTCGATAACGTCGCCGGAACCGCTGATGAGAAAAGTCTGCGCGAGGTCGGAGACGACGAGCAGGGCTTCGAGGGAGCGCAGCATCTTGTCGGTGCGCCAGTCCTTGGCCAGCTCGACGGCGGAGCGGCCGAGGTTGCCGGCGTACTGCTCCAGCTTGGTCTCGAAACGGCTGAAGAGCGAGAAGGCGTCGGCGGTGGAACCGGCGAAACCGGCGAGGATCTTGTCCTGATAGAGGCGGCGGATTTTTTTCGCGGTGTGCTTGAAGACGGCCTCGCCCATGGTGACCTGGCCGTCGGCGGCCATGACCACGGAGCTGTTGCGGCGGACGCAGATGACGGTGGTGGAGCGGATGCGCGGGCGGGTGGAAGCGGCCGGCGGGGCATCCGACGCGGGCCGGGAATTTGGAGCGCTCAAGGAAAAACGACCGCGCGAAGCGGCCGTTTGCGAAACCCTGGGGTTCGACATGTCTGGGAACAGTATAAGGCACGAGGGGCGAGGGATTGGGGATCAGCGTTTAGCGGTTAGCGGTTAGCGTTTAGGGATTGGCGGGGAGCTGGGAGCGTCCAGCGGTTAGCGGCTAGCGTTTAGGGGTCAGGAATCGGGGGGATGTCAGAGATGGATGATCGAGGGGGAGGAAGCTGAGCTATTCTGCAGTTAGAAGATCGTCCCATCTTCCCCGGAGACTTCGATGATGAGCTTCAGCCTGCGCGATTCCCACGTGATCGGAACGCTGGCGGCGG
>Ga0335073_10007632_pt1 | contig 15186 bp, 15 predicted proteins | sample Lox_Sample_22_FD_207093 | JGI IMG/M metagenome (GOLD analysis project Ga0335073, IMG submission 207093) | Soil microbial communities from Loxahatchee National Wildlife Refuge, Florida, United States - Lox_Sample_2.2 | ecosystem: Environmental > Terrestrial > Soil > Wetlands | place: USA... | reverse complement strand
TTCGTTCATTCACTATCATTTGACCTCTTCGCCTCGTCATTTTCTCGCGCTGGCAGCAAGAAGGTATCTCGGTTTCCAGTCATTCCTCAATCCACCTAGCAAACTCTCATAACCGAACATCACGAGCGCATATTTTCTAGTACCACCTTGAATCGTACACATTCTTTGGCTATCTTTCCCCACACTTACCCTATCGTAAGTTTCTGATCGCTCGCGGTCCCTTGCTTCCGTTCGGGCACGCCGTCGGTCTACTATTGCACGTCGACTTTCTTGACAAGAACAGCTCGTTCGCCTGTCGCACAACGACCGCATTCAGTCTGGGTTTGTTCTGGAATATGCTGAGTAGAAGCAATAGTGCATCACTGGCCTATCGCTGTCGAAAACATGGAATTCAATGCAATGCAGCAGTATGCGAATGCCTTCTTGCCTATTCAGCTCGATCGATCATTTGCGCTTACTGTGGCTATAGATATCACCCATCCACGGAAGGATTTCCTGCGCATCAGCAGCAACAGCAACCGCAACAACAGCAACACCTGAGGGGGTCTACTCAGATAATGTATCCTATAGGAACATTCCCAGCGCAACCTCGGCCTAGTAAAGCTACTCTACGGCCTCAGTCTCACCAATCCTATGCGCCATGGCCTTTCAATGGAACAACCATTAAACAGTATGTTCTGAAGCATCGTAGTAGCCATCTGGGAGAAGCTCGCTCCCAGCCTGCTGATATTCCCTCAGCAAGACCTGTAAGCATGACGGTGCAGAGTATGAGAGATCTGGGAATGCAGAATGCTCGGCTTCTCCCTAGGGCTTCATTTGATGGAGGTGAGCGGTAATGATTGTTCCGGTAGCATGCTTGCTGACAAAACTTCTAGGTGTATGGACTCAGAAGCCAGTCACGGAGTTTGACTACTCCAGTTTGGAATCAGACATCTGTGATATCAACCAAAGTCTGATAACAACAGATGAAGACACACCGATCATCGATTTGCGCCAATACAACAGCTACGAACCGGAGACCAGCCAGGATACTTATCGAAACAGCCTCTCTCGACGAATGTCTGAATCCTCTTTCTCAATGTCGAGTACGGGCGCAATGGCTGAGGTGCCTTCACTGGAAGAATTTCCAACCTCCGATATGTCTTACCTATCTGATTGCGATTGGAACAATCTTGAACCAGCAAAGTCACTTTTATCGCCTATGGCATCTCCAAGACCGCCTCACGATGCAGTACGGGCGAGCAGTCGTTCACGGGCTTCACCAAATCCGCACAACAATATGCGCAGTTCACCATATACTATGGAGACTAATCGAAACAAGCGATGGTCTACTGGTACATATACATCAACACCAGCGCCTTCACGCTCCTTACATTCATTCAACAACCGATATTCCTTCTATGGTTCACCACTCAATCCACAACATTCACTCGAGACCATGGTAACATATAAACCACCTAATCTTCAAGTACAGAATCAAAATCTACTCTGGTCTCAACCTACCCTTCATTCCAACGCAGGCATCCTTTCGTCGTCTGAACAACAATTTCCTGAAGCTCCACGACCACTACCGTCTCAAGGTCTCTTTCGTCTATTGCAAAGCAATGCTGATCGTATTAATGGCTGCTCTTCACACTTCGCTGACCTCTCTGACCCTCCGGATCTATACGCCTCTCTGCATGATGAGCCATCGAATCCTCCGGAGTCGGATATGAGTCCTTCTGATCCCGACCTTGTACCTCATGAACAGGACTTGCGGTTTACTGGAGATCTTTACACACCGCGGTGGGTTCGTGGGCACGGCAACAAACGCGAAGGATGGTGCGGACTCTGCAAGCCAGGTCGATGGCTCGTCCTCAAAAATTCAGCATTCTGGTACGACAAGAGTTTCACTCATGGCGTTTCGGCGGCAACGGGCGCTGCCTTTCAAGGTCCACAAGAGACACGCCGTACTGAAGGTAACCTTGACGTTTGGGAAGGACTGTGTGGGAGCTGTGGCGATTGGATTCCGTTGGTGAGCAGCAAAAAGAAAGGTACAACGTGGTTCAGACACGCATATAAGGTGAGAAATAACGCCCGGCGCTTATTAAGAGGCTAAATAACGCTAACCATTCATCAATAGTGTCATACACATCCAAAAGTGAAAGATGGTCCTAAGCGCCGGCGTGAAACGAGCGGTTCATTGCGCGCTCGTGCGGCGAGTACCTCTTCGAACTACGCAACCACAACAAATGCTTCAGCGGATTCAACACAATGCTTGAGTGATACCTCTATGGTTGAAACGCCAACAAACAACACAGAGGTCATCAAGATCGAAGAGACGAAAGCAACGCCGTTTTCTACGCCGCAAATGTCTCAGACACCGGCGTCCACTCCTCATTTCGGCGCTATTTCAACGATACCTTTAGTGGTAGACGAACAGACGACTGACCAGCAACAGCGGCATCTTGAGGTACGCGACAGCCTGCATGGCGTCCTACCTGGCCTCAATATAGATGCGAACGGTATCAGGACCATCAACCCGTTTGACAGTTTCACAACGATGCTCTAGACGACACTCTTTTGATTTTACGGATTTATTCCTGTGTTTTACTTGATGATTTACGAAAGGCGCTACTACTCTAGAACGACGATATGATTAGGTTTCATCGGTATTCTCTACAGACGCTACGCTTTGAACAAGGATAACTGGGTCGGAAGGTCACAACGATACCGGACATGGATGAGATGATGGATAACTTTGGACAAGCTGTAGAATTAGTACATATTTTAGAGCCAATCTCTGGTTGATTGAAAGCAAAACTCTATGGCTGAAAGCATTCTAGCATGGCCGATCAGATTTATGCCATTGCGGAATACACGTACTTCCGCTTCCGGTGTGCCGTTCCCGTAATATTCTAGTTATTTCGTACGTTCCAGAGCCCACTTCCACTTTTCCACAACAATTCTATAAACGTCAGATTTTAAGTGCTCTAAGCATCTGTCGCTCAAAGCTCTGCGCAAGGATTTCGTAGATCTGCCGAATACGAGCACTAACAAATGCATGTCTGGAGGATCGCTGCCAACTACCGACTCCACATCCGAGAACTCCAGAAAGGGTAACACAAATGGGGATTTAACGGAGAAGTGGAGCCAGTCCGGGGACAAAAGATGTCAAACCTCAAGAAACTCCCTCGATTGCGGGCCTTCGGATGCATGCACAGGAAGCAGTCTTCCCACTGCCGTCGGGGATTTCTCTATTCTCCGACCTTCACCGTGAAAATCATATTAAATCACTCATACGTTTTCGAAGGGATGAGAAGGAAATCTTGTATAACTTCCGATCAGCTACATTATGACCGTACGGCGACACGAAAGCCTATTTTCGCGACGTTAGCGATACGTAAGCGCCTCCTATTTGCATAGAAATGCCTGGTTTCCAAGATGCTGTCAAGCCGTCTTCTACGTCGTAAACATCAGACCGCCCAACTGTCATTTTCTACTGGACAGGGCGTCTCTGCTCTTTGAACTTCTCCGGTCTGCTGAAATCGTTTCTCATCATCCTCGTGATCCATTACTGTCTTGCTGCATAGGGCATTGATTTCAATCAACCACAGCCAGCAACACACAGCTCATACAAAGGTTATCCGCATAAACAGCAGAAGCATAATATCCCGTTAACTACGAAGCTCGTAGCGATTCCCGACTAAGAGATCGAAGGCCTCATCCGAAGCCTGCGCCATTCGCAGCCAACCGTGCTTCAATCACTGGTCTTCTCGTGTCGTTCATATTCGACACACTCGAAATGCGCAGCCCAGCTCAATGGCAGAGCGTAATCCACTTGTCAATGACCTTCTCCATATCGCCGGCGATGCCCCATTGCGTATTCAGGCAGCCAAACAGCTTCTGGATGCTGTTGAACTCGTAGAGCAGGTTGCGGGTGACACCCACGGCGGCGGTCGTGATGGCGGCGGCAGGCGACGCCGCAGCGCCCACATCGCCAGCCATGGGCTCGCCGCGGATGTAGCGCGAGGTGTCGGAGGCGAAGACGGTGCCGGCGAGCTCAGCGAGCGCGACGCACGGGTCGTTGGCCGGGTAGACGACCTCCGCCCAGTCGACGGCGGCGGGCAGGCGGACGGTGACGGAGCCGGCCAGCAGGAAGAGCGTGTAGACGGTGGCGGCGGCGAAGAGCGACGACGGGAAGTGGATGGCGTGGGCGCGCCCGCGCGGCAGCTGCTCGACGATGTCCTGGATCGCCGCCGCGTGCAGCATCGCCCGCCGCGCGTCCGCGCTCGTCGCCCACGCCCCCAGGTCCGGCCCCGGCCGCATCCCCTTCACGTTCGCCCAGATGTGCTGCTCCACTGCGTACCGCCGGCAAATGCACTTGCCCAGCAGCGGCGTGTTGGCGATCGCGTCTAGCGATATCACGTGCCACCGCAGGAGCGTCTCCAGCCGTTCATCTGACGATACAGCGACGCTCTGCGATATGGTTTCATGGATCCTGGCTAGCGATCTGCGGATCTCGTTCTTGCTCGGCAGGCCTACAGCGGCTTCACCGTTTTCGTCGCAGTCAGAAAGTAGCGATTGGACGCCTTCGAGGAGGACACGAAGCGAGATAGCTGAGTAAGAGTAGCTGAGCCAACGGTGGTCATTGACTGGCGAAAAGAGCATGTGGAAAACGCTGCGGAATTTCGGTTGTGTGGTTGGCTGCGCAGTCATTATACTCAACCAGTCGTCGGAATTTCCAGCCGCAAACGCAGCCTCGTTGCCAAGAAGCGTCAATTGGTTCGAAGCATGTCGAATGGTAGTGGCTTTACCAGACATTTGCGCAATCAGCCCGTCCAGCATATAGTGGGCAAGCAGAGCGCGCTGCTGGATATCCCGAGCTACCCAAGTTCGCCACTGGTGGTCCTTTTCCGCCTTTGATGTATTTGGTTGCGGCAGGTTCTCCGTCGCGTACGGTTCACTATCGAACATTCCCAGGTAGTTCGCCCAGGTGAAACCTAATCCATGGAAGGATTGGCTCATTGTACGAATGGTACGATTCTTGGAAAGGGAGCCATATACTTGCCCAAGAAGCGCAGTTATGACAAGCTGCACTCCTTGGCAAGCATCGAACGGACCACGATGATTAATAAGTGATTGCCATGACGTCGCTACTGCTGTGTGGGCCAATCTCCAGAGAACTTCGCCTTTCGTGATTGCGTCTTTTGGGCCAAGGTATAGCGACCCAATTGCTATAGCGTTAAGCAATAGTGGATGGATGCAGTCGCGAAACACGAATGTTGCTCTGTGCAGAATGGGAAAAGTTGGGATGAATCGAACGAAGAACATGTGCAAGCACTCGTCCAGGAAAACGGAGTGGATGGAATTGGACTCGGCTGCTGTCGTTACACTCGATGACTGCGATTCGGTCAGAATGCCTCTAATTTGCGAAACTTAAGCGCGCACGTACCCAGCTTGCGATCATCTTACTGACGTCGTGAACCGCCTTGTGGTTTCCTCCAGACGGAATGGAATCTATCGAAGGCACACGCTCGTCGAATGTAGATGATGGCGTCCCCACAGAAAATTCACTTGGTGGTGCGTCGGATGGAAAGGCAAGAGTATTCGGAGACATGATTGTTTGGAAAAGGTATTCGGAATCGGGCCACATTAGCTCAAAGCCGAGCTCTGTCGAAGTCGGATTTTGTTGGAAGTGGCCATTCATTTGGCTCTGATCCTGCACTTGAGCGGATGCGGTCACATATGGCGAAGCATGATTCTCCGCGTCGACCTCAGCCGTGCTGAGACTCTCGGGAGTGACTGGCCCAGGCGCGGATTGACCCGACAGCGGTGACTTCGCATTTTCCAGTCGCGCGTGAAGTCGCTCATGGCGCAACAGCGAATCTTGACGGCTGAATGGTCTCTTGCAGTGTTTACACACGAACGGTCGAGCACCGGTGTCTGGAAGAGCAGTTCAAGTCAGTCTTTCTTCGTGGAAACTGTGTGGTGGCATTGACGACTATTCTGTCGACATGCGCAGAAACCATATTGAAAATCGTCACAATTCGAGCTTTTTCGAACCGTAGCTCATAGCGAAGACCTCTATTCTTCAAGCATCGCGACATTGAATCTTTGGTTGAGACTTACGGCTCCGTTCATGTCTCTGTGGGGACGTCAGCAAGCTGCGACAAAGCCTAGGGTACTTTCACGACAACAGAGGAGACTCACTCGTAGATGTTCGCCCTTGTGAAATACCTTATGGCAATAACTACACTCCATGGCAGTAGAATGGTATAGACAATTGCTCAACGTCTATGCAGGAGGACAAAGTTCATCGTCAAAAGAGCTTGGGAAAAAGGAAAAGGAGGACGTAAGGGTTCGGTGGGGAGGAGCAGTACGTAGCCGCACGCACCCGCAGATGATCAACGACACAAGTCTGGGGTTGGGCTGAGATGTGGGAAGAATGGATGGGTGGCGATGTCAGTGCCGTTCTGCGTTCCCATGCGCTACGATACCCACCGGCTCATCACCACCGATCCCGGCTGCACCTCGCAGTATCACGCAAAAATCGTCGTCGGCTAGTGCACCCAAAATCACTATGCAGAATTCGGCCAGTGTGCTAGTCGATTATGATTTTCTTCCAAGGAGGCAAATGGAAGTGTACAACGGCAGTGTCGTCGGACTTATGTTCCTGGCCGCGTCAATCTCTCTTTCGCTGCTGCTGCCCCCGGAACCGCGCCCGTCTGCGTAAACTTACGCCTCTGACCCGCTCAGTAGTGAATTCTGCGACGTAAGTGCATGGATTGACCCGAAATAGCTGTGGTCAGTCCGATAATTACCCGTCGACCCCGTAGTCGTAGGAGAAGTTACGTTGATGACCCGTCTGTGATTCAGTCACTAATATATAAATCGTCTTGAGTTCTCGTGGAAACAATGGACGATTCTGCCTGGTTAACTTTGATTCCAATTCTCGTCGACTTTCTAGCCCATCATGTCTTCTGAAATAAAAAGATCATACTCATATGGCGAGGACAATAGTAAAGATGGTAACGAAGCTCTGGAACAACAGCCAACCCATGCTACATACATTGAGAAGGACCAAGTCGTCAATCTCTCTCAGGAGCATCGTGAATATTTAGTAAAGCGTCACGGTACCGCAAACTTGGACCCCATCCCTGCCTTTGGTGATGCAGACCCATATAACTGGCCGCAATGGAAGGTATCTCAGAGTCTCTTCAAAGTTATTAGTTAAACGATGTTGGCTGACAAGAGGTCCAGAAAGTTTCGAACTTGGTACTCGTGGCATTCCATGCCATGATGTCCACGTTCACGGCTGCTTCAATCATTCCTGCCTATCAAGTCATGGCTGCTGAACTGGGAAAGTCCGTTCAAGGTATCAGCTATCTGACCTCCCTACAAATCGCCATTCTCGGTGGTGCACCTCTCTTCTGGCGACCGCTGTCGAACCGTTATGGCCGCCGACCAATATTCCTGTTGTCGTTGATATGCAGCTTGGTCTGCAATGTCGGCTGTGCAAAGAGTCCCGACTATGGGTCAATGGCCGCATGTAGAGCTTTGGTAGCATTCTTCATCAGTCCAGCTGGTGCAATCGGTAGTGCTGTTGTCGCCGAGACTTTCTTCCGACGCGAACGGGCTCGCTACATGGGTATCTGGACTGTGATGGTAACCCTTGGAGTGCCAGTGTCACCTTTCATCTTTGGCTTCGTCGCGACGCATGTCGGATACAGGTGGATCTATTGGATTCTGGCTATTGTAAGCATTGTACTTCCTCCAATTTGTTTCAGTGCTAACGCTGTGGTAGATCAATGGCGTCCAATTCTTGCTCTATGCCGTTCTTGGACCTGAAACCCGCTACATACGCCGCGGTGTTGAACATCATGGCTCCGACTTCAAGCAGGAGTACCTAACCTTCGCTCACATCGATCCGACTCCACTTCGCTTTTATGACTTCATTCAACCGCTCATGCTGGCCAGACACCCGTCGGTATTGATTCCTGCCGTTGCATACGCCATGGTCTTCTTATTCGGTAACATACTTATCGCTGTCGAGATACCTCAGCTGTTTGGTTCCAAGTTTCGCCTCAATCCGCAGCAGCTAGGTTTACAATTCATTGCCGTCATCATTGGTACCCTCATTGGTGAGCAACTTGGCGGTCCACTTTCCGATTTCTGGATGAACAGACGGAGCAAGAAAGGCACTACTCCAAAGGCCGAATATCGTCTATGGCTCAGCTATCCGGGCTACTTACTCACCATCGTCGGTCTAGTTATCTTCCTTGTCCGCACTCAGCAGGCTGCAGAGGGTCATTGGAATGTCACTCCCGATGTTGGTGCAGCAATTGCAGGAGTTGGTACCCAACTCGTCACTACCGTTCTCATTACATATGCTGTGGACTGCTACCGCGAGGAGGCGGCTTCAGTCGGTGTCTTCATTACATTTGTTCGCCAGATTTGGGGGTTTATTGGGCCATTCTGGTTCCCGTCAATGTTCACAAACGTTGGCGTTGCAAATAGCTCTGGCATTTCGACCGCACTCATGATGGGCTGCTCCTTTATTCCGACACTTTTCCTCCAGTGGAAGGGTCACAGTTGGAGATGATCCATGTATAACAGTGTAGTTTCAAATGTACGAAGAAACATAATCAAACAATGTATATGGAGCACATTCCTGGTTGAAGAAAAGTGGTTCATGGGGCTTGGGAACATGGCATATCAATTCACGAACTTATGGATACATAGGTATTTGCAGACAATCAACTTTACTCAAATATACTTCTTTGAGTTGACGATGCTTTCCATTATCTCAAAGCAAGCCAGGTGGCGCTGTTCCATCATGTGCCTTCTCCATCTGAAGTCTATACCAATGCTTTGGATATCCTCGTTCTACCCTCCAGGCCTCTGTCTCCGCCTCAACAGAGTCCAACAAGTCTTCCCTCCACCCACCCAGCATATCCTTCAACCACTGTCTGTTTCCCCCGAAAGCCCACGATATCATATTCTCAGCACGTGCGCCATCAGGCGAGACTAACAACCCAACAGCGATGTTAATCATGTCTGGTCGCTCGTTGGACGTCAAGAAAACACAAGCGGAGCACCGTGAGCAAAAATGGCGTTGGACATTGGTAGAACTCTGGTAGGATGCCAGCGTCCCGAAGCGAGGATCCCGGTCCTTTGCAGATACCGCCGCACGGAAACCGCTCACGTCGCAAAAGAAAGGCGCGGCGGCAGAGCCGGATCCACCCCTATCAAGCCGATCATACTCGTGATGAAAGTCAACATGCTCTAGCAACGCAAACGTCCAGTTGAAAACATCCGCTCCAGACGACAGCCTGCACGAGTCGCACCCGTCAAACCCACCCCAGGACTTGTACGTGGTGGGATCCACAAACCACGGCAGCTGGCCCTTCGACCTACGGGCGTAGTCCGTGTCTCCGCGACGGACGACAAACTCAACGCCGCGACAGTGGCACCTGATGGAGATGGAATCGGGCCCGGGCTTTGCTGCTGCATCAGGAAGGCCATCCGCCGCCGGCCACTCAGGCGGGATCTCATCGCTCTCGCCCTGACGACCGGCCCAGCGCGTGGTGATAGTGCCGTGCACGTTAGGCTTGCGCAGCCACATAGAAGCGCCGCCGTCGACGGTGTCGCCAACGAAGATGTGGTGCGTGAACTGTATCATTCCATGGATGGGGTGGTTGACGAGAGCGCCTGTAAAGGCTTTGAATGTGTGTGGTTGCCGTTCTTCTTCGCCTATCTCCCAGAAAAGAGGGCTGGAACATTTGGAGCAAAAAAGGACTTGGAAGTTCTCTGAGAATTTGTATTTCTTCAGGGACGACCGGGCAATATCTTTGCCGGATCCGGGCCAGACGATGCAGCTAGTGTAGAGTCCACCGGTGACATACCTACACGAGTTACAATGGCAAAATGTTGACTTGAGCGGAAGCAAGTGTCTGCTGATCGTGGAGTGAAACGTATGAGTTTTGCAGAGGCAATTGACGGTGAGCTGCACTTGATCATCTCGGTCTGCCATGATAATCGCTGAACTTTCCGCAATCAGCGACTCTCGGTTGACCCGACTATACCCTTTGGCGCATTTTGGAGCTGGAATGTATCGAGCTAATGTTAAAGAGTCTTCCTACAGTACGGAGGAGTTCGCTGTTTTAGAAATTTCAGCGATTCTTGGCGGAAAAACAACTGGCAGACTCGCTCGTGTAGTCGACTGGGTTGTGAAATACTTTAAGATATGGAACTGAAGCCAGGTCAGGTGCGCATAATCTCAAGTTGGGTAGGTATTGCGATTGATCTAGAGAGCTACGTACGCCGTACCTAGTAGGTACTCCCGATAGGATGCTTGCATGCGGTGACATGAATACGAAGGCTTGGCTTTTGCGTGGAGCGCTAAAGACCATGATGAGCTCTGTGTGGGGATGGGGCTGATCAGTCGACGTAAGGTTGTGGGGTGGTTCTACGTCGAGTACGGAGTAGTTCTGCAGCAATTCCTGCACAGAATCAGTAGTAGGAAGCTCCTTGCCTTACCAGCCAAAATTAGCCAGCGTGTATAACTCGGATTTGTGATGGAACGTTCTCTAAGGTACACACAACGCATCCGCACCCACTAACCTGCGCTGCCACTAGAGAGGTACCATAAGGGTATTGCCTTTCCAGATACATATGTTAGCGGCACCTAATCAAATCTAGGCTACAAAACTTGAGTGTATTGAGCTCAGTCTAGTAATTGTGTATGAAGCTTCAAGCTACGTAACGATCCGATCGTAGAACAGCAAAGCAATCTGACTAATCCGCACTTGATCTCATTCAGCCCATACCTTTAAACATTGGCGGACCATAATTCATCCTCATCAGATGAATCACCTGGGATTGTAAGTATTGTCCTGTTGTACGGACCTTCTGGAGGCAATCCGACATAGCGGCGACAGACATCGCGATCACGAGGAAGCTTCCAGAATTTAAAACTCTTTTGAAGATGAATCCAGATGTAGTCTTTTGCTTCAGCAAGTGCTTTGAAAAACGTTTTCTCCTTTTCGTTCTGCAAATCCTCAAATGGCACCGGACTGCTGCCCTGCAGTGGGTTGTTCTCAGGCGTTTTCCAAAGTGTCTTGCATACGATTCGGAACAGTTCATCGGACGAAAATGTCTCTGGTGTCATTCCGTTGAGTATTGGGTCGAGAGCAGCCCCTAATACTGACTCAGAAAGTGAGGGCACATTGACAGCGTCCTGTAGAGATTGAATAGCGTACTGTCCCAAGGCACCTCCATAAAACGAAATTTCGATGGCCTGACCTAAGCTTTTGTTGACAGTCGCTATCGCCAGTTCGCGAATGACAGCAGCATCATAAGCTTCAAGACGAGCGAGTCCCGTGGCAGCGACCCAACGCAGCGATGAGTTTTCACTCCCGAGAAGGTTTTGCAATTTCCCTTCAATGCTTCGGCGATCAGGTTCAGAACTTTTGCTGTTGCAATATAGGAGTACAAAAGCAAGAGCTGCTGACCCCAAAAGCGCAGGGGCAATATTTTCCGACTCCTCAAAGACAATTGAGCGTAGAATCGGCATTGATTTGTCCACGCACTCAGGGAAATGGGATAATGTATGAGCCGCGCCCGCCCGGACTATGTAATCCGGGTCATCCTTTAATATTGAACAAAGTGTCGGTACCGCTTTATCCCTCACTGCATCATAGGCCGCTGCCGCGTTCTCCCATCTTTTTAAGTCGTATTTGCGCATTCTCAACCGGCTATCACGTTTGAATTCGCGCTTCCGGCGTTTCTTGTCATTTGGTGCTTCACTGACCCATTGATCCAGTTGTCTCTTTTCTTCGTTGACATCTAGGTTTCTCCTCTCCTCCAGCCTCTTACGCCAGGAGACAGGGTCCATTCCTTTTGGAAGAAATAAGCTATCGTAACCGACCGCAATACTGTTGATCAAGTAAATGATCTCATATCGTTCATGTACGTCTGGATTCGCCGCAAGTTTGACGAGAAATGGCACAATTAGTGCCGAAGCTGGATATCTGGTTCCTTGGTGATGGACATTGCCGTAGAATTCCCATCTGGCGTTATCTCGTTCAGATTTTTCATCTGATTCCAACATCTTCAAAAGATCAGGAATGTCTGTTGCGGAGCCATAAGCATGGGTCGTTTCGGCCCAATTTACTGGTGATTCTGACATTTCGGTTGTAAAAGACGCCAAATTCCAAGCAAAATAAACTTGAATTCTGACAAAATGGAAGTCGTATAGAGATATGAGTCTGTCAAGGCACAGCCTCAATAAGAAATCAGCTCACTTTCGGGCTATTTTATGTCACGTGAATATCGCGTGGACATCCGTCTTTAGATTTTAGAGTGAACAGTTCGTAGCCGAGATATCAAAAACCTCGTACTCCCATAACAGACTGGCTGAAAGATATTTGAGCAATCGGTCGCAGAGGTCTGAGCCGAAGCGGATTCTTTTCTATCTCTGTGTTAACAAGTATTGTAACTTTCCATTGTGTATTTATCTGGTCTACCGAATGCCTTTGAATCTCTCGAGAAGAGTTGATATCTCTAGTTGACACGGCTCGAAGCTATACGCCATTCGCTTGCTCAAGGAAGTCCAAATAGTCACTTGGAGTGAATTGTATTCGATACACCAGAATTCTTTCCGAAGCAAAACTATGATTGAACACACGGTCCAATCCAGCAGCAGCTCTGTACCTGTGTTTTCACCAAACTTCCACCTTGCTTCCCAGCTTCGGCTCTGGCGATGGTGGTGATTCTTCTCCAGAATCGACTCTCTCGTCTTCTCGCGGATCCGCTCCCTCTACTTTCCCTTCGCGTGCCCGTTTCGCAAGAATTCTCCATGAGTATTTCCCCAAACCCCACAGCAAGCCTACTCCGGCTCCAGCCAGAATGCCCGGCGGTGCGATGAAGAAGCCAACTCCACTGGCTACGGTACCAATGGCGGTTCCAGCTAGAGCTGCAATAATGGAACCGACGATAGCATAACGAATAGATCGTAGCAAACGCCAAAAGATGAAAATGGCCACGTAGCGAAGAGTCTTGAGGAGAGTTCGAGTTCGGAATCGGGCGGGTTTAGGACCATCCTTGTTCGGATCGATGACATAGCCCAAATTCGTGCGCAATGATTTCAGTGCCATTGAGTCTCTCGTAGACAATCCTTTGCTTGCACTCACTTCTTCCACTGCTGTAGTAGCGGCGTCATCTGCTAGAGCGGCCATTAGGGACAGTGCCGTATTGCCACGACAGGAGACGTCAATGTCTTTTGTTGGAGTCAGACGCAGCGCTGCGACACCAAGCTCTACTCAGCCGACTCCAGCCATGCTCATGCGTTTAAAAGCGACCTTTTGATGTAGAAAACAATCTGTCGTTGTAGACTGCAAAAAACGCCAGCCACTCTGGCGATCGCCGACGACGTGGCGGATCTTCAGGCATTTAGCGCCATCACAACAACACCAAAGTACCAATACGTCAAGTTCGGCAGAGACTCGGTCAGACTCTGGTAGCCCTGCTTCCCTTTCGCCCTTGCGGTGAATGCAACGAAGAGTCATCCTGGCTCCCGATCTCTTCTCGTCTCTTCCAGAATCGCTGAGGAACATCTGGCGCTCGCTGTGGACGCGAGAGCCACAGCCTGCCACGCACAGTGATTACGAAAGTTTCGAGAATATTGTCGGCCTACTGCGGAAGGCAATTTTTACTATATCTAACCTTTTCAATACATCATTAGCCCCTCCAAACGCTCAGAAGCCTATCCCCACTCTCCTCGACCGCACAGGGCTACCAATTGCACAAGCTTACGACTACTTCCTCGACGTCATCAATCGCGCTCACTGGACCACCCTCCTTGGCTTCCTGATAATCTTCCTCACCTCCGTACATCGAATGTCAAGGTGGTCTAGTGGATGGGGTGGCTGGAGCGGCCGATTCTCCCCCTTCGGACGCGGCTCAGAATCACCCATAGTGTCCGACTCCGACTTCAGCTACATCACTGCCGACGATCTAGCTCGTCAACCGAATCACCATACTAGCGAGGCCAGCAATGACTCCCAACATTCACATAGAAAGAGTGACGTCCTGGTACTGAAGCACAGGAGGGTATCATATCCGGTACATTTAAAAGGCGGGAGCATTGACCACGGCGAGTTGACGGTCGGAGATATACGCGATAAGGCTGCAGAGTCTCTTGACATTGATCCTGAAGACGCAGGAAGGATAAAACTGTTCTACCGCGGCCGCAATCTGAAGGATGACTCCAAGTTGGCGCGCGAAGAGGGCCTGCGCTCCGGCCAGGAATCCGAACTCCTCTGCGTAGTCGGTGAAGCTCCGCCAGTCCCTCCCGCCGAAGACGAGGATGACGAAGACGAAGAAGAGGTCGATGACGGCCCCGATGAGGATCCCACCTCGCCAAAGAAGAAGCGTCGTAACCGAAAGAAGAAGGGCAAAAAGGGCAAAGGCGGCGGAATAAACAGCGGGACGGCCACACCCACAGCATCCGATTCACGATCCGCAACACCTCTCAACCCAGATGCGACGTACATCGGTTCGCACGCACCACCGCCACCGCCGAAACCCTCTGCCTCTCCCGCGCCTCCCGTGCCCAAAAGCGCGGCCGACCAGCTCGACGCAATCGCCAGCAAGTTCCACACGACGCTGGTGCCGCAGTGCATCACGTTCGCGGCGAACCCGCCCGCCGATAAGGCCAAGCGCGACTTCGAGCACAAGAAGCTGACCGAGACCATCATGGCGCAGGTGCTGCTCAAGCTCGACGCCATCGAGACCATGGACGATGCCGCGGCGCGCCAGCGAAGGAAGGACCTCGTCAAGGAGGTGCAGGGTATGCTGATGAAGTTGGACGAGGTGGTGAAATGAGGACTTGGTTGGGATACTGCGCTCGTCTTGTGATGCGTGCGGTCGTCTTGGCCTCATGCAGGTGGTGCCGCGTTCTTCACTTGCGCAAAGTTGCTGGAATTAGGGGCTTCTCGGATGACATCGAGAATTTCCTGGCGTTATGACATTGGTTGGATGAATGGGAGGCTTTATTAGTGCGCATTTGCTGCATAATATTATGCAAATAGAAACAGTACGCTTGGGAGGTTTGGCATCAATATCAAGAAAGTCCCATTGGATTTAGATCTACTCCGACAAGTATGCTAAGCCATCTGACGCCATCCATTGCAATCATTCGTC
>Ga0335073_10007631_pt1 | contig 15187 bp, 16 predicted proteins | sample Lox_Sample_22_FD_207093 | JGI IMG/M metagenome (GOLD analysis project Ga0335073, IMG submission 207093) | Soil microbial communities from Loxahatchee National Wildlife Refuge, Florida, United States - Lox_Sample_2.2 | ecosystem: Environmental > Terrestrial > Soil > Wetlands | place: USA... | reverse complement strand
AAAAAGGGGGTGCGGCCAAGGCCGCACCCCTGAAGACTGCCTCAACTGCGTGGCGCCAGCCGGGAGGCTTTAGCTGGGGCCACGCCGCTTTCAGCTGCAGCCGCTAGTGCTTCCGCAGGTATCGCATTTGAGGCAGGTTCCGTTGCGTAGCAGGGTGAAGTTGCCGCATTCCGCGCAACTGTCGCCCTCGTACCCTTTGAGTTTCGCCGCGCGGATCTGCTCGCGCCGGCTATCGACGGTGCCGACCGCTGGCGGCTCTTGTTGCAGCGCTGCCACGGCCAACCCTTGGGTCATTTCGACCGCAGCGGCGCTCGCCGCGGTGGCCGTCGCGGCCGAGCCCGACTGGGCGATGGTGCCGACGCCGCCTTGCAGGACGGTAAGCTTGTTGCGAACGAACCCGGTCGAGGCGACGCGCTGCATCAGCCCGGCCATCTCGGCCGAACGGCCGCCGCCGTCCGGCAGGGTCGATTCCGACACGCCCTTGCCGACCGTGTCCGGCAGCACGTCGGCCGGCTGCACATGCGCCAGGTCGTTCCGCCCGAGATAGGAGATCGCGAGCTCGCGGAAGACATAGTCGATGAGCGAGGTCGCCATCTTGATGGCGTCGTTGCCCTCGACGGCACCCGCCGGCTCGAACCGCGTGAAGGTGAAAGCCTCGACGAATTCCTCGAGCGGCACGCCATATTGCAGCCCGATCGAGATCGCGATCGCGAAGTTGTTCATCAGCGAGCGGAAGGCCGAGCCCTCCTTGTGCATGTCGATGAACACTTCGGCGAGCGTGCCGTCTTCGTACTCGCCGGTGCGCAGATAGACCTTGTGGCCGCCGACGATCGCCTTCTGGGTATAGCCTTTGCGCCGCTGCGGCAGGCGCTTGCGCTCGGCGCGCGGGTGCATGCGCTCGACGACGCGCTCCACCACCCGCTCGACGATGCGCTCGACGATGACCGGCACGCGCGCTTGCGGCGGCCGCTCCATCAGATCCGCCGCCTGCTCCTCGTCGTCGTCCTCGAAGAGCGCCGATTGCAGCGGCTGCGACAGCTTCGAGCCGTCGCGGTAGAGCGCGTTGGCCTTGAGCGCCAGGCGCCAGGACAGCATGTAGGCGTCCTTGCACTCCTCGACCGTCGCGGTGTTCGCCATGGTGATGGTCTTGGAGATCGCGCCCGAGACGAAGGGCTGTGCCGCGGCCAGCATGCGGATATGGCTCTCGACCGACAGGAAGCGCCTGCCGTTGCGGCCGCACGGATTGGCGCAGTCGAACACCGGGAGATGTTCGGCCTTCAGTCGCGGCGCGCCTTCGAGCGTCATGGCGCCGCAGCAATAGATGTTGGCGGCCTCGATGTCCGACTTCGAAAAGCCGAGCGCTGCCAGCATGTCGAAGCCGGGCGCCGCCATCTGCTCCGGCGTGAAGCCGAAAGCGGCCTTGCAGAACTCTTCGCCGATGGTCCATTTGTTGAAGGCGAACTTGATGTCGAACGCCGAGGCGAGGGCGTGTTCCAGGACCTCGAGCGCGCCCTCGGTGAAGCCTTTGGCCTTGAGCTGCTTGTGATTGAGCGCGGGCGCATCCTTCAGCGTGCCGTGGCCTACGGCATAGCGTGTGATCGCCTCGATGTCCGCGGGTGCATAGCCCAGCGTCTGCAGCGCTTCGGGCACCCCGCGGTTGATGATGCGGAAATATCCACCCCCTGCGAGCTTCTTGAACTTGACGAGCGCGAAATCGGGCTCGACGCCGGTCGTGTCGCAATCCATGACGAGGCCGGTCGTGCCGGTCGGCGCGATCACGGTGGCCTGCGCGTTGCGGTAGCCGTGCTCCTCGCCGAGCGTCAGCGCCCGGTCCCAGGCGCGCCGTGCCGCGGCGACGAGCGCCGGATCGGGGCAAGCGGCGGCGTCGAGCGGCACCGGTGCGATCGACAGCCGCTCATACCCCTTGGACTCGCCCATGGCCGCGCGCCGGTGGTTGCGGATGACCCGCAGCATCGGCTCGCGGTTCGCCGCGAACCCCGCGAAGGGGCCCAGCTCGGCCGCCATCTCGGCCGAGGTGGCATAGGCGACGCCCGTCACGATCGCGGTCAGCGCGCCGCAAAGGGCGCGGCCGGCATCGCTGTCATAAGGCAGCCCGCACGCCATCAGAAGGCCGCCGATATTGGCGTAGCCGAGGCCCAAGGGGCGGTACTCGTAGGACAGCCGCGCGATCTCGCGCGAGGGGTACTGCGCCATCAGCACCGAGATCTCGAGCACGATGGTCCAGATCCGGATCGCTTGCTCGAAGGACGCAATGTCGAACGTGCCGTCGGCCTTGCGGAACGCGAGCAGGTTCAGCGCGGCGAGACAGCAGGCCGTGTCGTCGAGGAACATGTATTCCGAGCACGGATTGGAGGCGTTGATCCGGCCGGAATTGGGGCAGGTGTGCCACTCGTTGATGGTGGTGTCGTATTGCAGGCCCGGATCGGCGCTGGCCCAGGCGGCATAACCCACTTTGTCCCACAGATCGCGCGCCTTCATCGTCTTCGCGACCTTGCCGTCCGTGCGCCGGGTCAGATGCCAGTCGCGATCGTCGCGCACGCGCTCGAGGAAATCGTTCGAGACCCGGACCGAGTTGTTGGCGTTCTGCCCGGACACGGTCTGATAGGCGTCGCTGTCCCAATCCGTGTCATAGGTGCGGAACTCGATCGTCTCGTGCCCCTGGGACGCGAACTGGATGACCCGTTGAACATAGGGCTCGGGGATCATCGCGCGCCGCGCGGCCTGGATCTCGCGCTTGAGCGCGGGGTTCTTGTGCGGATCGAAGCGGCCCTGGCCGAGCGCTTCGCTGCCGGCGCCGTGGCAGGCGGCCATGACGCGGTTCAAATGCGTCTGCGTGACCTTCGAGCCGGTGACGAGCGCCGCGACCTTCTGCTCCTCGATCACCTTCCAGTCGATATAGGTCTCGATGTCCGGATGGTCGATGTCGACCGTCACCATCTTGGCCGCGCGCCGCGTCGTGGCGCCGGACTTGATGGCGCCCGCCGCCCGGTCGCCGATCTTCAGGAAGCTCATCAGGCCCGACGATGTGCCACCGCCCGCAAGGCGCTCGCCTTCGCCGCGCACCTTGGAGAAATTGGAGCCGCTGCCCGAGCCGTATTTGAAGATGCGCGCCTCGCGCACCCACAAATCCATGATCCCGCCTTCGTTGACGAGATCGTCCGATACCGACTGTATGAAGCAGGCGTGCGGCTGCGGATGCTCATAGGCGCTGGCGGACGCGGTCACGGCACCGGTCGCGAAATCCACGAAATGATGGCCCTGCGCCGGCCCGTCGATGCCATAGGCCCAATGAAGCCCGGTGTTGAACCATTGCGGCGAGTTGGGGACGCCCATCTGCTTCGCCAGCATGAAGCAGGTCTCGTCATAAAAGGCGCGCGCATCCGCTTCGCTGTCGAAATAGCCGCCTTTCCATCCCCAATAGGTCCAGGTGCCGGCGAGACGGTGGAACACCTCCTTGGCGCTGGTTTCGGCGCCGCCGCGCTTGCCCGCGCTTGCCCCGGACGCGGCGGCTGTTTCCGCTTCGTGTCGCCACAGCCAGGAAGGCACGTCGGCTTCCGGCACCGGCTTCAAGCGCGCGGGGATGCCGGCCTTGCGGAAATATTTCTGAGCGAGGATATCGCAGGCCACCTGGCTCCAGGCCGCGGGGACCTCGACATCCGCCTGGTGGAAGACGCGCGAGCCGTCAGGGTTGCGGATTTCGCTGATCGCCGTCTTGAACTCGATCCCGGAATAGGCGTCCCGATCCGCGGCCGTGAAGCGACGCTCGATGCGCATGCGTTCCCCCAAGAACGAGCAATTACTTACCGCTACTTTCCTGATCCCAGTTCCCCCACCCACCATATCTTGGGGGTCGACCATCTCTGGGACCCAAAGGATTGTCCCAAAGCCCAGGGGCGGTCAAACGAAAAAATTTGTGACAGCGCACATTTTTCGCTTGCCGCGGTTTTGCGCTGGTCGGCTCGTCCGAGTGCCCGCGCGACGAAATATTGCGTCGCCCGGCGGCGTGCCTTAGTGTGCGCGGCGATGGGGATGGGGTTCCCCGAAACCGCCTGAAAGGGCTGATGACTCCTGCCGCGGATTGTTGGTGGTAGGGGTGCGTCCGACACCGACCCGCCGCGTGGCGGGTTTTTTCATGCCCGCCGTACGAGAAGGAGCGCGCATGTCGTTCACAAGCTGTCTCTACGTCATGGCCGGGGGCGCGTTGGGCACGCTTGCCCGGTATGCGATCGCGGTCGCGGCGCTGCCGATCAGCCGGTCGATGCCGTGGGGCACGATCGCGATCAATGTCGCGGGGTCGTTCATCATCGGCTTTTTTGGCACGCTGACATTGGCGCACGGCCGCTTCCCGGTGTCGGAGAACGCGCGTCTTTTCGTGATGATCGGGCTGTGCGGCGGCTTCACGACATTCTCGTCGTTCAGCCTGCAGACGCTGGACCTGATGCGCAGCGGGGCCTTGGTGCGGGCGGCGATCAACGTCGTCGCGTCGGTGGTGCTGTGCGTCGGCGCGGTCGCGATCGGCCATTGGATCGCGGCGGGATTGAACAGTGCCGCGCCCGAGATCGCGCAGATCAGCATCGAGGAAGAGGGCTGACGCACGAGACGATGGTCGGCGTCATTTGCGCGCCGCCAAGAAGCGCCTATCCTGCCGCCATGAAACGGCTCACGCCCTTCTGCCTGCTCGCGTTTCTCATCCTGCTCGTCCTGCTGCCGCTGGTGTTCGGCGCGGTGATGGCGGGAAGCCTGGCAAAGCTGCATCTGCGGCCAGGCGATGCCGTCTTCCTCACGCTCGCGATCTTCACCGGCAGCCTCATCAACATCCCGGTGAGGCGCATCCCCCACGACCGGCAGGTCGAGACGCATCCGCTGGCGATTTTCGGGCTGCAACAGGCGATGCCGCGATTTGGCAGCGTGCGCCGCGAGACCGTCATCGCGGTCAATGTCGGCGGCTGCGTGATCCCGACCCTTGTCGCGATCTACGAGGCCGCTCATCTCGCGGTGCTGGGCCCGCGGCCGATCATCGGCGGCGCCGCGGCGCTGATCCTCAATATCGCGTTCTGCGATCGCCTGGCGCGCCCGGTGCCCGGCGTCGGCATCCTTCTGCCAGGGCTTGTGCCGGGGCTCGCAGCGGCGCTCATGGGGATTTTGTTCGTGCCGGCCGAGGCGGCGCCCGTCGCGTTCATCGCCGGTGTCATGGGGCCGCTCATCGGCGCCGACCTCTTTCACCTCAAGGAGATCGAGCAGAGCGGCGTCGGCGTCGCCAGCATCGGCGGCGCCGGCACGTTCGACGGCATCGTGCTCTCGGGAATCATCGCGGCCTATCTCGCCTGACACGCGTGATGCCTAACCGTCGTAAGAGACCGCCTTTGCTGTAATTGACGAATATCCCAAAATCAGGATAACTTGAAGATGGCGCGCAAAGCGGCGGCCGGAGAGAGGCCCCTCGACTGGATCGGGTCGTCAAAACGGGACTTTATGCGATTTCCGGAGCCGGTGAAGGATGAGATGGGGAACGCGCTGGGTATCGCGCAATTCGGCGGCAAGCATCCCGCCGCCAAACCCTGGAAAGGTCAGGGACCAGGCGTTTTCGAGGTCGTCGAGGACCACGACGGCGATACGTTTCGAGCCGTGTACACCGTGCGGTTCGCCAAGGTCATATATGTCTTGCACGCGTTTCAGAAGAAGTCTCCGAGAGGCATCAAGACGGCGCAGACCGACATCGATCTTGTGGCTCGTCGCCTGAGGATCGCGCACCAGGACTACGAGGAACGATATGGCAAAGCGACCTGACGCAAGCAACACGGGGATCGTTCGCGGCACGAACAATCTGTTCGCGGATCTTGGCTATGCCGACGCCGAAGAACGCCAAACCAAGCTGCGATTGGCCTACGCGATCTTCCAAATTGTCGAACAGCAAGGCCTGACGCAAGCGGCGGTCGCGCGCCTGCTCCAAATCAATCAGCCGAAAGTATCGGCGTTGCTCCGGTTCAAGCTCGCGGGCTTTTCCGTCGAACGGCTGATGACATTCCTTACGGCACTCGATCGCGATGTGGAGATCGTGATTCGCAAGAAACCCCGGTCGAGGTCGGCGGCCCACATCGTCGTGGTGGCGGCGTGAAGGGACGGCCGCGTACACATGGCCATGACGAGCGGGAAGGGGTGGCACGCCATCGTCAGCGGGCAAGGTGCAGACGATGCCGGTCCCGATTGGAAACGGGGCGCGCGACCCGGTAGACTGGCGGCCGCAAATTCCTGGGAGGTTTCCATGAGGGTGTGCTGGTTCAATGACAATCGGCTGGGGCTGGTGAAAGGCGACCGCGTCCACGACGTGTCGAAGGCGCTCGACGCGCTGCCCAGGCCGACCTATCCCGCGCCCAAGGGCGATCCCCTCATCGCCCATCTCGACAAGATGCGGCCGGCTATGGAAGCGGCCGCCGCGGGTGCCGCGACCTTCGCGGTGAAGGATGTGAAGTTCCTGAGCCCGGTCCAGTCGCCGACCAAGATCATCGGCACGCCCACCAACTATATGGATCACCGCCAAGAGGCGGCGGAGCAGCGCGACGTGTTCAGCGGCGGCGTGCCCAACCGCTATACCGGCAGCATCGAGGAGCAGGGCCTGTTCCTCAAGGCCAACAGCGCGCTCGTCGGGCCGGGCGAGGGCGTGAAGCTGCGCTTTCCCGACCGCCGTACCGACCACGAGATGGAGTTGGGCGTCATCATCGGCCAGAAGGCCTCGAACGTGTCGAAGGCCGACGCGCTGAAGATCGTCGCGGGCTATGCGATCGCGCTCGACATGGTGGTGCGCGGCTCGCAGGATCGCAGCTTCCGCAAATCGGTCGACACCTATGCCGTGCTGGGGCCGTGGCTCGCCACGTCGGACGAGGTCGGCGATCCGCAGAATCTCGACTTCTTCCTCTCGGTCAACAACGAGGTGAAGCAGAAATCCAATACAAAGATGATGATCATGGATTTGGTGACGCAGATCTCGTGGGCGTCGGAGTACTACACGTTGTGGCCGGGCGACATCATCATGAGCGGCACCTGCGCCGGCGTGAGCCAGGTGAAGGCCGGCGACGTCATGCATTGCGAGATCGAGAAGGTCGCCACGACGGACGTGCGCATCCTCGCATGACGATCGGCACGCGCATCATGACGTGGTTCCGCGGCGAACTCGTCGGCACCGATTCCGAGGGGAACCGCTATTTCCGCGACAAGCGGCACATCGCGCCGGTGCGCGGCGGCGGAAGGCCGTCGCGCGAAAAGCGCTGGGTGCTTTATGCCGGCGAGGTCGAGGCCTCGCGGGTGCCGCCGGAATGGCATGCCTGGCTGCACCACACGATGGCCGAGCCGCCCGCCACCAACGCCCACAAATACCCGTGGCAGAAGGACCATGTCCCGAACCTGACCGGCACGCCCGCCGCATATCATCCGCCCGGGTCCGTGCTGGTCGGGGGTCCGCGCGCGCCCTCCACGTCGGATTACGAGGCGTGGCGTCCGGATCAGGAGGAGACGCGGCCTTGAACCACAATGCGGTCGAGACGGTGATGGGCGCCGTCGTGCTGGTGGTGGCGGCGCTGTTCCTGTTCTTCGCCTACTCGACGAGCCAGGTGAGCGCGGTCACGGGCTACACGCTCACCGCCCGGTTCAGCCGGATCGAGGGCTTGCGCGATGGCGGCGACGTGCGGATCAGCGGCATCAAGGTCGGTTCGGTGATATCGCAGACGCTCGACCCGAAGACCTTTGTCGCGATCGTGAAGATGACCATCGATCCGTCCATCAAGCTGCCGGTCGACACGGTCGCGACCATCTCGTCGAACGGGCTGTTCGGGGACAAGTATCTCTCGCTCGAGCCGGGCAACGAGGACCAGACCATCGCGGCCGGCGGCCAGATCGACCACACCCAGTCACCCATGAGCCTTGAATCTCTGATCGGGCAATACATTTTCAGCCAGCAGGCGCAGCAGCCGCAGCAACAAAAGCAGGAGGGAGGCGGGTTGCCCGCGCCCGCCCCGGCCAAGTGACAGAGAAGCTCCAGCCACCGACTTGGCGCACGCCTGCGGGCGAGCCGGTGTCGTGCATCGAAAAAATCAAGGTTTTGAACGAGAACCTGGCCGAACTTCACGAATTGGCTCAGGAGGCGCTGGAAGATGCCGTGCTGATGGGGGCGGACGAGGCGCAGTTCCGCTCCTTTCTCAAGAATATGTCAGAAGCTCTTGTCAATCCGTATAAAAAATAGGATTGTGCTGTTGGCCTTGTGGGCCGGGCCATTATCAATAGGCCTGATTCCGGCCGCCGCCCAGACACCGGACCAAAGCCAGCCTCCGCCCCAAGCGCCGGCGCTGCAGGCTCCGGCTCCGGGCCCGACCGTGGCGGTGCTCCAGGGGCTCGACAAGACCACCGCCCGGGTCTCGCGCTTCGATGCGCCGGTGGGCGAGCCCGTCAAGTTCGGGACCCTGGTCATCACGGTCCGGGCCTGCGACAAGCGCCCGCCCGAAGAGACGCCCGAGACCGCGGCCTTCCTCGAGATCGACAAGACCGAGCCGGGTGCCGAAGCGGGCGGCGAGAAGCGGGTCTTCAGCGGCTGGATGTTCGCGTCGAGCCCCGCCATCTCAGCGCTCGAGGACCCGATCTACGATGTGGGCGTGCTCGACTGCAAAACCGCGGACACGGCGTCGCCGTCAAGCGGCTCGACCGGGAAGTAGGCGCGGCCCTGAATCGCCGCGGCGAGTCGCCGGCGATAGGCCGGGCGCGAGATCTCGACTGCCCCGAACTGCGCCAAATGGCTCGTCAGGAACTGCGTGTCGAGCAGCATGAAGCCGCCGATCCGGAGCCGCGCCACGAGATGGGCGAGCGCCAGCTTGCTGGCGTCGGTGACGCGGTTGAACATGCTCTCGCCGAAGAAGGCGGCGCCCAGACTCACGCCGTAGAGCCCGCCGACCATCTCGCCCTCATGCCGCAGCTCGACGCTGTGGGCGAAGCCCTGCCGGTGCAGCGCCGTGTAGATCCGCACGATCTCGGCATTGATCCAGGTCTTGGGGCGCCCTTGAGTCGCCGCGGCGCACGCCTCGATGACGGTCGGGAAGTCGCGGTTGCATTCCGACACGAAGCCGCCGTTGCGCAAGGTGCGTCCAAGCCGCCGCGGCAGGTGGAACGTCTCGAGCGGCAGCACGCCGCGGCGCTCGGGATCGACCCAGAACAGCTCCGGGTCTTCGGCCGACTCCGCCATCGGGAAGAGTCCGGCCGCATAGGCCCGCAGAAGAATGGCGGGGCTAAGCGGGCTCATGGCGGTTCGAGGAACCGCTCGAGCCACGCGATGTCATAGGCGCCGGCGATGAAGTCCGGCTCCTCCAAGAGGCGCTGATGGAGCGGGATCGTCGTGGCGATGCCGTCGATCACGAACTCCTCGAGCGCGCGCTTGAGGCGCATGAGACATGCCTCGCGCCCCGCCCCGTGCACGATCAGCTTCGCGACCAGGCTGTCATAGTGCGGCGGCACCGAATATCCCTGATAAAGCGCGCTGTCGACCCGCACGCCGAGCCCGCCTGGCGCATGATAGCGCGAGACCGTGCCGGGCGAGGGCGCGAAGCTTTCCGGGTGCTCGGCGTTGATCCGGCACTCGATCGCATGGCCCGACAGCGCAATGTCGGACTGGCGCAGCCCCAAGGCCGCACCGCCGGCGATCCTGATCTGCTCCTGTACCAGGTCGAGGCCGCTCACTTCCTCCGAGATCGGGTGTTCGACCTGGAGGCGCGCGTTCATCTCGATGAAATAGAACGAGCCGGCCTCGTAAAGGAACTCGAGCGTGCCGGCGCTGCGGTAGCCAAGCGTCTGCATCGCCGCCGCGGCCATGCCGCAAAGGCGCGCGCGTTCCGCGGCGTCGAGGCCCGGCGACGGCGTCTCTTCGAGCAGCTTCTGATGCTTGCGCTGCAGCGAGCAGTCGCGCTCGCCCAGATGCACGACCGCGCCCTTGCCATCGCCAAGCTCCTGCACTTCGACATGGCGGGGGCGGTCGAGGAACCGCTCCAGAAACACCGTGCCGTCGCCAAAGAACGCCCTCGCTTCGGCCGACGCGGTCGCAAGCTGGGCGGCGAGCTCCGCCTCGTTCCGCGCGACCCGCATGCCGCGGCCACCGCCGCCCGCGGCCGCCTTGATCAGCACCGGGAAACCGATCTTCCGCGCCTCGCGCCGCGCCGCGTCCGCATCGGCGACGCCCGCCGACCCCGGCACCACGGGCAGGCCCATCGCGACGGCCGCCTGGCGGGCCGCGACCTTGTCGCCCATGAGGCGCAGATGCTCGGGTGTCGGTCCGATGAAGACGATGCCGTGCTCTTCGACCATCGCCGCGAATTCGGCGTTCTCGGAGAGGAATCCGACACCGGGATGGATCGCGTCGGCGCCGGTGATGGCGGCCGCGGAGAGAAGGGCCGCGACGTTGAGATAGCTCTCGCGCGCGGGCGGCGGCCCGATGCAGACGCTTTCATCCGCAAGCCGCACATGCATCGCGCTGGCATCGGCGGTCGAATGAACGGCGACCGTACGGATGCCCATCTCGCGGCAGGCGCGATGGATGCGCAACGCGATCTCCCCGCGATTGGCGATCAGCACCTTTTCGAACATGGAGCCGCTAGTCCAGGACGACGAGCGCCTGGCCGTACTCGACCGGCGCACCGTCGGCGACGAGGATCTGCGCGACGCGGCCCGCGCGCGGCGCATGGATCTGGTTCATCACCTTCATCGCCTCGATCAAAAGAAGGACCTGGCCCGCCTGCACCGCGTCGCCCAAGGCGATGAAGGGCGCGGCCGACGGCTCGGGCGCGAGATAGGCTGTTCCGACCATCGGCGACGTGACCGCTCCCGCGCTGGCCGAGGGTTCCCGCGCGACGGGCAGGCGCGTCTCTGGCACCGGCGCCGACGCGGGAACGGCGGCTTGGGCCATGTTGCGCGCGACGCGGATGCGCCGGTCGCCGACCGCATAGTCGATCTCGCTGAGGCCGGTCTCGTGCAGCAAGGCGGCCAAGGCGCGGATCACCTCTTCGTCGATCGTCAGATCGTTCCGCCGCGCCATTTTGCGCAATCGCACCGATCAGCCGGGCTTATCCGCCGCCATGAGGCGCGCCATCGCCTCGAGCGCCAGCAGATAGCCGTGGCTGCCAAGACCCGTGATGACGCCCGTCGCGGCGAGGCTCGTGTAAGAGCGGTGCCGGAACGGCTCGCGGCGAAAGATGTTGGAGATATGCACCTCGATCACCGGCAGGTCCGCCGCGCGCAATGCGTCGAGAAGCGCGATCGAGGTGTGGGTGAAGGCGCCCGGATTGATGACGATGCCATCGGCGTCTTCGCGCGCCTCCTGGATCCAGTCGACGAGCTGCCCTTCATGGTTCGATTGGCGGAACTCGATCCTGAGCCCCAGCTCGACGGCACGCTCGAGGCACGCTTCCTCGATGTCGGCAAGCGTCTCGGTTCCATAGGTCTCGGGCTCCCGGACGCCGAGCAGATTGAGGTTCGGGCCGTTGAGGACCAGGACGGTGGCGCCGCTCACACGCTCTCTCCCGCGCCGCAGGGCGGATGAGGAACTTATAGCGTCAGGCTCACTCCTCGGCCACCGTGGCCGTGACGCGGTTTTCGAGCTTCGTCAGCGTGGCTTCGAGCGCGGTGCGCTCTTCTTCCGTGAGCACCGCCAGGAGTTCCTCCTCGACCGCGAGCGCGCGTGGCACGATCTGGCGATAGACCCCGAGTCCCGCGGGCGTGAGGTCCAGGATCGCCCGCCGCCGGTCCTCGGGATCGGTGCGGCGGGTGATGAAGCCGAGCAGCAACAGGCGGCTGACCGAGCGGCTGACCCGGACCTTGTCCATCGCCGTCCGCTCGACCACGCTGTTTGCGGACATGGCGCCGAATCGGCCCAGCACCGCCAAGGTGCGCCAATCCGGAGCGGACAGCTTGTACCGCTGCATATAGATGCGGGCAACCGATCGCGTCATGCGGTTCGCCAAAACCGACAAGCGGAATGGCGTGAACCGCTCTAGCGCGAAGGCTTTACCGTCTGCCGCCGGTATCGGCCTTGAAGCCACTTTCATTGGCCACAGGATGTGCGCTGCCTCGGTCCGCGTCAAGCAGAATGCCTCGGGACTCGCGGCTTTGTGACAGGCTTGACGGACCGGCAAGGCGCCCGTCACCTTCACGGGTTGCTGGGAGGCGACGCGCCATGAAGCTCTACGGCTATTTCCGCTCCTCCGCCGCGTTCCGCGTGCGCATCGCGCTGAACCTCAAGGGCCTCGCCTACGATCAGGCGCCGATCCATCTGCGCAAGAACGAGCAGAGCCGGAACGACTATCTTTCACTGAACCCGCAAGGGCTTGTCCCGACTCTCGAGACCGAGGGGCAGCGCCTGACCCAGTCGCTTGCCATCATCGAGTATCTCGACGAGATCCATCCCGACCCACGCCTCTTGCCGACCAGCCCGGTCGCGCGGGCGCGGGTGCGGTCGCTCGCGATGGCGGTCGCGTGCGATATTCATCCGATCGACAATTTGCGGGTGCTGCGCTACCTCGCCAAGCCGCTGGGCCACGACGACAAGGCGGTGGAGGATTGGTTCAACCACTGGATCCGCGTCGGGTTCGAGGGCATCGAAACGGTGCTTGCCAAGGACGGTCAGTCCGGCGCGTTCTGCCACGGCGATCAGCCGACGCTTGCCGATATCTGCCTCGTGCCGCAGGTATTCAACGCCCAGCGTTATCCGAGCTTCGATTTCGCGCCGTTCCCGACGATCATGCGCGTCTTCGGCAATTGCATGAAGCGCGAGGCGTTCGACCGCGCGCGGCCTGAAAAGCAACCCGACGCGGAATGATCAAAGCCTGAGACGCCGCAGCCTCAGCGCGTTGCCGACGACGGCGAGCGAGCTCGCGCTCATCGCCGCGCTCGCGATCATCGGGCTCAGCAGCAGCCCGATCACGGGATAGAGCACGCCCGCCGCGACCGGGATCGCCAGCGCGTTGAAGGCAAAGGCAAGGACCAGGTTCTGGCGGATGTTGCGCATCGTGCCGAGGCTGAGCCGACGCGCCCGCAAGATGCCGCCGAGTTCGCCCTTCAACAGCGTGACGGCGGCGCTTTCGAGCGCGACGTCGGCGCCAGTGCCCATGGCGATCCCGACATCGGCGGCGGCGAGCGCCGGGGCGTCATTGACCCCGTCTCCCGCCATCGCGACCGAGCGCCCCTCGCGGGACAGCCGCGTGACCCATTCGGCCTTGCCTTGCGGCGACAACCCGGCCGCATGCTCGGCGATCCCAAGAGCGCCGGCGACGGCATCCGCCGCCTCCTGCCGGTCGCCGGTCAGCATCACGACGCGCAAGCCGGCCGCGCTCAGCGCGCGCACCGCCTCGGCCGCGCTGGGCTTGATCGGGTCCGCCAGCGCGAGGGAGCCGGCAAACACGCCGTCGATCGCCACCAGCACGATGCTATGCCCCGGCTCGGCGTCAAGATCGCCCACGGCGATGCTCTCTGCGCCAAGAAAGTCGCGGTTGCCGACGAGGATCCGCCGCCCGTCGAGGATGCCGCGGACGCCGCGGCCGGGAACAGCGCGGAAATCCTTGACCTCGCCCAGCGCAAGGCCGCGCGCCGATGCCGCCGCGACGATTGGCGCCGCCAGCGCATGTTCGCTGGCGCATTCGAGGCTCGCGGCCGCGCGCACCACGCTGTCCTCGTCGCTTCCGCCAGCCGCGCGCACGCCAACAAGGCGCGGCTTCCCTTCGGTGAGCGTGCCGGTCTTGTCGATGCAGAGCGTGTCGACACGTTCGAGACGCTGCAACGCGTCGGCGTCACGGACGAGCACGCCCGCTTGCGCGCCGCGGCCGGTGCCGACCATCACCGCCATGGGCGTCGCGAGGCCGAGCGCGCAAGGGCACGCGATGATCAGCACCGCGACCGCGTTCACGAGCCCCAACGGCATGGCGCCCGCGATCGTCCAGGCAACGAAGGTCACCGCGGCGACGGCGATGACAAGCGGTACGAACCAGGCCGAAACCCGATCGGCGAGCGTCTGAATCGGCGCGCGCGAGCGCTGCGCCGTCGCGACCAGAGAGACGATCTGCGCCATCAGGCTGTCGCGGCCGACCCGTTCGGCGCGCATCAGGAAGCTGCCGGTTCCGTTGAGCGTGCCGCCGGTGACGGCATCGCCCTTCGCCTTGGCGACCGGGATCGCTTCGCCGGTCAGCATCGATTCGTCGACCGCGCTCTCGCCGCTCGCGACGATGCCGTCGACCGGGACTTTCTCGCCCGGCCGCACCCGCAGCATCTCGCCCGCCTTCACCTCGTCGACGGGCACGTCGCGCTCGCTTCCATCGGCGCCGACGCGGCGCGCCGTCTTCGGCGCGAGATCGAGCAGCGCGCGGATGGCATCGCCAGTCTGAGCGCGGGCCTTGAGCTCGAGCACCTGGCCCAGCAGCACGAGGCACACGATGACGGAAGCGGACTCGAAATAGACCGGCACCGCGCCGGAGGCGGCACGGAACGACGCCGGATAGAGCCCCGGCAGAAAAAGGGCGGCGACGCTGTCGAGCCAGGCGATGCCGGTGCCGAGCGCGATCAAGGTGAACATGTTGAGCCGGCGCCGGACGAGCGACGCCCACCCGCGGGCAAAGAACGGCGCTCCGCCCCACAGCACGACCGGCGTCGCGAGCGCGAACCCGGTCAAGCGGCCGAGGCTTCCCTCGACGCCCGCCATGCCCAGCGCAGCGACCGGCAGGGTCAGCACGAGGCTGACCCAGAAGCGCCGTGTCATCTCCGCAAGTTCGGGATTGGCGGCGGGCCCTGCCTGGGGCTCGAGCGGCTCGAGCGCCATGCCGCAAATGGGGCAGGGGCCGGGTCCGTCCTGCCGCACCTCGGGATGCATGGGGCAGGTCCAAAGGGTACCGGGCGCCGCCGTCACGTCGCGCGGCACCGGCGACAAATATCGAGCGGGATCAAGAATAAATTTCTCGCGGCAATTTTTGCCGCAGAAATGATAGGTCGCGCCGTCGTGCTCGGCGTGATGGGCGGTCGCCGCGGGATCGACGCTCATGCCGCAGACGGGATCGCGGACCGCAACGCCGCCGGCGGGGGGCGCGACATGCGTGTGCGAATGGGGGTGCGGCGCGTCCATCATCGGCAAGAGATGTTGCGCGTCGGCGCCAAGATC
>Ga0335073_10007630_pt1 | contig 15187 bp, 11 predicted proteins | sample Lox_Sample_22_FD_207093 | JGI IMG/M metagenome (GOLD analysis project Ga0335073, IMG submission 207093) | Soil microbial communities from Loxahatchee National Wildlife Refuge, Florida, United States - Lox_Sample_2.2 | ecosystem: Environmental > Terrestrial > Soil > Wetlands | place: USA... | reverse complement strand
AACGCTCGGCTGGAACCCGATCCCAAGACCCCTCCGCGCTCTCTGCGCCTCCGTGGTGAATGCCCTTCTACTCCACTGGCAGTTCGAACCGGAACGTCTCGTCCATCACCGGAACCGTCAGGCGCAGTGTACGGCTCTTTTTCCCGTGGCCGGCGCCGTCACTCGTGGCCGCAAGCTTTCCCAGCGGGAAATACAGCACGCCGACGGCGTTACCGCGCGGCGGAATCGTGTTGGCGCGCAAGGCGGCGTTCTCGATGTAATCGGGCGAGTTCTGGTGCTGCAGCTGGGCCAGCGCATCGACGCCCTGCGCCTCGCGATTATGCAGCCGGCAGACCTGGTCGCACTCCGCCGGAGCCGCCGCGGGCCCGGCCGCGGTTTCCTCCAAGGCTCCCGGCGTGTCGGTATAGAGCAGGTTGTTGGCCGACGGAACCATGCCTGCGCCGCTGGTGTGCGCCGCCGCCATCGCCCGCATCATCTGGAGAAACTGCGGATTCAGCATGTCGCTGGTGATCGGCACCTGCTCTTCGGGCCCGGCAATGCCGTTGACCGCGTAGCGCGCCATGTTGTACGGCTTGCGCATCTTCTGCGCCAGGTCGGCGCCGGAGATCGCCACGATCGTCTGGCTGTTGACCGCATCGGCCATGCTGATATCTTCCGGCTTGACGGTGACCGAGCGCTGGCCGGTGTTATAGACCCTTACCTTGACGGCGACAAACTTGTGATTGATGGCCGAGTGGGCGGCCGCCACCACCGTATAGTTCGCGTTCGATGCAAACTGGTAGACGATTCCATCGACGTAGAAGCTGCCCTTGGCAGTGGCCGCATCCGGCGTCGCCTCCTGGGCAAACAGGGAACAGCCGAGCACGAGTGCACACGACATAGCACACAACAATGAGCGCATGAAGCCTCCAGATTGTAGGCACGGGGACTGATTGCCACATCGGCAGAATGCCGGAGAAGATGAAATCACCACAGGGACACAGAGACACAGAGAAGAAGAAAAATCACAAAATCCGATCGAATCACCGCAAACCCAAAATCGGGAACCCTGGGTTTTCTGGGGTGAACCCAGCTGGCGGAAGCCGCGGGCTTTGCACTTCGCAGCGGCGATGGTCCACCTTGACTTTCTTTTTCTCTGTGCCTCTGTGTCTCTGTGGTGAGCATGCCTTTCCAGCCGTACGAATGTTGTAATCTGGGGGGCACGCAATATCCGGATGTCCTACCAGCGCACAGTTGAGCAGCTTTACGCCCTCGGACACGAGCTGGCTTCGACGCCCTCCCACAAGTTCGACCTGACCTATGTACGCGAGATGCTGGAGGCGCTCGGCCATCCCGAGCGGCGCTTCCCCAGCGTGCTGATCGCCGGTACCAATGGCAAAGGTTCGACCGCGGCAACCCTCTCGTCAATTCTGCGCGTCGCCGGATTCCGGACCGGGCTTTACAGCTCGCCGCACCTGGTGCGGATCAACGAACGCATTCGCGTCAACGGCGAGACCATCTCCGATGTCGAGTTCAGCGCCGTACACGATCGCGCCGAGCGCACGGCGCAGCAATTACTCGCAGCAGGCAAACTGCCCTGGCATCCCAGCTTCTTCGAGATGCTGACGGTGATGGCGTTCGAGTACTTCGCCAGCGTTGGCATCGAGATCGCGGTGCTCGAGGTGGGCATGGGCGGGCGGCTGGACGCGACCAACGTCGTCGAGCCGGTCGTCTCCGTCATTGCCGATATCTCGCTCGACCATCAGAAATATCTGGGCGATACGATTGCCGAGATCGCGCGTGAAAAAGCGGGAATCATTCGCCGCCACGGCGTGGTGGTGACGCTGCCGCAGCATCCCGAGGCCAACGACGTGATCGGACACGCAATTCTGGACCATGACGCGCGTGGCGTAAGCGCGGTGCAGTACGTGCCACCCGTGTCGCCGGGGGCGGCAATTTATCTCGCCGGACATCAACCGGCCGTGCCCGGACGCAGCCGCTATCCGCTGACGGTGATGGGCGAAGAGATCGAGGTGGATTCGCCGCTCGCGGGCAGGCATCAGCTGCGCAACATCGCGTTGGCGATTGCGACGGCCGAGGAGTTGGGTCAGTTCGGCTTCAAGGTCACGCCGCAGCAAATCGAGCGCGGCATTCGCGAGACGCAGTGGCCGGGACGCTTTCAGATTCTGCCACCGTCGGCGGCGACGGGAGATCGCGAGATGGTGCTCGATGTGGCACACAATCCGGCGGGCGCGTGGGCGCTGCGCTCGGCGCTGTCGGAAAATTTCGGCGAGCGCGAGATCACGCTGGTCTTCGCCGCCATGCGCGACAAGGCGATTCGCGAGATGACCGAGATCCTGTTTCCCGTCGCAACGCAGGTGGTGGTGACGCACGTCGACAATCCGCGCGCCGCGGCGACGGCCGAGCTGCGCGAAGCCGCAGCGCGAACCGGCGCAGTGATTCACGAAGCGGAGAATGCGGCGGCCGCGTGGGCGCGTGCACGCGAGCTGACGAAGCCGGGCGGGATCGTTGTGGTGACAGGTTCGATTTTCCTCGTGGGCGAGGTGATGAGCGCGCTGGGTATTCGCGCATAAGGCGTTTTAACCACAGAGGCACAGAGACACAGATAAGGCGTTTTAACCACAGAGGCACAGAGACACAGAGGTTTTGGAATCGCTTTCTTAAGTTCGAATGTTTGCTTTGATCGGAGACTTTAATCTCTTTATTTGATTTGTGACTTTGATTTTTCTGTGCTTCTGTGTCTCTGTGGTGAAAAGTTCTTTTGCAGCGATGACGTCGAAGGAACAATCCGCACCGCGCGGCTCAGCTCTCACCCGGCTGCGCTCGTATTTTTGCTTCGTGCCGGTGGTCTATCTCTGCACGGCAGTGCTGGGTACGATTGCGTTGTTGTCGTCGCTGTTCGATCGCGATGGCCGCCTGCAACACCGTATCGCCCGCACCTGGGCGAAACTGATGCTGAAGGTGGTCGGCATTCGCGTGCGCGTTGACGGACTGGAGCACGTTGCGCATCCCGGCGCCGTGGTCTATGCCGCCAATCATCTCTCTGCCATTGATATTCCCGTGCTCTACGCATGCCTGCCGGGACAGTTTCGCATCATGGCAAAGAAGGAGCTGTTTCGCTATCCGTTTCTCGGCTGGTATCTGGCGCGCTCGGGCCAGATTCCGATCGTGATCGGCGATGCGTACGCCTCCTTCCGCAGCCTGAAGCGAGCGGTCGAAGCGCTGCGGACCGGCATGCCGCTGGCGGTATTTCCTGAGGGTGGCCGCTCGGAGACAGGCGAGCTGCAGGAGTTCCTGGGCGGTGCATTTTACGCCGCGATTCGGGCGCAGGTGCCGGTGGTGCCAATGGCCATCGTCGGCAGCTACGAACTGCTGCCGATGAACAGCTTTCACGTGTTGCCAGGGCAGGTTGGGCTTATCATTGGGGCGCCGATTGCGACCACTGGCCTTACGGTTCGCGACACGGAAAAGCTGGCGTCGCGGGTGCGGCAAGTGATCGCCGAACTGTATGCTTCCCATCTGGAACGGGCTCCCGCGGCCAGCGAATCGAGCAGGGTAGTGAAGACGCAGGAGGAGTTGCGATCGTAAGAACGGGGCTTCTGGCTTTTGTTGGGCTCTTGGCTGGAAGTTGGCCCGAAATCGGTCTGAAACAAACAGCAGGTCCCTCCACTCGTCGCCACCTGTTCTGCGAACAGGTGCCGTCTCGGTCGGGATGACAATCGAGGGGAAGTGACAATCGGCGCGGCTAGCCCCGCCCCTTCAACCTGGCTACCTTTGGATTTTCGTCTTGGCCACAGCTCCCGCACCGGTAACGCGCCCACGCATCGCATCGGTCGACATCGTGCGCGGCGTGATCATGATCCTGATGGCGCTGGATCATGTCCGCGATTTCGTTGCCATCCCCGCCAATCCCGTCGATCTCCAGACCACGACCGTTCCGCTCTTCTTCACGCGCTGGATCACGCATTTCTGCGCGCCGGTATTTTTCCTGCTGATGGGCACCGGTGCCTGTCTGTCGATGGGGCGGAAATCCAAAGGCGAGCTGTCGCGCTTCCTGCTCACGCGCGGGTTGTGGCTCATTGTGCTGGAGGTAACGATCCTGCGCTGCCTGGGATTTCAGTTCAACTTCGACTACCGCCTGACCATGGTCTTCATTCTGTGGGCGCTGGGTTGGGCGATGATCGTGCTTGCCGGGTTGATTTATCTGCCGGACTGGGCGATCGTGACCTTCGGGGTGGTACTGATCGCAGGCCACAATCTGCTCGATTCCATCAACTCGCAAAATCCGTTGTGGATCATCCTGCACCAGCCGGGTTTCCTGGTGAACACGCCGCGCTTCAGCGTTTTTGCGGTGTATCCGCTGATCCCGTGGGTGGGAGTGACAGCGGTGGGTTTTGTCCTGGGCCGTATTTACAGTTGGCCGGCGAAGCGGCGGAGAGCTTTTCTGCTGCGGATGGGGCTTGCGTTGAGCGCCGGGTTCATCCTTCTGCGCGCCGTCAACATCTACGGCGATCCCAGTCGCTGGAGCGTGCAGAAATCGGCGGCGTTCACGCTGCTTTCGTTTCTCAACACGACCAAATATCCGCCGTCGCTGCTGTTCCTGCTGATGACGCTGGGCCCGGCGATGCTGGCACTGTGGGCGCTGGACGGAAAATCTCCGCGCGTCCTTCAGCCCGCGCTGATTATCGGCAAAGTTCCGCTATTTTACTACATTCTGCACATCCCGCTGATTCACCTGATCGCGCTGGCGATCTGTTACGCGCGTTACGGGCAGGTGCACTGGATGTTCCAGTCGCCGGACCCTTCCCACTACCCGATCACGCCGCCTCCGGGATGGGGATTGCCGCTGCCTGGGGTTTACCTGGTGTGGGCGATGGTTGTGCTGCTGTTGTATCCGCTGTGCCGCTGGTACGCAGGCGTAAAACAGCGCCATCACAGCCCCTGGCTCAGCTACGTGTAGCTTCGTGCTATGCTGCTTGGCCGTGCTTCATGTGAGGTCTTTGGAATGAAGTTTTCGCGACGCGATTTTATCGCCACCACCGCTCTGGGCTCCGCCTCTCTGGCAATCGATCTCCACGGACAAAACAGCTCGTCGTCGAACCCGATGCCATCGTCGGGCAAGAAGAACATCATCATCAGCGCCGCGAACGGCTACAACTATCTGGATCGCGGCTACGCCGTGCTTACCAGTGGCGGCGACACGCTCGATGCGGTCATGCAGGTGATCACCGGGCCGGAAGACGATCCCAACGTCGACAGCGTTGGCCTTGGCGGACTGCCGAATGAAGATGGCGTGGTGCAGCTCGATGCCTGCTGTATGCATGGCCCGACACGGATGGCCGGTTCCGTCGCGGCGGTGGAGGAGATCAAGAATGTTTCGCTGCTCTCGAAAGCAGTGATGGAGAACACCGGGCACATCATGCTGGTGGGCGCCGGCGCGCAGAAGTTCGGCTTCGACATGGGCTTTCCCCGGGAAAATCTGCTGACTGACCGCTCGCGCAAGATCTGGCTGCTGTGGAAGGAGACCATGTCCAACAAGGACTGGTGGGGTCCGGGGATTGATAGCCCCAAGTACAAGCTGCCGGATGAGGAAGGCGATCGTTCGGCACTCGAAGACGAGATGATGCAAAGGCTGGAAGCTCGCGCGGCAAAGCTCGGCATCGAGCCGGAATATCGCGCGGCGGCGATCCAGCATGTCCTGCATCCGCCGCATGGAACGATTAACTGCTCGTCGCTGAACGAAAAGGGCGAGATGTCGGGCGCGACGACGACGAGCGGCCTGGCATGGAAGCTCTCGGGACGCGCCGGCGATTCGCCGATCATCGGCGCCGGCTGCTATTGCGACCAGAACGTGGGCTCGGCGGGCGCAACCGGCAATGGCGAGGAGAACATTCGCATCGTCGGCGCGCATACGATCGTGGAGAACATGCGGCGCGGCATGTCACCGCAGGAGGCCGGGATGGACGCGCTGAAGCGGATCGTCAACAACTTCAATGGCGACATGAAGAAGCTGCAATATGTCGACATGAGCTATTACATTCTGCGCAGAGACGGAGCCTATGCCGGCGTGTGCATGTGGAGCGGCGGCCCGAAGCATCCGCGGCGCTTCGCGGTACACGACGGGAGCAAGCGGTATGAAATCGCCGTGGCGATGTTTCAGGGGGCGTCAATCGGCTGGCCGCCGATGCCGCAGAAACACCTGGCGCCGGAACAGAAGCAGTAGGAAATGGATCGGCTGAAGCCCGGCGATGAGAGCAGCGTTCCCAGACGACGTGGACTCTTCTTGCGAATTTTGTACCGCGTGTACACGAACTACCTGGGCGTGACGCCGCCGACTCCGGAGCAGGAACGGATCACCGCAATTGTGTTGATAGGGGGGATGATCGTCGGGATAATTTTGGTGGTGGTTCTGGTTTTCTTCTTGTGGCAGACGATGAGGAAATTGGGCGCGCAGTAGGATCGCGGGGTCGCCGCTGGCGCGGCTCCCGATCCTTATCGACGCGAAACCCGGGGCTCGCGCCCCGGGCTCAATTCGCAGCCGGCGCTCCGCGCCTCGCCCGTAGATAGGACACATGTCCACCGCATTCGAGGGGTCTTTGGGTCGCCGCTGGCGCGGCTCCCGCTCCTTATCGACGCGAAACCCGGGGCTGGCGCCCCGGGCTCGATTCGCAGCCGGCGCTCCGCGCCTCCAATTGGAGCAACCGACGGTCTGCCGAAGTTGATGACGACGGGTTGGTGGCAAAATGGGTACCCAATCGTATCTCGCTCAACCCGGGCGATCCGGTCAACATCGAAACCGATATCCGCCAAAATGGATTCTTCGCCGCGCCGCCGGACCTTCTGACCATGTCACCGTGATATCCATCACTGCGGCAGGCAGTTCGGGGCGGTGTAATCCTGTAAAACCCTCCGAACAGACACGGAACCTTGCATCTTCAGATCGCTGTAATTGCGATGGTGTAATCGCGGGCGTGAATATTACCACCGGTTCTCTGGGGATATGGCGGGTTCTTTAGGATATGCCGCGCCAGAGCGGAACCGGAGCAGTACCGTAGCCAGAGGCGCGAAGCGCCGACTTTGACGTGAGCCCGGGGTGCAAACCCCGGGACGCAGATTTATGCAGGGATGGAGCCGCGTCAGCGGCGACCTGGTATGGCACACACCTATGCGTTGAACCTGGTGCATTGCATATTCAGCACCAAGGGGCGCTTGCCTCTCATTCAGAATGCGCCGCGCACTTGGAGGACCTTGCAGGCCGTGGCAAGGAATGCACAAATCAATGTCGTTGCGATCGGCGGAACGAAAAATCATGTGCACCTGTTGTTGGAAATGCCGAAAACGAGCAGTGTGGCCGATGTGATGCGCGAATTGAAGGCCAATTCCTCCGCCCGATTGCGGAGGTCGATGCCCGGATTCGCCTGGCAGGATGGATATGGCGCGATCAGCGTGAGTCCGACCGCGGTGCGGGCGGTTCGACAGTACATCAATGGGCAGGAAAAACATCACAGCAAGCGTTCGTTCGAGGATGAGTTTGTCGCGATCCTCGATCGGGCTGGTATGAGGTGGGAGGCGCAGTACGTCTTCGACTGAGGGTCGCCGCTGGCGCGGCTCCCGATCCTTATCGACGCGAAAACCCGGGGCTCGCGCCCCGGGCTCAATTCGCAGTCGGCGCTCCGCGCCTCGCCCGTAGATAGGACAAATATCTGCCGCAATCGAGGGTTTTTTGGGTCGCCGCTGGCGCGGCTCCCGGTCCTTATCGACGCGAAACCGGGGCTCGCGCCCCGGGCTCAATTCGCAGCCGGCGCTCCGCGCCTTTTACCCCACCGGCACGGTTTGCAATACCTGCTCGCGGATTTCTTCGTCCTGCTTGACCTCGGCGCGCGAGGTGGGCAGGGCGATCACGAGCAGCTCCTCGATCGTTTTGACGTAGTGCATTGCGATGCCTTGCAACTGCTCGGGCGTCAGGTCTTCTTCGACGTTCTGCTTGTTCTCCGCAGGAAGAATGATGTCGGTCACACCCGCGCGCTTGGCCGCCAGCGTCTTCTCCTTGATACCACCGATCGGCAACACGTTACCGCTCAGCGTGATCTCGCCGGTCATCGCGGTCAGCGGACGCACCGGGCGATCGGTCAGCAGCGAAACCAGGGCGGTTACCATGGTCACGCCGGCTGAAGGGCCGTCCTTCGGAATGGCGCCTGCGGGCACGTGGATGTGGACATCGTGATCGGCGAAGAAGCTCTCGTTGATGCCGAGTTCGGTGGCGTGCGACCGTACCCAGGTCAACGCGGCCTGCATCGATTCCTGCATCACCTGGCCGAGCTGTCCGGTCATGGTGAAGCCGCCCTTGCCCTTCATCTTGCTGGCTTCGACGAACAGCACGTCGCCGCCGGTCGGCGTCCACGCCAATCCGACCGAGACACCGGCGCGCTTGGTGCGCTCGGCGATCTCGCCTTCGGTGCGGATCTTCATGCCGCCCAGCATGTCGTGGTGCTGTACCAGCTCGGGCGTGACCCGCAGCTTGTCGGTCTTGCCTTCGGCGATGCGGCGCGCCTGCTTGCGGCAAATCGTGCCGATCGTCCGCTCCAGGTTGCGCACACCCGCTTCGCGCGTGTAGTGGCGAATGATGAAGCGGATCGTCTCTTCGGGAAATTCGATCTGATCGCCGTTGATGCCGTTCTCCTCGATCTGCCGCGGGACCAGGTACTGGAAGGCGATATGGACCTTTTCTTCCTCGGTGTAGCCTTGCAGCTCGATGATCTCCATGCGGTCGCGCAGCGGCTCGGCAATGGGATCGAGCATGTTGGCGGTGGTGATGAACAGCACCTTCGACAAATCGAACGGCACGTCGAGGTAGTTGTCGCGGAAGCTGAAGTTCTGCTCGGGATCGAGCGCCTCCAGCAACGCGGAACCGGGATCGCCGCGGAAGTCGCGTCCGACCTTATCGATTTCGTCGAGCATGAAGACCGGGTCGTTGGTCTCGGCGCGGCGAATGCCCTGCATGATCTGGCCGGGCAGTGCGCCGATATAGGTGCGCCGATGTCCGCGGATTTCCGCTTCATCGTGCACGCCGCCCAGCGACAGGCGAACGAACTTGCGGCCTAGCGCCCGCGCGATCGACTTGCCCAGCGAGGTCTTGCCGACGCCCGGAGGTCCGACGAAGCACAGGATCGGGCCTTTCATCGACGGCTTCAGCCGGCGCACGGAAAGGTAATCCAGAATGCGGTTCTTCACCTTCTCCAGATCATAGTGGTCGGAGTCGAGGATCTCCTTGGCCTTCGGGATATCGACTTCGACGCCCGAAGATTTCTGCCATGGCAGCACCGCCAGCCACTCGATGTAGTTGCGCGTGAGGCCGTAGTCGGCAGCCATGGGCGACATGCGCGCCAGGCGGCCAAGCTCCTTCAGCGCTTCTTTCTTGACGTCGTCGGGCATGCCGGCCGATTCGATCTTCTGCCGCAGCTCTTCGGCGTCGCGCGTGGTCTCGTCCTGCTCGCCCAGTTCCTTCTGGATGGCCTTCATCTGCTCGCGCAGGTAGTACTCACGCTGCGTCTGCTGCACCCGGTCCTGCACTTCGCTCTGAATCTTGTTGCGCAGCTGCTGGACCTCGAGCTCTTTGGCCAGGTGCTGATTGATTTTCTCCAGCCGGATGTGGACGTCGGAGGTCTCCAGCACATCCTGCTTGTCGCGCGTCGACAACGAGGGCAGGGAAGAGGCGATGAAGTCCACCATGCGTCCGGCGTCTTCGATGTTGGCGGCGACGGTCGAGAGTTCATCGGACAGCGTCGGCGAGCCGGCGACAATCTGCTGGAACAGGGTCAGCACATTGCGCTGGAGGGCTTCAATTTCGGCATTCTTCGGCGCGGGAGCCTCGGGAATGGATTCCACCGTGGCGCGCATGAACGGCGTCAGCTGGGCGTATTCGGTCAGCTTGACGCGCTCCAGGCCCTCGGCAAAGACGAACAGGCTCTGGTTGGGCATGCGCACAACCTTGTGGACGACGGCCAAACTGCCGACGGTGTACAGGTCAGTGGGCTGGGGATTATCCACGCGCGCTTCGCGCTGCGCCACCACAACAATGGTCTTATCTTCGCCCAGCGAATTAATCAGCTGCACCGAACTTTCGCGCCCTACCGTCAGCGGAAGCACCGCATGGGGGAACAAAACCGTGTCCCGAACGGGCAAAACCGGCAGCGTCCGCGCGGCGTCGGAGTCGTTCCGGAGTTCCGGGTCGGCCAGCTCTATCTCTTTATTATCATTCGACATATGACTCCTTGAGTCCATTACACTCAAGCTTTAGATGCCGCCCTAAAGCAAAGGATGCAGGCGGCTAGCTCCGGGATAAGCCCTGTGCCGAGTAACGAGTTTTGCGAGGTGCAGGGACATGGTGCGGGCCTGAAAATCTCATCGGCACCTCGTCACAATCGAGTAGGGAATGCCCTCCCTCCTCGTGGCACAAGGATTCTACGCACGCCACTGGCAGGCGACAACGGAAAATGGGGCAAATTTTACTCCCGATTCCGAGAATGAGACCTGGCGGCAATAATCGTTGGTTCCCAATCCAGGATTGTTCGTCCGGGTGGAGCACGCCTTTCAGGCGTGCATTGCAGCGAAATCAAAAATTATTGTCATCCGACCGAACCCCGCCGGTTCACCGGAACAGGCGGGGCGAGTGGAGGGACCTGCTTTCGTCGCGCGAGGAAAGCAGGTCCCTCGACTGCGTGAGGCGTTCGCTTTCGCGAGCGCCTCACTCCGCTCGGGATGACACATCGCAAGGACACTGAGCTACATGCACGCCTGAAAGGCGTGCTCCACCCATGATTACTTGAGCGAAACTTTCAAACCGTTAGGAGGTTTCTACCCGCTGCGGGCCGTTCAGCCGCGTAGTGTCACCTTGCGAGCCGCCAGCGCTTCGATCAACTCCGGCCTGAGTTCGTAACCGCGGCCGGGCTGGTGGCTGACGGCGATCGTGCCCTGGGGCGATACCTCGACCTCCGGTTCGATGATGTCTTCCTTCCAGTAGCGTTTCGAGGCCGAGACGTCGCCGGGCAGCTTGAAATTCGGCAACGTGGAGAGCGCGATGTTGTGAGAGCGGCCGATGCCGGATTCCAGCATTCCGCCGCACCAGACAGGAATGCCGAACGCTTCCGCGACGTTGTGAATGTTAATCGCCTCGGAGAATCCGCCGACGCGTCCGACCTTGATGTTGATGATGCGGCAGGCGCCGAGTTCGAGCGCAGCTTCGGCGTCGCGCGCAGTGCGGATCGCCTCGTCGAGGCAGAGCGCGGTTCGCAGCAGCTTTTGCAGACGGGAGTGGAAGTAGAAGTCGTCAGCCCACAATGGCTGCTCGATCATGAGCAGCCGAAAGCGATCGAAAGTCGTCAGGTGCGGCGCATCGGCCAGTGTGTAGGCGGAATTGGCGTCGCAGCTCAGCAGGACGTCGGGCCAGCGCGCGCGGATTTTTTCCAGCACCTCGACATCCCAGCCCGGCTTTACTTTGACCTTGATGCGCTGATAGCCGGCGGCGAGCTCAGTTTCAATCTTCTGCAACAGTTGCTGGTGCGAATCCTGGATGCCGATGCTTACGCCGCAGGCAATCTCGCGTTGCGTGCCGCCCAGAAGCTTCCACAGCGGAGTTTGCTTCTCCTGCGCTTCGGCATCCCAGGCAGCGTTCTCCAGAGCGGCTTTGGCCATAGGATGTTCGCGTACACGCGCCAGCAGCGTGGGAACGTGACGCGCGGATTCGATTGATTTGCCGAGCAGCATCGGAGCCAGGTAGCGCGTAATCACGTCCCAGGCGCTATCAATGTACTCCTCACTGTAGAACGGTCCTTCGCCGGCGACACACTCGCCCCAACCTTCGAGGCCGTCACAATGCAAAGTGACGAGCAGGATGCGACGCGCGTAGGTACGGCCGAAGCTCGTCTCGAAGAAGTGGACGAGCGGCATGTTAAGTTCGCGGAGGGTGATCGCTTCGATCTTCATGATGTAGAGAGAAAACTCAACTTGATGTCATCCCGAGCGCAGGCGGCCCGTATTTGGGCGCCGGAGTCGAGGGACCGCTATTGATGACGTATTTTCGTCCTACTTTCCACGTAGTAAAAGATGTTGACGCCCCAGGTCTGGGCGCCTCACAAAACCAATCACTGAAACTGAATTATTACGCTGCTTGGGGTTGATTGCAGCCTTCCCCACAGCTGTAACTTGTACTTCACGTTCTTGCTGAGCTGAAAAACGTCCGACGTACTGGGCTGGACGATCTTGTATGTTCCTGAACGTGGACCTGCAAGTCGAACGGAATTCTGCCCTAAATGAAAAACCAACTCATGCAGCTGTGGAGTTCCCGATTCGGCTTCGATCTCCCAAATTTTGGATTGGCTTGCTTCTTCGCTTAGGGTCACCCGTAATACCGTAGTCGGGTACTCCGCAAGTGTAGCGACATTCACGGTCGCCGTATTCTGAGATAGCAGTAGGTGCACCGGCACTTTGTTGTAGCATCCACACAATGCGCCGATCGCGAGAATGGCTACCAGCGTGCGCCCGGCAACACGGCTTTCAGAAGTTTTAGAAGCGGGGTGTGATTGCATTGATAATCCTGCGTCCGCTGCGCCGGACTCGCTTCGCTCAGGATGACACGTCAAAATGGGAATGGCGTTCGGCACGACTAAAGTCGTGCCCTGATACAAATCTACTTCCCGTACTCCCAATCTTCATCCCACTTGCCCAGCACGAAGACGCCGTCGCCGTTGTCGTCGCGGCCGTAGCGCAGGCAGGCGAGTCCACGTGAAAATGCGTCGAGAAACTTCTCGCGATTTCTTAGCTGGACGTCAGCGGCCTTGTCGCGCGTCGCGGGATCGGCTTTCCACACGTAGACTTCGGCGGGTACATCGATGCGCATCTCTTCGGTGAACGGCCGCTGCTCTTCGCCCCCAAGCAGCGCCTCGACGCGCTTCGACTTCAGCCACCATTCCGCCACCAGCCGGTCGGTCGGCAACGATCCCCACAGCGGCGAATTCGAGATACCGTACTGATTGACGTTGTAGCGGCGGGCAACGGCTCCGAGCTTCTCCAGGTTGAGATACGAGTTCTTGATTTCCAGCGGATCGAAGGTCCACTCGATCAGCTCGTAACCGTGCCGGATTGCGTCCTCGCGCTGAAACAGCTTGAGCCGCCGGCCCACGCCGCTGTTGCGATAGTCGGCTTTGACGGCCAGCATGTGTGAATGAAGGTACGCATGTTGGTCCCGCACGGCGGGAATGCAGATCGAAAAGCCCACCAGGGTGCCGCCCTCCCAGGCGCCGATCACCTGGCCGCCGATCTTGGGCGCAAGCGAAAAAATTCGCAGCGGCACCAGATCGATGTCGTCGAATCCCCAGACTTCTTTCTGCAGTGCGACACAGGCGTTGAATTCGTCCACCTCAGTGCAGCTGCGCAGGTGGATCGGGTCGGTTAACGCGTTTCCCGCTGCTTGGACTCCTGCCATAGCGACTCCATTTCTGCCGGCGAAGCGTCCGCCGGCTTGCGGCCCTGGTCACGGAGTTTTTCCTCGAGATATTGAAAACGCCGGCGAAACTTGCGATTGGTGCGGCGCAGCGCCGACTCAGGATCAAGCGAAAGATAGCGCGCGATGTTGACCAACACGAAGAAGAGATCGCCGACCTCGTCTTCGAGCCGCGCGCGCAGGTCGTCGGGAATTTTTGCGCCACGCGCCCCGGCAACGCCCGAACGTGATTCCGGTTGAGGCCCAGGCTCCGGATATTCCGACAGATTGCGGCGAAGCTCTTCGGTCTCTTCGTTGAGCTTTTCGAACAGACCCTCGATATTCGGCCAGTCGAAGCCGACGTGCGCCACGCGCGAGCTGATCTTGTAGGCTTCCATCAGCGATGGCATTGCGGTCGAGACGCCGGCAAGCACCGACTCAGGATGATCTTCTTTCCTGGCTTTCCTGGCGCCGTCGGCGGATTCCTGCTGCCGTTTCTTCTTTTCCTCCGCTTTGAGCGCCTGCCAATTGCGCAGGACCTCGCCCGGCGTATCGGCCTTCACGTCGCCGAAGACATGGGGATGGCGATCGATGAGCTTGTTGGACAGGCGGTCGAGCACATCGTCGATGGAGAAGCGCTGTTCCTCCTGCGCCATTTCGGAGTAGAAGAGCACCTGCAGCAGCAGGTCGCCGAGCTCGCCGGTCAGCTCGTCCCAGTCACGCGCGTCGATGGCCTCGATGACCTCGTAGGCTTCTTCCAGCGTGTAGGGCTTGATGCTGTCGAAGGTCTGCTCGCGGTCCCACGGGCATCCGCCGGGGGCGCGCAACCGCGCCATGATGGAGACGGCACGCTCGAATCGTTCGCCAGTGGTCGGCATCAGGACGATTCTAATCGCTGGACGGGGTTCGCTGGGGGCTATTCCTTGAGTCGCTCTTCGCCGTTCGCTCCTCGCTTTTCGCCGGAACGGGCGATCCCGGTAAGGTCGCCGCCAGAAGGACAGGATCGTCGGAGATCAGGCCATCAACGCCCCAGCCGGCAAACCGCAGCATCTCGCTGCGATGGTTGACTGTCCAGGTGAAGACCTGCAGGTCGCGCTTGTGGACCTCATCCACCAGCCGCTGCGAAACCAGCGAGCGATGGGGAAGGAAGACCTGGATGGGCAGTTCAGCCCAAAGCCATGCTTCGCTGGTGTGGTCGCAGATGTAGCCGAGCGCAAGCGCCGGATCGAGCCAGCGAAGGCGGCGCAACACTTCCGGCAGGAACGACGAAACTACGTAGCCGCAATGCGGAGGATACTCGCGGAGCGCGGCCAGCACCGCCTCTTCGTTGCCTGCAACTTTCAGTTCGACGTCGAGATAGGCAGCCCGGGAGAAACGCGCCAGAACGTCCTCGAGACAGGTCAAGTCGTGTCCAGGGCGACACAAGGCGGGGTAATCCGTGCCGGCAACTTCCTTGCGCAAGTATTTAGGATCGTGGCAGATCACGCAGTGCTGGTCGCGCGTGAAACGCAGGTCGAACTCGAAGCCATCACAGCCGTGGTCGAGGGCGTAGTCGAAGGCGGCCAGAGTATTTTCAGCGGGGATGCGATACAGCCCAGGTCTCGAAATGCGCGAGACCGGGGGCACCCGCCGTAATTTGCGCCGCACGCCGCGATGGCCAAGCAGAAGAGGGCGTGAATGACTCGTTGTCGCAGCGCCACCAAAAGCGAC
>Ga0335073_10007628_pt1 | contig 15188 bp, 13 predicted proteins | sample Lox_Sample_22_FD_207093 | JGI IMG/M metagenome (GOLD analysis project Ga0335073, IMG submission 207093) | Soil microbial communities from Loxahatchee National Wildlife Refuge, Florida, United States - Lox_Sample_2.2 | ecosystem: Environmental > Terrestrial > Soil > Wetlands | place: USA... | reverse complement strand
TCAGGCGGCGGGGCGGGGCGGGCGGCGCGGCGGCCGGGGGCGACCGGGCACTCCTCGAGAACCCAGGCGCGGAACCCGGCCAGGGTCGAGGCGGGGGCCAGGGCCAGCCGCAGCAGCCACAACAGCAGGCCGCCGAGCACCGCCAGCGGGGTGGCCTCCTCGCCGGCCAGCACGGCGGTCAGCCGCTGGTGGCGGGCCAGCGCCCAGGCCCGGACGACGCCGATCAAAGTGTCACTAGCCAGGGCATAGGCGACGGGCGGCATGGCCCAGATAGCCAGGTTCCGCCAGCCCGGCGCGGCCGCGATCGCGTTCATGAACACGCTGGCGCCGACTGAGACCAGGTTCAGAGCCCGGGCGCGGAGAGCGCGGCGGCCATGCAGCGCGAGCGCGATGCCGAGGCAGGCGAAGACCAGGGCGGCGGCGTCGGGGATGGCGGCTTCCAGGGCGGCGATGGCGGGGAGGTGGCGGGCGGCGTCGGCCATCCGGTACTGGGCGGTGAAGCTGACCGCGGCTGCGGCTGCGGCGAGGAGGCACAGCCCGGCGGCGGCGTTGCGCAGCCACTGGCCCGAACGGTCCCTGGACCACCGGGGCGGGGCGGGCTGGCCGCTGTGACCGGAGGGCGGGGGGGCCGGCCGGGACATGATCAGGACCAGGCCTGCGGTCAGGGGACGGCCGGTCATGTCCCGGCCGGGCCGGGTGCCGGGGAAGGCGACGGGCGGGTTCGAGATGGTCATGGCAGGTCGCTCCCGGAGGGAGTCCGGTTGTTGCCGGGGGTGCGGATGCCGACTCCGAGCAGGCGGCGGGTGACCGCTTCGGTGCGGGTGCGAGGGGTGCTGGTCAGGCTCATGTGCCGGTCCTCGTCGTGGATGGCAACCAGCACGAGGACCAGCAGGGTCAGGACGCCCAGCCCGGTCAGGGCGGCGATGGCCACGATCACGACGGCGGTGGTCATGGCCTCACGGCTTCCTGGTGCTGCCCGCGGCGGTGCTGCCGGGTCCGGGGACGGCGGTGACGCGGCAGGTGGCCCTGGCGCGCGGCGGATGCCGTCCGGGTGTTCGGGTCTGTGGTGCTGGTGGTGCCGGGCAACGGGTCTCACTCCCTTCGGCGGGCGGGACCGCCCGCACCGTGGCGCATAGCTTTGCGTGTATAGCTTTATGCGCACGAGTATGCGTCACGAAACCTGAGAGCGCAAATCTTTACGCGCATAGTTGTGCGTGCAGAGTGTTTGCCCTGGCCAGGGCGACGGGAACCCGGTGATGCCGGTACTGGCTGCTAGAATCGCCTCAGGACATCGAGCATCCCCGGGGTTCTGGAGGCGCGGAGTCCGCGATCGATGATCCGTGCGGTTGGGAGAGCGAGCTTTACACGTAAAGCTTTGCGCGGTAGGTTGTAGGCGCAATCCTTTGAGGAAGGTAGTGGAATGGTTGACACGGCCCAGACCACGACGACCCGCATGTACGCCAGCATCCGCGACCAGCTCGCCAGCGAGATCACCGCAGGCACCTACCCGGCCGGCGCGCTGCTGCCGTCCATCCGCGAGATCATGGAACGGTGGGAGGTCTCCACCACCACCGCCCGCAAAGCCCTCGACGAACTCGCCGCCGCCGGGTACGCCCGCAAGGAGGGGACCCGCGGCCACATCTCCACCGGCGGCCATGCGGCCGCCCCAGCGCCGGTCGCGGGGGAATCCGCGCGCAAGGCGCCGCCGCCAGCCGCGGTCCCTGGCCGGCTGACGGTCTGGCCTGCTCACACGCTCCCGGCTCACGGGAGCGTCGGGCCGGATGAGGATGACGGCCTAGCCGCGCTTGATGTCCGTGCGGAACGGCCGCCCGCCGATGCGGCTGTGGCCCTGGGTATCACTGACCCATCGCGGCAGGTGATCGTGCGGCGCCGGCTTGCGGGAGCCCCGGACAACACTCCGGTCCAGTTCCGCGTCAGCTACATCCCGGCCGAGCTGGCCGAGGGCACCCCGATCGCGCAGCCTACGGCGATCGACAATGCCTGGCCTGCTGCGCTGGGCGTCTACCTCGGCACGCAGGTCCGCCTGGCCAGCAGCCAGGTCACCGCCCGCCACCCCAGCCACGAAGAAGCAGCCGCACTGGCACTGCCCTCAGACGCCGCGGTGCTGGTCCGCGAGGACATCTACCAGGACCGACGCGGAAACCCCGTCGACTTCACCCGGACCGTGTGGCCCGGAGACACCACCCGGCTGGTCCTCGGCGACTGACCCGAGCCCGCCAGGGACTCTTGCCTCCAGTGGCGGGCCAGCGTTGCAGTGCGGCGGCGCGCTTGCGCCGCCTGCGGCGCCTATGATGATGCGCCAGACCAGAGGCAGAAACGGAGCGACCATGGCCCAGAAGGTGCAGACCCTGATCGTCGATGACCTGGACGGCAGCGCCGCGCAGGGCACGGTCCGCTTCGCGCTCGACGGCACCGAGTACGAAATCGACCTGAACGCCGAGCATGCCCAGCAGCTGCGGGACGCGCTGGCGGCCTACGTGCGGGCGGCACGGCGGACGGCGGGCGGTTCTCGCCGGCCCGGCCGTGGCCGGCGGCGGGGACCAGCGGGCGAGGTGAACACGACCGAGGTCCGCGAGTGGGCCAAGACGCAGGGCATCGAGGTAAAAGACCGCGGCCGGATCCCCGCCGAACTCGTCGTCAAATTCAAAGCGGCCACTGCGGGCTAACCGAGATCCGGCCGGCCTGTCGTATGGATGAGCGAGATCCAGCGCTCGGGTTCGACGCGATCATGCCGGGATATCGTCCATGTCGAGCTGGTACCAGCTGGTCCCGGCGAGGAAATGCAGGCGGCTTCCGCGGCCGAGGACCTGGGTGCCTGCCGGGAGCGGCTCCCCGCCCGGAAGCACGACGCGGTACTGACCGGCAGGCTGGGCACGATCGGCGCCGAGCTCCGTCAGCGCAAGGCGGTCATGATCAGGCCCGTAGCCGCCGAACAGCGCGACGCGGGACCCCGCCGCTGCCAGGGCGCTGACGCCGGTGATGTCGTTGTGCCAGCCAGTCACCGCGCCATCGCGGATGCACACGATGGGGAAATCAGCGTAATAGCAGGTCCAGACGCACGTGCCGTCCACGTTGAGGGCGTAGCAGTCACTGATCGCATCCCATGGGCCGACCTCGGTGTATCGCGGATAGTGCCAGACGGGCGCCAATTCGGGAGAGAACCGGACGATCCCGTATGCGCCGACTGGCTGCGCGGTGCCGGCCTGGCCCCAGCCGTAGTTGCCGTAGATTCCCTCATCGAAGTAGCCGATCCAGACCTGCCCGCTGCTAGTGGCCAGGACATGGCTGATACCGTCGCCGAGCACGCTCTCGCAGAGGACTTGCCCGTCCGCGTCGTAGAGCACTCCGTTGCGATCCGGGCCGTCGCGGCGCCAGCGGCATCTGGCCCCAGCTAGCAGGAACCTGCCGCCGGGCATCGGCTGCACGGAGATATGCGCGAGCGTCAGGTCCGCGATCGGCGTGACTGCTGCCAGTTCCGGCGTGTGCACCGTGATGCGCGCGGCGACCGGGCGGGCCGCGGCCGGATCCGGGAAACGGGCCCCTGCCGGTGAGACGGTCGCTGAGGTCACCGCCTCCAGGCCGTCCGGTGTCGTCCATACCGCCACCGCTTCGCCGGCCGGCCCCACCGATGCGCAGACCAGGACGTCACCGTCGCGGCCGTCGATCACGCCATGGTGACGGACCCGCAGGACGGGAAGGCTCATTACTTCCTCGCGCCGTTCCCGGTCCCGGTCCCGGTCCCGGTTCCGCTGCTGTTCCCGCCAGTCATTCATTTAGGCACTCTCCGGACGGCGAGTGCTGGCCGAGGGCAGGCCGGCGGACCTGTCACCGGCCGCTGTGGCGGCTCCGGATATGCGCCAGGCATTTACGGCCAGGATTCCGCGATCGCCGCCATCGCCTCGAAGCGGTTTGAGACGCCTTCCCGGGCGAGTTGCCGGAACTCGTCGGCGCTCATGCGAATGCTTCCGCCCCACGTGTCAGTGAGTACAAGGCGCGCCTCGGGCGGCGCCGTCTGGTCAAAGCTGATCCCGGCGGCGGCGCCGGGGCGCCTTTCGTGCCCGTAAGGCGCGATCACCGCAGCGGGTTGCCCGTAGATGAGCAGCACGGTGGTCTCATCCTGGTCCTGGTCGGCTGCTGCGATGATCGCGCGGATCAGCGCCAGAGCCATGTCCGGCATGTCCTCGACGGTGGGAGCCAGATTCATTTCGAGGTGAGGCACGGCGGTTGTGCTCCTATCCGACGGCAGGAAGACGCGGCGCTCCAGTCAAGGTGCCCGGCAGGTCGCGGCGCTTCTCCCGATCCACGACCGCTCCCGGCCTTGCCGGACCTAGCCCGGGCCGAGTCGGCTGACGTCCATTCGGGGCCGTCAGCGGTGCTGCCGCATTGTCATCACACATCGTTATGCCACAGTTCGAGAGAGTGATAAGAGATTGGTAACATTAATAGCACCATTGGCCTACGCAAGTTCAGTTCGTCTTGACTATGCCGTGGCTGCACCAGCTACCCCACCCGCTTCCCACTGCTGGGGCAGGAAGGGTTCCGGATATCGGCCACAGGCTGGAGCATCACGATCACAGATGCCTCGCCGCCAGGGCGGGCGCCTGATGCTGTGCCCGTATCAGTGATCTGGATGCCGTTACGCGCCCAGCCGGCCTGCCACCCGATCCGCATCTGCCGATGAGCGGATGGCAACCGCGGTCAAAAGCCGGGTCGGCTGGCGAGCCAGATATCACGTGAAGGACGTATCAGCTGAGCGACATACTCGTCTTTGCGGCGCACATCTCCCCGGATCCTCAATCTCCTTCGGCTTATACTCGCATCGATAACAACCTGGTGGTCCTGCTCGTCAAGCTCGTCAAGTGTCATCCGGCCACGGAGAGATGGCTCGATTTTCCCGTGTAGGCGCCTAGGAACTCCCAAGCGGTCGATCACGTGCCATGACGAAGGTCCGCGCTGCCACTGGAGCAAAGCAATATCCTCACCCGCGTCCGCGAGGCGCGTGACAATCATGGCACGAGAAACCTGGGCCAACCGAGCAGCGTCCCGCAAGCTCGCGAGTGTTATTCGAGCGGATCGCATACCCTCTACCCATTCGTCAGGAATAAGGAGTGTAGCTGCAATTTTTTGGGCCAGCGTTTCTTCGTTGGATAGCAGGTGAGCTTTATTCCTGTCATTTAGGAGCCGGATTGCGTGAGGATCACGCAACATTATATGGGCTAGTTCATGAGCGAAGACGAATCTCACACGTTCCCGCCGGTGAGCCGGGCCGAGATAAACAGTTGGCTGGGAAGTGCTAAAATCGGTGAAGCCGACGGCTCCATGCGTGGGCCGGACAGCCTGCACACCCAGATCCAGTGCTACTTGGTACAGATCCACAGGGGGCCTCGGTGCCTTGCCTAGGACAATTAGCAGGATCTCTGATTCGATTCGCATCGCCAAACCATCCGACTAAGTAAGTTCGATGTGCCAAACAATCGTCGATATATTGCTCGCCATTCTCTACCCGAAACGGTCGTACTGTAGTGAAGATGCTGACGCGGGATAGCCGGATCCAGGTGAAAGGCAATGAGTTGCCTTATCTCGGCGTCGGTCCAGTCATCGATCTGCGCGACGGACTCCAGATTTGCAAAGCTCTTCAACGACAGTCCACGATCTAGTCGCGGCGGTTGCCCAGCTTGGTTCCCATCGGTTTGGCGGCCTAGCAGCATGTCGAGCAGGGGATCCATCTGCTCGCCAAGGAGATTCCGGAGGGCGCGCCCTTCGGCAAACGAGGCACTATTCATCATGACCGGGTGATAGAGCATCTGCGTGGCCCGTTCCTGCGTTAGGCCAGACGCCTCATATACCGCTCGATCCAGGCCGTCGAGCCTTTTGTGTGCCTCAGCGAGGAGCTCGTAGGTTTGGACGCATACGGAAATCCGATCCTGCGCATGATGTTCGACAAGCGGCATTACTCTGCGAATTAGCCCCTCGAGACGTTTTACCAAACGTCTCTGATCTTCCTCCTGGTCCACCCGGTATACACGGTTCGGAGTATTGTTCAACACGCGCGAAACGAAGCTAGGCGACATCGAAGTGAGCACTGCGATCGTGCACTCTGCTTCGGCCCACGAAACTGAACGGCTAACCCCCCATGATTCATATTCAACCCCAACGGCCACGAGCAGGTCCGATCCGGCAATGAGGAGCTGCTCAGCCCGCGACAACTCGTCCGGCTGATTGGCCGTTGTTGTACTGGGCTTAAGGTTACCATCCGGGCAGATAGCAACCATGCCTATCCGATTGAGGAGTCGCCTGATATCAGCGGCCAGGCTCATGACACTGTCGTGGCTGGTGTCGTCAAGATGTGTTAGAGGAGTTGCCACGAAGGCTCTTGCAACCGGCTGCCATGAACTTTCCTCGGAAATCTGGCCAAGCGGGCCGAGACCGAGAGACCTGCGAAGTAGGTTAATGAGAAGTGGCCGGTCTTGCTTCTGCAGTACTGGGCTCAACTCCGCGCTGGAAAGCTGTGAGCGCGGAATGTAGTGTCTCAATGACCTGGCCACGCTGATGACGCTGTTAATCGCGAAGTCAGTTAGAATATTCCGGGCCACGGTGCGTACGCGCTGATTCGAGGACGCGCCCTTTCCTATATTAAGTCCAATGCGACTCGTGGCGAGCGCGACGTCTGCGAGGAGTTCCACAAAGAACTCAGGATCAGTTGACAAATTGGAAGCGGTTTCGGTAGCGAGCTTGGCAGCAAGAGTCTCGAATTCCCGAGGATCAATCACGTATTCTGCGCCGGATACTTCGCCTATGCTGATGATGGCCGTCCTATCAGCAAATCCGGAGAATGTCGGTTCCTGGACACCGCAGTTCACCGCGACAGCACCGCTGAATGCCTTCATGAGCTCCTGGGTATCGAGCACATGACGTTCAGCCACTGGAACACCGCCTTTGGAGTCCCGCCGGGAGGGAAGATCATAGCAAGCCTAAATGGCTTCCGGCGCGTCATTCGCTAGCAGAGACGGAACGGATCATCCCCAAATGCAAGGCATCACTATGCGGTGACGGAGCTCGCACAGTGAGATCTCCGGCACGTTCGCTTGGTGGTGGCTGATCCGTGCCCTCCTCTCCGAGGGCCCCCACCGAATTACATCTATGCAGTTCGGTTAAGACCTGATGGTACAGAGACGGCACTGTGCCGTCAAGAGTCCGTCATAGCACCGGCCGGTGATGTGCCGTATCATTGACTTCACCATGCCGTTAAGGTACCGTATCTACTTGCCGGTCATGTGCCGACACGCCGGCGCACCTGGAGGGAAGCCGTATGTCGAAGCTCACTGTCCAGTTCACCGATGAGATGGATGAGGTCATCGAGGAGCTCGCAGAGGCCCGCGGGCTGCCCAAGACACAGGTACTGCGCCGTGCCGTACTGCTGATGCGTTACCTGGACACTGCTGCCGCGGCCGGACAGGACCTAGTGCTCCGGGACCGTGCGACGGGTCAGGAACGCCAGCTTGTCCTTGAGTCGAGCATCCAGTGACCGGATCGTCCACCAAGCTTCAGCCAAGCCAGGAGGTTGCGGCCTCGAACGGTAGTCACCAGACAACCAGGGTGACGGAAGCCGAGATCGAGGCAGCTGCCGATCGGACCGCAAGAACTTTCGTCTCCCGACACGGCTCCTCAGCAGACGTCACCGAAATCTCCTACCGGAGGCTGGGACAAAGGATATTCGCTGCAATCCTCTGCCTTATAGCAGTGATGCTAATTGCGCTCGCCGTTTTTGCAATTCGTACATACCCAACGGCAGGAGACGTGCATTCTGTGCTCGGCTCCGGGACTTCCGGAACAGATGCTCTAAAGGACTGGGATGACATGCAGGCTCAATGGGTAAATCAGGTTACCCAGCTCGGGCAATACCTCATCTTCGGATCTGTTCTTCCGCTCCTCGCCACCGTCGTGGGCTACCTGCTCGGCGAGCGCCAAAACGCATCTTAACGTCTGATCATGATGCGCAGATCTGCTGGTCGTTTGGCCGATGCAGCTAATGTCGACAACGGGGTTCTGCGACTGTAGCACCTTGTCACTCCACGCAAATCAGCCGGGCGCCGTACTCCTCCGATAGTCGGGTGGCCCGGGGGTGAGATTCCCCCCGGGCTACCCGACTATCTAAGCTAGACAGGACGCACTCATTTGCCGCAGACAGGGTCGAATGCCGTCGGCGCGGGGTGGCCTTGGCCATGTCCCTGGGCTGTCGCCCGCCGTGAACTCTTGGGCCTGGCCGACCCCCGAGGATAGACACCTAACGAGCAGCCGGTGATGGAGCAACCCGAGTCTGCGCGTGCATGGGTACATAGCCGCTGTGCGCGGTTTGTGTCAGGTTACGGGCAGCGGGCAAGAAGGACTGCGGGAGTAATTCTTCTGCACAGTCGCTGGCTGCGGGTCCTGGCTAGCGACAGATAGGGCTCGTGTACATGGCTGAGGTCGTTGTGTTCGGCGTCGTTGCAGCGGACGTCGTCCTGCGTGTTCCGCGCATCCCCGTCCCCGGCGACCAGGTCAATGCGGAGGCGCTGGGATGGCGTATCGGGGGAAGTTCAGCCAACGTGGCATGCGGGCTCAGCGCGGCTGGGCACCACGTCCGCCTCGTCGGCCCGGTCGGCGACGACTCGATGGGAGACCAGCTCTTGGCCGAGCTCGAACAGTACGGCGTTGATATCGAGTACTCATTCCGTGCCAGTGCCGCGTCCCCACGGACCCTCATCCTGCTCGACGGGACGGGCGAGCGCACCATCATCGCGGTGGACAGCGGGGCCGGGCCGTCCTCGTTCCTGCCGGTGCGCGGGCCAGATCTCAGGTCAGCTGATTGCGTCTACATTGAGGGTTACACCAGGTACCCCCCCGGCACGGCGGCCGCGGCGAAGGCGGCTCTTGTGGTGACATCTCCTCCGGTCCCCGGCGCGACAACGTGGCCTGCGAACGTGGTGGTCGGGTCAGAGACGCAATACGCCCATACCACCTCGATGGGGACGTTTGAGGCTGTGCGCTCAGTATCAGGTAAGCGCCTTGAGTGGGTGGTGGTGACACGCGGGAGGCAGGGTGCGGATGCGTACGCTTCGTCCGACGCAGTGCACGTTGACGCCGTTGCAGCCGAGCAGGTAGACGCGACAGGGGCCGGTGATGCGTTTACCGTCGGCCTGCTGCACGGGATGCTGGAAGGGGACGACATGGTCACAGCGCTGCAAGTCGGCGCTGCGTGGGGTGCGGCGACAGTGACCCAATTGCGGTCGATTCCAGTGCCGTGGGAGGAAATCGCCGGCCCGTTCCGATAGTGATGCGGCGGCTTATCGAGGTGACAGGTCTCAACCCAGCGAAGCATTCGCTGGCACCTATGGTCGGGGCGGGTCCGTCGCTTGCTGTTGAGTGCCTGCGAATCAGGGCTGATGCCCCAATCACGCTGTGCGGTCAGCAGGTACGCCGGACCCGCACGCAAACCCGCCGATCTGCATGGGCATTTGGTCAATGCTGCACGTCGACTCGGGCGCTCAGATTAAGTCGTTCTGGAGTTCACCTGATCGATCTGGAAGCGCCGGTCGCATCCCACCCGGCGATGATATGCGCAAGCGTCAGACCCGCGATCCGTGTGATCGCTGCCAGTTCCGGCGCGTGCACCGTGATCCGCGCCTCCACCAGCCGGGCCGCGGCCGAATCCGGAAACACCCCCGGCAGCCGAGACAGTCGCTGAGGTCACAGCTCCCAGGCCTTCCGGTGCCGTCCACATCGCCACCGCGTCGTCGGCCGGCCCGACCGACGCGCAGACAAGAATGTCACCATCGTGGCCGCCGATCACGTCGTGATGACCGACCGCAAGACAGCAAGGCTCATCACCTCACCTCGCCGTACCCGGTCCTGCTGTCGGCGCTGCCCCCGCCCGTCACTCATTCAGTCACCACTGGACGATGATGCAGGCCCAGGGCAGGCCGACGGACCTGCCCTCGGGCAGTTGTGCGGGCCGGGGTCTGCGCCAGGCATCCACCGCCAGGATTCCACGGTCCGCGCGACGCTGCGAAGCGGCTTGGACTCCTTCCGGGAGTGCCGGAACTCGCTGGAGCATGTCATGCAGGTGCCAGTTAATCGCCCGACAGCGGACAGACGTCCTCCCTGTGCCGCTCGCCCGTAATGATTGTGGCTGAACTTGGTCTGAGGGGTCCATGTGCCCGACCACGTTAGCCCCGTGTTGACCGCCGGTAGGCTCATTAGCAGTGCTAACGTTCGAATAACCGCAAATACCTGCCGGATCGCGGGTTCCCCGACGGCAAGACACGCCTGGTCCCCAGTGTCGGCATCGTTCCGTAGTGAGCCGTTATATGCAAAAGATCAGGATTTCCTGATGAGAGTTCGGTAAAGTCCGGCGGGACGCAACGGTCAAGCAGGAGGCGCAGGTGCTCCAAGCCGTGGCGATGGGCGGGTCCGCTCAGGCAGTAGGCAACTCGGATTCTGGGCGGGGTGGTCGCTCAGAGCGTTGTCGAAGAGTGACAGGTTCCAGGGGTGCGGATGGAAATTGCAATTGAGGTCTCGGGCGGGCAGGATAACGAACTCGAGCGTGTACGGGATGCCCTTCAGGGACAGGACATCGCAAAGGCGAGGATCTCCCTTGTTAGAGGAAGCATCAAGGATGGGGCACTCGGCGTCGAGCAGGTCCTTCTTTTCATCGGCCAAGACGTGGCTGTTCCCCTGATGGTACATGCTCTTTACGACTACCTGACCAGACGGCGCCGTACGCCTTCCGCCTCACGCCTCCGCATTGCCCTAGCGCGCACGGACCTGCCGGGTGGAGTACACCGTACCGAGCTCGCGATAGAGGGTCCGGCTGACGAAGTAGTTGAGGCGGTCTGCAAGGAACTGGGATGAATGCCGGAATCCAAAAGATTGATCCTCTCGCTTCAGCTGCCTTGATTATTGGATGCCGGGAGTACCCGCAGTCCGATTTCCCGGCCGTGCCTGCCGTTGAAGGAAACCTGGTCGGGCTGTATAACGCGTTTAGAGATCCTGATCTCTGGGGGCTTGAGGAAGATCAGGTACTTCAGCGCATGGACGTTACAGGCGCCGATTTGCTCAGGCGCGCGAGCCGACACGCCATGCTCGCTGACGAAGATGGGATATTCGTCCTCTACTTCTGCGGTCATGCCGAGCGGCACGGGAAGAACTTGCACTTGGTCCCGAGCGATGCGGATCGCAGTCGGCCCGAAGACTCTATGGTCCCCATCGAGAAAGTCTTCGCGGCCGTAGACGACAATCAACGCGTCGCTGTTCGGCGCAAGATTCTCATTCTGGACTGCTGTTACGCCGGCCAGGCAATCCGGGAGGCGCCAGGCGCGCCGATCAATGGGAGCTGGGAAGAAGGCGCCGGCGAGGGCTGGTATATCATGGCAGCTACCTCGAAGTTGGCTGAGGCCATAGCCGACTTCGAGCACTCGGCGAGCCTTTTCACCAGTGCGATCCTACAGGCCCTACAAGGCAGCGCGGAAGGACCCCGCAGCCTGTCTCCTAGGTGGGTATTTGAGTCCGCCAGTGCGCTTATAGGTAAAGCGCAGCAAGCGCAGCAGAGCTCGGCCTCGTGGAGCGATCTGCCATGGATTCGCAACAAGCTCTTCGTAGAGAAGGCCCGCGAACCGCACGCGTTTCCTACGCAGGAGAGCCAGTCGCTGATATTCAGGCCTCGGGGATTCGGGTGGCCAGCCCCCGATCCGCTCTACATTGGACGAGCGGAGGAACTCGAACGGGCGCGGGACCGGCTCCGGCCAGGGACGGTGCTCCCCGTATTCGGCCCACGCTATGCGGGCAAGAACGCCTTCGTCCGGCAGTTGCTCTCTTCTCAGGAGGTGCAGGAGTCGGGACCGCTCGGGCGACCGTGGCTGCGCTTCAACGCCGTGATCTCCAACGCCAGCGCCGAGTCACCTGTGCTGGAGGCGATGGCCAAAGCCCTAGAGATCCGACTGCAGGACGTGGACCAAGAGAGCGACGCGGGCGAGGACACCCGCCGGCTCGTGGTCGTCGACCGCTTGGATGAACTTACCCGTGGCCACACGCTGCTCCTTGAAATCGACTGCGAACGGCTGGGATACAACGCACGGACGGTGACCAGCGAACTTGATCGTTTGCTGGGTGACCCGTACTTCCGGGACTCGCTAAGCGTTGTCATCTCGCGGGTTGATCCGGACGTTTCTGGTTTGGATCAACTGATCGCAGAACCGGCCGTCAAGCTCGAGGAACTCGCCGACGACGATGCCGCCCAGTTGCTGACTGCGCTTGCCGCCCGAGAGCATGTGACTGTCGACGGTGACGCAGTCATGGCGCGTGTTAAAGATGCACGGCTGCGTCTGCCAGGTATTTTGAGCCGCAGTGCCCCTGGGCTGCTCGGACGCTTGTCCCCTGGGATGTCAGAGCTGCCGCCGCAGGATGCGATTGAGGCGCTTCTTCAGCGGTCCGTCCGAGGCGTTGCGAACTCTCTACTGGAGGCAGGCTGTCGGCTCACATCGTCCACGGCGACGCCCGGCCGAAGGCAGGCACTACCTGCGCTTATTGCGTGGGCGCTAGCCGACGAACTGCCGCTGCCGGAAAGCCTGCTCGAGGGCACTCAGACCGGCATTTCACGGCGGATGTGGCAGATTCTCGAGGACGCTCGGGTGTTGTTCCGCACCGCCGATGGCCTGCTTGAGATCGGCCAGGTAAGCAAACAGGCGCTGCGATCGCTGTTGCTCGCCGTGCTCTTCCGCGACAAGGTGGTCGACGATCCATTCGCCCCCCTACCCCTCGACCGCGAGCTGGACGAGCTATTCGGCCCTTCGGTGGACGTGTGCACTCTGGATGACATGCTTTCAGCTGCGGCTTTCGAGCTTCTGCTCGGCGCTGTCGGTGCCCCCCGGAGTGACGACGAGGTCGTTAGACAAGCCCTGCGTGCCATGCAGTGGGCACTCGGCTGGATCGAGGACGAAGGTGGCAGCCGACTGCCGCAGCTGCACAAAGTCCTTCAGTACCTGCTGCTAGGGCATGCGGGGGATGAGCTGTTCCTCCCAGTGAACCCTGCGGAGACCGCTTCCTGGGCACCTCTTGCGCCCGCGGTGACGTCTGAGCCGATTATGCCGGATCAGCAACCTGGGAATCGAAATACCCTGGCTACAACGCAACACAACACAGTGGGTTCGCTGCACTGGCTGTGCCAGGCGGTTGCCCAGCTAACGTTGGCGGCGCGTGCCACCGGGACCCTTGAGCAGGTCACTGGCGGGTTCCTGGCGGCGGCCAGAGAGTTCTCTGCTGCGCTTAACGCATGCGCACCCGAAGCCCTTCCGCCATCCCTAATGCGATCGGCAGACGTTTCGTTGGCGCTAACCGGGCGTCGGCTAGGCGTCACGCGCCACCTGCTGGACATCCGCCGCGACGCTCTGCCGAAACTGCTCCCTGGCGCAGAGAGCCCTCAGCCAGGGAGGGTAGGACGCATCAGCCTCGCAATCTCCTGGTTGCTCAACACGGCGGACGCGCTGCTCGACGCCGGAGCCGAGGAGGACGCACACGATCTCGTAAATCGGGCGCGATCCCTATTGGATAGTCTTCCCGGTTCATCAGCCAACAGGCAGGCTCATATCCAGCTTCGCTGCCGCGTTTCCCAGATGACCGCTCGCTGCCTGAGCAGGCCCGAACAGCGATGGGAAGAACTGCGCGTCGCAGTGGAATACGCGGTCACCGGACTACACGTGGCCGCCGCGAATGACGGACAGGAGCTGCAGTCAGTTTGGTTGCGTCGAGTGCTCGACTCCGCACTGCGCCTCGTCAAACAGAGCATGACGGATGAGCAAGTGATGGAGGCGATCGGTATGGCTGATGCAGCGTTGTCGGAAGCCTGGGGTGACCAGGCCGGGTGGCCGATAAATGTCCGTTTGACAGCATGCCGGTTCCTACGTAGCGCGCATGCGCGGCTTGGCCGGACAGACGCGAAGCTCCAGGGCGCCAGGCGTGCCGTGGCGCTGATAGCTCCGTTGCTGCCCTCGGCGAACGACATGACTGTGCCCAACTACGGCCAGTCGAACGTCCTCGCTGACATGGACATAGCCCGCGTGCTGGTCAACCTGGCGCAGGCCGAGGCCTTCCAGGCGAACGCCCTGCGGGGTGACGGGCGCTTTGGCGAGGCCCGTTCCAGCCTCGCCAAAGCAGAGCAGCACGCTCACGAAGCGGTGCGGGTTGCCCCCAGCACAGCCACCTACAGCGTGTGGTTGCGCCAAGTGCTAGACCTGCACCGGGCTACGTCCCGCGTCCAACCCGACGCAAGAAAGAAAAGCGACGACCGACGCCGAGGCTGCATTCGTGCTGTGCGCGACTGGCTTGCGGATCAGACCGAACTGACCTATTGGCACGCAGCGCTTGACTTGCGCTGCCTGACTTCGGATTGGGCTGAGCAGGGCAGCCTGCGGCGAGCGTGCAGTGAACCCGGTGAGGATTTCGCTTTCTATCCTCCGGAGAAGAAGGCTCGTCTGATAGAAGGTATCTACTCACAGCGAAACGGACGATTGAAGACTCATCGGCGTCGCTACGGGGACTCCACAGAGCTTTGTATTATGGAGACGAATCTAGAGCGCGAGTATCAGCGGTGGAAGGCAATTACGAATTTCGCCATCCCAAAGCGCAAAGGTAAGTCTATGCCGATCAGTTACCCTCAGGTCGACAACAAGCCAGTATTTGCTATATTCGAACGGGCTGCTACGCTCTGGCCGAGCAACAATCGAATCCAAGAGGCCGAAGCTGAATTCTGCAGGTACATCTGGAATGACGCTGCCGCTGTCACCGCATACGAGCGCCTAGCCCGGACAGCTTCGGACGGCGAGACATGGCGGCGAGCCAAGGTCATGGCCGCAGAGGCCTTGCTAGCCCAGGTGCTACATCAGTACGTGGAACCAGACCGAAGGCAAAAACTGCTCCAGAGTGCCCAAGGCCATCTTACTGGCCTAATCGGTCACGGGCGGTACTCGCAGCTGACCGCTGTCTTGTCCAATCAGGTCGCTCTGGAACTGGGGAAGAATGTCGAATGGGACCGAATCGATGAAGCGTTCGAGTCGATCGTCGGCGAGAATTACACGGGTACGGTGGGACGCTTCCTCAATCAGCGCTACTACGGCGAAAGGATGGTCGAGCCCGGG
>Ga0335073_10007627_pt1 | contig 15189 bp, 10 predicted proteins | sample Lox_Sample_22_FD_207093 | JGI IMG/M metagenome (GOLD analysis project Ga0335073, IMG submission 207093) | Soil microbial communities from Loxahatchee National Wildlife Refuge, Florida, United States - Lox_Sample_2.2 | ecosystem: Environmental > Terrestrial > Soil > Wetlands | place: USA... | reverse complement strand
GCATACCACAAGATCGCACGGGACGGTTTTCAACCGAGCTGTTCGAGCGCTATCAACGTTCGGAACGCGCGTTAGTCGCGGCGTTGGCCGAGATGTACGTGCAAGGGGTCTCGACGCGCAAGGTTAAGGCGATCACCGAGGAGTTATGCGGCCACAGCTTTTCGGCCTCTTCCATCAGCACGATCAATAAACGCCTGGACCAGAGCCTGGCTCAATTCGCCGCGCGGCCGCTGCACGAAGCCTTTCCCTACCTCATCGTGGATGCCCGTTATGAGCGCGTGCGCGAGGCCGGCGTAATTGTCAGCCAGGCCGTGCTGATTGCCATCGGTATCGATTGGGACGGTCGCCGCCAGATTCTCGGCGTCGAGCTGGCCAATCGGGAAAGCCGCTCGAGTTGGAGGGACTTTTTGCGCGGGCTCAAGGCGCGCGGGCTTAACGGCGTGGAACTGGTCGTCTCCGACGATCATGCGGGACTTAGGGCGGCCATTCGCGAAGTCTTGCCCGAGGCCGTCTGGCAGCGTTGTTATGTCCATTTCCTGCGTAATGCCTTGGACTACGTGCCGCGGAAAGTTGATGACGATTGTCTGCAAGAGCTGCGCTGGCTTTATGCCCGCCGGGATTTGGCGGAAGCGCTCAACGATCTGGCCACCTGGCTGGCGCGGTGGGCGGGCAAATACCCCAGGCTAACCGCTTGGGTTGAAGAGAACCTTGAAGAGACGCTGAGCTTCTATCGCTTCCCACGCCAACACCATAAGCATCTCAAGAGTACTAACATGCTCGAACGTTTAAACGAGGAAATTAAACGCCGTACCCTGGTGGTGCGGATCTTTCCCAACGCGCAGAGCTGTTTGCGTTTAGTCCGGGCTTTGGCCGTCGAGACCCATGAGAATTGGCTTGAGCAGCATCGTTATCTGAACATGGAGGAACTTCGCGAACACAAGAAACTCATGATGCGACAAGCTGCCTAACGCGCTGCGGGCGCTCCGCTGAGCTCTCGCCAAAGGCTCCGCTCCGCGCCCTCGGCTTTCACCTGGGCCCACATACCTAAGATCTTTTTGCTGAACTTGACGTACACAACTAATCGAAAATCGTTTCGCTCTAAAACCAGTCTCAAATCGCATTTGCAAAACCTTGGGCGCCAGTGCGAGTATCAGTTTGGGCTGAATGCGAACCGCCGGGTCTTATATGAGATTCACGGCCAGACTATTAATCATGTTTGCGGTCCTGGTTTTGGGGACGGGCTTCGCCGGCGCGAATCCCATCCAGGCAACAGCCGCAGGGCCGGTCAGTGAATACTGCCAATCTGAAAAGGCAGGGATCTTTCCAAAGGATAGTCAGACGCTTCGAACGCCGGCTCCATGCACCCAAGGGATCCGACCGAAACAATCCAATTTCCAGCAATTTATTGTATGGCTCGCCGCAGATGCAGATCGAATGGCTCAGCTCGAGCTCGACCACCATCGTCCTCGAACTCATGGACGATGACCGACCCGATTTCAGCAATGCTCGCGAAAAGCGATGGGCATGACCGCCGCTGCCGCCGACGGCGGTAACCTCGTACACGCTTGTATCATTCGGGGAAAAACTATCCGGTCACGCGAAAACGATACAGCTGGCGGCTATGGCATCGCCGTTGCCTTACATCGATACTTAGGCTGGACTGCTCGATATCACCGATGTTCTTCGTTCGTCGATGAGGCCGAGAGGCCGCCTAAGCAGATAAACTAAGGTCGGTTGAAACACGCGAGTCAGCAGAGCAATCGAGATCGCTCCGCCGATGACGACGATTGCAAGCGGCCGTTGAGTCTGCGCACCTATACGAGTGGATAACGCGGCGGGGAGCAGGCCCAGCCCATCGACCAAAGCGGTCATCATGACGGCACGGAAGCGCCGGTCAGCACCCATAATGATCGAATCGATCAACGAATAACCATTATTCCACAACTGATGAATGTAAAAGTTCAGCAGGATCCCATCCATGATCGCGATCGCGAAGATCGAGATGAATCCGACCGCAGCAGATATGCTGAAGGGCGTGTGGGTAATCGCCAGCGCTAGCACGCCGCCGAAACAAGCGAGTGGCACCTGGGCGATAAGAATGAGCGTGTTAACCATCGATAAGGTGGCGGCAAACAGAACGCCCATGATCAAGAGCAGCGCAACCGGTATGACAATCGCGAGCCTTCGGTTGGCGGCCTGAAGCTCGCTATACTCGCCGACCCATTCCAGATGGGTACCCTCTGGAACTTGGACCTCCCTTGCAACCCGCTCCTTCACTTCCGCGACCGCGCCCTGCAGATCACGTCCGCTGACGGAGAATCGAACCGGCACGTAGCGCTGAAGATCTCCCCGGTAAATAAAAGAAGCCCCCTCGGAAGTCTCGACCTTCGCAATTTGCCCCAGCGGAACATTGCCGCCGGTGGGCACATTGACCCGGATGTTACGCATTGCCTCAATGTCCTCGCGGTACTCAGGTTTCCATCGCACAACCAATCCGAAGCTGCGATCGCCTTCGAGCACCTGGGTGACGGTCTGGCCGCCGATTGCTGCCTGCACGACTGCAGAAATATCACCGGAGTTGAGTCCGTAACGGGAAGCGGCCTCCCGGTCAGGCTCGACCACAATGTTGGGCTGGCCAAGCGACCGGAACACAAAGACGTCATTCACACCACGGACTTGATTGAGTACATCGGCAATCTTGTTCGCCGTCGATTCGTCAGTGTAGAGATCTCGGCCGAATACCTTAACCACGTTCGCCCCGGCTTTAACCCCCGACAGCGCCTCGTCTATGTTATCCTCTATATTCTGTGAATAGGAGAAGCTCACTCCGGCAAAGCGGTTGCGAAGCTTGTGGTCTATTTGACTAACGAGCCGCTCCTTCGTCATGCCTCCGGGCCATTCCGAAGCGGGCGTCAAATCCACTGAGAACTCGATTGAGAAGAAACTCGTTGTCTCAGTGCCATCGTCGGGCCGCCCGAGCTGCGAGACGACCGTCTTAACTTCTGGAAACGACAGGAATACCTCTCGCATCTGATCAACGAGCTTGGCACCCTGAGGCAGGTTTATGGTCGAAGGCATGATCGCATGGGCCCAAATATTTCCCTCCTCGAGTTTGGGCAGGAATTCACCACCCAGACGTGGAAATAGGGAAAGCCCGGCAATCACGATGGTTGCGATCACTAACAAGGTGAGGCGCGGCCACCGCAGGACGCGAACAAACAGGTTGTGATAGAAGCGGTGAAACGCTTCCCAAACAAAGTTGTGAGTCTCTCGCATCCCCTTGCGGAGCAAGAAAGAGCTGAGCACTGGCGATAGCGTGACTGCCAGCAAGATCGCAATCGTCAGGGCGTAGGCGTAAGTGTGCGACATGGGCGAAAAAATAGCGCCTTCGACTCCCTGCATAGTGAAGAGTGGCAGGAAAGCGATCAGAAAAATCAACGTCGAATAGAACATTGGTCCACCCACTTCCTGAGAAGCGCCGACGATACTGCTCAAGGTGTCACCTGTGGCTGGATCGTCGGTCGTGAGATGCCGATGGATGTTCTCAACTACGATGATGGTCGAGTCGATGATGATCCCGAAATCCACTGCACCGAGCGAAAGCAGGTTCGCCGGCGTTCCGGTTAGATACAGGAGGATGAAGGCGCCAAGCATCGCCAGCGGTATGTTGATTGCGGCTATGACCGCCGTGCGGAGACTGCCCAGGAAGAAGATCAGAACCAGGAAAACCAGCACCATTCCCAGGGACAGGTTTTCAAGCACCGTCCGCAGGGTCGTGTAAACCAGTCCGGTGCGATCATAGTAGGGCACCACCTTATAGCCCTTTGGCAGCATTCCGGTGCTATTGAGTTCAGCGACTTTCTGCTCGACACCTCGAAGAGTCGTTAAGGTATTGCCGTGCTTGCGCATTAAGACAATGCCCTCGACGACTTCGGGCTGGTGGTTCATGCCGACGATCCCGAGACGTGGCGACCATCCCATTGAGACGTCAGCGACGTTGGAAATTCTGATCGGCGTTGAAGCATTGGTTGCCAGGACGATGCTGCGCATGTCGTCAAGCGAATGGATGAGGCCGATCCCGCGCACGTCGAAGGCCTGCTCTCCTACGTTCAGATAATTGCCGCCAGCGTTGGTGTTGGAGTTCTGTATCGCAGCGAGCACCTGAGAGAGCGGTATCGCGTAATGGTTCAGCTTGGCCGGATCGAGATCGACATGATATTCCTTCGAAAGGCCGCCAAACCCGGAAACGTCGAGCACACCGGGCACCGTCTTCAGCTGTTTTTCACAAACCCAGTCCTCGACCTCCTTTTCAGTAACTAGATCGTGATCCGGGCCCTGCACTGTGTAGCGATAGATCTCGCCGATAGGATTTTCCGCTGAAAGCCCTGGCATGATCCCTTGCGGAAGCGTGACAAATTGCAATTGGTTGATGGTCTGGGTCCGGTCGAACTCGTAGTCACTATCCCAGTCGAAGTACATGCGGATGTCCGACAACCCATAAAGGGAAATCGATTCCATCGCGGTTAGGCCGAGCATTCCGCTCATCGCATATTCGGTGGGGATCGTGACCAGCCGTTCAACCTCCTCGGCGCTGTATCCGGAAGGCAGCGTCAATATTTCGGTCATCGGCTGGACCGGGTCGGGATAGGCCTCAATGTCGAGCTGAGTAAAAGCGTATAAGCCGCCGAGCAAAAGCAGGATGGCCGCGCCTATCACGACCACTCGCTCACGGAGTGCCAGCGCCATCAGGGATTGGATCATTGAATCACCCTAGAGAGAGCTGCGGCAGCGCTGACCGGCTCGCTACGATCGTTCTCCGTGAGCCTCGTGCCAGAGTTCGTTCAATTGCATCGTTACTCCAGTAACAACGCGCTCGCCGGGGCTCAGCCCGGAGATTACGCGCGCGTAGCCATGCTGGCTCCACGAGGCAATGACGACCTGGCGCCGCTCGAAGCGATCGCTGCCCTCGGCAACGTAAGCAAAATAGCTGTCGGTCTCGAATACGAGCGCATCAAGCGGCACTACCACTGCTTGTCCCGGCAACACAGCGATCTTTATCTGCGCGAGCATTTGTGGCTTGAGCTTGAACCCCGGGTTGCTTACCTGGCACCGGATTTGGACGGCGTGTGTGTTGGGATCCACGGCAGGACTGATGCGCGCGATCGTGCCTTGAAAAACTTCGTCAGGGTATGCGGTTGTGACCGCTTCAAGTTGCTGACCCACATGCACGCGCGCCACTTCGTCCTCATAGATGTCCCCGGTGATCCAGACGTCTTCCAGAGTCCCTACGGAATAAAGAACATCTCCTGGATTTACCGCCGAACCGCGCAAAGCCTGGTTCTGAACGACGATTCCGCTAATCGGCGCGTGCATGACAAAAGTTGGCGCAGCGCTCTTGATCGTCGCAATCTGCTCCGGTTCGATACCCAGCAAATCGAGCTTGCGCCGCGCCGCTTCGAGCATCGATCGCGCAAAGTCCCGATCATTCCTACTAGCGGCTGCCAAAGTGGGCACCAACGCCTCGGCTTGCAGATACTCCGCCTCCGCGGTCATGAAGTCCGGGCTGTAGAGCGTCAGGATCGGCTGCCCGCGCCGGACATAGTCCCACTGCGACACCCGCACTTGCTCGATTCGGCCGGTCATGCGAGAGATTATGGTTGCGACGCGGCGATCGTCGAAAGTGATCTGGCCCGTGGTTTCCAGAATCCCAGGCACCACGAGCTCCGTTACAGATGTCAAAGTCATATCGGGAAGTTCGTGCGAATGCAGTTGCAGGAGCTCGCGACCCTGGCCCTGATGCACTAGGCTGGGAACCGCCTTAACTGGCTGCTGATCTCCGCTTGGCTGATCTGGGCTGTCGCAGCTGACGCCAAGCGTAGCGGCCACCAAGACGAACATGCACTGCAATGCTAATGATCGAGCACGGGAGATCTTGCAAAGATTCATTGCAGGCTGCCTCCGGCTGCTTGCTCAAGCGCCACCTTTTGAGCAAGCAACTGATTCGCCGCCTGTAAATAGGCACTGCGGGCGGTATAGCTATTAGTGACCGTGGTGATCAGCGCGGTGAAATCAATCTTGCCGGATTGATACGCGATCAAGGCCACCTGAAAGTCTTGCCGGGAAAGTGGAATCAGCGAATCGCGATAGAGGATCGCGCTCTCCTGGGCAAATTGCGCATTGCGGTAGAGCGTGGTCACCGTCGCCGCGGTCTGGCTGCGAATCGAGCCGAGATTGTCGCGTGCGGCTTCGAGATCATAGCCAGCCTTCTTGACGTCTTCATTTTGTTTGAGCCAGTAGAAGACCGGCAGATTGAAGGTGATGCCAAAGCCATGGTCCTGCATGCGGCCATTTTCGGCCGGCGCCGCCGACGATAACAAGTAGTTGTCAAATGTATAACCAAGCGTATAGTCCGGCGCGTATTCGAACTTTGCCAGTTCGAGCGATGTGTCATTATTCTTCTGCGTGAGCACCGCCTCGAGAATCTCTTGACGCTCGGCGGCCGCGCGCTCAATCAATTGATCGAGGGACAGTCCCAGCGGCTCAAGTGTGATCTTGCGGTCGAGATTCAGCGGCTCGTCGGGTGCACGATAGAGCAGCTGGTTGATGGTGGTCTCGTCGTTCTGTTCGTTAATCTCTGATTGGCGCTGCTGGAGTTGTGCGGTCGCCAGATCAAATTCCGCACTGATGAAATCAGACTGCGTCACCTGGCTGGCCGAGTAGGCGACCTGCGTCACTTTCAGCACCTGCTGCAGACTCGCCACCGTCTCCGCTTGTACCGCCTCCAGCGCCCCATCGAGCAGATCCTGATAATAAGCGGTCTCGGTTTGGGCACGAACATCGCGCATCGTCGCCTCGTAGGTGAGACGCGCAATCAAGGCGGAGCGTTTCGCTTCATCGGCCTGTAATAGGCTCTTGCCGGGAAACTGGAATGAATCAGAAACGGTCAACGTATGTTCTGAGGACTGACTGAAGCCATTGGTCGGACTGTCGACGTTGTAATAGCCAAAGATTGGATCGGCCGGGGCGTAGTTCTGCCGAATACTATGAACCGCTGAGAGCCACTGGGCACGGGCGCTCTTGACTTGCGGATTCGCCTCCATCGCGACTTCCACCAGTTGATCTGCGGTCAGCCCCGCTTCGGCCGGACCCGCGGCATGCGAAATTCCGCCTGCGATCAGGCAAATCAGCGCCCCAGCCATCGCGCTGCTTCCTATTCTCTTCCCCATCACTCAACCCCAACGACTTCGTCGCGATCGATGGCGACCGGCCATTAACCAAGTAGTAAAGCTCGCAGCCAGGTCCAATTTTCGTGCCGTGCGCTCGCTAATCGCGAACTGTAGTACTTCGGCGGCGCTCGGAGCGTAGGAACAGAGCCAATGTCGAACTTTCAGACTCGCTCAGGACTTGCCACAAAACACTACATGGGAGGACGTTCCGGCATTTTGCAGGAGTGGCCACTCGGTTTTTGCGTCACTGAGTAAGCTAGAAGGGAGAGCCGGCCGGCAGAGTCAGCGCGATACGCGTGCCCAGTCCGTTCTCGCCTGCCCCGCAGGCGATCGCACCGCCATGAGCCTCGACAATCTGCCGGCAAAGATAAAGTCCAATGCCGGCACCACGAGTTCCGCTTTGATCGTCAAGAGCTTGTTGTTCCACACGAAAGAATTTGTCGAAGATACGCTCGCGAAATGAGGGCGGGACACCGGGTCCACTGTCCGTCACGGCGATTTTCAGCACCGTTTTGCCGTCAACTCCGGCATTTTGCATGGACGCACTGATTGAAACGGTGCCGTTGCGCGGTGTGTACTTGAGTGCATTGCTCAAAAGGTTAGTAAAGACCATCGTTAGGCGCGCGGGATCGCCACGCAGAAGCGGGAGCTTCCCATTGCAAACGACCCGAAGCCTTACCTCTGCGTCTTCGAATCGCTGCATCACGGAGGTCACCGCCCTCTCGATAACACTGTGAAGGTCAACCATCTCGTGGGTGAGGCGAAGCTGCCCTGCCTCAATCCGGGTCAAATCCAGCAGCTCGTCTATGGTGCTCGCTAATTCGTGGCAACCAAGCACGGCAGTGGCGAGAATTTCCTGCTGCCGGTCAGTGAGATTCTCGGCTTTCTCCCCGAGCAACAACAGATTCATGCGCAAGGTCGTTAGGGGTGTCTTGAGTTCATGCGACGCAACCGCGATCAGTTCCGTTCTTAGTTCGTCCAATCGCGCAAACTCGGTTACATCATAAAGGATAGCGACAGCGCCAAACTCTTCATCCCGAAACTCCGGGATCGGCAGGGCCGTTAAAATGAACTTACGGCGGCGGCCATCCAGCGAGACCAGGAACGCTCGGCTGAACTGAGCTCGTGCCTCAGTACGAGACTCGCCATGAAGCGCCGCCCGAAGAGCTGCGAGGCTTTCCGCCGGAAAGGGCAACTCCTCAATGGAGCTTGCCTGCGGGGCGCCGGTCGCCTGCAGGACTGATCGCGCTAGAGGATTCAACGTAACCAGGCGGCCTTCCGGGTCGATCACCAGCACGGCATCGGGCAGGGTTGCGATGGTGGCTTCCAAAGTTTCTTTAGCGCGCAGAACTTCCGAGAGATTCGAACGGCGAAACTCGGCGATGGCTTCAGCCATTCGGTTGAAACCAACAGCGAGGCTGCCCAGCTCATCGCGAGATACCTCGGGCACACGCCGCTCGAAGTCGCCCTCACGCAGCGCCTCCACCGAGTTGGTGAGTTCCTGAATTGGATGGAGAATAGATCGAGCCAGCGCCAACGCAACAATAGTTGAAATGACCAGCGCCACCGCGGATATGAACGCGACCAGGATTGTCGCCCGATGCGCCTCATCGCGCGCCACAATCGCCACCGCCTGCATCGAGCGGAAATTGGATTCTCTGATCCTCGCACAGTCTCCAACGGCCTGACGCAGAGCGGGATTGACGCGCCGATAATAGACGGTCATCGCGTCGCGCTGGCCGGCCATCGACAAGAAGGCGTCGCCGGCCGCGCGGTACTGGGTTGCATGCGTTTGTAAGGCCGCGGCGGCGTCTTTTTCGGCAGGATCGTCGAGTGTCGTCAGCAGATGAGCATAGGATTCCGTGAACCGCCTGCGTTCGGCCACGAGTTTGGCTTGCGCCTGTTCACGCTCTCCGGTTACTGCCAGCAACAGCGCGTCGTCCTCGCGTTCCAGCGCGTCCGAGAGGGCCGCCGTGAAGTCAATTGTTTGCTGGCTGACCTCCAGAGTTCGCCCCGCGACAGCCGTGAGACGGGCGAAAGTCCATGCGCTCCAGATGCCCGAGACGATTGTCGTTGTTACCAGCAGCACGCCGGCCAGTATGAATCGGTTCTGGAGATGCCGAACCTTCATCACTGTCGGACTTCTTGGTTGGCCATGTGGACCTCGGCTGGTTCTATGCCAGACCGTAACGTTTGCGTTTACGCTGTAGCGTAGTCGGATCGATGCCCAGGATCTGCGCCGCCGCTTCGAACGAGGCCGCGCGGGCGACGACCTGCGCGATGTGCTCTCTTTCAATTGCCTCAACGGAAAAGTCACTGCCGATTGTCGGTGGGCTCCCGTTCGACGATCCGATTGGCCCGGCGGGTAGTTGCTCAAGTTCGCCCGCCGCTTCCATTTTTAACCCAAGGTCTTGCAGCTCCAGCACGCTTGCTGGCGATAGGATGACGGCGCGTTCGACCGCGTTGCGGAGCTCACGCAGATTGCCGGGCCATCCGTAGGTAGCAATTCCGTGCTCGCCGCGCTCCGAGAAAAAGAGATGTGATCGGGCCTGGCGCCGCTCAAAAAACCTTAAGTAATGGGTAGCAAGCGGAAGAATGTCTTCCCGCCGTTCACGCAACGGAGGCAGCGTAAGAGCAATGACGTTCAGGCGAAAAAACAGGTCCTCGCGGAAGCGGCCGGCCTTGGTTTCGTCTTCCAGCGATTTGTTGCTGGCCGCAATCAGGCGAACGTCAGCCTTACGTTCTCTGCTCTCCCCAAGCCGCTCGTAACGGCGATCATGCAGGAAACGAAGCAGCCGCGCTTGCGCGTCTGGCGAAAGATCCGCCACCTCGTCGAGGAACAACGTTCCGCCTTCCGCCGCCTCCACCTTGCCAATCGCGTCCGCGACGGCACCGGTAAAGGCCCCTTTCTTGTGGCCGAATAACGTGCTGCTCATTAGCTCGCTCGACAACATTGGGCAATGAACGGTCACGAATGGGCGATTGGCGCGCTTGCTCTGCTCGCGAATCCAGCGCGCCATGACGGTCTTGCCGGTGCCGCTCTCTCCTCGCAGCAGCATGACTGAATCGGAAGCAGCGGCACGCAAAGCGGTCTCTAGAAAGGCTGCGAACACCGGGCTTCGTGTGTCAAAAGTAGTTTCCGCTTCATTCTCATCGAGTCTATCTTGCAATTCCGAAATCTGGCGGTGCAGCACACTCGCCGCTACCACCCTTCGCGCGGCGTGCCGCACCTGCTCAGGTGTGAACGGCTTGGGCAGGTAATCGGCGGCACCTAGCCGCATCGCCTCTACCGCGGTTTCGAATGAAGCGAAAGCGGTGATCACCACCACACCAATCCCGGGCTGTCGGCGTATGATTTCGGGTAGCGCGGTGAGGCCGGACTCTGATTGAAGCCACAAGTCCAGAAAAACGACGTCGAAGTAACTACGATCTATTGCTTCCAGGGCACCGGCGGAAGTTCCCACCCCCATCACCCGGGCGTTGTCCGCCTCGAGACACAGGCGCATCGATTGGCGCACGCCGGGGTCATCGTCGACGATCAATGCGGACCAAGTGGTGTCCATCGATGCCTCCGCCTAAGAGACAGATCTTCGTAGTCAAGTCTTCGAACTGCGAAGGACCTGGGCAAGGCCCGTGCCACAGCGCATCCAAAGCAAAAGAACCTAATACCCCGGCGAATGATAATGCTGCTCGGTAAAGAGCGGAGCAACTGAGTGCCCAACCATCAGATTGAATATATAGTGACTAGAGAGAGATTCTATGGCGCACGAACAGAGGCTCGGGCCGCTGTTTCTTATTCGTTCTAAAATTGCCTCGTAGGCTCTTCATGGGGACACCTCAAGAAACGGAAATTTACGTACGTTTAGGCTCCCAGGAGCGGCCTTGGTCCTCCACTAAAGACCGAGCGTTATTCGGACATTGTTTTTCGGACGAGTTGTGAGCGTTTTTGGGCCCCGAAAGTGGCTTGCAGGGAAGCTTTGGGGCCTGTCCGGAAAGCCTTTCGTTTTTGCGACGACAGGAGGGATTAGACCCACAGCAGATGCCGCGATGTGGCCGGAAAGCCCTTCATTATTGAAGGCATGTATACCGTTAGCGTACGTAAATTTCCCTTTCTTGAGGTGCCCCCTTCATGAGAGTGTAACCCCGATGAGGCGGCCGATCGCGAAAGTAACGCCGGCCGCCCCGAGACCCAGCAAAAGCTGGCGTCCGCCCGAGCGCCAGACAGGTATTCCGGTGAAGATCGTGATCGCAGCTCCGATCACGAACAGCGCAATACCGCTAAATGCGAGACTCGCAACAACCGCGATCCGGGCTGCGGTCAGCATGAACGGCAAGATCGGGATAATTGCGCCAAGCGCGAAGAGGAAGAATGACGCGACCGCGGCCTCACGCGCGGAGCCGCCCAGTTCCTGGGGATCCAGGCCAAGCTCCTCACGCGCCAGCGCGTCGAGGGTGGCAGCCTGATCTTGAAGAAGCTGAGCCACGACCCGCTTTGCCTCGGCGACGCTCAGTCCCTTGGCCTCATAGATAAGCTGAAGCTCCTCGCCCTCGCCTTTGGGGTCCTCGACGAGCTCGCTCGACTCAATGCGGATCTCGCGTTCCGCGAGCTCACGCGAACTGGTCACCGAAACCCACTCGCCAAGCGCCATCGAGCAAGCGCCGGCCAGCAAGCCGGCGACTCCGGTTACGAGAATCCCATGATTGCTTATCGACGCTCCCGCGACGCCCATGACCAGGCTCAAGTTCGAGCAGAGTCCGTCATTCGCACCGAGGACTGCGGCGCGCAATGCGTTGCCTCCCACGGCGCGATGCCGGCCTTCGAGACGGCCCAGAAAACTGCCACTCAGCCCGCGCGGCTGTGTCCGGACCAACTGACCAAGGACCAGCGCGTGCCAGCGTTCCTGTGTGCTCATAGCGGTGCCTTGGGTCTCCGCCTGTCTCACATAGACATTGCGATCGGCAGCTTCCCTAGCGGCGATTGTCGACAGGACGGCATCGGGGCCCAACCAGCTGGCGAGCCATGTTAGGACGCGGCTGCGCCATGACGGGCTCCGCTCTCCGACCTGTGCTCCCGCAGCACGGAGGCGTCCTTCCCAAAACCCGACGTGGGCTTCCTCCATCCTGGCGAGATTGGAATACACTTTCGCGATTTTAGGATCGCGCTCACTGGCCGCCATCGCTCGGTATTCGGCGGAGCTGTCAACCTCGTCCTGCCAATTCTCTCGAAAGCGCTCTATGGCGGTTGCGTCTGCCACGACTCTTGATCCATTTGTCGCCGATAACCATTCGCCAACCATATTAGAACCTCCAGCCCACAATCTACTTGATAAACACCCCATCACTCGCATTAGTTAGTCCAACGCCTACGCCGAAATTCAATTCCAGTTGCGGCAGCAGATCAAAATTCAGCGCGGGCACGATGAAATGCTGCTGATCCTGCAACGACGGCAATGGCTGAATCGGCCCCATATCCCCATAGTACTCAACCGCCGGCGATACCCACTTGTTAAGTTCGTTAACCACTTCGCCTGACGGGTCGAATTGAAACCCGTCATGCGTCTGTGGCCCTCTGAAGGGCTTCTCTAGCGCCAGATTCGCCACCAATCTGAAGTCTTTGTAGCTCGCGCCGATAATCGGCCGCAGCTCCAGGTTCAGCGGATTCTCTTCCGCCTGCCGCCGCATATAGTCCAGTTCGATATTCCCGCCAAACTGCACCGGCCACTCGAAGGTCTGCGGAATCCCGAAATGGATCTTCGACCGCGACCCTGAGTATTGGTAGCCGTCCGCCGGGAACACCGCCATGCAGAAGTATTGCCCCAGTTCCAACCAGCGCAGCACCCCGAACGTCCCCTCGACCGTCTCATGCGCCTGGTAGACGTCCATCGCTTCCTTCGCCTGCTCGCCCTTCGCAGTCGTCGCGCTGTTCGAATGCAGCTCCAGCTCAAGATGCCCGGCCGGCGCGGTATCCGTGTCATAGATCTGGATTTCATAAAAATCGATCGCGACTGCCCCGCGCCCGCTAACCAGCATAGTCGCAATTCCCAATGTTGCACCGCACAAACCACCCTTCCATCTGTGCCGTCGCGATTGCATAATCTAAGAGCTACGCCGCCGCCAAAGCTCATTCCGCATTGGGTTTGGGCTAATCATCGATCATAATGGCGATGGTCTTCGGCATAAGCACGATCGCGGCCGATGGCCTCCTATGTGTTTATTCCAGCGAGGGTTTGCGTCGAGTCAGTTTCGAGGCCGTCGAACGTTACGGTGAAGTGCTGAGCGGTGCATTGATCGCGCTGCTCGCCTAATTTTTCGAATTTTCCCGATTCTGTCACGGGAGTGGGAAACTCGTAACAACCAAGGGCTAATCGCAACTTCCTCTGCAGCCAGTGGCATCATCGATCTGGCCTCAGGGCTCGCCGTCATACCGCGGCCCAACATTCGCCGTTTGATCAGACCCAGAAACCGAATTCATGGCTAGGCCGCCTTCGCTACTGGTGTCTCTACGGACACGACCGGCATTCCTAATGCCGCTGCGACTTGTTTGGTCCGCGGCCAGGTCCTCGATCAATGGGCCTATGATCATGGCGTCCATCTGCAATTTATCGAACGGGGCAAGCCGATCCAGAATGCGTACATCGAGAGTTTCAACGCGCGGTTGCGCGAGGAATGCCTCAACGAACATGTCTTCGTTTCCCTCAATGACGCGCGGCGCAAAATCGAACAGTGGCGGATCGCATATAATCGCGAACGCCCACATTCGAGCCTGGGCAACCTGACCCCCGAAGAGTTTGCGGCGTTGGCCAAAGAGCCAGGGAATGCAACCCTCGCCGCACCACTGGGCCAGCGCAAGAAAGGCTGGCCCCAGCGCTGCAAGGCGCTTCGGCTGCGGACCAAAACTCGACAGTTTTTCCGCCACCCTCAAACGGTGCGAAGGGTGGCCTGAAAAACTGCAATCGGAACCAATCCGTACGCGTCGAAAATGAATCAAACCCCGGCAACTACTAACTTACAAATGGGATACCAAAAGGGGTAAGACCAGTGGGACCATGTGTCCATGAGGTCACGCCCTCGCCTCTCGTAGACGAGGACCAAGGCGATCTGGCACGGCAGTTCGGGACTCTACAGAGCGACTTCAAGGAGAAAGTGGCATCGCTCGGCGGAGACATTATGAGCCAACACAATATTCGAGCTGCAGTTTCGAAGTCGTTCATAGCAGACGCCCTGAACAAAAGCCTGGTCGCTGACGTGGGGTGGTGCGGATGTGTTCCTATTCCAGATCAGAACCCCCGCACTCTTCGAAGCAGTTGACACTCGCACCCGCTTCCGATCTGAAGTGCGGTGATAAGCACTGCAGGACCGAATGCCACAAGAACTGCGACCCACCCTCGTGCGGTGCCTGTAATCAACGCAGGCCAAACGCGACTTGTGCAAACTCCATCAAGATGCTTGCGAAGCAGAATATTCCGCGAAGAAGAAGCTCTGCGAATCCGCGAATGCAATCAAAAGGGGCGCCGGTGAAGCAGCGGAGGGCCCTTGTAATGTGCGCTGCGAGGCTAGTGTAAAGGAATGCAGGCAGAAGCAAAATTGGTTGGACGTATGGGGAGGCAGAGAGGTCGAACAAATATCAGGAGATGCTCACCTCACAAAGACGAGCGCCCGAGTATGCCTGAACAGCCTCACCGCCAGGCAGCGACTTGGAGTCTTTTTCTGTCAAGAGCTTTGTGTCGGAGGAAGGAGACTTGGCAGCCGATATCACCATCCAGCCAAAGTCTATCGGACACCTCGCATGTTCAGTGCCCGGTCCGCTGCACACGAAAGTGTCTGTTAAATTGGAGTTGCCCGAACAACAGGTGGATGTCAATGCCTCCGCAAGGCCGCAAACGGTAGGCTCCGACCTTAATGTTGATCTCTCCGCGACGGTCAAATCGCTGAAGCTCAAAGCAATTCCGCCGCCCATTGTCGC
>Ga0335073_10007626_pt1 | contig 15190 bp, 14 predicted proteins | sample Lox_Sample_22_FD_207093 | JGI IMG/M metagenome (GOLD analysis project Ga0335073, IMG submission 207093) | Soil microbial communities from Loxahatchee National Wildlife Refuge, Florida, United States - Lox_Sample_2.2 | ecosystem: Environmental > Terrestrial > Soil > Wetlands | place: USA... | reverse complement strand
CTCAGTCGGCAGCCGGTCGCCGGGAGTCAGGTGGCCCACCGCAATCTCGTCGGCTAGCCAGTCCTCGATCTGAGCATGCGCGGTGACGCCTGGCTGCCTGACGATCATCGGCGGCTTACGGGGCAGTGTGGCGAGCCTGGCAACGGCCGTGTCGCGCCAGGAGTGCTGCCGTCGCTGCATATCCCTCAGTTTCTCCTCGCGGCAGCGTATCTGCCAGGCCGTTCGCCATGCGGACTATAGCCCGCAGGGAGGAAACGACCAGGCGGCGGACCGCAGATGCCGTCCGGGCCGCTGCGGTCCGCCGCCTAGCGGATGGCGCACCGCCCTCCCCGCCGTCGGCCGGGTCGCGGTTGTCTCGGCCAGGCTCTACGGCACGCCATCCGGTTCTGCCTGGCTACTAGGCCGCCCCGCCGGCTGGCAGTGGCTCGTCGGCAGGCGCCGTCACCGGCGCGAACTCCTTAGTCCGGCCGGTGATCAGGTAATAAAGCGCGCCGACGATGAAGATGAAGATCAGCACTGTCCACAGAATCGGGATGTCGTTGAGGAATCCGATGTGGAAATTCAGCAGCTGCGACTTGTCGACGACTTCATATCTCGGCTCCGGATTGCTGGCGACCCGTGGCCAGGCGAAGTTCACCAGCATCACGCCGCCGTACAGCAGGCCGACCACGTTGATCACCAGGCCCCAGCGACCCAGCCGGAACGGCGAACTCGTGCGCGGCCAGCCCCTCAGGCGGTCGCGCAGGATCGCCAGGTTGCCGAGGAAGTAGCTCAGGTAGATCATCGCGGTTGCCGCGATCGCGATGATGCCGGCGCCGGTGAACTGGATGAACGGGATTGCCGATAGCACGGCGATCGTGACGCAGGTCCAGACCGGCGTGTGCAGGCTGGGCGAGACCCTGGCCAGCGGCTTGGAGAACGGCAGCTGGTTGTCCCGTGCCATGCCGAAGGTCAGGCGGATGGTCGCTGCCATGATCGACAGGCAGCACACGAAGATGGCGGCGGACACGACGAACAGGTACAGGGTCGCGAACCCCGAGGAGAAGTTCGCCTCGATGATGTTCTGCGGACCGTAGGCACCGCTGATCGCTGCGTGCAGGTTCGGGATCGACATCAGCGTGCCGAGCAGGAACACGCCGCCGATGATGAACGCGCCGATGATGGAGTAGAGCACTGCCTTGGGCGCCGACCGGCGCGGGTCTTTAGTCTCCTCGGCCAGCGTCGACGCGGTGTCGAAGCCGTAGATCACGAACAGGCTCATGAACATCGCGATCAGGAACGTGTTCGCCCCGAGGTGCAGGCCGCCGGTCTCGGTGACCACCTTGAATCCCTGGTGGTTGTGGAACGCCATCAGCACGATTGCGAACACGAACATGCCGAGGATCTCGAATAGCACGCCGGTGTTGTTAATGATCGCGACGAGCCTTACGCCGTAGATGTTGAGCACGGTGATCACCACCAGGGTGATCAGCGCAACGACCAGCTCGGTATGGAGACTCGTGTTCAGCGACTTCCAGCCGAGCCCCTGCAGCGCCGGGATCAGCGCGAGCGGCAGGGTCGCGACCACTGCAGTCACAGTCAGGATGCCAGCGAACAGGTAGATCCAGCCGGTGAACCAGGAGTACGCCCGGTTTGCCATGTACTTCGACCACTGGAAGACCGAGCCGGCCAGCGGGAAGTGGCTGGTCACCTCGGCGAAGTTGAGCGCGATGATGAACTGGCCGAGCGCGACGACCGGCCACGTCCAGATGAATACGCCGCCGATGGTGGTGAGACCGAGGGCGAACAGGGTGAAGATGCCGGTCGACGGCGAGATGTAGCTGAACGCGACAGCGAACGAGCTGAACGTGCCCAGCGACCGTTTGAGCTCCTGCTTGTAACCAAACTTAGCCAGATCAGCGGCGTCCCGGTCATGACCGGCGCTGACCTCTTGGCTTGCGCTCACGACGGCTCCTGTTCGTCTGGAGTGCTGGCCGGACCGGCCTCGCTACTGGGTCGGCCGGTTACCGCTGGTGACTGAACGCTGCTGGGGTCACGTGCTCTGCGGAAACTGTGACCGATGTAACTCAGTGGCAGGAGCGTAGGGCGTGAGCAAGATAACTGTCCAGACCCTAAGACCAGACATTCGCGACACGCGCCTCGTTTCCCGCGAAGTTTGGCCGGGTCAGCCGGATAGCGGACGGACTTCGTCAGCTTGCTGTCTAGACCTTTTCGCTGATCACCCTTAGTGTGCGATCGTGGCCAATAGCGAGGACGGGGCTGCCCCGGAAGCCCTGCTGGCGCGTGTGCCGAGCCTTGCCGGGACGCCGCGAGTGGTCACCGCGTTGCCCGGCGGCCTGACCAATAAGAACTTCAAGGTAACGACGCCCGACGGGGTGTACGTAGCCCGGCTGTTCTCTGACGGCGGCGAACTGCTGGGCATTGACCGCGAGCGGGAGTACCAGAACTCGGTGATCGCCGCGGCGGCAGGCGTGGGAGCGCCGGTGATCGAGTACCGGCCGCAGGAGCGAGTGCTCGTGCTGGGCTTCGTCGAGGGCCGTACGCTCACGAATGCCGACGTGGCGCAGCCCGGCATGCTGGAGCGGGTCGCCCGGGTCTGTGCCAGGCTGCACGGTGCCGGCCGGTTCGCCGGTGACTTCGACATGTTCGAGGTGCAGGCCGCATACCTGGCGACCACCCGCAGGCTCGGGCTGGCCATCCCGGCCGGGTACGGCGAGCTGCAGCAAGCCTTCGCCGCCGCCCGTGCAGCTCTCGCGGTGCGGGCCGAGGGCACGGTGCCGTGCAACAACGACTTGCTCGCGGCTAACCTCATCGATGCGGGCGATCGGATCTGGCTGATCGACTACGAGTACTCGGGCAACAACGACCCGTGCTTCGAGCTGGGGAACATTGCCGGCGAGTGCGGCCTGGACGCCGACGCGCTAGCGGCACTCGTGACCGCCTACTACGGCAGGCCGCGCCGCAGCCGTATCGCCCGGGCACAGCTGTTCAACCTGGTCTCCCGGTACGGCTGGACGTTGTGGGGGGCTATCCAGCACGGCACCAGCCAGCTCGACTTCGATTTCTGGTCGTGGGGGATGGAGCGCTTCGAGGCCGCGGCGGCCGGCTTCACCAGCCCCGGGTTCGGCCGCCTACTCAGCGACGTGCAGTGCCAGGACTGACGAGGACGGGAACGATGGCAGGATTGCCGGACCGCGCCCAGGTCGTGATCATCGGCGGCGGCGTGATCGGCACCAGCGTGGCGTATCACCTCGCCGCGCTGGGCTGGACCGACGTGCTGCTGCTCGAGCAGGGCCAGTTGTCCTGCGGGACGACCTGGCACGCAGCCGGCCTGGTCGGCCAGTTGCGTGCCTCCGAGGCCGGGACGCGGCTGGTTCAGTACTCCACAGCGCTTTACGAGCGGCTCGAGGCCGAGACCGGCCAGGCCACCGGGTTCCGCCGGTGCGGCGGGGTGACCGTGGCGCGCACGGCGGACCGGATGACCGCGCTGCGGCGGACGGCCGCGACCGCGCAGGCTTATGACATCGAGTGCGAGCTCATCAGCCCTGCTGAGGCGGCCGCCCGGTACCCGCTGCTGAATACCGCCGACCTGGCCGGGGCGATCTGGCTCCCCGGCGACGGCAGGGCGAACCCGGTCGACCTCACCGCAGCGCTCGCGCGCGGCGCCCGGCAGCGCGGGGTAACCATCCGTGAGCGGGTCCGCGTGACTGGCATCGGCGTCCGCGGCAGCCGGGTCACCGGCGTCCGTACCGAGCACGGCGACATCGGGGCCGAGGTCGTGGTGAACTGCGCAGGCCAGTGGGCCAAGCAGGTCGGCGCGATGGCCGGGGTGACGGTGCCGCTGCACTCGGCCGAGCACTTCTACGTGGTGACCGAGCAGATCGACGGCGTGCGCCCGGACCTGCCGGTGCTGCGCGATCCGGACGGCTATACCTACTTCAAGGAAGAGGTTGGCGGCCTGATCGTGGGCGGTTTCGAGCCGCAGGCCAAGCCCTGGGTGTCGCCAGAGGAGCTGCCCTACCCGTTCGAGTTCCAGCTGCTCGACGAGGACTGGGACCACTTCGCCGTGCTGATGGACAGCGCACTGCACCGGCTTCCGGTGCTGGAGCGTACCGGGATCCGCAAGTTCTATAACGGGCCGGAGAGCTTCACCCCGGATAACCAGTTCATCCTCGGCGAGGCGCCCGGGCTGCGCGGTTTCTTCGTCGCCGCGGGGTTCAACTCGGTCGGCATCGCCTCGGCCGGCGGCGCCGGCCTCGCGCTCGCCCAGTGGATTATCGACGGGCAGCCGGACGGCGACCTGACGACGGTCGATATCCGGCGCTTCGCTGCTTTCAACGGCAACTCCCGCTGGCTTCGTGACCGGGTCGGTGAAGTGCTCGGCTTGCACTACGCGATTGCCTGGCCGAACCGTGAGCTGGAAACGGCGCGGCCATTCCGCCGGTCACCGGCGCACGAGTTGCTCCGCAACGCCAATGCTTGCTTTGGCTCCAAGATGGGCTGGGAACGGCCCAACTTCTTCGCGCCGCCTGGTCAGTGCCCGGTGATCGAGTATTCCTGGGACAAGCAGAACTGGCAGCCCTGGTCCTCGGCTGAGCAGCTGGCCACACGGCAGCGGGTCGCGGTTTTCGACCAGACCTCGTTCTCCAAGTACCTGGTCAGCGGCGAGGACGCGGAGGAAGCGCTGCAGTGGCTGTGCACTAATGACGTGGCCGTGCCGCCGGGCCGCACCGTTTACACCGGCATGCTGAACGACCGCGGCACGTACGAGTCCGACATCACCGTGACGCGCCTCGCGGCGACAGAGTTCTTGCTCGTCGCCAGCGCTGCCACCACCGAGCGCGACGCCGACCACATCCGCAGGCAAATGCCGCCCGGCTGCCACGCGACGCTGGCCGATGTCACCTCCGCCTACGCCGTCTACGGTGTGATGGGTCCGGCGTCCAGGGCACTGCTGTCCCGGCTGTCCAAGGCGGATCTGAGCGAGACCGGCTTCCCGTTCGGCTCCAGCGCTCTGATCGACCTCGGCTACTCGACTGTGCGCGCCACCCGGATCACCTATGTGGGCGAACTGGGCTGGGAGCTGTACGTTCCGGCCGAGTTCGCGGCGGGCGTCTACGACGACCTGGTGGCGGCCGGAGCAGACCTCGGCGTCGCCAACGCGGGCTACTATGCGATCGAGTCGCTCCGGCTGGAGAAGGCCTACCGGGCGTTCGGCCGGGAACTGACCCCGGACTACAACCCGGTCGAGGCTGGTCTCACCTTCGCCTGCAAGCTCGGCGGCAGCACTGCGTTCCTGGGCCGCGAGGCAGTCGAGAAAGCGAAGGCGGACGGACCGCGGCGGCGCCTGGTCTCGGTCGTGCTGTCCAGGCCGGACGTCATGATGTGGGGCAGCGAGCTACTGCTCCGCAATGGCGAGCCGGCTGGCCAGCTCACTGCGGCGGCCTGGGGTGAGACCCTGGGCGCGGCCGTCGGCCTTGCTTACCTGCGCGATCCTGGTGGTGAAGCGGTCACTGCCGAGTTCGTCAGGACCGGGCACTACGAAGTCAACATCGGCGGGCAGGTCGCCGGAGCGGTCGTAGGACTCCGGCCGCCTTACGACCCGGCAGGTACGAAGATTAAGGATTAGCACGCAGGCGACGGCTCCGGCCTCGTCCACCAGGACATTGTGGTCCCAGAGCAGGGAGTGACCCGATGACGGTCAGCGTCTTCGATCTGTTCAAGATCGGCATCGGCCCGTCGAGCTCGCACACGGTCGGCCCGATGCGCGCCGCGTTGATGTTCGCCAGCTCGCTGGAGCAGGACGGGCTACTGGCTCAGGTGCGCGGCGTCAGGGCTGAGTTGTTCGGCTCGCTCGGCGCGACCGGGCACGGGCACGGAAGTGTCAAAGCAGTGGTGCTCGGGCTGTCCGGCGAGGAGCCGGAAACTACTGATCCGGCCGCGGCCGAACCGATGGTCGCGGCGCTGCGGACCTCGCGCGAGCTGCTGCTGCTCGGCCGCCACCCGATCCGGTTCGACGTTGACGAGGACGTCGTCTTGCACCGCCGGAAGCGGCTGGATTTCCATTCCAACGGCATGCGGTTCGCGGCGCTGGATGCCGCTGGTGCCGAGCTCTCGGCGCGGACCTACTATTCGGTCGGCGGTGGTTTCGTGCTGGGTGAGGACGAGGCCGGCCGGCCGGCCATCGTGGCCGACCCGACGCCGGTGCCGTATCCGTTTGCCAGCGCGGCCGAGTTGCTGGCCGCCTGCGGCCGTACCGGGCTGCCGGTCAGCGGCATCATGCTGGCCAACGAGCTGGTCCGCCGCGACAAGGCCGAGGTGGAGTCCGGCTTGCTGCGGATCTGGTCGGTCATGCAGGAGTGCGTCAGCCGCGGCTGCTCGGTCGGGGGAGTCCTGCCCGGAGGCCTGAAAGTCCGGCGGCGGGCGATGGCGCTGCGTGAGAAGCTCGAGCAAGCTGGTGACGTCTCCGATCCGCTCTATGCGATGGAATGGGTCACGCTCTATGCCCTGGCGGTGAACGAGGAGAACGCGGCCGGCGGCCGGGTTGTTACAGCGCCGACGAACGGGGCTGCCGGAATCATCCCGGCTGTGCTCCACTACTACACCAGGTTCGTGCCCGGAGCAGACGACGCCGCGGTGGTCCGCTTCCTGCTGACCGCCGGGGCGATCGGCTCGCTGCTCAAGGAGAACGCGTCGATCTCCGGGGCCGAGGTCGGCTGCCAGGGCGAGGTCGGCTCGGCGTGCTCGATGGCCGCGGCTGGCCTGGCCGAGGTGCTCGGCGGCACACCCAGTCAGGTGGAGAACGCTGCTGAGATCGGCGTCGAGCACAACCTCGGACTGACCTGCGACCCGGTCGGCGGCCTAGTGCAGATCCCGTGCATCGAACGGAACGCGATCGGTGCGGTCAAGGCCATCACGGCCGCCCGGATGGCAGTCCGCGGTGACGGCGAGCACAAGGTGTCACTGGATAAGGCAATCAAGACCATGCGCGAGACAGGCGCGGATATGAAGATCAAGTACAAGGAGACGGCTCGCGGCGGACTGGCCGTGAACGTGATCGAATGCTGAGGGACAGGCGCGGTCAGCTGGACGGTGACTGGGAAACCGGGGCCTTCTCCGCGGCAGCTGGCTCCGCGGCTGGGCGCGCGGTCGGCGGCGCTGCCTTCGAGGCGCGCCGCTCGCGGCGGTACGTCGCGCCGATAACCCGCGCGTACCGGAGTCCGTAGGCCAGGTTGCGGCCCTTCTTGCTCTCGCCGGACAGCCGCTGGCGCATCACGGTCGGCACCTCGGCGACCCGGTAGCCCTGCAGGAGTGCGCCGATGAGCAGCTCGGACGTCTGGTACTGGGGCTGGGTCTGGGTGACGGTGCCGGTCAGGCCAGCTCGCATCAGCCGCAGGCCGCTCGAAGTATCGGTGAGCCGGCTGCCGGTGAGCTGGCTGATGACGCGCGCAAAGAACCTCACGCCGAGGTTCCTGAAGGCGTCGGTGTTCTCGGTCTGACCGAGCTGGCGCGAGCCGATAACGAAGTCCGCCTGGCCGGCTTCCATCAGCGACACCATCGCCGGAAGGTCGGCCGGGTCCCACTGGCCGTCGCCGTCCAGGGTGGCGATGTACTGAGCGCCGCCCTCCCGGGCGATCCGGTAGCCAAGCCGCAGCGCTACACCGTGGCCGCGGTTGACGCCAAGCGTGCAGACCAGCGCGCCGTGCCGCTGGGCTACCTCAGTTGTCGCGTCGGTGCTGCCGTCGTCAATGACAAGCAGCGACACCGGGATGTCGGCGATCTGCTGCGGTACCTCGTCCAGCACCGCGCCGATGTTGTCCGCCTCGTTGAGCGCGGCGATCACGACGACCAGCGGCTGGAGCTTCAGATCCGGGTACGCCTCCGCGAACGACTTCAGCGCGGCAGAGGTGACGGCGGAAGTGTCCGGTGCCTCGCGCAACCCGTGATACGTAACGTCCGCTGGCAGCTCTCGCCTCGACATCTACGTCGTCTCTCCCAGTCCGGCTGAACGGTTATGACGGTCCACAATAGCCGCAACTTGGACGCGCCGACATCATTCACGTGAATCAAGCTCCCGCCCGCGGCGGGTCGTGCCAGTTACTGACGGTACAACTAGCAACCAAGTCAAGAGAGCTAACCCGCGGGTTCGCCATGCTCGCTGCTCGCCGCGCCTGCGCGGGACATACCTCGCCAGGACTACGCGGCCCGCCCGGTGGCGGCCTGGCTGGCCGGCCTCGGGAAGGACATCGGGTCAGTACAGTACCCAAATGTACCCGCTGGTCACCACTGAAACGACAGACCTACAGGTTTTGGTGACAAATTGGTAACACCGTGGCCGCTTCGGCTGGCCCGGCCGAGTTTGGCGAGGGCCATACAATGGGTAATCGATCCGCCACTAGCCGGCCGGCCCTCCCTCGGCCTCGGGGCCTGGCTGCTAGCCGCGGGCGGCAGGTGCCCGAATCCGGGCCGCAGTTATTTCCGGTAAGCTAGGTCAGCCCTAGGCTCTGGCGGGGGTCTGACCCGATGCTCACCTGGTCTGTACTGCGCCTAGCGGGCAGGGCGGCGGAGTAGCTCAGTCAGGCAGAGCAAGCGGCTCATAATCGCTGTGTCGCCGGTTCAAGTCCGGCCTCCGCTACGGAATCACGCTGGTTTCCGCGCCGCCGGGCTCACGCCCGCGGCCGCGGCGCCAGGCGGGCTTCCGATGATTGGACGAGAGAAAGGCGCCCCCACGTGGCTGCGACTGACGTCAGGCCCAAGATCACTCTGGCCTGCCAGGAATGCAAGCACCGCAACTACATCACGCGGAAGAACCGGCGCAACGACCCCGACCGGCTCGAGCTGAGCAAGTACTGCCCGTTCTGCCGTAAGCACCAGCCGCATCGCGAGACCCGCTAGCGGCCGCCGGCCAGCAGGCATGGCGATCAACCGCGAGTATGCCGGCCGGGTATTCCCGGCCTCGGCGCCTTACGAGGTATCCAGGGTCAAGATCGCTGAGTTTGCTGACGCGATCGGTGATGCCAACCCGGTCTACCGGGACGCGGCAGCAGCCAGGGCAGCCGGGCACGCCGGCATCATCGCCCCGCCTACCTTCCCGATCGTGATCAGCATGGCCGGGTCCGGCGCCGCGCTGGCCGATCCTGGCCTAGGCCTTAACTACGCCATGGTCGTGCACGGTGAAGAGCGCTTCGAGTACGCCAGGCCGATCATGGCTGGTGATGTCGTGACCGCCCAGGTCACCGTTACTGATATCCGCGACGTCGGGCGCAACGTCATGCTCACCACGAGCACCGAGATCAAGACGGTGACCGGCGAGTACGTCTGCACGGCGGTCTCCACCATCGTGGAGCGGGGTGCGTAGGGCGTGAGCGACCAGATCAGCTATGACAGCGTCGAGGTCGGCGCGCAGCTCCCGGCTGTCACCTACCCGGTCACCAGGCTCAGCCTGATCAAGTACTGCGGCGCGTCCGGCGATTTCAACGTGATCCACTGGAACGAGCGGATCGCCAGGGCCGTCGGGTTGCCCGACGTCATCGCGCACGGGATGGTCACGATGGCGCAGGCCGGCCGGTTCGTTACGGACTGGGCCGGGCCGGCTGCGGTGGTGACCGAGTTCGGTGTCCGGTTCTCTTCGATGGTCGTGGTCCCGGACGACGACACGGGCGCCTCCATCGAGGTCAGCGGTCAGGTAGACGAGAAGCTCGATGACAACAGGGTGGCCATCGGGCTGACGGCACGCGCGGCGGGTACCAAGGTGCTGACTCGAGCGCGGGCCGTCGTCAAACTTCGCTGAGCGATCGTCAGGTTTGAATCAGTCGGGCGCGGAGAGTTACCGGCTGGCCGCTGTGTGGCGGCCGGAAGGCAGGTAACCCAGATGACCACCGCGCCGATGCCGCCCGAGCCGAGCGGCGGCGGATACCGGACCCAGGCCGGCGTGCCGGACGAGTACTACCGGGCCGGCGAGACCCCGCCAAGCCCGCCGCGTCCGTCCCGGCCGCAGGTCGACGCCGGGAAGCTGTGGCCTGGCGGAATCGCGACGGCGATCGTTGCCGGCCTGGTGGCGCTCGTCGGCGTGCTGGTCTGCCGGTGGCTGTTCGGCATCCCGCTGCTTGCCCCCAAGTCGGATGGCGCATACGGCGACGTGCACACCACTGCCCTGGTGCTGCTCGCGGCGGCCGCCGCGCTGGTTGCCACCGCGCTGGTGCACCTGCTCCTGCTGAGCACGCCGCGCCCGCTCACGTTCTTCGCCTGGATCATCGGCCTGGCGACCGTGCTGGCCGTGCTGCTGCCATTCAGCACCGCGGCGCCGCTGACCGCTAAGGTCGCTACCGCGGTCGTGGATCTGGCCCTCGGGATCGCGATCGGCTCGCTGATCAGCGGGGTTGCGGCCCGGTCGGCCCGGGTGCCTGCTGGTGCCGTCAGCTGGCCGGATTAGGCAGCTTGACGAGCGTCAGGAAGAAATCATCGATCTGGCCGATCACCCCGACGAACTTCTCGAAGTCGACCGGCTTGCTGATGTAGGCGTTCGCATGCAGCGAGTAGCTGCGCACTATGTCCTCTTGCGCCTGCGAGGTGGTCAGCACGACGACCGGGATAGTCAGCAGGTCGTCGTCTGCCTTCAGTTCGGCTAGCACCTCAAGCCCGTTGCGGCGGGGCAGGTTCAGGTCGAGCAGGATCAGGCCGGGCCTCGGGACCTCGGCGTAGTCACCCGTCTTCCGCAGGAAGTGCAGGGCTTGCTCACCGTCACCGACGACGTACAGGTTGTTGCGGATCTGATAGTGCTCGAATGCTTCCCTGGTCATGAGCACGTCACCGGGGTCGTCCTCGACCAGCAGCACGTCGACAACCTCAAGCCCGCCACGCTCACTCACCAGATGTCTCCTCGTCGTCAGCTTGCGCGACCGGCAGCGTGAAGTTGAATTTTGCCCCAGCTTGGTAGTTAGTGTCCAGCCAGATGCGCCCGCCGTAGTGCTCGACGATCTTGCGGCACATTGCGAGCCCGATGCCCGTCCCGGCGTACGCGGTCCGGTCGTGCAGTCGCTGGAAGATCACGAAGATGCGGTCGGCGAACTCGGGCTCGATGCCAATTCCGTTGTCGGCCACCGAGAACAGCCAGTCGTTGCCCTGCCGGACGGCCGATACGTCGACAACGGGCGGGTGGTCAGCCCGGAACTTGATTGCGTTGCCGATCAGGTTCTGAAACAGCGACGTCAGCAACGAGAACTCGGCCCGGACTGCGGGCAGCTCAGTGGTCTGGATCACCGCCCCCGACTTCCTGATCTCGGTCGTCAAGTTGACCCGCGCCTGGGACAGCGCGGTGGCGGCCGATACCAGGTCGGCCTCTCGATCGACCCGTCCGACGCGGCTGAAGGTCAGCAAGTCGTCGATCAGGGCCTGCATCCGCTTGGCGCCGTCGACTGCGAATTCGATGTACTGGTCGGCCCTGGCATCGAGCTGGCCGATATAGCGCCGCTGCAGCAACTGACAGAAGCTCGCGACCTTGCGCAGCGGTTCCTGCAGGTCGTGTGAGGCTACGTAAGCGAATTGCTCAAGCTCGGCGTTAGACCGCTCGAGGTCATGGGCCCTGGCTTCGAGCGCCACGTTGGCAACGCGGACCGCCGACAACTCACGCAGGATGCGCTCGCGCATCCGGTTAACGTCGACCGCCAGGGTATGCACTTCCCGCGGTCCGCTCGGGTCGACCTCGTGGTCGAAATCGCCGCGCGCCACTTGCCGGGCGTCGGCAGCAAGCCTGGTGAGTGGCCTGATGGCTGCGGCCCGGATACTCACTCCGAGCCCGATGACAACGAGGAGCAGTATTACAGCGCTCGTGATGCCGACAACGTCGAGGACAACTGCCGCACTGTGCAGCTCGGCAACGGCATGCTTGCGCTGTGCAGACAGGTAGGTCTGGAACGCGGCCATCGGCCCCCGGATCAGGTCGAATTCTTTCTTGCCGATGCCGATGGCTGGCGCGGGCTTACCGGAGGACACCTGACTGATGGCTGGCGCCGCGTAAGTCGACCGCCAGTGCCCGATGCCGTGCAGCGTGCTGGCGAGCTCGGTCCGGGCGACGGGCAGGCCCGCGAGCAGCGGACCGAGCGCCTTAACTTGCTGCCGCTGGGCCGTAAGGCCCAGGTAGTACGGATCGAGGTACTGCTTTTGCTTGCTGATCAGGAAGCCGCGCAGGCCCGTCTCCTGGTTCAGCAGGGCCGCGTACAGCTGCGAGCCGTGGAGGGCCGCCGGGTCCAGTGTGTTCACCACCCGGCTGCGATCGCTGCTCAGGGCGTTTAGGGCGAGCGAGCCAACCACGATCGCGGCGATCAGTACCACGCCAAGCGCCAGCATGGCTGCCGCAATGATGCGGCCGAGCGGCCAGCGGCTAGCGGCGTCCTCGGCAACGGTAGCGATCCGGCTGCGGGGCTGGGCCGCCGGAGTGCTCATGAACCCGCTTGGGCCACTGAACCTGCTGGCGCCGCGCAGCTGAGCACCAGGACCGCCAGGTCATCGTCAAGGTCGCCGCCGTTCAGCTCACGCGCCCTGGTGATGACCGCGTCGATGAGCCGCTCGTTCGCATCCCGGTCCGGTATTTGGTCTGCGGCGCTCTGAGCCCGCTCCTTCTCGATGAGCCGCATCAGGCCCTCGCTGCCCAGCCGCTCGGGCCCGGAGCCGATCTTGCCTTCGATGAGCCCGTCGGTGTACATCAGCACAGACCAGCTCGGCCCCAGCTCCACCGTGGCGCTCGGCCATTCGGAGCCCGCGGCGATGCCGGGCGGCAAGCTGACCGGAGCCTGTAGTTCCTGGGCCGACTCGGCGGTAATCAGCAGAGGCTGCGGATGCCCGGCCAGGTGCAGGCGGCCGGAGGCTCGATCGGGTGCGACCGACAGCATGCAGATGGTCGCGAACAGCCGGTCATGGTGCCGCTCGTGCTCGAGGACTTGCTGGACCGCGGACAACGTCTCGTCGACTGGCCGGCCGGCCAGGATCATGGTCCGCCAGGCTACCCGCAGGCAGACTCCGAGCGCTGCCTCGTCCGGACCGCGCCCGCAGACGTCCCCGACCATCGCGTAGACCCAGCCGTCCGGAGCTTCCACCACGTCGTAGAAGTCGCCGCCGAGCAGCATCTGCTGTCCGCCGGAGCGGTACCGGGCGGCCACCGACAGCCGCCGGTCGGCAACGAGTGGCGACGGCAGCAGGCCGCGCTCCAGGCGTGCGTTCTCCGCCGCGTAGAGCCGGGCTTCGCGGAGCTGGCGCTGTGTCTCCTCGGCCCGCTGCCGCTCGACTGCGTAGCGGACGACCCGGTGCAGCAAGAAGCCGTCAACCTGTCCCTTGACCAGGTAATCCTGCGCCCCGGCGCCGACGGCTTCCTCGCCCAGGTGCTCGTCGGCGAGGCCGGTGAGAACGACGACTGCCAGGTCTGGCGCGATCTCGCGGAGCAGGCGGACGCCCTGAAGCTCCCGGGAGTCCGGCAGTTCCAGGTCCAGCAGCACGCAGGCAGCCTCGGCGAGCGAGCGGCGGGCGTCGGCGAGCGAGCGGGCCCTGCGGAGGATGAACGGTACGCCCGCGTCCAGTAGCAGTTCTTCGACCAGCAGCGCGTCGCCGTCGTCGTCCTCGATGAGGAGGACGGTCATCCGCTCCGGCAGCGCGGTACCGGCAGCCCCGCCTGAGCTAATGTCCTCTGCCACCATTTAGACCTGCTCATTAACTTTCGTACTTGTTGCCGGTAACGATCGAATGCGAGTCAGCATAAGGCTGTTCGAGGCGGAGCCTGCGCCTCACTTCAAAAGTACTCAAGGGCTGGCCCGGTACCCGGCTGGTTGGCCACTTGGCAGGCCTGAATGCAGACAACACCGCTCGCAACGCCCGTCACTCCCTGGTCGGCTCCGGGAAGGTGTAACAGAGCCGATCGACGCCAACGGGCCGCAGCGGTGAGGTTCCGGCCCCGGTGTTTCCAGGCCGGCCCGCTCGGTCCGGACGCCACGTTACCTGACGATGTGCGATGCAAGCGATTCTGGGTAGCTGCCGGGGTCATGGTTACTGTCACACGTGAGTTCGCGGAGCGCATAGCCGCGATGTCTGAGCTACTGCTGGCCGAGGGGGACTCGGGAGGACCGCTGAGTCAGCTGGCCGAGTTCTCGCTGCAGCTCATCCCTGGCAGCGCCGCCGCGGGGGTGGTGGTGGCCGGGGAGCATGCCTGGACCTACGCCACCTCGGACGCGAGCATCGCTGACTTGCATCAGCTGCAGCTGGACTCGGGAACCGGGCCGGTGGCAGAAGCGCTGCGGTTCGGCGAGGCGAGGCGGATCGACGACACAGGGCAGGACGATCGCTGGCCGGAGGTCTGCTCAGCGATGGCCGACGGCGGTTTGCGCAGTTGCCTGATCCTGCCATTGCGAACCGACCGCGAGCCCGGTGGCGCGCTGGCCATTTACGGCAAGGAGCCCGGCTGCTTCACCGGGGCCGGGCACGACGTCGCATTGTTGTTCGCCGCTCAGGGCGGGGTCGCCATGCGCAATGCAGCGCTGTACCGAAACTGCTGCCGCCTCGTTCAGAACCTGCGGATCGCGCTCGAGTCGCGGGCGGTCATCGAGCAGGCGAAAGGGATCCTCGTCGCCGAATACGGCTATTCGCCGGACGTAGCGTTCAGCCGGCTCAGCGCGCTGTCGCAGAACACCAACAGGAAGGTCAAGGACATTGCCGCTGACTTGGTTGACGGGCGGATTCAGCGGCGTCAGCTTGCGGACGGGAACTGAGCAGATCGTCGAGTGAGCACTTGGTGTCATCGGGCGACGCGGGATCCCAGTCGAGATAGGTCATTAGCTGGCCAAACCGCCGTCGCAACCGGGCCCGTTTAGCTGGTACCGGGATCCAGAGCCACAACAGCCCAGTCAGCAGCAGGATCAGTCCGGCCGGTCCAGTCGCTATGAAGGCGATCCGGACATGCACGGCGAGCCAGAGGATCGCTCCCGCCACGACCAGCACGATGCCGGTGCCGCGGCGCAGGGCGGGCGGCTGATCACGGGGGGATTGCTGTGTCGTGCGCATGGGAACCGTTGCCATCTGCTCGGCCTGGATTGTCCGCAGTATCTGGATGTCCGGAAGCTTCGAGGCGAAACATCGCCGGACCCGCCGCGACGTGGCCCGACGCGGCCCCACGGGGCCCCACGCTGGCTCAGGGCGAGACTGACGAGCT
>Ga0335073_10007625_pt1 | contig 15191 bp, 16 predicted proteins | sample Lox_Sample_22_FD_207093 | JGI IMG/M metagenome (GOLD analysis project Ga0335073, IMG submission 207093) | Soil microbial communities from Loxahatchee National Wildlife Refuge, Florida, United States - Lox_Sample_2.2 | ecosystem: Environmental > Terrestrial > Soil > Wetlands | place: USA... | reverse complement strand
CCTTGTCGCTCAGGGCGGTGGCCACGGCCTTCTCGACCTCGTCCTCCAGCGAGCCCCGGGCAACCTCCCCGGCGACCAGCGTCGTGACCACGTCGCGGATCTCGGTCAGCCGCCTGATCGCCTCGGTGTGCCGGGACATCAGCAGGTTGAGGCGGCGCTCCGCGCCGTCGTGGATCGCGGTCGCCCGCGCGGTCGCCTCGTCGAGCACCTGCTTGGCCTGGGCCTTGGCGCTGGCCACGGCGGTCTCGGCCTGCTTGTGGGCATCGGTGATCGAGCGCTCGGCCTCGGCCCGCGCCGCGTTACGGGTCTTCTCCGATTCGGTCCTGGCGCTGGCCACCGAGTTCTCCGCCTGCTCCTGCGCGGCGCGCAGCATGCGCTCGGCCTGGCTCTGCGCCTCGGCGCGGAACTTGTCGGTCTCCTGCTTGGCCTCGGCGCGCAGCCGGTCGGTCTCCTGCTTGGCGTCGTTGCGGAGCTTGGCGATCTCCTCGTTGGCGCGCTCGCGCTGCGACTTGGCCTCGTCGTCGGCAAGCTTCAGGATCTGGCCAACGCGCTCGCTGATCTCCTCGTGCGGCGGCTTGCCGGAGACCGCCTGCCGCGCGGAGGCCAGCTCAAGCCGCAGCCGTTCGTTCTCGTCGAGGGCATGCGACAGCCGGTTCTCCAGGTCGCGGGCCTGGCGGGCCTGGTTGCGCGCCTTCGCCGCGAACTCGTCCACCTGCCGGCGGCTGTAGCCGCGCCTCTCCAGCTCAAACTCTTCCGTGCCCAGGTCGGCAAGGCGGTCGGTGTGCTCGGTCATGATGTCCACCCGTCAAATGCTTCAGGCAGACGCGGCCTCGCGGCTGGCGCGCTCACGAGCCGCCTCGGGGGGCCGGCCGGTCTGCGGATGTTGTCTACTGTAGGCGGCCCATCGGCAGCGATGACTGCCGGCCGGGCCGGGCGCGGCGATATGAAATGAATGACGGGCACGACTCTTGTCCCGAAGCACCCTCCCGCGCAACCGAAACGGCCGAGTATCCAGTTATGTCTGGATTGATCTAGGCACGGGCGCTGTGTGCCGCCCGGTCTGGGAAAGGAACAGGTCATGAGCCTCGTCGGATCGCTCGGCGAATCCGTCCCCGCGGTGCATCCCGACGCCTGGGTCGCGCCCGGGGCCGTTGTCGTGGGCCGGGTCACGCTGGGACCCGGCGCGAACGTGTGGTACGGCGCGGTCCTCCGGGCCGACGACGACGAGATCACGGTCGGCCCGGAGTGCAACATCCAGGACCTGTGCTGCCTGCACGTGGACGCCGGCGAGCCGGTCCTGCTCGAGGAGCGGGTCAGCCTGGGCCACCACGCCACCGTGCACGGGGCACAGGTCGGCGCCGGGGCGCTGATCGGGATCGGGGCGGTGGTGCTCGGCGGCGCGCAGATCGGCGCCGGGACCCTGGTGGCGGCGGGCTCGGTGGTCCGGCCGGGCGCCCGCGTCCCGGCCGGCGTCCTGTTCGCCGGGGTGCCAGGGCGGGTGGTCAGGGAGCTCACCGACACCGACCGCGAGCTGTTCGCCGACTCCGCGGTCAGGTACGTGGCCCGTGCGGCCAGGCACCGCGGCGTGACCTGGGCCGAGCCGCGCAGGAACGGCTGAAATCCGCCCGAAATCCGGCTGAATTAGTCGTGAGAGTCTGGGTATGGCTTACCAGAAGATGGTTCTGGAAATGATCCTGATGGGTCATGCGGGACAAGGAGAATGCCCCTTAGCCTGTAGCACAGGTTCCCGCAATACCAGTCAGCGATGGAGGTGGGGGGCGTTGCGAGAGCACCTGGACCTGCGCGTCCAGGACCGCGTCGCGCTGGATGAGATCGAGTTGTACGCCGAGGTGCTCAGCGCCGTCGCCGCTGCAGACCGGCCCCTCACGCGGGAGGAACTCGATCAGGTCCTGGGGGTGCGGCCCGCCGCGGGGGCCTCGGTCTGCTCCGGCTGACCGGGGGTCAGCCCGAACATCACGTCGGTGTCCCAGTGGGTGAAGCCGAGCGACTCGTAAAGCCGGATGGCCGGAGTGTTCGCCTCGTCCACGTACAGCATCACCTGGAGCAGGCCCCGGTCACGCAGGTAGCGCAGGCCCACCAGGGTTAGCGCCCGGCCCAGGCCCGAGCCGCGCTCCCCGGGCGCAACGCCGACCACGTAAACCTCGCCGATCGGCTCGGGCCCGCGAGCCCGGGCGTCGCCGGCGGCCGCCGGCGATCCGTGGATCTTGGTCCAGTGGAAGCCGACGACCTTGCCGCCGCGCTCGGCCAGGAAGAACCCGTCCGGGTCGAACCATGGTTCCCGCTCCCGCAGGTCCAGGTCCTCGCGGGTCCAGGCGCCCTGCTCCGGATGGCGGGCGAAGGCCCGGGCGTTGAGGTCGGTCCACTCGTCCTCGTCCTGGCCGACCACGAACGTCCGGACGGCAACGCCGTCGGGGATCTGCGGCCGGTCGAGCCGCGACTGCAGCGACCGCCGCATCTGCCACAGCGCGCGCACCCGCTCGAACCCGGCCGCCGCGGCCAGCCGCGTGGCGGCCGGCAGGTCGCCGTGCGCCCACAGCCGCAGCGGCCGGTCGCCCGCCTCGGCGGCGAGCGCGCGCAGCAGCGACAGGCCCAGCCCCCGCCGGCGGTGTGCCGGGTGGATGACGAGTTCGCCGCTCGGGCCCTCGACCGGGTCTGTCGGATCCAGGTGGGCGTAGCCCGCAACCTCGCCGTCGCGCACCAGCAGCAGGTCGCGCGCCCGCGGGTCGCCGCCGTAGCGCAGGTGGAGCAGCACGTGCTCGGAAAGAGGCCCGACGCCGTCCTCCTCGGCGGCGGCCCGGACCAGCGCGAGCACGCCCGCCGACTCGGTCTCGCTGAGGCGTTCCCTGGTGCTTATCTCGGGCGCGCCGGCCGCCGGCGCGGTGCCGGCCGGGTCCGGCTCCTGGCGGTCAGACCTCGGCATGCGCGGCACGCGCCTCCTTCTGGTTGCCGTCGTGTTGCTGGTTGCCGTCGTCCTGCTCGTCGCTACCTGAACGCTCCCGGTTCCCTCCATGCCTGGCATCGAGGTCATCGCCGTCGCGGGCACCCTCGTCGCCCTTGACCGGGACGAAGCGGTACCCGACATTGCGCACGGTGCCGATCAGGGCCTCGTGCTCGGCGCCGAGCTTGGCCCGCAGCCTGCGCACGTGCACGTCGACGGTCCTGGTGCCGCCGAAGTAGTCATAGCCCCAGACCTCCTGCAGCAGCTGGGACCTTGTGAACACCCGGCCGGGATGCTGCGCAAGGAACTTGAGCAGCTCGAATTCCTTGAAGGTCAGGTCCAGCGAGTGGCCACGCAGCCGCACCGAGTACGTGGACTCGTCGATGACCAGGTCGCCGGACCGGATCTCGCTGGACGCCGCGGGCGCCATCTTGCCGATGGCCAGGCGCAGCCGGGCGTCGACCTCCCCGGGACCCGCCGTATGCAAGATCACGTCGTCCGCGCCCCAGTCGGCGGTGACCGCGGCCCAGCCGCCCTCGGTGACGATCGCCAGCACGGGCACGGCAGGCTCCGCGCCGCGCAGCAGCCGCAGCAGCCGCCTGACCTGCACCAGGTCCCGCCGGGCGTCGACCAGGATGGCATCGACGCCGGACCCGCCGTTGGCCGCGCTCGCGTTCGCCGGCCCGGTGCGGGTGGTGTGGGGCAGCAGGCTCAGCGACGGCAGGATGTCGGCGGCAGGCTCGGGCGCGTCACTCAGGAGCAGCACGATGCTCACCCGCCGCCACCTCCATCCCGCGGAGTGATCCGCGGGAGGCTGCTCTGACTCCCGCCTTAAGGCCCGGGGGCCGGCGCCGTCCGGGTCCGTAATAAGCCAGGATAGCGTGCATGACCATCGTGACCCTCCGCTACTGGGCGGCGGCAAAGGAAGCGGCGGGGATCGCCGAGGAGACGGTCACCGCCGGAACGCTCGCGGAGGCGCTGGCCGCGGCGCGCGGCGCAGCCGGAAATGGCGGTCAAACCGGTCAAAACGGCGATGGCGGTCGGGCCGAGGATGCTGGTGGGGTCGGACAGGGCTCGCGGTTGCGGGCGGTGCTGGCCAGGTCGTCGTTCCTGATCGACGGCGACCCGGTCGGGAAGCGCCCGCCGGAATCGGTCGTGCTCGACAAGCCCTGCGTGATCGAGGTGCTGCCCCCCTTCGCCGGCGGCTGAGCCCGGTCGCCGGCGGCTGAGCCCGGTCGCCGGCGGCTGAGCCCGGTCGCCGGCGGCTGAGCCCGGTCGCCGGCAGCTCCGCCGCGCTGAGACGGGGTACGGGCGGCTGCGGCCGCGCGCGGAGCCCGGGCACGGGTGGCTCGGCCCGCGCGCTGAGCCTGGCGGGCGGTCCCCGCGCGCCTCCGCAGCCACTCACGCCGCCCTGGTCCGCGATTTGTGAGTGACTCTGGACGGTTCGTAGTGGGCGGTGCCGAAAAATGCGCGCGGCGACATTGAACCCAACGCGCCGCCGGGGACGTTACTAGAGCTGTGGCAGGTCAAGACGGGGTCGGCGGCCGCGGGACCCGCGGCCCGGCCTCGGACGAGATGCTCGTGCGTACGCTGTACGCCGAGCATGCTGGCCCGCTGCTGCGGTATGCGCTGCACTTGACCAGCGGGGACAGGCAGCGCGCAGAGGACATCGTGCAAGAGACCCTGCTGCGGGCGTGGATGCACCCGGACGCCATTGCCGAGCGGCCCGCTCGGCCGTGGCTGTTCGCGGTCGCGCGCAACCTCGCGGTGGACGCCTACCGGGCCCGGCGGGCCCGACCGCGTGAGGTGGGTGAGGCCGCACTCGAGCTCGTCCCGGCTCCGGACGAGGCAGACCGGGCACTGGAGTCGTGGGCCGTCGCCGACGCGGTCCGGGCGCTGCGGCCCGATCATCGCCGGGTCCTGCTGGAGACCTACTACCGGGGCAAGTCCGTGGCCGAGGCGGCCGTGGCCCTGGGCGTGCCGCCGGGCACCGTCAAGTCACGGACGTTCTACGCGCTCCGGGCGCTAAAGCTGGCACTAGAGGAACGGGGGCTCGCGCCATGACCGGGCTCACCGACTGCGGCGACATCCGCATCGCCCTCGGCGTCTACATCGTGGGCGCCATCGATCCTGCCGAGCGCGCCGTCGTGGACGCCCACCTGAGCCACTGCCCTGACTGCCGCGAGGAACTGGCCGGCCTGGCCGGGTTGCCCGCCCTGCTTGGCCGGGTGCCGAGGGAGGACGCCGAGCGGCTGCTCCTCGGCGCGGAAGAACTCGAGGAGCCGCCGGCGGAACTGCTCGACTCCCTGCTCGCGCAGATCACCGCTCGGCGCCGGGCACGCAGATGGCGTGTCATCGCGGCCGCCGCGGCCGCCGCGGTCATCGCGGTAGGCGGCGGGATCGCCGGCGGCGCCGCGCTGATGCGGCACGACAACAGCGGCACCAACTACTCCTACGAGGCGCATGGCAGCGACGCGGCGACCCGCGTCACCGCGGCCGTGAAGTACTACCCGCAGGGATCGGGGACCGCGATGCTGGTGCAGGTCTCGGGCATCAGGAACGGCACCCACTGCGTGTTCTGGGTGACCAATGCCAGCGGCCAGCACCAGTTTGCGGGCACCTGGACCGTCGACGGCGCCGAGTACGGCATCTGGTACCAGGCCAGGGCGTCGGTGCCGATAAGCAACGTGCGCGGCTTCGATATCACCGGCCCGGGCGGGAAGCTGCTGGTCACGATCCCCCCGGCCGACTTATCCGGCCCGCAGGGGCAGGCGCCGGCCGCTGACGGCGGGAATGCCGCCGCGGGCTCGCGCGCTTAGCAGATCGTGGCCCCCGGACTCATCGCTCTTATCGCGGCGCTCGTCGTCGCTACCGGGATCGGGCTGGCCTGGAAGCGGACGAGCGGGAGGATGCGCCCGGCCTCGGCGCCGCGTCCCGCGTCCGCAGCCGCCCCAGCGGCCGCCGGCCCGCTGATCACCGGCGCCGACCTGGGGCTGCCGCTCGGACAGCGGGCCACGCTGGTGCAGTTCTCGACGGCCTTCTGCGCGCCGTGCCGCGCGACACGGCAGATCCTGGCCGAGGTGGCCGGGATGGTCGACGGGGTGGCGCACGTGGAGATCGACGCCGAGTCGCGCCTCGACCTCGTCCGCCAGTTGGACATCCGCAGGACGCCCACGGTCCTGGTGCTCGGGCCGGACGGGCACATCGCGAAGCGCGCGAGCGGCCAGCCCCGCAAGGCCGACGTGATCGCGGCACTCGGCGAGGTTTCCTAGGCAATTCCTATCGGACAGATCGGGAAAGGGGAGGATGGTGACAGCAAGGCCCGCCGCGCATAGCATCGGCGTTGTGCCTGCCTGGACATCAGCGTTCCCCGCGACCGGTGTCGCCCGGCTGCCCCGCTCCCTGCTGACCAGGCGGCGCGCCGTGGACTATTGCCGCGTCGCAACCGCGCAGTGTCGCGCTTCCCATGGCAGGATCCGGCCTTCCGCGCCACCGTCCTGCGGGGCCGCCGGCTGACCTTCGTCGTCTGCCGGGCCCGCGGAGGCGAGGGCCGGGGCAGGCTGACGAGGCAGGCGCGCCCGGCCGGCCAGGGCCGGGTAAACCAGGAGGCAGCGCGCCGGGCGGGCGCCGGGTCCACGGACAACCCCCGCCAGCACCCCCGAAGGGACACCGCAGATGGAGATCGATCCGCGAGGACCGCGTTTCGGAGCGCTGATCACCGCCGTGGTTTTCGTGCTCGTCCTGATCACCGGGAACGTATGGCTGTTCGCCGCGCAGGGCGTGGTCTTCGCGGTGGCCACGGTCTTCGGCATGCGCAACGCCCCTTACGGGCTGATCTACCGCTGGCTCGTGCGGCCCCGGCTGGGGCCGCCCAAGGAGCTCGAGGCGGAGGCCCCGCCGCGGTTCGCCCAGGGCGTGGGCCTGGTGATCAGCGTGATAGGGGTCATCGGCTACGCAGCGGGTATCACGCCGCTGGGGATGGCGGCCGCCGCGGCCGGCCTGCTGGCGGCGTTCTTGAACGGGGTCTTCGGGATCTGCCTGGGCTGCGAAATGTATCTGCTTATCCGACGTATCTGGCCGCGCCGCCAGTCCCTGGTGCCGGCCGAAACCGACAAGGAGGTTCCCATATGAGCCGTTCCGACGTCCTCGTGGACGCCGACTGGGTGCAGGCCCATGGCGGTGACCCGGGCGTGGTTCTGGTCGAGGTCGACGAGGACACCAGCGCCTACGGCAAGGGGCATATCCGCAACGCTGTCAAGATCGACTGGAAGACCGATCTGCAAGACCCGGTGCGCCGCGACTTCGTCGACAGGGCCGCCTTCGAGGCCCTGCTCTCGGACCGGGGCATCGCCAACGATGACACGGTCGTCCTGTACGGAGGCAACAACAACTGGTTCGCCGCGTACGCGTACTGGTACTTCAGGCTGTACGGGCACCAGAGCGTCAAGCTGCTCGACGGCGGCCGCAAGAAGTGGGAGCTCGAGTCCCGCGAGCTGGTGACCGAGGAGCCGCAGCGCTCCAAGACCAGCTACCGGGCGCAGGAGCAGGACAAGGCGATCCGCGCGTTCCGGGACGAGGTCATAGCCGCGATCGGCAAGGACAACCTGGTCGACGTCCGCTCGCCGGATGAGTTCGCCGGCCGGCTGCTGGCCCCCGCCCACCTGCCGCAGGAGCAGGCGCAGCGCGGCGGGCACATCCCGACCGCCAGGAACATCCCGTGGTCGAAGGCGGCGGAGGAAGACGGCACGTTCAAGTCCGATGACGCGCTGCGCGAGCTCTACGGCGGGGCGGGCGTGGACTTCGGCAAGGAGACGATCGCGTACTGCCGGATCGGCGAGCGGTCGGCGCACACATGGTTCGTCCTGCACGAGCTGCTGGGCCAGCCGAACGTGAAGAACTACGACGGCTCGTGGACCGAGTACGGCTCGCTCGTGGGGGTTCCGATCGAGATCGGGGACGCTAAGTGACCGCCGACGGCTGCGGGGCGCCCGCGGGCGGCGCGCCGGTGAGCGCGGCGAAGGACGCCGGCGGGCAGGCGGTGGTGCAGGGCAAGGTGACCCGGGACGGCTCCGCCGTGGCCGTCGGCTACGCCCGCCTGCTCAACTCGGGCGGCGACTTCGTGGCCGAGGTGCCGCTCGGCGAGGACGGCGGATTCCGGTTCTTCGCCGCCCCGGGATCCTGGACGGTGCGGGTGCTCGCTCCCGGCAACATCCGGGCCGAGCGCGAGGTCTCGGCGGACATCGGAAAGATCACGGAACTGGAAGTCGCGGTCTAGGCCCGGCGCGTAGGCGGCTCTGGCCGCAGGGATCGGCTGCGGGGCTGGCTGACGTGCACTAGGCGCCCGGCCCGCACGGCCTGGCCCGCGTCTCAGCGAGTCAGCGGGGCGATCTTCGGCGAGATGCGCCGAAGATCGCCCCGCTGCCGCTTCGGCCGTCCTTGTTGTTTTTCTTGTCAGCCGTTCGTCGCTGTACTGATTACCTGCTGTTCAACTGTCGTTCATCTTCGCCCCATAGAAATGTCCCTGGCCGCGAGAACGCGGCCCGCTCATCACGACGCATGGGGGCAAGGCGACATCATGTCGATCGAGGCTGACCCGTTGGGGCCCGGAGGCGGTGCCGGCGTCCCGCTCGCGGCCACGAGCTCGTCGGACACTCCGGCCAGCACGCATACTCCCGCCGCGGCGAACGCGGGCACTGCGATCCGGGCACAAGACCTGACGCTGGGCTTCGGGCAGCGCGCGGTCCTGTCCGACATCACGACCAATATCCAGAAGGGCGCGATCACCGCGCTTATCGGCCCGACGGGGTCGGGCAAATCCACGTTGCTGCGCACGCTGAACCGGATGAACGACAAGGTGATCGGCTACCGGCACCGCGGGGACGTAATCCTGGACGGGCGCAGCATCTGGCACCCGAGCGTGGACCTGATGTCGCTGCGGCGCCGGGTCGGCATGCTGTTCCAGCGGCCGAACCCGTTCCCGATGTCGATCATGGACAACGTGGTCGCCGGGGTCCGGGCGCACAAGATGGCCAGCCGCGGCGATCTCAGGGAGATCGCGAAGCAGCGGCTCAGCGAGGTCGGGCTCTGGGAAGCCGTTTCCGGCCGCCTCAAGGACTCCCCGTTCCGGCTGTCTGGCGGGCAACAGCAGCTGCTGTGCCTGGCCAGGGCGCTGGCCATCCGGCCCGAGGTGCTGCTGCTCGACGAGCCAACGTCGTCGCTCGACCCGCTCGCGACCGAGTCGATTGAGACACTGATCCGCGAGCTGACGCCCGACATCACCGTCGTGATCGTGACGCACAACCTGGCTCAGGCCCGCCGGGTCGCCGACAGCACGATCTTCCTGTACCAGGGGAAGATGGTCGAGCACGGCAGCACCGAGCAGGTTTTCGAGCATCCCGCCCACGAGGAGACCGCGCACTACGTCAGCGGCCGCTTCGGCTAACCAGACCCGCCCGGGCGGAGGGAAAGCCACTCCCCCCGCCCGGGGGCAAGAGCCGCGCCAAGCGCGGACCTCATCGCACGCGCCGCGTGCGAGTCGTGTAGCGCACGCTTCAGCGTGCAAAGGAAAAGGAGTATTCCCCGGTGGCCAAACGAATCCGCTTGGTGTGCACAGCGGCCGCCCTGGTCCCGCTCACCGCGCTGGCGGCTGCCTGCAGCAGTAGTCCAAGTAGCTCGACGCCGAGCTCGTCGTCGACCAAGACGTCGACCTACACTGGTCCGGCCCTGCCGACGTCGCCCGCCAGCACGGCGGCCTCGATCACCGAGACCGGGAGCACGCTGCTCTACCCGCTGTTCGGCAGCTGGGCAACCGCCTACCAAAAGCTCTACCCCAAGGTGACGATCACGGCCGGCGGCACCGGCTCCGGTACCGGGATCGCCGATGCGAGCACCGGCACGGTGGACCTCGGCGGGTCCGACGCCTACCTGTCCAGCTCGGACCGGACCACCTACCCGACCATGATGAACATCGCGGTCGCGATATCCGCCCAGCAGGTCAACTACAACGTCCCAGGGTTTAAGAACATCAAGCTCGACGGGACCGTGCTGGCCCAGATGTACAGCGGGAAGATCACCAACTGGAACGCGCCGGCGATCGCCGCCCTCAACCCGGGCGTCTCGCTGCCGAACCTGAAGGTCGTTCCGCTGCACCGGGCCGACAGCTCGGGCGACACCTTCCTGTTCACCACCTACATGAACGACCAGGACCCGAGCGTGTGGACCTCCTCGGACGTCGGCACGTCGGTGAGCTGGCCGTCGGTTCCCGGCGCGCTGGCCGAGACCGGCAACAGCGGCATGGTGTCCGGCTGCGCAGCCACGAAGGGCTGCGTCGCCTACATCGGCATCAGCTACCTGGCCAAGACCACGGCGGCCGGGCTCGGCCAGGCCATGCTGAAGAACGGCTCGGGTACCTATGAGTCGCCGTCGGCATCCACGATCGCGGCCGAGGCGTCCAGCTTCATCAGCAAGACGCCGGCCAACGAGAGCATCTCGCTGATCAACGGACCAGCGCCGACCGGCTACCCGATCGTCAACTACGAGTACCTCGTGGTCAACTCCAAGCAGAGCAGCGCGACCACGACGCAGGACCTCCGCGCGCTGCTGTACTGGGAGGTCACGGCCGGACAGAGTGAGACCAGCTACCTGAGCGCGGTGGACTTCCAGCCGCTCCCGGCGAGTGTGGTGACCCTTTCGGAGAACCAGATCAAGAAGATCGGATGAGTTTGTGGCTGCATCGGCACCGGTAGCGGGGCCGGGCGGATCAGATGGGGGGACGGCGGTCCCGTCCCCCCACCGCCGTCCGTCCGTGCGCGCCGACTTCCTGGGCCGCGGCGCCATCCGCTGGGTCGGCGGGGCGGTCGCGTTGCTGCCGACGCTTGCCTTGGCGTTCATACTGGTGGTCCTGGTCATCAAGGCGATCCCGGCGTTCAGGTTCAACGGCCTGAGCTTCTTCACCAAGAGCATCTGGAACGAGGGCGGCGGCTACAACGCGGTCATCGTGCACACCGGCGGGGCCACGCACCTGCAGGGCGCCAGCTTCGGGGGGCTGGCCGAGATCGTGGGGACGCTGCTGACGGCTCTCATCGCCCTGATCATCGCGGTGCCGGTATCGATCGGCGCGGCGCTGGTGATCGTCGAGCGGCTGCCGCGGCGCATCGCCTCCGGGGTCGGCATGTTCCTCGAGCTGCTGGCCGGCATCCCGAGCGTGGTCGTCGGGCTGTGGGGCGCGCTGACGTTCGGGCCCTGGATCGCGCATCACATCGCGCAGCCGATCGCCAACGCCATGCCGGACGTTCCGGTGCTCGACTACTTCCGGGGGTCGGCGGGCAACGGCGAGGGACTGCTGACTTCCGGCCTGGTGCTGTCGGTCATGATCATCCCGATCATCGCCGCGACCTCGCGGGACCTGATCCGCCAGGTGCCCATCCTGCCGCGCGAGGGTGCCGTGGCGCTCGGCATGTCGGACGCCGAGACGGCGCGCCGGGTCACCCTGCCCTGGGTCGGCGCGGGCATCATCGGTGCCGTCGTGCTCGGGCTTGCTCGCGCGCTCGGCGAGACGATCGCGGTGGCCATGGTCTCAGGCGCCAACTTCAGCTCGCTCGCCACGAACTTCTACGGCGGGATGACTACGATCGCGGCCGCCATCGTGCAGAACCTTGACTCGGCCTTCGGCGACGGCAGCGGGTTCAGCATCGACACGATCGCGGAGCTCGCGCTCATCCTTATGGTCATCACCTTGGCCACCAACGTCCTCGCCCGTCTGATGGTCCGGCGGGTCTCCGGCACCGCGCTCCCGGTGGGCCGGGGCTTCTAGGAGGTGAGCGGAATGAGCGCGTCGTCGGCCTCGCCCGGGGGCTCCGCCTCGTCGGCCGACACCAGCGGCTACCAGTGGCACGCGGTGGGCGCAGGCAGGAAGATCGGTAATGCGGTCTTCTGGGGGCTCTGCTTCCTCGGCCTCGCCCTCGTGATCGCGCCCACCCTCTGGTTGGCCGGGGGAATCATCTACCGGGCCGTGCCGCACTGGCACTGGAGCGTGCTGACCACCACGACATCGGTGACCACCGCCGGCCCCACGGGCGGGCTCAAGAACGCCGTCATCGGCACGCTGGTCATCGCCCTGGGCGTGATCATCATCGGTGGCGTGATCAGCATCGTCACCGGGCTGTACCTCGCGGAGTTCGCCCAGGGCCGGCATCGGGGCATCCTGCGCGGCGGGTACGAGGTTCTTGCCGGGATTCCGTCCATCGTGCTGGGCTTCATCGGGTACGTGACCCTGGTGGTCGGGCTGCACTGGGGTTTCGGCCTGCTGCCGGCGGTGCTGGTGGTCTCGGTGATCACGATTCCGTACATCACCAAGGCGACCGAGTCCTCTCTCGGCCAGGTGCCGACGGGCTACCGAGAGGGCGCCGAGGCGCTCGGCCTGCCGCCCATGTGGACGCTGCGCAAGATCGTGTTGAAATCTGCCGTGCCCGGCATCATCACCGGCCTGCTGGTGGCCATGGCCATCGCGGTGGGTGAGACCGCGCCGCTGCTGGCGACCGCGGGCTGGTCGGACCAGGTCCCGACCGCGGCCCTTACCCACTCGCAGGTCGGCTACCTGCCCTACCCGATCTTCTCCTTCTACCAGTACGGCTCGGCCTCCGTGGCGCTGTCCTACGATGCCGGGCTCATTCTCCTGGTCCTCGTCCTGGTCCTCATCATCCTGGGACGGGTGGTCATCGCATACTCCCGGCGCAATGCGGAGTGAGCAGCGTGCCGGCCGCCAAAGACGAACCGGTTCCGGAGGGGGGAAGCAGGTCGGCATTCGCGCAGGCCCGTATGGCTGCTAGCAGCGACCAGGACCGGGTGGCACGCGAGAGGCCGCCGGACGTGGTGCTGGGCGGCCGTCGCCAGTCCGGGGCGGCCCGGCCGGCCGTGGCCGTGCTCGCGGACCGGATAGCCGCCGCGCTCGTGCACCACGAGCCCGGCTGGCGGCTGCCGCGGCACACCGCGCTGGCCCGCCGCTACAACGTCAGCACCGCCGAGATCGACGCCGCCGTGGACGAGCTGGCCAGCCGGCACCTCGTCCGGCGGCTGCCGGACGGCCAGCTCTACCGGGTCAGCCCGGCCGAGTACCTGATCCCGATCGAGGGCGTGCCCGGGCTCGCCTCGCGCGCCGACCCGATGGGCGGCGAGATCGTCTGCCGCAGCCGGCAGGCGTCGTGGCGCCAGGTACCCGAGGACATCGGCTGGGCGCTGCGGATCCCGCCGGCCGACCCGGTCGGCGTGGTCCGGATGCAGTGGACCGCGAGCGGCGAGCCGGCCGCGTTCTGCACGACCTACCTGCTCAAGGAGATGGCCGGGCCGTTCATCAGCGCGCAGGGCACCGGCCCGGCTGCCGGGCTGACCCTGCTGCCGATCACCGCCCCGCCCGCCAGCCCCGACCCGGAGCACGGTGGCCCCGTGCCCGTCGGCGAGCCGCGCGCGGTGCACGTCGAGATGCAGCCGCCGCCGCCCGCGGTGGCCAGGAGCCTGCGGCTGTCGGCCGGCCAGCCGGCGGCGATGGTGACCGTGCGGTTCGACGATCCCGACGCGGACAGACCGGTCGCGCTGACCATTGCCGTGCTCCGTCCGGACCTGTTCCGGATCGTGGTCGAGTCCGGCGAGGCCGTGGCCGCCGAGGCCGACGGGAGTTTGGCGGGAACCTGGACACACGCGGTGGAGGACTGGGAGCCTTGACCGCATATGCCATACCTCGTAGCCGGCAAGGCTGATCGTTCGCCGTCGTCGCCCAGTGCGACGGATGCCCCCCGCCGCGGCGAGTTAACTGCCGTTCTGGCCGTGGCCCTGGTGCTGGCGCACCTGCTCCTGGCCCAGCTGGCCCTGCTGCTCGCCGTCGCGATGTACGCGGTCGACCGGCTCAGCCGGTGGCGGCCGCAGTGGCTGGCCGTCCCGGCCGGCGCCGGGCTGCTCTGGGTGCTCGCGATCGGCCCCTCGCGCGCCGCCGCGGGCCTGACGGCCGGGCCGCGGCACGTGCTCGGGTACCTGGGCGCGATCGACCGTTACCCGGGGCACCTGCTGCACCTGGCCGACGCGTTCGCGGGCTCGTCACACTGGCTGGCCGAGCAGTTCCCGATCGCGCTGATCCTGGCATCGGCCGAGACCCTCGGGCTGGGCTGGCTGCGGCGGCGCTACAGCCAGGCCGGCCGCCCCTGGCGGGCCGGGCTGGTCGTGGTCACGCGGCGGCGCCTGAGCACCGCCACGCTTCGGTCGGGCGGCGTGGTCAGCAGGGACGGCTGCCGCGTCGGAGTGGACGTGACCACGGGCCGTCCCGCGGAGATCTCCTGGGCGGAGGCGGAGGGCGGCGTCCTGTGTGCCGGCGCCGGATCCGCCGCGGGCCCGGCGCAGGCCGGCTACCCGCTGGCCCTGGCCGCGATCCGGCGGCGCAAGCCGGTGATCGTCCTCGACCTGACCGGGTCGCCGTGGCTGGCCGATTCGCTGCGGGATGCGTGCGCGGAGCCCGGCGCGCCGCTCTCGCGCTTCGGCCCGGACGGGCCCGGCTTCTACGAGCCGCTGCGCGGCGGCGATCCGGCTCGCGCCTCCGCGATGCTCATGAGCGTGATCGACTGGACCGGCGCGACCGATCAGCAGCGCCGGTCCTGCGCCGCGTACCTGACCGACGCGCTGGCGGTGCAGGCGGCCGCGCCGCGCGACCGCCGCGCCCCGCTGCTTGAGGACCTCGTACTGCTGCTCGCCCCTGACGCGCTGCGCGAGCGCGCCGCGCGGATCCCGGCCTACCACCCGCGCCGCAGCGTGCTCACCGACCGGGCCAGCGTCTCGGCCGGGCTGCTGCAGGCCGACCCGGCCACGGTGGCCGCGCCCGCGGCGCAGCTGCCCGCGCTGCTCTCCTCCGCGCCCGGCCGCTGGCTCAGGCCGGGGCCGCCGGGCGCGCCCCGGGTCAGCCTCGGGCAGACGGTCAGGGACCGCGGGGCCGCCCTGTTCTCGCTGGACTGCCGCGGCTGCGACGGTGCCGCCGCCGGGATGATCGCCGGGCTGGCCGTTGCCGACCTCGTGGCCGTCTGCCGCGAACTGGAGGACATGTCGGTGCCGGGCGACGGCCTGGCCTGGATCAACGGTTGCGAGGTCCTGGGGGAGCGGGTGCTGGACGGGCTGGTCGCGCAGGGTCGCGCCGCGGGGATCGGGGTCGTGCTCGGCACCGCCTCGGCCGCGGCCGCCGACCGCCTGGCCGACGGCG
>Ga0335073_10007624_pt1 | contig 15191 bp, 24 predicted proteins | sample Lox_Sample_22_FD_207093 | JGI IMG/M metagenome (GOLD analysis project Ga0335073, IMG submission 207093) | Soil microbial communities from Loxahatchee National Wildlife Refuge, Florida, United States - Lox_Sample_2.2 | ecosystem: Environmental > Terrestrial > Soil > Wetlands | place: USA... | reverse complement strand
GGCATGAGACGAGCATTCCAGGACATTCGGAGATGCGGCTCATCATTCTGAAAAGAAAGGAGCTTACAGACAGGTCAGGGAAAACGTGGGAAAGAAAGGGAAGCGTAGGACAGCTGACTCTGGATCGGCATATCGTGGTTCTCATGGCCTCGGAATCAATTACTAAAAGGGTCCTGTTGGTAAGGGATTTTGACCTCAATCTTGGGCGAGCGCGCCACGGTCCCCATCTACCTCAGGAGCAGGCTGGTACGTGCGCGCCTTCGACCGGTGGATGCAGGGGAGCGAGCGTCGGCCATCTCCGTATTCGAAGAGGATTCTGCTCAAACGAGGCTTCCGTCCATAAGTGGTCCTTTCTTACGCGGTCATCAAATCTGGCCGGTTCACAGCAAAGCTACTTGACTCATCTTTTGTAGGCCGCATGACCGGCGAAGGGGATACACCGAATAGCTCGGATATCCTCGCAATTGTTTCCGAATCACCCTGCTGAACGGCTTGTTTAAGGCTCCGGATCGCCGGATGGAGGATTTTATTCGCTATTCCGTGCAGGAGCAGCTGGATTGCCTGCTTCTGGTCTGGCGTAAGGGTACGCAGCCTGTATTGAGACCGCCTTAATTCTGTCTGTACAATGGCATCCATCGCTGCCTTCAATCCGCGGACCGCGGGCGCCATATCCAGTGACATTGCCCGCCGGTGATGGTAATTTGTCTCCTGCATTACGATCATCTGGCCTTTTTCGCCTCATGGTTGCCGTCCTCGCGATCGGACGAGGAGATGGTATGAAGGTTGTCCTTCCGCCCTCAACCTTAAGGCCATCGATGCACGCCTCGAATGGCAAACGGGAAACGGCGCGTCGAAGAAGGAAAGATCGCCTGCAATTACCCCCCGAATGCTCGTTGAAGGACTGAACTAGTTTCTCCGTTTATGGACTGGTTGCCTGGTAACTCCTTGGAATCTCCTCTCGCTCTATTGATTTGTGACAATGTGAGAAGGATTGGCTAAAAGCGGTACGAGACGCCGGTGGCGAACTGAGATCGGGCCTTCAGCTCGACGCCGGGCATAATTCTGTTAGCCAACTGCGCCACGCCGAAATCCACATTCAAATGGGTTTCCGCGCGTGGAATGACCCGGGCAAAATAAGTCAAAGTGCTCGGGATCACAGCACCTGGGAGGCCTTCTACATGGTGCGGCTCTTGCAAGACCTCCGATCCGAAGATGACTTTGCTCTTCAACGGACCCGGAACAACAACTCCCGCCGCGCCGAACACGAGTCCCTGCCAGGCGGGGGCATTGCCTGCGATGCCTAGTATGGACGCGTTCGTAACTTTGAATCCGACATTGACAAGGATCGGCAGGGTGTATGCGGAGGTAATCGTCTTGGTGGCGACAATGTACCCCTCCTCGTTGTTCGTTTCTTTGCTGTCGAGGACTCCTCCCACCCGGCGGACTTGAGTGCGGCCTATAAATCCCACTGAGATGGCCGGAAGATAGGGGCATTTCCAGGCATTCTCCGGAAGAAGATTGGCCTTGCCGTGATAGATGTTGAATTCCCCTCCGAACAGTGGGCTAAGTCCTGGTGTATCGCCCTTCGAGCTCATGGCGCCTGTATAACCCACCTCGAACCTCCTCAGAAGTCCAACTGTGGCGGATGCTTCGTAGAAATCTCCAAGTACATTGCCACCGTACAGATAGTGGAAGCTTACGGCGGGGAGTCCGATTCCGTGCGAAGAGGAGGGGCTGGTGTAGGCAAAGGGCGTCAACAAGGCGCCAGTCTGGCCTTCCCAGTTGAGGCTTTGTGCACTCGATAAAGGCGCCACCAGGACGGCAAGACTTCCGAGAAGGGCGCAGGCCCCGACCGTGCGTTGGCACCAACGGTTGCGCTGGATGAAGTTTCGAAGTCTTTCCCAAAGCGTTTCTAACATTCCGCCCGATTGCGGCGATCTGGGAAATCGAATCAAGGGGTTTGCTTTTGATCTGCAGCTCGGTTCCAAAAGGGATGATCCGCAAGCTCCGCTCGTATACATAAAATGACCTCATGGCAGTAGCCAGCCACTTCATTGCAGCGCGAATGCCAAATGATTGACTTAGCCAACGAGATCTGCAAATGACCGATTCCAAAGGGTTGACTCACAAGCTTTCGCCAGTCACAGTCAAAAAGATGTCAGCATTTCGATGTCGGCAATTCAACACTTGCATTGTGATTGACACTTCGAACGCTGAGGTTTTGGTCATTCAGAAGACGCCAGTCAACCCGGCCGCTTCCTTCTTTCATTCTTCAGAGGCAATTATGTAATCGGCTTTAGCTTATTCGATCTGAAGTTCCTGCACGGCATGGCCGAGCTCTTCTCGATTTGCGGTGGGATATGAACCTATTTCCTCGCTGCCGCTCATGATTAAGATCCAGCCTCGACTTTCTGTTCGTTTGCGGTGCCCTGACTTGGCCGTTCTTCTTTCGCAGGTCGAGTGATGGGTAGATCCGCAATGGCCTGCCGCTTGAGCATGCGGCGCTTCAGGGTTTCGTAGATTGGCTCGCTCTTGAGCAGCATCGCGACCAGCATAGCCATGAGCGAAGCCCCCAGCAAGCTGAGGGTCAGGTCACCGCGGCCGGTCATTTCAACCGTAAGCACGATTCCGGTCAAGGGAGCGCGAACACTGGCCGAAAACAGTGCGGCCATACCGACCACCGCAAACGCGATCGGTGAGAGACCGGGCAGAGGTAGACAGTGATGCAGAACTTCGGCGAAAAGGGCGCCGGAAGATGCGCCAAGCACGAGGAGAGGTGCAAACAGGCCTCCGGGGGTGCCTGCGGCGTACGACCAAGGTGCCAGCAGAAGGCGCACGAGCCATATTGCCAACAGGGCGGCGCCTGCGTAGCGGCCGGCGAGTATGGCCTGTGTCAGCGTCTCGCCCCCACCTACCGTCGCCGGCAAGAACCAGGCGACCAGTCCCACCGTTGCTCCGATGATGGCTGCGCGGTTTATCGATGAGAGCATGGGCAAGCGGTCCGTGAGGCGAAGCAAGCCCACGTTGAGGGCGTTGTAGGCCGCACCGACAACGCCCAGCATTCCGCCCAGGGCCAGAAATGGTCCGACTCTCGAGACTTGGGTCAGGCTGACTTTCTCTACCGAGAAATCCAGCGCGTTACCCAGCATCCATCGCATGATCCACACCGCAACCAGGGTCGTCGCTAGAGTGGAGACCATCAGCCAGGGCCTGAAGCTGCCGGTCAGCTCTTCGAAGACGAAGACAGATCCGCCGATGGGGGTGTTGAAGGCGACGGCGAGTCCCGCGCCTGCGCCCGCCGCTCCGATGATATTGCTGTCCTGATCATCCTTGGTCAGCCAACGTGAGATGAGCCAGCTCAGCGTGGCACCCATCTGGACGGTAGGACCTTCGCGGCCGAGCGCGAGACCGGAGCCCATGGCAAAGATGCCGCCGAAGAACTTGACGGGCAGGATCGAGTTAGGGGCGGGCTTCACATCTCCATTGAAGACGGCTTCTACTCTCTGGATGCCGCTGCCCTCTGCGGAGGGCGCAAACTGGACCACAAGAACGCGCGCGACGGCCGCGCCGGCAAGTCCCAGCGCGATGGGCGCCAGCCAGCCAACGCGCGGAGAGGCGTGCGCCCAGCCGATGAGCGCCTCCCGCCAGCCTTCGGCGGCAATGAGAATGCCGCGGAATGCGCCGCCCACGAGTCCGATTGAAAGGCCCGCGAGGACGCTTGCGAACGAAATACGGATTACGCGTTGATTCGGTAGCTTCATGAGACGAGGCAATACGCGCGGTTTGTATATCGGTAGGCCAGCTCAATCGATCTCGCGAAGCTAAGGTCTCAAGAGCTAACATCGTAACGCTCCCTTAACTAGCTATTGCGCCGCGATATCGCGACTACTTACTGATTGCGCGATGGACGAAACGAGTTGGTCCAAGCAAGCGTCAACAGCATCGCTCATCTGGCCGACAACGGAGTACACATCGTGGTGATCAACTTTGGAAGTATGCGTCGCGTGGCCGGCCCACTGGACCGAACCTGTCCGCAGGTTGATCAACTCAGCTGACACAGTTGCCTCAACCGTCACCCCGTCTCCGTAGTCAATTTCGTCGAGTTTCTCCAGGCGGCCGGTCACGAGGTACTCGGCGCGATGCGGGTTGTCAAACGGTCCGACATAGGAAAGCAACCGGTCGGACTGAAGAGAGGTTACCAGTGCTGTTGTGACCATTGCTCCGGGATCGGTTGCCCATCGGTGATATTCGTAGAAACCGATTTGATCCGGGTGCTCGCGGTACACGATACGCCCCTGCCGCAGGTAGGCGGGCGTTTCAAACTGCCGGACCGCTACAGTAACAGGATGCGGCGACGGATCCCGGGCGGTATCCATCTGCGGCGCAAGAGCTAGTGAATAATAGGCTGGCTGCCGAACACCGCCACAGCCGGCGATCAGCAGGGCTAGTGCGAGGATTGCAGTTCTTGAAGGAATTGAGGCCGTCATTGGTCCCCCTCTCGCTTTGGAACTTGTCGATCTTTCGGTTGTTTGATCCTCACAAGGCTCCATGGTCTCTCTTTCAACGATTCCGTTAGGTCGTTCAGGTTGTCGGTTGCCATGCGTAGGTTCTCGATTGTGTAATGCGTGCTTTCGGCATTTGTCTCCACGACGCCCTGCAGGTCCGAAATCAAGCTGCGTGTGTCGGAGAGCGTCTTTTGAAGCTCCACAAGGTCGGCCTGGGTTGGTTGACGAATTGCCGTAATCGTCTGATTTGCATTTCCGACGGTGGTGTTCAGATTGTCGACTGTAGGCTCCATTTTTGCGACAAGTTTGTTGGCTTCTCGTGTGAGTTGAAGCGCCTGGTCGCTAATCTGGTCGAGTCGCGGATTCAACTGAGCCACCATTGTGTCAGTATTGGTCAATATATGGTTCACGTGAGAACGATTCGTTCTCCCGGTCAGATCATTGAGATTGGCCAACAGGATTCTCGCGTCACCGCTTATGTTGTTGAGATTCCCGTTGACTTGAACTAAGGTTGATTGCGCAGTGTCGGCAAGCGTTGCGACCTTGTGCTGGAGCTCATCGAGGGTTGGAGTCTCCTCGGAAGGGATGATTGACCCCGGTGGCAACCGCCGCGCAGCATTTGATCCAGTGCTGATTGTTAACGCGGGAGGGCTCATGAGACTCACGGCGCCCACTTCGGCTACGGACTGGGAATTGAGCGGTGTGCCTTGTTTCACCTCAAGCGAGATTTCGATTCGTGTCGGGTCCGTCCTATCCGGTTTGACTTCATCGACCTTGCCCACGGTGATTCCTCCAAAGAGGACAGCCGTGCCAGGTTCAATGCCCGCCGCGTTCCTCAAAAAAGTTGTGTACGGAGCATGAGCACCATTGAAGCGCTCCAGGCTAACGAAATAAATCGTCGCACCCAGGATGAAGGCGCAGACTACGACGAAGGCGCCCACCTTTGCTTCGAAGCTCTTCATTGGGTATCTCCTGTCATGGTCACGAGTTCTCGCAAGCGCTGTTGGACGGACTCGGACTCGGTGATCTTTTGTGGCTTTCGATCCAGGAACTGGCGAATCCGCGGGTCCGTGCTTTCGGCGAAGGATTTCTTGGTTTCAACCGCGATAAGAGATCCTTTGTGCAACATCGCCAGTCGATCAGCGACCCGGAACGCACTTGCCATCTCATGGGTGACGATGACTACCGTCATGCGGAATGCGCGATTCAAGAAGAGGATCAACTCGTCCAATTCTGCCGCTACAATGGGATCCAAACCGGCAGATGGTTCATCACAGATCAGTATGTCGGGATCCAGAGCTGTCGCCCGTGCCACCGCTGCGCGCTTTTTCATGCCACCGGAGAGCTCCTGTGGCATCAACCTGCCAGCTTCGGCAAGTCCAACAGATGCCAGCTTGATGAAGGTCATGATCTCGATTACGGAATCGGAAAGTGACGTCAGTTCACGAAGTGGCAATCGGATATTCTCTTCGACTGACATCGAGCTAAAGAGTGCCGACCCTTGGAAAGCCACGCCCAAATCGCGGCGTAGTGCCATCAGTTCATGTTCCGAACAATGGTTGATGTCGATTCCCTGAATGCGAATGGTTCCTGAATCAGGCTTTGCAAGGCCAATCATGTGTCTGAGGATCGTGCTTTTGCCGGATCCGCTCGCTCCAAGCAGGGCAATGACTTCGCCGCGCCTGATATCGAGATTCACTCCATCGAGAACGCGGCGGCCGCCATAGGAAACGATAAGATCACGGATTGAGATAATCGGGTCGTCCATAGCTTCAGTTCATTCCGGTCAGATAGAGAGCTGCGGTAATCAGCAAATCGGCAAGTATGACAAGAAGCGTTGAGTTCACAACCGCTGCAGTAGCCGATCTTCCAACAGATTCGGGACCACCTGCAACTTTGAAGCCTTCCATGCACCCGACGTGCACGATGATGGTGCTGAATACCAAGCTCTTAAGCAGCCCCGTGAAAATATCACGAAGCGTGATTGCGTCTCTGGCGTACTGGCAATAGACTGTCAGACCCATATGCGCATTCAGAAACATGAAGCCGGCGCCAGCCATGATGCCGAAAAAGCTGCTCACGATTGTGAGGCACGGAACCACAATCATGGCAGCGATATACTTTGGAGCTAACACTAACTCGATGGGATCAATCGCCATCGTTCGCAGAGCGTCAATCTCCTCTGTGACAACCATCGTTCCGATCTCCGCGGAGAATGCTGAGCCAGAGCGGCCACTAACGACGGTCGCTGTCAGCAGAGGTCCAAGTTCCTTCGCGAAGGCGATCACCACGATGTTGATGACCATTTGCACGGCGCCAAACTGGTTCAGAACTGTGGCGCTCTGAATTGCGAGGATGCATCCGGCGCAACTTGCCACAACGGCTATCATTGGAAGCGCCGCAACGCCTATGGCATACATCTGTTTGATTGCCGTTTGCCAACGGCCTCGCGTTCCGACAAACGGTAGTACACGGGGCAGGGCAGTGACGCCCCGGACCCATTGAGTCGTCAAGCCACCCACGTAGGCAAGTTGATCGATGACGGTGGCGCCAATGGATTCAAGAAGGTTCAGAGGGTACCTATTTCTTCGATCTCAAAGACATGATCGAGTTCAGTCGCTTCAAACAAGAAGCGCGGTTGTTTCTGGATGCCACGCAAAGCGAGCCTTTTCCCTCTTTGATGAGCAATTCGCAACGCCTCCAAAAGCGTGGCGAGACCAGAGGTGTCCATATAGGTGATTTGAGAGATATCAACGACGACTCGGCCGCCTTGTGAACGTATCGCCTCATCGAGTAGCAGACGCATCTTCCCTGCATTGTCGATGGTGATCCGATCTTGCATGGACGTGTGCTCGGTCATGGGGAAGCATTCCCAACTGCCATCTTTGGGCCGATCAACTGACCCATATGTGCTTTCAATGTTGCATTCGTCTCCGCCGTTTGCGTGGAGAGAGGTGGATCGAAGAGTCCCTTGCAGCGAAGGAGCGGCTGCGGAAGAGCAGTGAACGTTTGTGTTCGCTGCTCTTCCCGGGAACCATCCGATTGCCAGCCTGGTTGAGCGCAGCGGGATGGCCGAAAGTGACCCATGCGGTAATTCCCGACGTAAAATTCCGAAGGACATGAACCGCCGTTCGACAGCGGGAGCGAAAAAATGCAGTCGAGACCCATTGGCTATTTCGGAGGTTCAGGGGTTGTGGTTGAGGCTTTCTTGAGTCCATGGCCGACCCCTTTGATGCCTTTCTTCACGCCGTGCCCCGTTTCCTTGACGATGTGTCCGGTTCCTTTCGCGGTGCTTTTGACGCCGGACTCGGTACCATGTCCTACCTTCTTCGCCGCCTTCGCGGTCACATGGCCTGTGTCTTTTACCGTTTTGTCAACGGCCGATGCGACGTCCTGGGCAATCGCTGAAGTGGCGATTGAAAGGATCGCCGCAAGGACGATGGTTACGTGAAGTCTCATGGTGTTGTTCTCCTGTGTCTTTTTCAATTCAAGATGCTCGGTCTTCGGATTCCTTAATTGCTGGTCCAACCTGCTCGCAAGACCTCGAAGCCGATCTCGAACAATGGGTCGATCCGCTGATGGCATTGCACTTGGATTTCCAAAGCCGAAGCATATCGAAGGACAGGTAAATTCGTTGATTCCAAACGGACCATCCCTTTGGCGATGTCAGCAGCAGCACACCCGAGCGCTCATCCGTTGACACTTTGCGCAGAATCCGCCACAGGACTTTGAGCCCTGTCGCGACACGTTTGGTCCTATGCTCCCAGAGACTCGGGGTCCGAGCAGGGCCACAGTCGTTCACGAAAACGACCCAGAAACGTTGACGAGTAGCAGGAACGCCTGTGAAATGGAACGCAAGTCCTCCGAGGCGAGGAGCTTGCGTGACCGGGGCGATCGACACGAGTGCCTCATGGCTCGCCCTCTGGCCACGGAAGGCAGGGTGCGCTGAGCGCAATGGCCGGACCGCAATTTCACCTGCATCAATTTGGCCACAGCCTTGCAAGACATCTATCGGGCAGCGCTTCGAAGGAGAAGACACATGGAATCAGAATGGCAGGTGCTGATCATGTGCATCGCTTCATTGTTGCTCAAAGTAATTGCAAATGGAGATCGAGTGAAGGCTGTCAGATCGGACGACGGACCGACGTTTATCGGCCGGTCCGCTAAGCACGGCTCCGGGACGATCGAGCAGGGGCTTGGGGAGAAGAGCTAGCCCAAAAACCTCTCGTCCAAACGCCAGCGAAAGCAGAACAAGCGGCAAAGGTGCAATGTTCAAGAGAATCATGGTCGCATTCAACGAATCAGCAGAAGCCGGCCGAGCTCTTATGGCAGCAATCCAACTGGCGAAGACGCTTGGCGCCGAGTTGCAGGCTGTCACGGTCTTTAAGTTGCCCTCAGCATCGACCGCGTTTGCTGCGGCGGCCTCGCCGATGCTCACAGAGACGCTGATGAACGATCGCCGTGAATACTATGAGCAACTCCTGGCCGAAGCCCGTGAGAGTTCGCGCACGTACGGGGTTGAACTTGCGACATATCTAGAAGAAGGCGAGGAAGTCGAGGCAATCGTGCGTTGCCTAGTTTGCAACAAAGCCGATTTATTAGTGATTGGCCTTCATCGGCGCTCCCTCCACCTGTCGCGACTGTGGAGCACCGTCTACGAATTGGCTCAGGATGCACCGTGTAGTGTCTTGGGTGTCCATTGAAAGCCTTCCTTCAATGCGAACGAAGATCCGACAAATGCCCGCCGGCGCGGGTCAAGACAAGCGGAGCTGGCAGATGAATCAGTTGGCTGAGTATCTCTTAAGGCACGGTTATTGGGTGCTTTTTGTTTCGGTCATTTGCCGGCAAGCATGTTTACCCGTTCCAGCAAATCTGTTGCTGCTTGTCGCTGGAGCACTTGCCGGCTTGGGCAGGTTGAATCTCCTCATGATTGTCCTTTGCGCAGTTTCGGCATTCATTCTTGCCGACTTTGCCTGGTATGAGGCGGGACGTAAATGGGGAACCAAGACCCTCGATATTTTCTGCAGAACTTCGAAGAGCCCGCATTCTTGCGTTGACGGGATGGTTGATAAGTTCACTCGATACGGGGTTAAGTCGCTTTTGGTTTCAAAGTTCATCATCGGAGTGGACTCAATTACCTCCCCGCTTTCAGGAGTTTCCAGAGTTCATCGCCCAAAGTTCCTTCTCTTCGACGGCCTCGGAGCAACCATGTGGGTGTTCACATATCTGGCCGTAGGATACGCATTCAGATACCAACTGGATCGGGTTGCCACATTCCTTGCGGAGTTCGGGAGGGTTCTGGAAGGATTGGGAGTCGCTCTGCTCCTCGCTTTCCTGGTTAGGAAACTGCTTCACTGGTATCATTTTCTCCGCGAATTCAGGCTTACTCAGATCTCGCCAGAAGAACTGAGAAGGAAGCTGGGGTTGGACGATGCCGTCTTGCTCATTGATTTGCAACGCGATGCTAAGAGCAACCGAAAGCTTGAAGCGATTCCCGGATCCATCCGGCTGGACCCAGGGCAACTCGAGCGGTATATCAGGCAATATCGTCACGCAAACTTGAAGACGGGCCGAGAGGTCATTCTGTACTCCCTGTCTTCAAGCGATTCAGTGGGCGCCCGGGTGGCACTTGCATTGCGACGGATAGGGTTCGAACGCGTTCGGCCATTGGCGGGCGGTCTTCGCGCCTGGCGAGATCAGGGGCTTCCCGTCACGAATCAAGTGCAAGTGCTGCCGGTAGCGGAACACGGTGAGTTTGTTCTAGCAGAAGTGCTCTTGCACTCGCGTAAGTCTACCGCGCAACTCCTGAACAAGAACTCGGCCGATGTCGACCAGGTTCTGGAACATATAAGAGCGCGGGTTCGACAGTCACAATCAGCTTACAAGGCTGTGTTGCTCGAAGACATCAAACAGGGAACTCAGGAAGTAGTGTAGGTTTTGCTTGCCTGCGCCACCTACTGACAAACAAGCAATTCAAAGCTTTAACGCGGACATCGCTCTCGATGCGCAGATGGGAGAAAGGAAAACGTAGATACAAATGTCGAACGACAAATCAGGAGCCGAGCAGCTGAATTCGGGGGTACATGCACGAAACAACCGGCGATCGCCGGAGAATTACCAGCTGCTCCCGCTGACTACGCTGAAGTTCTACGCAGACGCGAAGCCCGGAGGAGACCATGACGACCGCAGTTCAGCAAGCTAATACTCGGCCAGAAGATATTCGCTCAGCGATCGCCGCCATTCTCGCGATCAGCGGGGTGGCCAGCCTGTTCCTTTTGTGGCTGATTTACATTCACCCCGCTGCCGCAGCGGGTTCGCAGTTCGGCTTCTTACCCGCACTGAATGCGCTTCTCAATGGCCTCAGCGCCACCACACTGCTGATAGGCTACACGTTCATCAAGGCAAAGTGCATTCGTGCCCATCGCGCGGCCATGATTACGGCGTTCAGCTTTTCGACGCTATTTCTGGTTAGCTACATTCTGCACCACGCGCTGCACGGCGACGTTCGCTACCCTGCGCAAGCGGCCTTGCGCGGAGTCTACCTGCCGCTTCTAGCGAGCCACATCATTCTGGCGGTTGTGGCGCTGCCGCTGGTGCTGGTTACTCTTTTCTTTTCCCTCACTGGCAGGATTCCTCAACATCGCCAGGCGGCCCGCTGGACCTTCCCGCTATGGCTCTACGTCTCGGTGACCGGAGTCATCACGTGGGCCATGCTGCGCCTGGCGCAAGGGTAGAAGTGCGATGCCTGCTTTGATGAATTGGCTCTTAAAGTCCGCTATTTCACTTCCACTGCTCAGCAAGCTGGTCTGTGCGGTGCTGGGAATCCTCGTCATTCACGCTCTCTTTCGGCTATTGGAAAGGAAATTGCCCAGTCATTTCCACGAGCGGGACATGCGCTATCGAGCGCGCAAAGCGATTGTATTTGTGGGGTATCTGGTTGCTATCGGTTTCATCACGATCCTGTTTGAAGACCGGCTCGGACAGGTTAGTTTCGCTTTGGGGGTGGCTGGCGCTGGTCTCGTGGTCGCACTGCAGGATGTTATCGCAAGCATGGCCGGCTGGTTTGCGGTGGGTTGGACAAATCTTTACAGTATCGGTGACAGGGTTCAGATCGGAGAGACAAGAGGCGACGTGATCGACATTTCATTGATGAGAACCACATTGGTCGAGACGGGAGGTTGGGTGAGCGAGGATCTCTACAACGGGCGAGTGGTGAGGATTCCCAATAGCGCTGTACTAAAAGGAACCGTCTTCAACTACTCGCAGGGGTTTCGTTTCGTCTGGGACGAGATCCAGGTGAATCTTTCACTTTGCAGCGATGCTCAAATGGCCAGGGAGATGCTGTTGCAAATCGCCAATGAAGCGATGGTGGGCTTCATTAGGGAGGCAGAGCATTCCTGGCGACGAGTGACGGAAAATTTCCGGATCGAGAATGTAAGCCTGAATCCCACTGTGGCCCTTACCGTGAAAGACAAGGTCCTCGAGTTTACGCTGAGCTACATCGTAGACTATACGAATCGTAGTGCAATGAAGGACCAGCTATATTCCAGCGTCGTGCTCGCAGTAAGCAATAGCCAAAGGCGCCTTGAATGGGGATCATCTGGCGGTTCGTAAAAGGCATTCTGAAGATGCGTTGTGAAGTCCCGACTATCGGATGGATGATCGCGAATGAGGATAGTTAGATTCAGTCTCAATATTTGACGACATGCAGCTTGCGCGGCCGGGATGCAAAGGCCGAGTTCTCGTTTCCTGAAATGCCATGCGACTCGTGTACAAATCGAAGTGACGGGAACTGGGACCAAACGAGACGGGCATTCAAAAATCGGAACTTAGGTGCCGGATTAGGGCGGAATCAAACTGTTCATAGGCTGCCCTGCGCGGAAGTTGCCGATTCAACAGCTTTTGCGATGACGTTGGGGTCCCAGTCATCGCCTCCCCAAGTGCGAACTAGTGTGTCGTCGGGGCCGATCAGGGCCGTTACCATCGTATGGTCAATGTCGCCACGCGATGGCGTATAGATGACACCAAACGCTGCTGCCATTTTCCTAAGGTTCTCCGGGGTCGGCACTGCAAATCCCCAGTGCGAAAATCCGCCCGCTTCCCCGTGAAGATACTTCAACCCGTATCGACGGAGAACTGGAGGGTTGTCATTCGCCGGATCGATGCTCACGCAGATCAGGTGACTTGCGCCGAAAGCATCCGGATGTTGGGAAAGCAGTTCGTTGACTCGGCGGAAACGTCCTGTTATCACGGGACAATCGTCCGTGCATTGGGTATCGATAAAAGTGATCAGAACTGCCCGACCGCGGAACTGTTCAAAATGAATGGTTTTCCCGTTCTCATTGACCAGTGGAAGGTCAGGGACCTGTTCGCCAACCAAAAGGAGATGGGGAGGCAGCGTTGCCGGTGCGTTCGCGTCACGGGGGCTGGCTGTAACGGTGACGTTATTGAGTCGACCATCGCTGCCATCAGTTGGCGCAAGGGCATCAGCGGTGATCTGATCGCCTGGCTGAAGCCGCTCGAGCAGGTTCGGATCCTTAATCTCATACACGGCGTTCGTTGCAGGCATGACATTGTGAATAACATTCTGCTCGATTGTCACCTGCTGCGTGACAGCACTTTTTCCCAGGACAATGCCGTGAATTCGATACAGAGTGAAACCAGCAGATTCCGCGGAGAGAGCTCCAGTGCCGCCAGCGTGCTGCCGACACCCGGTGGCTAGCGTGAAAAAGATGCTGAGCAGCATCATGGACGATCGGAAGGAATTACGCACAACCATTTTCCTCATCTCCTATTTGCGATTAAGCAAGGCTCAGTGGACTCTTCGTGACGGGATTCTTGCGGCCGCGGTCACAACGATTCCCAAGACCGTGCGTCGCGCAACTCTGAGAACTTAAAGCGCTGCGCTCGCCAGTTAGATGGGCGCGAACCGAAACGGTATCACATTCTCTATTCTCGGTCGGGCACAAGAGGAGACGCAAGGAGACAGGCCGGTCCAGGCCGAAGCAATCTCGAGTAGGGCTGTGGTTCTGTGCCGGGCTGGCTCAATCTTCGTCAAAGGGGAAGCAGGTTCGCGCAATTCAAAGCCCAGGTCTGACGGTCATGGCGAGCAACACGGGGAGTCCATATTCCATGCGACAAGTAGGTTCTCCGGCGTGCTGTTCTGGGCTATGATCACCAACCCATTCATCGAGAGTGGCCTCTGGAAGTCGGATTATTGACGGTACAGTGCAAACGCAGAATCTTCACCATGATGGACGGTCGGTCGATGGAGCACAGGCAGAAGCCGAGAGAGAGCAGGATCAGCGCTGCGACGAAATCAGAGCAAATCATCGCCTAATCCACGCTGTTTCCCTGATCCTCCTAGCCCATGCTCTTCGATTGCCGTCAGAGAACCTGAGCCTTTGCGCGTGACTTCCAGCTTGCATCGACCGTGAAGGCCTTGCGCTGGAACCTAGATGAGTCCTGGCGCATCAGTGATTCAGTTCAGGACTTCGTTCAAGGGGTGTTAGCTCTCGTAACTCCGAGCTATCCGGCACATGGTGCTCTATCTTATGCTGGCTCACTCTCTGGATTGACCAGATGTGTTTCGCAGATCAGTTGGGTAGGTGTTTCGGGAATGAATGCATCCCATACACCGAAGATGAGCTCATCCCCGAGGATCGCAACCCGCACATCTACGAACGTCTTGAAGAGCAAAGCTGTGTCGCGTTTGTCCATATCATCTCCAATTTCATTTGCCTGCATTGCCGGCTCCTGAGAATAGGAGAACTTCGGCAGTAGACGGAACTCGTGGCTTCAGGAGGAACTCGGTGCCAATATGTGCTGGCGGATCGCCCAAAATTCTTCCGAGCTCAATGGAAGCTCGATCGATTCGAGAGATTCGGGCTGAAGTGGTACGAATCGGTGCAGACCGAATCGGCGGAGTAGATTTCTGGCGTCGAATTGGAAAGACCGCGCGCTCATGTGAAGCGTGCACTTCGGCGATGGACGTGGCGTGACTGAACCGATCGAGCACTTCGTTCGTGGTGTCATGGATGCGGGTTCCCGGCCGATGGAACGCACGGGTCGCCTTCGCAGCAAGTTTGCAGAGGAGAAAACGATTTGGCACAAGCGCATGTGCGCCGAAAACTAGATCGGAACGCATTGAAAACTCCAGGGGAACAGAGGCTGATGAATCGCTCCCGGTCATCCTGATGCAAGCGAATTGCCAAAGGGGAAGGTAGTTTACCATCCCTCTATGGGTCGCGCCTGCCGGCGCCATCCTGAAGGCAGTAAGACCTGTAGCAGACCTGAGCTGATGAATGACGACTCGATAGATCTGATGGCAGAATCAGATTCCCAATGTGGCGACATCATTCCCTAACACAATGTCCTCTTCCTATTAGCCTGACCTCAAGCTGGCAGGAGTCCTTTCTTCGACTTTCCGAGCGGCGGATGACCAACTTCACGGCGGAATCCGCAGAATGAATTCTGCGACTGCGTGATCAAAGGTCTCGTCTTCCACGTCGCGGCGGACAACTCACAAAACCTGTTTGCCTCGGATTCTGCTGTGCACGGCATGCCGTCTTCTCGATTACCGTCCGAGATTTGACAGTGCCAACATCCTGACGTTCATTCATTCACCGGTCGACACTCGCATCGAGGTTTTTACAAGACTGGAAGGGCCGTGCGCATTGAAACTCC
>Ga0335073_10007623_pt1 | contig 15192 bp, 12 predicted proteins | sample Lox_Sample_22_FD_207093 | JGI IMG/M metagenome (GOLD analysis project Ga0335073, IMG submission 207093) | Soil microbial communities from Loxahatchee National Wildlife Refuge, Florida, United States - Lox_Sample_2.2 | ecosystem: Environmental > Terrestrial > Soil > Wetlands | place: USA... | reverse complement strand
GCCGGAGTCGATCGCCGGCTGGGCGCGCTCGCACTAGTCGCGGTGGCGGTGCTTCACGGCCGGCCCCCAGAGACGGCCAGGGGAGCGTCCGCGCGATTTGGAGGGACGCTCGAGATCCCTCGCAGGCAGATGCGAGGCCGCGAGCCGATACACCGGAATCGGTCCGCAACTGCCCCGCCAGCGCCATGCAATCCCCTCCATTTCATCGTGCTCAGCGAGCCCAGCGCGCCACAACGCGAGAAAAAAACCCGCTCGTTCCCATTGCAAAAATCGCTTGTGTATCGATGTCGCGCTGCCGAACCGTCTTCTGGGCAATGACCTCCATGGGCACCCCGTGCGCAGCACGAACACCACTGCTTCGAACACCTGCCTTGGGTGCATTGGTCGGCGCCCCGGCCCGGGCTTGAGGTCGTAGGCAGGCACGAGCCCCTGGACCATGGACCAAAAGGCATCTGAGATTCCGCAATAGGCCGATTTGTCCTGGGCGGCGCGCGATTTGGCGAGATCTCGAATCTCGGGTGTCCTATGCCAACCCTCACGTCGAGGGCCCGACGAGTCTCGTACCTTGACTGGTCGCCTCGACATGACGTAATCAGTCCGGCCGCTCCTTCCGGCTAGCCGCCCAAGGCTCTGGTAGGAGTCATCAGCTATCGAAGTAGCGATTGTAAGGGGAACTCCATCCCCTCCAAATGAGGCTAGGGGAGCGGTTGGGGCTTGTCAATAGCGCGCATGTCCCGACCCACGGCGATTCGGGCATGATGCGCCGGGAGGTGTTCGGCCGTGACAGCGCATTTGAGCGTCCTGATCGGAGTTGCAATCGTGCTCGGGACATTGGTGGACGCGTTCGAGGTAGTGCTCTTACCGCGTCCCGTGCGCCGTCCCTTGCGACTGAACCGCTACTTCTTTCAATGCACGTGGTGGATTTGGTGCCGTCTTGCGGTTCGCTTGCCGGCTGGCCCGCGCCGCGAGAACTTCGTCGGCATCTATGGGCCGCTGTCGATGGTCCTGTTGTTCTCGCTTTGGGCCACGTGTCTGATCTCGGGCTTTGGCGTTTTGCAGTGGGGTCTCGATCGGTTGCAGAGCATCAGTCAATCATCCTCATTGGAGCGCGAGATCATCATGAGCGGAGATGCCTTCTTCACGCTCGGCTACGGGGACATCGTTCCAGCGCGCCCACTCGCGCGCCTGTTGATCATCCTGGAGGCCGGTACCGGGTTCGGATTCATTGCTTTGACCGTCAGCTACCTGCCGGTGTTGTATCAGCATTTTACGACACGAGACGTGCAACTCATCGAACTGGCCGTGCGGGCAGGATCACCTCCGACCGGTATCGGACTGCTACGCTGGCACGCCGCGAAAGGAGACATGCGGCAAATGGACGAGTGGCTACGCGAGTGGGAACACTGGGCCGGAGAGTTGATCGAGAGTCACTCCACCTATCCCATGCTCGCTTTTTACCGATCGCAGCATGACGGCTATTCGTGGCTCGCTTCGACTGCGATGATCCTGGACGCTTGCACCCTCATCATCGCCGGAATCGAGGGCGGGGAGCTCATGCAAGCCGCCGCGACCTTCGCTGCCGCTCGGCGAGTACTCGACGAGATCAGCCGCTCCCTGGGCGTCACGCCCCTCAGATTGCCGCGCGCACAGAGTCTCGACGGGCAACTGCTCGCCGAATTGACCACGGTGTTCAAGAGGTCGGTGCCGGATTGGCGGGGCGACGATCGTACCGTCGAGCACATCTCAACCCTTCGACAGGCCTATGAGCCCCAGCTCGGCGGGCTGTCTGCATATCTGCTACTCCCGCTGCCGGAATGGGGCAGCGCACGTCCCATCGACCCTGAGGATCGGGTCAAGGATCAGGTGATCAGGCAGTTGATTGGCCGCGTGGGCCCGAACCGTTGAATTCTCTCAGCATGGCCACGGTCATGGCTATTGGAATGATCCCGAGGAGCTGCGCGAGCACGGCCACCCACACGGTGACGGTGAGGGAACGATCGTAGAGGAAACCCAGAACCACGCTTCCGGCAAACCAACAAATCCCGAAGATCGCCGTGAACTTTCCGTAGGCGCGGGCGCGCTGCGCGGCGGGAACGAATTGTGCAATCGCGGCAGACATGACGGTCTCATGAACGCCGATACCCACACCCCATAATATCGTGCCGATGAGCGCCAGAGAGAAGCCGCCCAGAAAGACAAGCGGCGCATAGGCGGCAATGAAGAATGTCGCCGGAAGCAGTACCTTGAGTCCGAAGCGGTCGTAGCTGCGGCCCCCGAGGAGCGAGCCGAGGCCTCCGGCACCCATCGCACAGGCATAGAGCACGGGCACAATCGAGCTCGCCATCACTTTGGAAATGGCATAGTGATACGAAATGAGCGCGTAATCTGCAAAACCGAAGGCGACCAGACCTGCACCCACTGCGTAGAGCCAAAAAACGGCAGATAGCCGAGCTCCGCGCTCCGCCCTCGCCGGCAACTGGGTCGACGGCAACTGACCGGCGGCTGGATAGCGAACACACACCGATGACACGAGCAGTACCGTAATCGCCGCGGGGACGAGTAGCCAGGCGAACGCAGCGTGATAGTTACCGTGGTTGGAGAGGATGAATGCGGCGAGCAAGGGACCCATGATTGCCCCGCTCTGGTCGAGCGCCTCATGAAGTCCGAACGCCCATCCGTGACCGATGCTCTCGCCGGCCTGCGAGAGCATCACATCGCGAGGCGGATTGCGAGTTGCCTTGCCAATCCGCTCGAGAACGATGAGTGCGGCCGCTGTTCTCCAACCGCCGGTCAATGCGAGCGCGGGAACGACCGCCATCTGCACGACATATCCCATCAACGTGATCGGCCAATACAGCCGGCTCCGATCCGCCACGCTCCCGGACGCCAGGCGAAGGACATACCCCAAGAGTTCACCGACACCCGCGATGAGCCCCACGGCGGCACCGCTTGCGCCGAGGAACGCGAGGTACGGTCCGGAAATCGAGCGCATGCCCTCATAGGTCATGTCGGCAAACAGGCTCACCACGCCGAACCAGATGACGAAGCGCAACGCGGCTCGTGGGGACAGCGGCGTGGGCCGGATGTGACCAGCAATCTCGACCACTTCGACTCCTAGACCTTGAAGACTCGCCGACTCATCGCCGCGGTCGCCTCGCGCCGGACATGCTATGCAGTGTATCGCGAGGTCGATTACTTGCGCATGGCGCGGCCATCTTCTAGAATTTTATGGGGAGATGGCCTCCTCCCATGACAAACCGCCCCGAACGGGGCTAATGACGCCTGTTCCTTATCTAGCGGATAGCGGAGCAGGAACATGTTTGGAGCGAATCAGCGTCGCTATTTCGCAAATCAGCTACGCTACATCGATGAGATCCTCGGCGATGCCGCCGAGCAACTCGACCCCCGCCCGTCCGAGCACATGTTTCAGGGAGTCGTGCCGGATGCGACGGCTGCTCAGCGCAAGACTTTGCGGGATTTCCTTGCGCAGCTGCGCTTCGTATTGCGTCGGTTCATGGACGCGCATGACCTGCGCGACGAGCGTATCGTCCCGAGTGGCCTGTGGGCATTTCGCACCGCGATAAGCTTCGCACGCGTCGCCGCTCAAGAATTGCGGCCCCGCTATTGGAGCGGGTACGGGCCTGTGGATCCCGCGGCCGCGGCCGCGGCCAATCAATTGGCCGCAGAACTGATCACCGTGCTCGACCGCATCGAGCAATACCTTGTCCGCGGCGCGGAGACCGGACTCGAAGCCCGCATTTCGCAGCTGGAGGCACTATCGCAAGAAGTGTCGCTGCTGCGCGAACTGGACCGGATCGTGTCCACACACGGGCTCACGGAGCTTCGCACCGCTCTCGAGCGTCTGATCGATCGAGCCGCGGCGCCGCGCTTTGAAATCGCAGTTTTCGGTCGAGTGAGCTCGGGCAAGTCCTCGCTCCTCAATTGGTGGCTAGAACGACCCGTCCTGCCCACCGGCGTAACCCCGGTAACCACGGTCCCCACGCTGGTTACTCATGGCATCTCGCCACGCGTGCGCCTTACGGTGGCCAATTCCTCGGAGTCCCTGGAGATTGCCATCGGTGATCTGTCTCGCTTTGTCACGGAGGAAGGCAATCCCGAAAATACCAAGGACGTGTTGGAGATCTTGATCGAGGTTCCCGCGCGGCGCCTCCAGAACGGGATCTATCTCGTGGATACGCCAGGCCTCGGATCGCTCCCGTCAGCGGGTGCCATGCAGACGCTCGAGTACCTGCCGCGCTGTGACCTCGGGATCTTGCTGATCGAAGCGGCGGCACCCATAACCCGCGAGGACATTGATGTGGCGCGCGCTTTACTGCACGCCGGCGGCGAGCTGCTCGTGCTGACGAGCAAGGCGGACCGGCTTTCTGCCGCCGACTGGGAGCAGACACGCGCTTATGTGCACTCGCAATTCGAATCTGAACTGCAGGCCTCGGTGAATCCACGCCCCGTCAGCACGGTTGGCGAGCACGCAGCGCTGGCAAGTGCATGGTTTGATCGCGAGCTCGCCCCACGCATCGCCGAGCACCAGCGACACGCGGCCCGTTCCCTGAGGCGCAAACTCGCCGTTCTGCGCGAATCGGCCATGTCGCTGCTGGAGTCGCGCCTCGCGCTAACCCGAAGCCCGTTGCGCTCGTCCGACCCGAGTCCGACACTGGAGGTGGTCGATCACACTGCGATAGCTGAAATCCGAGTTGAGCTCGAGGGCGCTCACTCGAGCGTGCTCGGCGCACGAAACGCGTGCCGCGAAATCAGCCCGCGGGTGCTGAATGCGGCCCGAGAGGAATTGGCGCGTTCCTGGTCCGCAGGGGATCGCGCGACGACCACCAACGCTCGCGTCGCCCGAGCGATGTGGGGTGTCGCTCGCGAGCCTGGCGACGCCTTGACGCGCGTACTTCACCAACTGCATGGCCATCTTTCTGCCGTTTTGAAGCGTTCGGCGAATCCGACGCCGGAGGCCACGCCCCCTCCGCGTGGTCGCCCTGTGCTGGAACTTTCGCTACCGGGTTCCGGCAGCTTCTATGGCAAGCCGCCGTGCCTGCCGCCGTTCCTACCCATCGCACGCCTCGCCGCCCGTGCGCGTCTCTCGCCCGCGCTACTTGCCTCCGTGCAAAGGCAATTGAGCCTTCACGGCGAAGCGCTCCTGCGCTGGGGACGCCGGTATCTCGATGATCTCGCCGCCCAATTCAATGTAACCATCGCTCCCCTCGAGGGCATCGAGCGACTGTCGCACGACGCCCCGACGACGCCTGCGGAGATGCAGGCGACGCTCGAAGATCTCAAGCTGCTACGCGGCTGGCCGCCGCCGTCGTAGACCCACGCCACAGTCTGCGGCGTTTGCGAGCTCATCGCGCCCCGTCAATGCGAGAGTTCTGCGGCTCGCTCCGCGGTGGCGGTCGAGAAGATGCGGCGGTACAAGTCCTCGCCATAACTCGTGGGCGAGGGTGGCCCCTCTGGTAGCCGAAACGTGCGGGTCCCATCGGGCCGGCGCTCCGCGCGCAGAAACAGGGTCCTTTCGCGGCGATGCAGATAGAATCCATGAGCCAGGTCGAAAAGGTGGGTCACGTAGGCGACCTTGATCCGCGCCTCGAGCAGCGCGCCAACGATCTCGGAGGCGATTTCGGAGGCCTCCCGGGCATTGGTGGATGAGAAGGACTCGTTGAACAGCAGCAAGCCGCCAGGCTTCAGTCGAGCAATGATGGCGCTCATTCTCGCGAGCTCCTCATCGAACTTGCCGCTTTTCATGCCAGGATCTTCTTGACGTCTGAAGTGCGTGAATATGCCGCTACAGGCGTTGGCACGATAGGACCGCGCCGCGACGAACATGCCGCATTGCATCATCACCTGCGCCTGGCCGAGGCTGCGCAACCCGGTGGTTTTACCTCCGCGGTTGGCGCCCGTGATCATGATCAGCGCCTTGCCGTCGGCATCGAGGTCGTTCCCCACAACCGGTGAGGCCGCCGTGAGCGAGAGCGCAACGTCGTAAAGGCCACGCCCCGACCAAACGGGCACCGACTCATCCATCACCTCCGGCAAACAGACGGACTCGCCCTGTGCGCTGAGGCGGTCCGCAAGGTTGAGGCACCCCACATAGAAGGCGAGCTCCGCCCGCAACATCTCAAAGAAGCCCTCCACATGGTCGGCGGATTGCGCCAGCGCGCTCGCCACGGCACCAATACCGCGATTCTTCAGCTCGGCGAGCGCATTTGCGCCGCTCTCATCGCGTGCGTCGACTTGGTAAACATAGCTGGTCCGATCCCGGCGCGGCAGCCGCTCGATAAGTGCCCGCAACCGCTGCGTCCAGCCGGGCAGCGCGCTGCGGGACGCACGGAGAGTGTACTTCGTTCCTCTGTTGCCTTCGCCCAGCTCCGCGCTCATCAAGATCCCTTCCGGAAACTTCAGCTGTCGTAGATGCGCCTCCACCGTCGCGAGATATCCCTCATCGAGTTCCTTGGCGAGCATCCGCAGCAAGGTGGACAGGCCCTTCGAATGAAACTTGGCGCCATGCTCATCCGCGATCTCGCGAAGGCGACGCAGCTGACTCATGAAGCTGCGAAGCAGCTCCATGGACCAATACAGAACCCGATCTGGATACCGGTTGAGCGTTCCGCGCCATACTTTCCGCCCCCCTTCGACCCCTGCGACCGCGACGGCGTAAAGCGACCTGATGATGGTTGGGTGGCGCAGGCAATCCTCGAGAATCTGCTGCCTATATCGGATGGCGCTCGGTTCCTCCAGAGTCTCCAGGCACGCCGCCCGGACCGCCTCCAGCATGAATTTGTCGCTTCCGGCCATGGCCTGGAACAGCACCTCGAGCTCGAGGTCCTGTGTGAGCGCGCCCGCATGCGACGGTCGGGGTCCTTTGAGATCGAAATCACGGAACTCGAACATGAGATGCGCCTTCATGATTGCAGCCGCATCCTGATGTCATCGGCCGTGAGGCGATATTTCCTCGCGATGCTCGCCGCATAGGCCCGTCCGTCGGCTGGCTTGCGGACGATCTTGAACGTACGTTCCGTCTGATCCCGCTCATCCACGGCGGCGACCATGCTGACGATCTTGGGTGCCGACGCCGCCAGCTCGTCGAAAAAAGTCACGGTCACACATGTCATGTCGCGTTCCATGATCCGTGAAAGTACTTCTCGGCTCATGTACAAGGCATCCGCAATTGTGGTCGAGTTGAAGCTTTCGTTCATGATCAGGATACTTCGCTCGGTCGCCTCTTCGAGGATCCTCTGAATGCGATGCAAGTCGAACTCGAGCTTGCCGGCGAGGTTCTCGAGATCCTCCTCGCGCTCGAAATGCGTGAAAAGTCGATCGAAGAGATATACCCTTGCCGCCTTCGCAGGAACCGGACACCCCAAACGACTCAGGTAGTGAAGCTGCCCGAACGCGCGCGCGAACGTAGTTTTGCCTCCCTGATTGGCGCCGGTCACCACCAAGATCCGTTCCTCGCCGGTCAGCTCGAAATCGTTGCACACCATGTGCGCCCTCTTCTCCTTGGCCAGTCTGGCCGCGAGCGCCACATCGAACATGTCACGTGCGAACGTGTGTTTCGATACTTCCGATACCGTCGGATAGCAAAAACTCAATCCCGCCGATTTGAGGGTGTCCGCATAGGCGAGACACGCCACGTAAAAATGGATCTCCCGGTCGAAAGCTTCGATCGTCTCATCCAAATACGTCCGGTGCCGCTCGGAATAGTCCTTCAGCGATGAAAACACCTGAGGATAGAGGCGCGCCACCCGCTCCAAGGCGCCCTCCTCCACCTGACTCATATGCGTGCCGGCAGGCCAATTGAACGCGTACTGCGATGCCCCTCCCTGCCTGAACTTCTCGAACGTCGCAAGGACTTCCATTCCATAATCAGGCTCGCCGTCGTAGCGGCTGACCGTGACGCGCAGACCTGAGATCTCCAGCGTGTATGTGATGGCGGCGACGAGCGCCTCGAGCTTCTTCGTTTCCCCCGCCAATAGCTGGAAATCGGCGCTATCGCAATACGCACTCAAATAGTCACGAAAGAGCCGCAACCCGCGCCCGCGCAGTTCCACCGCGGCCAGACGCCTCGCGAGATTCTCGACCGCATCGCAATAAACGTTGACGGCATCGAGGAAATAGCGCTGCGCTTGCAACACGTGGGTGATGTTTTCGGATCTCGCTATGTCCTCGCGCATGCGGCGCATGGACTTGGCAAAGACATCAATGGCGCCAAGCAAGGGACCGCTTTCGAGGTCTTGCATCACCTCGTGGCGGTATTGGATGGAGTCGATCGCATCCAAAGGTGCGTAGAAGAAACCCTTCAAATCGTACTCGGCGAACCCCGCCGTGATCGCATCCACGACCTGATCCAAATGCAGGTCCGAGAAGAAATCGGGGGACTCGGCCGCGAGCGCCGTTGTCCCCGGGGGGTGATCGAAGAGGATGCTGCGAGTCATGCGGCGTTCTCTTGTCGAGCGCGCGACAGTATCGCTTTCAACCGCGGCTCGAGCGCCGCCAACTTCTGTCGGGCTGAATCGAGCTCGGCTCGGCGCCGACCCGCCCGAGCTTCGCCCTGCTCGCGTAACGTGATCCCGCCGTCGATGGCGCTCTCGATACTCTCCACGGTCGCCTCGATCCTCGATAGCAGCTGATGAGCGAATGATGCGACTTTGCGCTTGAGTCGTTCCTCGAAATCATGCCGGATGCGCCCCGCGTGTATCTCTACCAGGTCCGCCGCGCGCTTGCGCATGCGCCCGGCGATGAGCCTGTCGCCGACGCGCTTCGGCAACGCCAACACGATCGAGGAGGCAAGCGTTTGCAGGCCCACCGGTTCGTGCCAAAATTTGTAGGTGAAGGCCGAGTCCTGCGTCCAGAGACTCGCTTGCGTGCCGGCCTGGAATTCGATGTTGAAAAGTGCCGCCGAATAACTCAGCAAGTCGTTGATGGTTTTTTGAATATCGCTCCAGAAGCGGCTGCAGATACGATCGAACGCATGGGCGATTTTTGGCTCCTCCAGCGTAAGCCATCGGTCGTAGGCAGAGCGTATCTCGGCCGCGAGCTTCTGCTCGAGCGCGTCCTGAAACTCTCGCGGCGCCAAGGTGCGAAGTTCATGGCTCCAGTCGTCGATAAATCCGAGGACACGCTGCCGCTCCTCTCGCTTGAATCGCTCCAAGCTCGGCTCTATGTAGCTCTTCAGTAATTCTTTGACGTTCGAGTCCAGCAAAACTCGATAGTCGGCGCGGGCCTGTAACGCCTCTTGCCTCTTGGCTGAGAACGCAGCCAGATTCTGTCGAATCTCATCGAGCGGGGCCGAGATAGCAGCTTGCTCGAGATCGATGCGTAGACGCGCCTGCGCAACGATCCGAAGGGCGTTGTGTGCAAGCGATCGGAGCCAGACGCACTCTTTATCGTCTTCCATGAACTCGCGCAAGGCCTTCTCGAACATCGCGAAACCGCTGGCGGTTGCTGCATCCACATCCTCACGACACCTCTGCTCAAGCGCCATTTTGGCAGACACGGGATAAACCGCGATCGCCGTGCCCAAAGATGTCTCAACGGCCTGCCGAGAGAATGCGAGGGATTCGCGCAGATCTTCCACGCTTAACTGGTCGATCTTGTTCAAGAGACAAAAGACCTTCCCGGCGTAGGGACGAATGCTGTCGAGGAAATCGAGCTCTGCTCGGCTCATGGGTTGATCTACGGACGCCACGAACAGCACGGCGTCCGCTTGCGGCAGATAACGCTGTGTGAGGTCGCTATTGTGCTCGTAAACTGAGCCGATGCCGGGGGTATCGACCAGGCGCACGCCGCCCCCCAGCCAAGCAGAAGGGTAGCTGACCAGCACCTCGCGCACGCCCTTGGCATTACGCGGATTGCGACTTTCGGTCACGTAATCAGCCAGGGCATCGAGCCCTACGTCGCGCGGTTCTCCCGCCTCGAAGATAATCGTAGCCGCAGGCACGGGTCCGTAGCGAAGCACGGTAACGACGGAGGTGAGGGGCACGACGCCAACCGGCAGCACCGGGTGGCCGAGTAGCGCGTTGATGACGCTGCTCTTGCCCCGTTTGAATTGTCCCGCCGCGACCAAATTGAACGTCTCGTCGACCAACTTGGCTTTAAGCCACCCGCACGCCTCTCGATCCGCCTGGTCGAGCCCGATCAGCTCATCGAGACTGCTTGCGAGCTCGGCGCGCTGCGCCTGATAGGACCGGCCGTCCATGCACGACCTTCAGCGTCCGCTGCCGAATACCGCCGCCGGTCCCAGATCTTCCTCGATTTCGAGGAGGCGGTTGTATTTGGCAATGCGCTCGGATCGGCACAAGGAGCCCGTTTTGATCTGACCGCCACCCATGGCCACGGCAAAATCGGCGATAAAGGGGTCCTCGGTCTCCCCCGATCGATGCGAGATCACGAAACTCCATCCTGCATCGCGGCACAGCTGGATCGCATCGACGGTTTCGCTCACGGTGCCGATTTGATTGAGCTTGATGAGTGCCGCATTACAAGTATCGTTGGCGATTGCGCGTTGAATATAGATTGGATTGGTCACCAAAATGTCGTCGCCGACGATTTGCGTAGTGTCGCCTAATGCCGCGGTGAGCTCGCGAAAGCCCTTCCAGTCGTTCTCGCCAAGTCCGTCCTCGAGAGAGACGATGGGATAGCGTCCTCGCCAGTCGGCGTATAGAGCAATCATCTCGACCGCAGATTTTTCGCCTTGGCCGCTGCGCGCCAGCCGGTAGCGTCCGTCGACGCAGAAAGACGTCGCCGCCGGATCGAGCGCGATCGCGATATCTTGGCCAGGACGATAACCGGCGCGCTCGATAGCCGCCATGATCAGATCGCAGGCTTCCTCGTTGCTCGCTAGCTCCGGTGCGAAGCCGCCCTCATCGCCGACAGCCGTGTTGAGATCCCGTTCGTGCAGCAAGTGCTTGAGGGCCTGGAAAGTCTCGGCGCCGTAGCGCAACCCTTCCCGAAAGTTCGGCGCCCCTAGCGGCATGATCATGAACTCTTGAAAGTCGAGGCTCGAATCCGCGTGCTTGCCCCCATTGATGACGTTCATCATCGGTACCGGCACGTGACGAGCGGCCACACCTCCGAGATACGCGAAAAGAGGCAACCCGCATGCGGCGGCTCCCGCCCGCGCGACGGCCTGGGAAACGCCGAGGATCGCATTCGCACCCAGCGAGCTCTTATTCGGCGAGCCGTCGAGATCGATGAGGATCCTATCGATCCGTGCCTGGTCGGTGGGGGCCAGCCCTTGGAGATGGGGTGCGATGACGGTATTGACCTTGCTCACCGCTTTCTGCACGCCCCGACCCGAATAGCGCCGAGAATCGCCGTCGCGCAGTTCCACGGCCTCGTTCTCGCCGGTCGATGCACCCGACGGCACGGCGGAACTTGCTCTCGTGCCGTCCTCCAAGCGAATCTCGACCGCAATCGTGGGGCTGCCTCGAGAATCGAGAATTTCGCGAGCGTGGACGGAGTGGATGCGCGACTTCATGGGGAATCACCGCGTATGGGTAGTTAGCTCGTCACGTACTGCGTGCCGCGATGGCGAAATTACGCCGCCGCGTGGCCGCACGGCGGCCATCGGGAGCACTCCGACAGGGAGAAATTGGCGGTGAAACCCTACGCGTCGGCCGTAAACGAGACATCGCACGCACCCACTGCGGTGGGTTGCCCTACCGCGAACAGACCTGCACAACGGTAGGAGTCATCAGCAACACGGCGGTTCTTGGGGGACTCCATCCCCGATTGGTAGCACTAAGGCTAAGGTACTTCATGCCGATCCGTCAACCACGCAGCACGCCCCAGCGCGCTTGCGATCGAGCCCGCTGCATCAAAGGATCTCCCCATTCCATTGAGCCAAGGAGATGCTTCCTCCCGCCACAAACTGCCTTTGAAGATCCTTTAGGGGACCCTAAAGGTGAAGTGGAACGATACTTTTGAAGCGTTGCCAGATCGACGATTGCAAATCGTCCGCCGGCGAGAACGATTGCATTCGAGGGTCTCGGCGATGGGCCTCAGGCGGGCCGATCTGCGGGCTGCGGGCGTCGTCCGCGCAGGACCAGGAGTCCTCCGGCCAGCAGCAGCAGGCCTTCCCCGGCAAAACGCGCATCGATCTCCGGCGCCTTGGCGACGGAGACCGGATCCTCGCTCAAGCTACCCATGCAGGTCACGGTGAACCCGGGTCGGCCCGCGCCGCATTGGTAGATGAAATTGTCATCGATGTTGAACAGCACATCGCTCACGTCGAGTATCTTGGCCGGCCCCCCCAGCGGCGCGTTGACGTCGAAGGAGAGCGCGAAGTTCATGGACGAGGGCGTCGTGTGGCCCTCGTAATCGTAGAGCGTGACTGCCTCCTTGCCACCGCCGAGCTCGGTGAGCGTCGCCCCGGTGAAGGCGCCGTGATCGAACGGATCATTCACGTCGACGTCGCCCAAGGTGCCGTTCTGGTTGAACGCGAAGCTGCCGGTGAAGGCGAAGGGATCGGTCTTCGTGATTCCCACATCGACGTTGACGTCGTAGGTCTGCGCCTGGGCTGCAGAGCTCAGCGCGATCGCCGCTACGAACATTAACTTGACCATTCGACGCATGTATGAATGCCCTGTCTGCACGCTGAATGTTGCGCTCGTGTTGCTTGATAGCACTTGCCGTGAGGCGAATCAACGTGCGATGCACCACCGCCCGCCGCGTGTGATGGAGATCACAGATTTCGCCACGTTATATTCAATGCGGGGCGGTATCGCGAAGCAGAAGTCGCGGCCGGGACCGGCCGGGCTCGACCCGGCTGCTGCAAATAAGCAACAGATGGTCGCCCGCCGCACGCCGATCGGAGGGATTGCCCGGGCGCAGGTGCCTCTAGAATGGCGCCGATGCATGATCGCGCCTCATGAGACGAGACCGGAAAACCGAGTCCTGGAAGGCCCTCCTGCGGGCCTGCGCCTTCGGCGCGGGCGCGCTCGCCGCCGTGAGCGCCGCGGCGGGCGCCGCGGGTATCGTCGATGCGGCAAGCCCGCGCGGCATGCAAAGCGATGTCGTGTTCACGCTCTACTCGCCGCTGTCGAGCGTGGCGCAGATCGTGCGCCGTATGATGAGCCCGCTCGAGGCTCTGCGGCTGAGGCAGGCATCGGCCCGCAGGGGAGGCAGCCTGCAGGGGCAAGCCATCGATCTGTCCAAGGAGCGGTTCGCCCTGTACGTGCCACGCGTGCCCCCGCCCGGGGGTTACGCATTGTTCATCTATGTGTCGCCCTACGAGGATGCTCAAATACCGCGCGAGTGGAGTTCGGTGCTCGACCGCCACGGGATGATCTTCGTCACCGCCGCACGCTCCGGAAACTCCGCCAACGTGTTCGATCGCCGCGAGCCCCTCGCGCTGCTGGCCGTGTACAACATCGAGAGCCGTTACCTCATCGACGCGAGGCGCATCTACGTGGGCGGCTTCTCCGGCGGATCGCGTGTCGCGGAGCGGCTCGCGCTCGGATATCCCGAGCTGTTCCGCGGCGCATTGCTGTACGCGGGCAGCGACCCGCTGGGCGATGGGCGGCTGCCGCTGCCGGAGGCGGCTCTCTTCGACCGATTCCAGGAATCGACCCGCGTGGTGCTGGCGAGCGGGGAGCGCGATGACTATCACCTGACCGAAGATGCACACAGCGAGCGCTCGATGCAGCAATGGTGCGTGTTCGACGTTGCCCGACAAACGATCCCATGGACGAGCCACGAGCTGCCGGACGCCTCGGCCTTCGATCGGCTGCTCGATGCACTGGAGCGCGGGGAGAAACCAGCGCCGCAGCGCTTGAGCGAGTGCCGCGCACGCATCGGCACGGCGCTCGATGCCGAGATCGCCACCGTGGGCGATTTGCTGCGCGCAGGCAAGCTTGACAAGGCGCGGCGGACCTTGGCCAGAATAGATGCGCACTACGGCGGCCTGGCCGCCCCCCGCTCGGCCGAGCTCGACGCCGAGCTGGGGCCCACCCGATGAGACTCTGGAGACACCCATGCATTTCACGCTCAACTTGACCTTCCGCGGGCTGAAGGGCGCCTGCCTCACCGTGCGCTCGGTGTGTGCGGCCGCGCTATTGCTCGCGGCGCCGCCGATCGCCTTGTGCGCGCCGGCCGCACCCGGCGCCGCGACGCAGGCGCAGGCCGTGAAAGTGGCCGCAGCCTGGATTCGATGGCTTCCGGCGGGGGTGCCGCTCGCCGGGTACGCGACGCTCACCAACGCGTCCGCGCGGCCGATCGTGCTGGTCGCGGCCGCCAGCAGCTACTTTCATGAGGTCGACATCCACCGAACCGTCAATACGGGCGGCACGATGCAGATGTCGCCCGCCGGCAAGATCACCATCGCGCCGCACGCGACGCTCGACTTCTTCGCGCTCGGCTACCATATGATGCTGATGCAGCCGACGGCATCGCTCGACGCGAAGAGCGAGATTCCGATCACGCTGCGCTTCGCCGACGGCTCCTCGCTCGACGTCCCGTTCCAGGTGCGCCGGACCGGCGCCGCCGCTGTGCCGTGACCGGGCGCCGGCTCATGCCGGCCATGCCCGCGGCGAGCGTCTGCGCGGTGCGCTGATCGAGTAGGCATCGCCTGACAGCGGCGCGCGCCGCATCGCCCTCGGCTGTTGGTAGCCTGGCGTCACGGCGTGCTAGAGTCTGCGCGCGATACGTGGAGAGCGGCTTGCGATGCCGATCATCCCGATCCTTCGAGCGAATTCAGGGGAAAATGACGGTAAGGCCTCGCTTGTCTTCCACGTGTATGGGGCTGCTCGCCGCCGCGCTGCTGGCGCTCGGCATCCGCGGCTCCAGCAGCGCGCCGCTCCCCTCGCTCATCTATCCTGCGGCCGTGCGCGACTCGCAGATCGATGACTATCACGGCATCGAAGTGCCGGATCCCTATCGCTGGCTGGAGGATATCGACTCGCAGGGAACGCGCGGCTGGGTAAGCGCCGAGGAGCAGCTCAGCCGCCGGTTTCTCGATTCGATCCCGGGCCGGACCGATCTCGGGGAGCGGTTGCGCAGGGTCTGGAATTTCGAGCGCTGGAGTCCGCCCGTGCGCTACGGCTCCGCCTGGCTGTTTACTCATAACGATGGTTTGCAGAATCAATCCGTCGTGTACGTCACGGCGGACCCCGCCGGTGCGGCGCGCGTGCTCATCGATCCCAATGCACTGTCGCCCGACGGCACCGTGGCGCT